>JGI12210J13797_10149587_pt1 | contig 11180 bp, 8 predicted proteins | sample ElkSlonscriptome_3_FD_13797 | JGI IMG/M metagenome (IMG submission 13797) | reverse complement strand
GATAATATTGCCGCCCGCCTCGACCGTTTCGTTGATGATCCGCTCCAGTTCTCCGGGAATATCTTTCACTTCACCATGAATGCGATCGCCATACGTCGATTCAATCAACACATAATCCGCCGATTCGTACTGATGCGGATCTCGCATGATCGGAAGGTCCCAGCGGCCGACGTCCCCAGAAAACAGAATCGTACGGGTTTCACCATCCTGGGTTATGGATATGCGAATTGAAGACGAACCGAAGACATGTCCCGCTTCACGGAACTCGGCGGTGATGCCTTCACCAATGGTCACCGGCTGGGCATACTTTACTTTATTAAACAAAGATTTGGCCTTCTCGGCATCTTCCTTCGTATAGAGCGGCACATAAGGGAATGGACTTTTTTTGCCCTGCTTTTCATGCCGGCGTTTCTTGTGCTTGATATCCTCTTCCTGGATATGCGCCGAGTCCTGCATAATGATGGTGGCAATTTCCGCCGTCGCACTCGTCGCATAGATCGTTCCATCAAAACCTTCTTTAACCAGTTTAGGAATACGTCCGCAGTGGTCGAGGTGAGCGTGCGTCAGCAACACCGCATCAATCGTATTAGGCGGCACTGGAAAGTCTGCCCAGTTGCGGGGTTTCAAATCGCGTTCCTGATAAAGCCCGCAGTCGATCAGGAACCGTTTACCGTTCGCCTCAAGATAGTAGCAGGACCCCGTTACATTTTTTGCTGCACCGAAAAAGTTAAGTTTAATCTGCATCCCCTGCTCCTTATAATTAATACGCATTTCAAAATGAGTACTACGTAAAAGAGCCTCAACGATTCCTGCGTGAGATACGTATTACGTATTACTCGTTATACCCATCCACCGCATCTGTGCGGCATATGGACGTATAGTCATTATACGCCGCTATCAGCGGATCTACAGCGAAATCACCATCTTTCAATTTCTCAACATGTGTTTCCAATGTTTGGAAAAATCCATCAAGCATCCCCTCTTCATCCATCGGAATCAGACATTTCTTCAGCTGTTTTCCAAGCTTTGGAAAATCGCGTTCATAGATCAGATAACCCGTCTCCGTCCGGGCATTGGCTTCGGCCGTATTGATTTCACCGAAAAACTGTTGCTGAGCGGCAAAAGCATAAACCGGGAGCTGACAGTCGAGGTTTTGAACAATTTCCTCTACATACTCCTCTTGCTTAGATTTAGCTTTTGAAGATCCTTTATAATCCAAAACGCGCACTTTTTTCAGGTCGCCGGTTTCCTCAAAAATAAGATCAATCCGATCGATAATGCCGTGCGTTTTCACGCACCCTAGGTCCACAGCAGTCTCTGCTCTGAACTTCTGTTCAAACAAAGCCGGATAACGATTTTCCGATTGGCAGGTTTCCACATCATAACGAACAAAATTGAGCACCATTTCCAGAATCTTTCGACGCTCCGCCGCCCAGACTCCGGGATAGCCCAGCTCCTCTTCATCCATCATTTCATTCGCAACCTTGCAGGCGAAGGTTTCGTAGTCCGGTCCAAGGTTCGGATCAAAGACCACCAGCGGAATCGCCTCCGCGCCATCTTCCTTACGAAGTTTCCATCCATTGGAACTTTTAACTGCAAAAAGGCGCGGCATTTTGATGCCCGATTCTCCTTCAGCCATAGATGAATAGATTTCGCAAAGAATCGAATGGATCAGTCCGCCGCGCTCCATCGGATCCGGCGTATCGTCCGCCACGCGCGGATCGTAAATCCCAAAAACGCGCTCTAATAAAAAAATATATCGATTCTGCGCCAGCGCTTCTAATGCCGTCGGACTCAGCTCCTGTTTATCATCAAACCACTGATGAATCTGATCTTTCAACTGCTCAACATGACCACAATATTTAGAAGGCACACGCTCAGAAATTTCTGTTTCCAGATAGGTTTCGCGCTCCGCTTCGATGTGCAGAACTTTTATTAAGTGATTAATTGGAGGAACAACGTCCTCGTTGTCCACAGCACATTCGGACAACGAGGACGTTGTCCCTACACGCGCTGCACTTTGCAACGCCTCATCTTTTGCCCGACAAAGCGGCAAAGGAATAATCGGAAGGAATGATTCTCCAGGCATCGGCAAACGATCCTCGGGCGCGATCGACTGCTGCGACTTCCAATGGTTGGAAATAAAATTCTGCTCATTTTCCAAGGATTGGAAACGCCATTGGTCGTAGGGGCTTAATTCAATGTTCTCCTGCGCCGGCCAGCCGGAAAGGTTCCAGAGCTTTCGGAAATATTCACCCTCGCCCTTTTCATTACCATCTTGATCGACCGCCTGATGGGAAAATACCAATTGTTCCCGCGCCATCCCAAGCGCCGTCAAAAACAGCACCGATTGTTGTTCAAATAAAACGTCCGCTTTCGGAAGCGCCATCTTCGGCAAACTACGTCCCAGTTCCTCCAGATGCTTGCGCAGCCAAAAGCGCTCCTGATCATTCAGCAGGGCATCCTGTTGCGGAACGGCGGGAAATTCGCCTTCATTCAGACCGGCAAACAGCACGACATCAAAATCAAGGCCCACCGCGTCGTGTGGATTCATAATCCAAACGCCCTGCTCATGGCGGTCCCGCGGTTTTACGGTTTCGTTTTCCAACAGCTCTTCGAGCAGATCGATCAACTCAGCAAGCGGAAGTTCCTGATCTCCGATACGCTCCAGCACCGTAGCCACACGCTGCAGCGCCTCTGCATTAAAATGATCTTCCGGCTCAATGACCTTCTCGTTCAAAAGTACCAATGCCTGGAAACCGGACAAAGGTTTGCTCGAAACTTTGAGTCTGGGCGGTTGCTGAAGGAGCTTTTTGATTTCTCCTTCCGGGTCATCAAATCGGAGCGCAGGATTTCGCACTAAATCCATCATCATATCGCGTTCCGGCCGGAGCGGAAAAGCCAGCCAGGCCAGAAAAGATTTTACGACGGCGGAAGAGAGTACCGGGCGACCGCGACGGAAAAAATAGGGAATTTGAAAACGGCTGAACACGTGCGGAATAATATCCTGCACATTTCCAATGGTTGGAACAATCAGCGCAATGCGGTTTGCCGGAATGTCCAAGGTCTGTAAATTCCAGCAGATGCGTCGCGCGAGATCTTCGATTTCGCCATACATTCCAGCTGAGCGCGAAAAATTGATGCGTGAAGTGTCGGACAAATTCAGTATTTCTGAACTATCGACGGCCAGCGCGTCCCCAAGATCCTCCGCCCACATCGCCCAAGGGTCGGCCATAATCTCGGCACGGATTCTCTGTCCCAACCGATCGGCAGCCGCCTCGGCGTGCGCATGGGGCAGTGCCGACTCCACGGAGACTTTAAGTTTCTGATTCAGTGCCGCAACACAGAGCTCTTCAAACGGATTAAACCAGCGAATCGATGTAAAGGTCAATTTACGGCAGTCGCGCAAAACCGGAGGCCATTTATCCCGACTCCCTTTCAACAGTTTCAGGATCGATAAATTGACATCAATCGAATCAGAAAAACCCTCCTGCTGCAATCGGGCGCGCCAAACGCTCGCCAGCATCCCCAACTGCCAGAGCTTGCTGCGCTTTCGCTGACAGAGAAACCAGTCGATAATTTTCGGCACATCGGTCGGAAGTGAGGCTAATTCCGCAATGAGTTTATCGAGTACAGCGCCCAGTGCATTGGCCGAAAGTTCGCCCAGCGCACCCTGTCCGGAAAAATGGCCGGCCGCCACTTCAACCACCTGACGTCGCATCAGCACTTGTTGCGCCGCATCCATCCGCGTTCCTTTGATGATGGCATAGGGAAGGCAGAGTTTCCGAAGTCTGGAAAACGTCACATGTTCGGAGGCATCGACCACGCCATGCTTCAGCGCTTCATGCTGCTGAAAACGCCGCAGCGCCAGCTCGGTCGGAAACACCATCAACTCACTATTCACCTGCACACCTCATAGGAGATAGGGTAGCCACAAAGAGGCACAAAAAGCACGAAGACCCTGGCAACTTTTGTCTTTGTGCTTCTTGCGCCTCTTTGTGGCGATTCATAAACAGATCCGATGAGTTAGAGTTTTTCAATAAATCGGGCCATGCGGACCATCGCCTCTTTGATTTCTTCAAGTGATGTGGCGTACGAACAGCGGATAAAGCCTTCGCCACAGGCGCCGAAGGCGGTCCCCGGAACGCAGGCCACGTTCTGTTCATCAAGCAGCTTGAGGGCAAACTCCTTGGACGTCATTCCGAATTTGGAAATATCAGCAAAGGCGTAAAATGCGCCGTCAGGATAGATGCACGGAATGCCCATTTCTTCGAATGAGGCATGGATATAGTTCCGCCGTTTTTTATATTCCGCCTTCATATAGGCAATATCGGTATCCGCACTCTTCAGTGCTTCCACCGAAGCTTCCTGACTGAGGATCGGGGCACAGAGCATCGTGTATTGATGAATTTTCATCATCGCTTCCGTCAGTTCCGGCGGCGCGCAGGTAAAGCCCATACGAAAACCGGTCATGGCCCAGGCTTTGGAAAATCCGTGCAGATAAATCGTACGTTCGCACATGCCGGGAACAGAGATAATGCTGTAATGCTCTTTGTCGTAGGTGAGCTCGTCGTAGATCTCGTCGGTCAGCACAATCAGATCATGCTCGATACAAAAAGCGGCAATATCTTCCACATTCTCTTTCGAGAGCGCGGCGCCGGTCGGATTATTCGGATAGTTCAGCAGCAGCACTTTTGATTTATCCGAGACGTTTGCCTCCAGATCCTCCCGGGTCAGGCGAAAGCCGTTTTCCTTTTTGGTCTGGATGGCCACGGGCTTGCCATAGGCAAACTGAATGAGCGGATTATAGGACACATAGCTTGGCTCATGATAGAGCACTTCATCACCCGGTTCAATCAAAGCGCGGACGGCGAGATCCAGTCCCTCAGAAACGCCAACGGTGACCAGCACCTCATCTTCCGGTTTGTAATGGATCCCCGTTTTCTTTTCCACATATTGTGAAATTCCGCGGCGCAGCGACAGCAACCCCATGTTGGAGGTATAGCTGGTCAGTCCACGTTCCAGCGCCACCGTGGCGGCCTCGCGGATATGCCAGGGCGTTACAAAATCAGGTTCCCCGATACCCAGCGATATGACATCCTCGCGACTACTCACAATTTCAAAAAAGTCGCGGATTCCAGACCTTGGAATCTCGTTTACGACCTTCGATATTTTACTATGGAGAGACTTTGAGTCGTTCATCATCATCTCCTGTGTGCATCACGATGCCGTTTTGCTTGTAGGTTTTCATCATGAAGTGGGTCGCCGTGGACATTACGCCGGGCATGGTGGACAACTTTTCACTCACAAAGCTGAAGGCATCGTGCATGGTGCGGCCCTTGATAAAGAGCAACAGATCAAAACCGCCGGACATGAGAAAGCAGGAATCTACTTCCGGAAATTTACTGATACGATCAGCAATACGGTCAAAACCGCCTTCGCTTTCTGGCGCCACCTTGACTTCGATCACGGTGGTCACCAGCGAAGCATCGAGCTTCTCTTCGTTCACCACGGCCTGGTAGGCGCGAATCACGCCCTCTTTTTCAAAATCGGCAATCTGCGTCTTTACGTCCTCGACCGTGGTTCCAAGCAGTTTGGCCAGGTTTTCGGGCGATTCGAGCGCATTCTGTTTCAGCAGGTTCAGCAGTTCATTCATGGCTAGCACCTTTCTTTTTATATTCGAACCGCGGATGGACACGGATAGACGCAAATGGTCTCATGCTACTCTTCGTGTCCATTCGTGTTCATTCGCGGTTAATAAGTCCGACATCGTAGCGATTAGCGGTCATGTGACCAAACCAAAAAAAACGCCCCGAACTTCGGGGCGCTTTGCAACGGGCTTGCCGGATCGATTAAAAATCGTAGGCAATGTTGACGCCGCCCCAGAACTGCTCTCCGGATTCATACCGGATTTTCGCGTTGTCTTTTCGAGCGCCACCATACAGGCCGGTGTACGTCAGATTCAATGATCCGGTCAGACCGTCCAGGAATTCATAGGAAACGGTGCTGTAGAAGTTATAATCAACGAATCCTTTTCCACCTGCACCGAAGTACGCCTTGTTATAGCTGCCGCTGCCCCAGCCTGTGGAAACTCCGGCTTCAACAGCCAGGTACTCGCTGATCTGATAGGGAGCAACCACATCGAACTGCGCGTAGAGACCATCTACTTCTTTCACATCACCAAATAAGGTCACGGAAGGAATCACATAATCTTTAATCGTCAGCAGGTAAGCAGAAGCAAACAGCTCCGTCGTGGAGTTGCGGTTGACTCCCAGCCCGTTGGCGCCGGTCCCATTGGCCGGGAACTGGTAGCTGATCACACCGACATCAAATGAAAAATCGTTCAGGTCGACCGGAAGCGTATACGCCAGAGACAGATCCAGCTCCGAGAGATCGTTATCAACACCCAGATAGTTTTTGCTGATGTCCCAGTTTGCCCAAATATTAAAACTTACGCCGTACTGAGCAACAGAGAGCTGCGGCTGAAGTACAAAATCTTCATTTCGAACCATACCACGCCAAACATCGGCAGAAACGAGTGCCAACTCGGCGGTAGCGACGGGTCCGTTCCCACTAACAGAAGGAGCCTGTCCAACCATTACAACATCATCCTGAGCACTTACAAAACCTGCAGCAAAAACCGCTGCCATACCAACAACCATCAATTTTTTCATGGGAATGAAAACCTCCAGTTAAATCGCCTTAAAACATCCATACCACGACCATCGCGATATTTTGCGAAAACTATACCTAAGATTGCACTTGCCCCATGGTGTTGCAACCCATTTTCCCCTCAAAGTTATCAACACCTAGCAGTCCGCGATTCACCCCGCCCCCACCGGATTTTACAAAGATCGGAAAAGCCTATTTTACCGAGGCGCCGGAACCGATTTCGCCGTCGACCGTCACGAGCTTCAGGGTATCGCCGAGGGAGGCCGCCAGCAGCATGCCCTCGGATTTAACCCCGCGCAGTTTGGCCGGCTTCAGATTGGCCACCACCACGATCGTTTTACCGACCAGATCTTCCGGTTTATAATGCAGGGCAATGCCAGCCACCAGCTGGCGTTTTTCCTCGCCGAGATCGATCTGAAGTTTCAGGAGCTTATCCGCACCCTCGATTTTTTCCGCCTCGAGCACGACCGCCGTTTTCAGATCCACCGCCATCACCTGATCGAAGGTGATTAAGCCATCTTTGGACGGCTCGTCCTTCTTCTTGGGCTGTTGCTTTTGCTTCTGTTTTTTCGGTGTTGCTGGCTGCTTTTCTTCCTTCTTCTCCAGCTCAATACGCGGGAAAAGTGCGCCGGGCTGCGAAATTTCGGTTCCGGCCTCTAATACGCCGAAGGTGGTCAGCTTATCCAGCTGCGGACGGGCGTCGCTCATACCGAGTGCCGTGCGCAAGGCCACCATTTTTTCCGGCATAACCGGATAGAGCAGCGCCGCACAGACGCGCAGGCATTCTGCGGCGGTATAGAGGCAGTAAGCAACCTGCGCTTCGTTGCCTTCTTCTTTTGCCAGACTCCACGGCGCGCGTTCCTGCAGGAAAACATTAATTTTGCGAACAACGGACATCACAACACCCACAGAAGCATCCAGTTTCATATCGCCGATCATTCCGCCCATCTGCGCGGCAGCATTGGATGCCTCCTGCCAAAGCGCGTCTTCCAAACCGGCATCAAACCCGGCTTTCGAAACCACCGGAATTTTTCCGTCGCAATAGCGCGAGGTCATGTTCAGCACACGGTTGGTCACATTGCCCAGATCATTGGCCAAATCGGCGTTATAGCGTTTCACAAAGGCCTCTTCGGTAAACGAGGCATCCTGGCCGAGCGTCATTTCCGCAATCAGGAAATAGCGGAAGGCATCGACTCCGACTTTGTCGATCATATCCATCGGATTGACGACATTACCAAGTGATTTACTCATTTTGGTCCGACCGGTCAGCCACCAACCGTGGGCGAAAATGGATTCCGGCATCTCCACATTCATCGCTTTCAGCATCGTCGGCCAATAGACCGTGTGCGTCGTCAGAATGTCTTTACCGATCAGGTGCGTGGAGCACGGCCACCATGTTGCAAACTGCTCTTCGTCTGATTTGTAGCCGATAGCTGAAATATAGTTGATGAGCGCGTCGAACCAGACATACGTTACAAATTCCGTATCGAACGGAAGTTCAATCCCCCAAGCGAGACGCGATTTCGGACGGGAAATACACAGATCCTGCAATTCCTTATTTTTTAGAAAACCGAGGGTTTCATTCGCACGAAATGCCGGCTGAATAAATTTTGGGTTTTCTTCAATATAACTGATGAGCCAATCCTGATAGTTGCTCATCCGGAAGAAATAGTTGGATTCGATAATCTTATCGACCGGACGGGTACACTCCGGGCAGTTGCCGTCGACCAGGTCTTTTTCGGTGAAGAATCGTTCACAGCCAACACAGTACCAGCCTTCGTATTCGGCCTTGTAAATTTCATCGCGGTCGAACAGTTCCTGCAGCGTTTCCTGCACCACCTTTTTATGACGTTCTTCCGTCGTGCGGATAAAATCGTCGTTTTTAATTTCGAGGCGCTTCCACAGCTCCTGAAACCGAACCACTGTCTGATCGCATTGCTCCTGCGGGGTGATGCCATTTGCATCCGCCGCCTGCTGCACTTTCTGGCCATGCTCGTCGGTTCCAGTCAGAAACCAGGTCGGAATATCGAGGAGCCGATGATAGTTCGCCAGCACATCGGCCAGAATGGTCGTGTAGGAGTGGCCGATATGCGGCTTATCGTTCACATAGTAAATCGGCGTCGTAACGTAATATTTGCTCGGTTTTTCACTCATAATACTTCTCTTCTTCAAATTTAAAAATCGGACGGGCGATGATAGGGAGAATGCCGGAAGATACAAGCGTTGAATTACCCGCCATTCCTGTGCAAAATGCGCCCCATCATGAAATTTAGACCCTGCATAGACCTGCATAATGGAAAAGTGAAACAGATCGTCGGCGGATCGCTGACCGACGGCGCCGACCCCGAAACCAATTTTATTTCCGAAAACCCGCCGGCCTGGTTCGCCCAGCTCTACAAAAAAGACGGTCTTACCGGTGGGCACGTCATTAAACTGGGCAAAGGGAATGTTGATGCCGCAAAAGAAGCCCTCGCCGCCTGGCCCGGTGGGCTGCAGATCGGCGGCGGCATAGCCATCGACAACGCCAAACTCTGGATCAACGACGGCGCATCGCACGTCATCGTCACCTCGTACCTTTTTCAAAAGGGCCAATTGGATCCCAGTCGCCTCGATCAACTGCTCGAAGCCGTCGGCGTCGATAAGCTGGTCATTGATCTAAGCTGCCGCAAAAAAGAGGGCAACTACTATGTGGTCACCGACCGTTGGCAGACCTTCACCGACTATATCGTCAACGAGCACTCACTGAAAACGCTCGGCGGACTTTGTGCCGAATTCCTGATCCACGGCGTGGACGTGGAAGGCAAACAGCAGGGCATGGAAGACGATCTGATCAAACTGCTGGCCGACCACTGCCCCATTCCCTGCACCTACGCCGGTGGCGTACGAAATTTTCAGGATCTGGAAAAGCTGAACGAGGCCGGCCAAGGCCGCATCGACGTCACCATCGGCTCCGCCCTCGACATCTTCGGCGGACAAATGCCCTATGAAGACGTGGTCAAATTCTGCAAATAGCGCGCTCGCGTAACGCGACGCGAAGCGAGACGAAGTCAACCCCGCTCCTCACCCTTTCCGGCTATAGCTGATACCGTGTAGAACGTGCTTCCCGAAGGGAGCGCGTTGGGGTCACTCACACAAAGACTCCAAAAAGACTTTCACCCCATCCGAAAACTCTTCCGGTGCCCAGGGGGCGAATTCTTTATCGGTATCTGGATTATACGGTCCGGGTTTTACCTCAAAAAGCACGGTGTCTTTTTCCAATGCCTGGAAGCTGTGCCAAACCCCGCCCTCGAAATCGATGCCAAAGGTTGGAGTTCCGGCGCGGAGTTCCAAGGTTTGGAACATTTCGCCGCGGTCATCAAATATTAGAAATCGGATGGCGCCCCGAAGGACAATGATGCTTTCCGCCCGATCCTTCGCATGCCGATGCGGACGGATATAGGAACCGGGCTGAATGGCGTTCAGCATGCGCTGAAGCAATGCGGAATCGCCTTTATGCAGCGGAAGAATCATCCGTTTGCGCGGACTTGTTCGCGCCCCCTCAAGCACACGCTGAACCAACTCATCGGACAATCCAACCAAGTTCCCTTTCGGAGGATTCTCAGCCATATTGAATGTCGATTTTCCAGTCATTGGAATACTCCAAGGGTTGAAATGAAAAAAGCCGCCCTCCCGGACGGCTTAAACTTTCCAGACACTGGAACTTACAAAAAGTCGTAAGCGAGGCCAGCCAGAATGGTTACATCATTATATTCATCAACACCATCGTCCAGCACGTTGTCATACTCATCACGCAGCTCGATATAGATGGAAAAGTTATCTTTGATTTGACTCTTCACACCGGTCACCAAAAGGCCGAGGCTGTCGGTATAATCTTCCACATTCGCGCTATATTCAACGTTGAGGTAAAACTCAGATGTATCGGTCATCTTGATGAAGTAGTTACCGGCAAGGCGCCACTCCCCGTAGTCCCGCTCCTGGTTCGCCGTGCGTTCATATACATAGTTGATACCAAACGAGGCATCCAGTTTGTGATGCTCTTTATTAATAAAATAGTACCCCATATCCGGACCGATCTTTCCACGGAAACGAATCTGTTTTACCGCATCATTAACCAGCTCACTAAAGGCTCCCGCGAAAAAGTTCTTTCCGCCGAACTTATAGCGATAGTCCGACTGTCCACGGATTTTGCCTTCCGTGCGCTCTTTATCGGTCTCGCCATATTCACCGTAGAGGCTGTTAATCCAATCATTTTTCGGCGCATAGCGATCCCATTTTAAATCCGCCGTATAAAGTGATTTTTCAGTATTACCGGTCTTGAATGTTGCACCTAGGGCGGCACTGCTCTTGTAGGTCACATTAGTGACCTCATCTGCCAGACCGACCAACGGAATTGCCATCAACGCGGCAACAAAACACCCTTTCAAAAACTTCATTCTTCAACTCTCCTTAACGTGTTAATTCGGGCGGGAATATAGATTAAGAATTTTTACACCGCAACCCCTAAGACG
>JGI12210J13797_10044068_pt1 | contig 11180 bp, 9 predicted proteins | sample ElkSlonscriptome_3_FD_13797 | JGI IMG/M metagenome (IMG submission 13797) | reverse complement strand
GTGAGGTTGTTGGAAGTAATGACCCTAAAACATTCGAGAAAGATGCTACATTAAATATCGATCTCAACTTGTAGGAACGATGAGTATAGTGTCTGGAGAACAGGAGGATTAAATGAAGAAGTGTATGAGTATTGTATTGTTTATGTCGCTGGTTTGTTCGGTGTTTGCCAGTGAGTGGTTGCCTGCAGCAGGAATTGATAAAAACGGTACCAGTATGGAAGCAAAAGCAATTAAGGGAGTTGAGGCCCTCGTCAATAAAGACAAAAAAGAATATCTCTCATTGTGCGATGAGCGTGCGAATAAGGTCTTTGCAAAATTCCCTAAGATGCTGGATCAACTAATTACGTATGCAACCGATTATGATCTTCTGGCTTATTTTGCGGTTGAAAAGGCAAAATTTGACTCTAAGCAGGAGGTTTACTGGGTCAATGTTCGGGTCGGAAAAAAAGGTGTTGATAATACAAGCGATCTGTCAGTTAAGTTTAAAAAATACGACGATGTTTATTTGATCACGTATTAGGCAAATTATGTATTTTAAAATGAAATTCACACGGCTGGTGTTATCAGCTGTTTTTGTTCTGGTGGCCGGTGAGGCCCGTTGTTCAGCAGCAGACGCAGGAATCGATTTGTTCGGATATACGTCGGAGCAAAATGTAAAGTTGCTCTGGCTTGCTCGGGGCTGGCCTGATGATGTGGTCGGGGTTCAGGTTTTTCGTAGGCTGCAGGGTCAGGACAGCTGGAAAGATTTAAGTGGCGGAACCATTTATCCTGAAATTTCCTACGATCGGTCATGGGAACATCAGGGCCTGGGCGATGCGAAGCAGGTCTCGTTCTATCAGGAAAAGCTGCGGGAATATATCAAGCAAGGCCGTCTGGCTTTAGTTGAGCGCGAACGGTTTTTAGAGGTATTGAATCAGATTGGAATGCGGGCGGGAGATCGTATTTTATTTACAGCTGATTATGACCGAGCCGTGGTTTCCGGTTTTGCTTACATCGATTCTTCGGTCGATAGTGACGCAAAATATGAGTATGGATTATTCGGGATTGATTCATCGGGAGAACGGTCGTCGCTTCCGCTTTCCACATATATAACGCTCCGCGTTGAAGATGCCGAGCATGTGCGCGTAAAACTTCAGGCGAAAAAGAGCGAAAACCATGTGGTGCTGGGCTGGTCTTCAGATCGTAAATTTCACGATGAGGCGGGTTTTTTAACGTATAATATCTACCGTCGCAAAACAGAAGCTGACCTCTGGGAACGGCTGATCCCTCCCAGTTTGAGTCCATGGAATAAAGCTGCTGATGTCATTTCCTGGAAGTTTGTGGATCAAACCTGGAATCCCAAACATCGCTGTTTTTATGCGGTGGCTCCTTTGAATAAGTTCCAGAAGGAATTTGAAAAAAGCTGGGTTGAATATATTCCGGAAGGAGTCAGTGCGGCGGAACTGAACAAGTTGCAGCCGGTCAATGATTTAAACCTGATAGACATAAAGGGCGGATCCGCTTGGGATACCAACGAAGATACGGCCCGGTCGATTTTGGTGGGTTGGGAGTTTGATCCCTACTCAGAATCGGAGATATCCGGATTTTCCGTTCTCAGATCGAACACGGTGACGGGCGTGGAATCCAAAGTAGGGGAGATGCTGCCACCCAACAAAAGACAGGTTCTTGATATTACTCCGCCCTCGAAGACACTGTTTTTCTACCGGGTTGTAACGGTTTGTGAGGATGGTTCTGAATTGATGTCCAAAGCTCGGGAAATTCTATTCAAAGGCCCCAAACCGTTAGGTCCGCCGGCTCCGAAAAATTTTAAAGTGAAGTTTGTTTCGGACAAAGACGGTTTTTCTGCGAAGGCAACGTGGGAGATGCCTGATAAAGAGGAGGGAGTCACTTCCTACAGACTTTTCAGGAACATTAATGCAGAACGGAAGTTGTATGAAGATGGAAGCAAAGCTCTCGGGGTTACCAACGCGTATAGCTGGACTCTCAACAGAAATACTCCGGGCCATCGAGAGGGCGTCTTCGGAATTCAGCCGGTCGGTGAGAAATCCAAAAGAGGGCCGCGTGTCACGGACACCATATTTATTCCGCGCCTGAAAGCCCCGTATTTGACAAATATTCATGTCAAATTAACTCCGGATGCTGCGGCTCTGCTGAGTTGGGAATATCCGCATATGGAAGATCTTATCGGTTTCCGGATTTATATAAATGACAAACTGGTGGCCGATGAAAAAGCGGTGCCGCCGAATGTCCGGTCGTGGCAGGTTTATGACTATCCGGACCGCTATGACGAAAGCTACAGCCTGAGATTTGAAGTAGAGGCTGTCTTTAAATATTGCTCCAACCGGAATTCAGCTACCCCATCTTTGTGCCTGAGCCAGTATCGGTCGGATCGTTCATTGCGTGCTCCCGATGCCGACATCTGGGTGGTCGGGGCAACGAATGAGACACAGTGGGTGGAGCTGAAGTGGGATGAATATCTCGATCCCCCGCAGGATCCGGAAATATATGGATACCTTCTTGAGTTGGGCAATGATCCCGAATTCGAGAAAAACAAAACCCTGCGGGTTAAAAAGTGTGACCGATATTATTTTAATATTCCGACGGATTGGGAGGGCGAGAATCTTTATTTCCGATGTTCGGCTCAGGGAAACCATTTTTGGGGCGGGATGGCCGATTCTACACGCATCAGCAAAACGTCCGAATATTGGAAGGACAAGACGGTTGCGGCAGAGAAGCTTAAGGAAATGAAAGAGCACAATCGCAAATATCGCTGGCTTGATTTTTATAAGGTTATAAGTCCAAATTAAGGAAAGGGGGCAGAGAAAGGAAAGGTACCAGAAAGGGGTCAGAGAAAGGGGTCAGGAAAGAGAAAGGAAAGGGGTCAGGGAAAGGGGTCAGTCCTCGTAAGGAAAGGGGTCAGTCCTCGGAATTAAGTAATTGATCTTTTTTCTACTGCTAGGCATTTTGCATTTATGCCAAGGAAACCTAGAATAGAGTACGCCGGTGCGATCTACCATCCTCCTTCGCTAAAGCTACGGCGGGACAAGTGTGATGAGCCGGGGCAATCGGGGAGATTCCGTTTACCTCGATGATAAAGATCACCAGACGTTTATCGATACGTTGGAGGAGGCATGCACAAAAACCGGCTGGTTGGTGGATGCCTTTGTGTTGATGGGGAATCATTATCATCTGCTTTTAGGAAAAGGGGTCAGTCCTCGGAAATAAGTGATTGATTGTTCCCCGGCTCTCCGGTAGTTTCTTATTTATGCCGAGAAAACCTAGAATCGAAGAAAAGGGGTCAGTCCTCGGAAATAAGTGATTGATTGTTCCCCGGCTCTCCGGTAGTTTCTTATTTATGCCGAGAAAACCTAGAATCGAATATGCTGGAGCAATTTACCACGTAATGAGTCGAGGAAATCGGGGTAACGCGATTTACCTTGATGAAAAAGACCACGAGACGTTTATCGATACGTTGGATGAGGCGTGCACAAAAACCGGCTGGTTGGTGCATGCCTTTGTTTTAATGGGCAATCATTATCATCTGTTATTAGAGACGCCGGAGGCGAATCTGGTGGAGGGGATGAAGTGGCTGCAGGGGACGTATACGCAGCGGTTTAACAGTCGGCATAAATTATGGGGGCACTTGTTGCAGGGGCGGTATAAAGCGATTCCGGTGGATGGGCAGTCGGGCGGAGGCTATTTCCCGACGGTCGCAAATTACATTCATCTGAATCCGGCACGAGCGAACGCTTTTGATCTGGAAAAGGAGCGTCTGAAGGCGTATCGGTGGAGCAGTTATCCGCTCTATCTCGATGCCGCGAAACGGCCGGATTGGCTGGTGGTTGATCGGGTGCTGGGTGCCTTGGGTGTGGAGGATGATAAGGCGGGGCGTTCGTGGTATCGGAAGCACATGCAAAAGCGGGTGCTGGAAATTGCGTTGAGCGCGAATCCTCAGGATTTTGATGCGGCCTGGGCGGATATTCGCCGAGGCTGGTATTTGGGTTCGGATGATTTTCGTAAGGGCTTGATGGAAAAGATCGATGAGGGGCTGGCGGGTAAAAGGAACGATTCTTTTAGTGGCGGTGCGATTCGTGAGCATAATGAAGCGGAGGCTGAGCGGTTACTGCTAGAGGGTCTGACAAGGTTAGGCCTATTGAGTGATGATCTGGAAGCACTACGTAAAGGGGCTCCTGAGAAAATGGTTTTAGCCTGGATGCTGAAAAAACAAACGGTTGTGAAGAACGAGTGGATTAGCCGCCATCTCTTTTGTGGGCATCCGGCAAATGTGCCGGGATATGTGCGGAAAGTGGATGACGCGAAAGAAGGGGAGCTGGCAGAACTTAGGAAAACACTTAAATCCGAGGACTGACCCCTAAGTTGACCCCTAAGTGAGGGCTGGAGGAATTGTTATGAAAAAAGCAGGAATTATTTTGGGTGTTGCGGGATGTGCTGTTTTATTGGCGTTGGTTTTGATGCAACGCCAAAAGCAGGAAACGCTCAACGTTGAAGATGTTGAAACGAAAGTAGGACATGCCTCCGGTTTGTCTGCTGTGGCCGATGGCCCGCAAGATGCGGGCGGTACGACTCAGACACAGTCTGCGGGCCTCCCAGATGCCGGCGGCACACAGGAGGCGGCGTTTTCAGCGCCGGTAAAGTCGCTGTTATTGCAGGATGGTAAGGAGCATAACTATCCGTCGCTGTTGGCCGAGATCAATAAGCTGAATTATACGCTTTCCGATGCCGATGTGGCGGCGCTGATCGATATGCTGGCCTGGCCGAATGATCAATTTCCTGAAGGCATGCGAGCCATTGAAATCAATGCGGTGAAGAATGATGTGCTCGATAAGCTGCTCAGACAGGAAACGCTGCCGGAAGGCATTGGACTTGCGATGGCCGAAATGGCGGCTGATCCGAATCAGGATGTTGTCTGGCGGGATTACTGTGTGCAGTTTATGGGGCCTTTCTATGAAAGAGCTTCTTTAGCCACCAAAAACACAAAGAATCACGAAAATGAAAACCCTGTGTCCTCTAACGACAAGAGCAGCGCAGATAATGAACGAAGTGAAGTTCAACCGGGGGGTGAAAATAAACCCGATGAATTGAAAGTTATTCAGGATGCGATGTTTCAGGCATTGGATGAACGGACCTCGACGATTGCCGGGACGGCGTTGATCGGGCTGGAAAATCTGAGTCGTACGCATGAAGAATTTGATAGGGAGGAAATCACCTCGAAGGCGGTGGAGATTGCTTCGGATGAACTTGCTTCAGCCACATCGCGTATGACGGCGTTGCGGCTTGCGGCAGGTCTAACCACGGAAGACACTGAAAACACGGAAACTGTGGTGGCGGCAAGGTCTCTGGCGCAGACAGGCGATACGGTGCTCTTGCGATCGGCTGCGATTGTGACAGTGGGCGAGGTGGGATCGGATGCCGACCGGGAGCTGCTTCAGTCCTATCTGCTTGATGAAGATCGACAAATTGCGGCTGCGGCACAGCAGGCGTTAAATAAAATGGATGAGCGTGCAAATGCGGCGGAAGTAATAGAAGAACCAAAGCTCGCTGATACAACGCCGAAGCCGTCGGTTAAGGAAAAGCCGATCCTGATCAATCAGCTCTAACTATTTGAACCACGGAATATACTGAATACACGGATAGTCTTGAGGTGAAAAATGATGTGGAAGAATACCGGGAATTCATGTTTTAAGAATCTGCGTTTATCTGGGTCCATCTGTGGTTCAGTTCAAGTTTTGTGCCTTCTCGTGTTTTTTGTGGCCCATGCAGTTTGTGCCGGTCCTCGTCTGTTTTGCGAAAACCCTCTGTTTGATTTCGGGAATGTTATTGAGCAGGATGAGATTACACACGAATTTATTCTGACGAATGTTGGCGATGAGCCGGTTCGCATCTCAAACATTAAAAATTGTTGTGGGACAAAATCGACCATTGATCCCTTGGAAATTTTACCGGGTAGCAACGCGGTCTGCACCACGGTGTTTACGACAAAAAACCGATATGGAAAACAGGAAAAGCAGATCCTGATTGCTTCCAATGATCGGAACAATCCGTATTTTGAATTGAAGATGATCGGGGAGCTGCTAATGGCCATTGAGGTATCGCCGCGCTACCTTCGTCTGAACGACCTTTCTGTCGGCAGCAAAATTAACCAGACGATCACTGCTAAAAACATGACGGATCAACCTGTTGTTCTTGAGTCTGTAAAGTCAACCGCGCCAGGCATCGTGGCGGAAGTTGTAGGTGGTGAAACCTCTGGACAGAAGAGGTGGGCCATTAAACTGACCACAACCGAGCAACTGCAGGCCGGTAAACTGCGGGGACAGATCCAGCTCAATTTTTCGACGGGCCGGGTTACGGTTCCAGTCCTTGGAACCGTGAAGCCGAGTATTCAGGTGGTTCCCGAGAGTATCCGGATTTCATCTTCCAGCGATCAAGTCATAGAACGTCTGGTTATGTTAAAGAGCGAGCAACCGTTTGAGGTCCTTTCGGCCAATCTGGGGTCTGTAGACACACCGGTTCAGATATCGCGGGTCACCGAGCATAAATGGAAGCTGGCGCTGAAACTGAAACCTTCTGAATTTTCGGGGGGCAGCCTTCAGGTTAAAACCACATGCCCCGTACAGTCGGATATCGTGATACCGATATCGATCCGGTAAAGTCCCGCGCATCATGTTTCTCCGAGCTCTATTCATACTCGTTGCCAGTCTGCTGATTGCCGGGCTGGTCAATGCGTTGCATCCCAATAAAATCCCCTGGGTTCAGGATTGGGATGGCTATGTAGAGACAAAAGCGCGGGAGGCTGGCGTTCAGGTGGTCTCCTGGTCTTTTGCACAGGAGCAGTTTGAGGGGAAATCGGCGCTGTTTGTAGATGCGCGTTCCGTTGATGAGTTCGAGGCGGGGCATATCCCGAGTGCCATTTCCCTGCCGTTTGAGCAACTGGATGATGCCTTTGAAACACTGGTCGAGCTGGTGGAATCCGAACCGCCGTTGATTATTTACTGTAAAAACCGCGACTGCGATGATGGGCTATTGCTGGCCATGGAATTCCAGGCATTGGAAAAAACCAATGTGTATTATTTTGTAGACGGCTTTGATGCGTGGGAGGAGGCGGGATGTCCGATCGTTACTCCATAAAGCGCATCCTGCTTTTCATCGCGGGTCTGATTCTCGGGCTAGTCTTCCTATGGTCTGGGATATCCAAGCTACTCCATCCCGAGGACTTTGCTTTAGCCGTCTATCGGTATCACCTGCTGCCGAGCCCGTGGGTCAATTTGGTGGCCCTCTGGATTCCTGTGCTGGAAATTTTGTGTGGCGTGCTGGTTTTTGTCCCCGGCTTCCGGTGTGCGGCGGTCCGTATGCTGATCGTTCTTCTGGTTCTGTTTTCCATCGCGATTGCCTACAGTATTTGGAATGGAAATACGATGGCCTGCGGCTGTTTTTCAACGTCTGTTCATACCGGCTCCATGAGCTGGTCGGGGCTGCTGAAAAATATCGGGCTTATGGTATTGGCCTTTGTGTTTGACCGGAACCGCTGATGGGCAGGCTCTCCGGCCCGTTATGAAGGGGATGCACGTTATGTTTCGATGATGAATATTGTAGACGATGCTTCCAGCTTCGTGAATGACGACGAGTCCGACACAACGGAGCGGGATGCTCCGTCTACAATAGGGCCCCAGTCCGCCGGCCCCGCTGGTACGCCAACCTCCCGCTTGATCAGGATGATGGCATGACTGCCACTGCTTTCCTCCGAACAGTGCTTTTTTCTGGAAAAAAGCATGGGGCATTACTAATTCGTATATAAGCATTGAAATACCCATATGCATACCATATCTTGTGTACCTTGCGGCGCAGGGTACATATCTAGTGCTGTATGTGACAATAATGTGCGCATTTAAAATGCGCGGAAAATGGTAGAAAAGGTAAGTCAGCAGCCATCAGGCAGTTTCAAAGGGCGGTATAGGATGAGCGGAGATTTGTTGGTAGAAAAGCGGAGCGGTGAAAAAGCGCCGTTGGATCTGGAGAAGATTCATAAGGTGGTCACCTGGGCGGCAGAAGGGCTGGACAATGTCTCGGTGTCGCAGGTGGAACTCAAATCGCAGATCCATATGTTTGACGGGATCAAGACGGAGGACATCCATGAAACGATTATCAAGGCGGCGGCCGACCTGATTTCTGAGGAGACCCCGGATTATCAATATCTCGCGGCGCGCCTCGCCGTTTTTCATCTACGCAAAAAAGCGTATGGCCGTTTTACTCCGCCGGCGCTGTTCGAGCATGTGTCCAAAATGGTGAAGGCCGGGCGGTACGACCAGCATCTGCTGGAGGACTACTCCAAGCAGGAGCTCGACGCCATGGATAAATTTATCGACCATGACCGCGACCTGACGTTCAGCTATGCCGCCGTAAAGCAGCTCGAAGGCAAATATCTCGTTCAGGACCGGGTAAGTGGAAAAATCTATGAAAGCGCCCAGTTTCTCTACGTACTTGTTGCGGCCTGCCTGTTTGCGCACTATCCGAAGGAAACCCGGATCGGCTTCATTCAGCGTTTTTATGACGCCGTTTCGACCTTCAAGATTTCGCTGCCGACCCCGATCATGGCCGGCATCCGTACCCCGACCCGTCAATTTTCTTCCTGTGTACTGATTGAATGCGGCGACAGCCTCGATTCCGTAAACGCGACCTCCAGCGCGATCATTAAATATGTCAGCCAGCGTGCCGGCATCGGGATCAACGCCGGGCGCATACGGGCGCTCGGCAGCACCATCCGCAACGGCGAAGCATTCCATACCGGCTGCATTCCGTTTTATAAACATTTCCAGACCGCTGTAAAAAGCTGCTCGCAGGGCGGCGTACGCGGCGGCGCGGCGACGCTCTTTTATCCGCTTTGGCATCTGGAGGTTGAAGATCTGCTGGTGCTGAAGAATAACCGCGGGGTCGAGGAAAACCGCGTGCGTCATCTCGACTATGGCGTACAGTTCAACAAGCTGATGTATCAGCGGATGCTGAAAGATGAACACATCACCCTGTTCAGCCCGAGCGATGTGCCGGGGCTGTATGATGCCTTTTTCCAGGATCAGGAAGAATTTGAGCGGTTGTATCTGCAGTATGAAGCGAATGATTCCATCCGGAAGAAAAAGATCCCGGCACTGGAACTGTTTACCGTTTTTGCGCAGGAACGGGCGAGCACCGGCCGTATCTACCTGCAGAATGTCGACCATTGTAACACCCACAGTCCGTTTGATCCGGCGGTGGCGCCGGTGCGCCAGAGTAACCTGTGTCTAGAAATTGCACTGCCGACCAAGCCGCTGCACGACGTGAATGATGACGAGGGCGAAATTGCGCTCTGCACGCTTTCCGCCATTAATCTCGGGGCAATGGAATCGTTGGATGAATTGGAAGAGCTGTCCGACCTGACGGTACGTGCGCTCGACAGTCTGCTGGATTATCAGGGCTATCCGCTACCGGCCGCGCAAAAAGCCTCGATGGGCCGTCGTACGCTCGGTATCGGTGTGATCAACTATGCGTATTACCTTGCGAAAAATGGCGTGCGCTATTCCGATGGATCCGCCAAGGGGCTGACGCACCGGACGTTTGAGGCGCTTCAGTATTACATGCTGAAAGCGTCGGTTGGGCTGGCGAAAGAGTTTGGCCCGTGCCCGCTATTTGGAGAAACCACCTACTCGAAAGGCATTCTGCCGACCGAGACCTATAAGAAAAATCTCGATGAAATCTGCGACGAGCCGCTGCATCTCAATTGGGATGCGCTCCGTAAGGAAATTGTGGAATATGGCCTGCGCAACTCCACCTTGACGGCGCTAATGCCTTCGGAAACGTCTTCGCAGATTTCCAATGCCACCAACGGCATTGAGCCGCCGCGCGGCTTGATCAGTGTGAAGTCCAGTAAGGATGGCGTGTTGAAGCAGGTCGTGCCGGAATTTGATACGTTGAAAGATCAGTATGAACTGCTCTGGAATATTCCGAATAATGACGGTTATCTGGAGCTGGTGGCCATTATGCAGAAGTTTATCGACCAGACGATTTCGGCAAACACCAACTATGATCCGTCTAAATATCCGGATGGAAAAGTGCCGGTAAAACAGATTCTGAAGGATATGTTGAAGGCCTATTCTCTGGGCGTGAAAACCCTGTACTATCACAACACCCGCGACGGAGCGGCCGACCGTCAGGGCGAGATCCAGGACAATGACTGCGTCGGCGGCGCCTGCAAAATTTAAGAGGAGCATCCCATGGCTTTTTCAACTTTCAGACAAAACAAGACCAACGCACTCGAAGAACCGATGTTTCTCGGCAACAGTGTGAACGTGTCACGCTTCGACCAGCAACGGCACCCGATCTTTGAGCAAATCATTGAAAAGCAGCTCTCGTTTTTCTGGCGCCCGGAAGAGGTCGATATTTCCAAGGACCGCGCGGACTGGCAGTCGCTGACCGACTGTGAACAGCATATTTTCATTTCGAACCTCAAATACCAGACACTGCTCGATTCTGTGGCGGCCCGCAGTGTAAATGTCTGCCTGCTTCCGCTGGTCTCCCTGCCGGAGCTGGAGACGTGGGTGGAAACCTGGGCTTTTGCCGAAACGATTCATTCCCGTTCCTATACCCATATTCTGCGCAATCTGTTTTCAGATCCGAGTGCCGTATTTGATGACATCATGGTGAATGAAAATATTGTGAATCGAGCCCGGGATATTACGCGGCACTTTGATGACATCATTCTGATGTCTCATCTCTATCATGCGCAGGGCGAAGGAACGTATCCAGTGGACGGCCGCCGCATAGAAGTCACGCTGCGTGAAATCAAAAAACGGCTCTATCTGGCGATCTGCGCCATCAATGCGCTGGAGGCCATCCGGTTTTATGTTTCCTTTGCCTGCTCTTTTGCATTTTCCGAACGTGAGCTGCTGGAAGGAAATGCCAAAATTATCAAGCTGATTGCCCGCGACGAAGCCCTGCACCTGACCGGCACGCAGCATATGCTGAATCTGTGGGCCGATGGGCGCGACGATCCGGAAATGGCTGAAATTGCCGCGGAACTCCATGAAGAGGGGCGGAAGCTCTTTCTCGAAGTCGTCGAACAGGAAAAAGCCTGGGCGGATTATCTGTTCAAAGATGGCTCGATGATCGGTATGAACGCCGCGATTCTTAAAGAA
>JGI12210J13797_10051516_pt1 | contig 11181 bp, 7 predicted proteins | sample ElkSlonscriptome_3_FD_13797 | JGI IMG/M metagenome (IMG submission 13797) | reverse complement strand
CGGAAATCGACAATTCCTCTACGTGGTGGCTCAGCCGTAGAGGAACTTGGAACAAGTTTCTGAGTGCGCTACCGGAAAATGGGAGCCAGGGGATTCAAGCAGGACTGCCGATTAGCTCGCACCCATTTTCAATCAGACCCGTTCATGAGGCCGGGGAGAATAGGCTGTTGCCAATCTCATTATCGCTTCCACGAATACTCGCATCTCCATTCAATCAGACATCCGCTCATCACGCCCGCCGCCGCCTCGTTTTCCGCACGCTCATTCAGGTTCTTTCCCCCGAGACGAGGTGGGTTGTTGGCTCCGAAAACTTTCGACCAAGTCCCGGGTGATCGCATTGGGAAACCGGCGCTGCGGGGTAATGGCATAAAAGCTTTCCTGAATCTCTGGAATCCGAATGCGTTCGCGGAGCACTCCTTCTCGAAGCTCATCCTGGACCACCACACGCGGCACCAATGCCAAGGCGTGCGACTCGCGTGCCAGTAAGCGTAGCATGGCCATGTCATCGATCTCCGCCACAATCACCGGACGGACGCCGGCCCGCTCCAGGATCGTGTCGAACGATGTCCGGACATTACTGGCGAGGCTCGGCAGCAAGAGCGGCCGCCCCTCGAGATCTTTGGGAAATTGAAAACGGGGCTGTCGGCCTTTCGTCGGTTGACCGACCAGGCTCACCGCCTGCTCAGCGAGTAAATGGCTTTTCCAGTCATGCCCCGCATCCCGCAAGACCGGACTGTTGGCCAACACGAGATCGAGGTTATGCGCCTCTAGTTGCGCTAGCAATTCGCGCAACGTGCCTGACCGTATGATCAGTTCCAGCTCGGGTTGATCGATCGCCGGGCGCAACAACTCGAGTGTGAAGTTGCGGGAGAGCGTTGAAACGGCGCCAACTCGCAGATATTGGCGGCGCCCCGGCGAACGATGCGCCAGCGTATCAAGCATCTCTTCACCAGCTCGAAAGATGGTGTCCGCGTAATCAAGCGCCACCTGCCCGGCTTCGGTTAAAACCAATGTCTTATGCTGACGATCGAAGAGTCGTTGCCCGAGGTTCTCCTCCAACTGCTTGAGTTGAATGCTGACGGCGGAAGGCGCGAGATTGAGGCGCTGAGCCGCTTTGGTCAGACTACGCTCATGGGCGATCACCCAGAAATAACGGAGATGATGATAATTCAGAAAGCTCATCGTTTGATTTAATAGAACAAGGGAGTATAAAAGATCTATTGGATCAAATCAACCGCGGAGGGCAGGATGGGCGCTGTGAAAGTATTCCATCTTTTAAGTTCGGGCGCCGACATTCAACCTTCGCCGTTTTTGGCGTGGTTGCCTCATTTCGCTGTCGGCTTGGTTTTGTTCGCCATCGGGTTGCTGCTGGCTTTTTTGGTGGTGCGGGCGCGCAGTGCCGATGCTCACCCTGATTGGATGCAGCGGGCGAGCGTGGCGGCTTCGGGGATCGCGCTGGTCGCCGCCTTGGTCATGGCGATCACCCTGGCATTGACGGGGCCCCTGCGACAAGTGGTGGCTGGCGGGGTGCTGCCTGGCGGCATTCCTCTGGAGTTCACGCTTTATCTGGATGCGGTGGCCGCCGTCATGTTGATGCTGGTGGCCTTTCTCGGCTTGGTCATCAGCCGGTTCTCCTGCCGGTATCTGAATGGGAATCCCCGGCAAGGCCGATTTCTCAAATGGCTAACGATCAATGTTGGGATGGTGCTCTTGCTGATCGTCAGCGGCAATCTTCTGCTTTTCGCCGCCGCCTGGATGGGGACGAGTCTTTCGCTTCATCAACTCCTGACCTTTCATCGGGACCGGCCTGGGGCGCTACTTGCGGCTCGACAAAAATTTATCATCAGCCGGGTGGGAGACATCTGTCTGTTGGGCGCGTTGATCCTGGTTTACCAGATTTTCGGCACCTTTGATTTCGCCACGATCTTCAGTGCGGCCGAGACCTTGCGGGCGAGTGGTGAATTGCAACCGCATGAAGGTTGGCAGACGCTTGCGTTTCTGCTGGCCGTCGGTGCTTTGCTGAAATCGGCCCAATTTCCATTTCACGTCTGGTTGCCTGATACCTTGGAAACGCCGACGCCGGTTTCCGCCATGATGCATGCTGGAATCATCAATGCGGGTGGTTTTCTCGTGATACGGCTTAGCCCGCTGATGATGCTGGCGCCGACGGCTCTTGATGTCCTGGCTGTTGTGGGAGCCGTGACGGCGGTCTATGGATCGCTCGTCATGATGACTCAACCGACCATTAAAAAGATGCTCGCGTATTCGACCATCGCTCAGATGGGTTTCATGATGTTGCAATGCGGACTCGGTCTGTTCGCACTCGCTCTTTTGCATATCGTCGTGCATTCGCTTTATAAAGCTTACGCCTTCCTGGGCTCCGGCGGCACTGCGGTTGCGAGTGTCCGCTCCGGACCGATGCCACAATTTCCCGCCGCTTCCTGGACGCCCTTTTTCGCGGTGCTCGTCAGCGGAGTCATCACGATCGGTTGGGGCGCGCTCTTTGGTGTCTCGTTCACCGACAAACCTGGGGTGTTGGTGCTCGGCCTGGTCTTGACGCTCGGATTGGGCCAACTGCTGTTCGGCAGCTTTGGCCGTAAAGGGGGGAGAGCGGTCGCGATTCGCGGTATCCTCGCCATGATCGGGGTCGGCGGCCTTTATTTCACTCTGCATACGGGTGCTGGATGGGTCTTTGGTTCCGCGCTTCCATCGCCAGCGGCCAATCGGGGCTGGTTCGATCTCGGTCTGATGGTTGCCATCGCCACGCTTTTTGTCGGGCTTTACGTGTTGCAAACGCGGCTAGCGGAAATCGGGAGTCATCCCGTCCTGGCGCGCTGGTATATCCGATTGCTCAATGGGTTTTCCCTGGACCTCATCGCCAACCGCTTTGTCCAACGATTCTGGCCCGTGAAAACCGGCCACTAAACCAGCCTCGTGAACCTTGAAAACGAAATGAACGCTTTGACTATCTCGACCTCTCAATTACCGGCCGAATCCATCGACACCGAACCCTTAACAGACGTCATTGAACGAGTGGAAAATCGGATTCCACCGCTCTGGCCGCTCGACCGGTTCGTCGCCGTCAATCCTTTCCTTGGCTTCAGCGGTTCGCCTTTCGCGCAAGCCGCCGCCGAGATGAAACTCGGAGCCGATGCCGATCTCTTCATGCCGGAGGAGTTCTATCTGGAGCAATATCGGTCGGGCGCCGTAACGGACGCTGATCTGCAGATGGTGCTCGCCCGGCATGCCACTTTTCTAGCGGAGCAATTGGATGAGGCGGCAGGTGGTTGGACAGCGGACCAATTGGTCGCGATGCTAAAGCAACCTGATAGCGGGAACAAAGACGAACGGTTCTGGACGGTTGCCGAACTGATGGATGAGTCAGGGGCCGGACGTAATTGGACGCGGTTTTTTCAGGATGAAATCTCGAAATGGACCGCGGCTCATCTCGACCAGGGACAAGCCGGTTGGCAGTCGCCTTATCGCGATGCTGGACTCTATCAGGCCTGGCGCTCCGCGGCTGTGGTTGATGAAAGAGCGGAATGGCAGGGCATGCACAACTTCCGGCAGGTCGTGGCAGCGCTGCCAGAAACTCCAGAAGCAGTCATCGGTCGGGCGGCATCGGTCTTTGGATTAACTTTGCCAGCCTTCGAAAACTATCTATTCAGGCTCGCGATGTCGATATCTGGATGGGCGGGATATTTGCAGTTTCTTCGGCGGGAAGGCGAATCCGAGTCGGGTCTGACGGAGTTGCTGGCGATTCGAGTGAGCTACGACTTGGGGTTGTTCGACCAGATCGCTGCGGATCTAGTGTTGAAAGAAGCATGGCTGAAGCAAGCGGCCATCGAGCAGAGCGGGCTGGACCGAATCCAGCATCAACATTGGTATGCGCGGTTGATCTGGCAGGAAGCTTATGAAGCCGGCTATCAACGGCAAATGATCGATCGGTTCGCGGCCGGTTCCGTCAAGGGAGATCAAGCCGCCGATTTGCCTGCGGTTCAGGCTGTGTTTTGTATCGATGTCCGCTCGGAACCTTACCGGCGGGCGCTCGAATCCGTTTCTAGCCAGGTGGAAACCATCGGGTTTGCCGGTTTTTTCGGAATGGCGATCGAATTGATCGATCCGTGTGAATCGCACGGGAGCGCGCGTTGCCCGGTCTTGTTGCAGCCAGGCTATCGGGTGGTCAATGGCCAGGCGACCGGCAATCATCGTCAGCAAACCGAATTGGGTTGGAAGAAAAGCTGGAAATCATTCCAATCTTCGGCGGTCGGCTGTTTTAGTTTTGTGGAAACGATCGGGCTGACTTTCAGCTGGGGGCTGCTGCGGGAAGCGTTCACCGGATTCAAACAACAAGAGAAAGCCGCCAAACGCCAGACGCCAGACATTGGATTAATCGATTTGCCGACGCGGATCGAACTCGGCGCTCGGGCTTTGACCGGAATGGGGTTGACCAAAGATTTCGCACGGATCGTCCTGCTCTGCGGGCATGGAAGTGAAACGGCGAACAACCCCTACGCTTCCGGCCTCGATTGCGGGGCGTGCGGCGGCCATGCCGGGGATGTGAATGCGCGGGTAGCTGCAGCGATCCTCAACGATCGGGAAGTCCGCGAGGGGTTGAGAGCGAAAGGAATCGAAGTGCCTGAATCCACCTGGTTCATTCCCGGCTTGCACAATACCACCACCGATGAAGTGACCCTTTTCGATGGCGGTATTCCAGCGGCCCATGATGCTGCGGTCGAGACGTTGCGTGTCCAACTCCGGGAGGCTGGCGAAGTCGCTCGTCAAAAACGGGCCTCCTCCCTCGGCATCAGCGAGCATCGGGATCTGCATCAAGCCATCCGGGATCGCAGCTTGAACTGGTCAGAAGTCCGCCCCGAATGGGGGCTGGCTGGAAATGCCATGTTCATTGCGGCGCCCCGGACCCGGACGCGCCATCTCGACTTGGGCGGTCGCGCCTTTCTTCATCATTACGAAGCGGCGCAGGATACGAATGACGCTGTGCTGGAATTGATTCTCACCGCACCGATGGTCGTGGCGAACTGGATTAATCTACAATATTACGCTTCTACCGTGGATAATAAACGGTTGGGTTCCGGGACGAAAACCACGCAAAACGTCTTGGGCACATTCGGTATGGTGCAGGGGAACGGCGGAGATCTGCAGGTCGGTTTGCCGATTGAATCGGTGCATGACGGCCAACGTTGGGTGCACGAACCGCTACGACTGAACGTCGTGATCGAGGCCGAGCCCGAGCGGATCAACGCCATTCTGGAACGGCATGCTGGGGTCAAAGAGTTGCTCGATCACGGGTGGTTGCATCTGTTTGTGATGGATGCCGACGGCCGGATCGCGAAAAAATACGAGGGCGATTTGAATTGGGTGGCGTGTTGAGAGAAGAAGGAGGGCAGGAAACTCCTGTCATCGTAGCGATCTAGGATGTCCCAGCCCGCTGGCGTTCACCCGCTTCCAGTCAGTGATCGATTGGCTCACGAGTCAGCAATAAAAAAAGCGCCCCCACTCAGCAGCGGGAGCGCCGAACGAGAGAGCGTCTCGATTAGTGACTGTGCCGCATGGCTTCCTCAGTCCGTTTATCAGCTTCGGTTTCCTCCGAAGGCTGAGCCTGTTGTTGGCTGACGGATTGATTTTGTTGGCCTTGCTGTTGAGTCTTCATTTCCTCTTCAAAACGCATCTCGTCACCGGAATGCGGGGGATGTTTTTCTTCACTCATGATGGGCCTCCTTTCATATAAAGTTTCGCATCCGCCGAGGAACGCACGCTCATATTTTTTTGAGAATCACCGGTCATACTAAGACTTTGGTCGATATCCAACGATCGTCGGTCTAGTCATCAATCGCACGATCTCTAAGATCGGCCATCGATGCCTGATTCCCCCTCCCACCGGGCGCGTGCGCTCTGCCTGCCTGCAAGCCTCGTTCTTGCCCTGACTTGGAGCCTGATCCCTTCTCCGGTTGCCGCTGACGATTTGGAAAACGAATTTCTTGATCTCGTCGAGCCGGTCATCATGGAATCTTGCATGGAATGCCATGACGATGCTGAAGCGAAAGGCGGAATTTCCTTTGACCTTTTCGAACGCATCCCCACTGGCGAAGATTTATTTCGCGAACAGAAAAAGTGGCGCCGGGTGGCTGACATGTTGGAGACCGCACAAATGCCGCCCGACCCGGCCGAGGCGAAAGCGATTCCCCTCGAAACGCGGTTAGAAGTCGCCTCCTGGCTTCGCACCGCCATTGAAGAATACCGCTGCGACGAGAACCATCTTCCAGCGGCGACCGTCCCTCGTCGACTGACCCGCGACGAATACGCCAACACCATGGAAGCTCTGTTCGGGGTCGAACTACCCGTGGAAGCGTATCTGGCGGCTGATGACCACGAGAGTTTCGGTTTTTCTAACACCGCACACGCATTGCCCGTGACCAAAGCGGCTTACGAAAAGTATCTCATGTTAGCCGATAAAGCTCTGGACGAAGTATTCCAAGGCTCCAAGCTGCAACAACTCGTCAAGGGTGAACAAACCTGGCCGACCCAATTACAGACCGCGCTCGAAACCGAGGATGGTGCCGATCCCGAGACCGCCCACGCCGCTATCAAAGCCTTCGCTTCCGCCGCCTTCCGCCGTCCAGTGCAGGCATCGGAAATTGAGCCGCTGATCCAAGTGTATGACACCGTCTTCCTCAACGAAAATGACGGGGCAATGGCCATTCAGCAGGCGTTCCGCGCTGCCTTGATTTCGCCTTGGTTCCTTTACCGGGTCGCCCCGGACAATCTGGTCGATGACAGTCTCGACTCCCATCGCGATTACGATCTCGCTTCGCGGCTCTCCTATTTTCTCTGGTCCACCAGCCCTGATGCCGAACTCTTGCGCCACGCCCAAGCTGGCGATCTTCACGATCCAACTATTCTACGCAAACAAGTGCAAAGAATGATCGCTGATGAACGGTTCGAAGCGTTTCCCAAACATTTCGCCAACGGCTGGCTCTTCCACGATGTCGAGGCGGTCGCTGCGGAAGGATCGATCTTCCCGACCTACGACCGCAGCATGGAATACGCGGCAAAAGAAGAGATCGTGCGCACCATGGAGAAGATCTTTCGGGACAACCGCCCGATCGACGATTTGATTGATGCCGATTATGTCGTGATCAACCACGAGTTAGCTGAATTTTACGAACTTCCTTTCGATGAAACGCAAGAGGGATGGATCGAAGTGAAAGTCGACGATCCCAGACGTGGCGGTCTCCTCACCATGGCCGCGGCTCTCCAGCGCACCTCAAAAGCTAATCGCACCAGCCCGACCAAACGGGGGCTGTGGGTTCTGGCAAATATCCTCGGAACACCACCGCCCCCTCCTCCGGCCAATGTCGAGGCGATTAATGAAGCGGAAACGGAGGGGCAAAACGAGGAAGATCGCGCATTAACCTTCCGCGAAAAACTAGCGTTGCACCGGGATCAATCGAGCTCCTGCGCCGGATGCCATCAACGCATGGATCCGCTCGGATATGCCTTGGAGAATTACGACGCCGTAGGTCGCTGGCGCACGCATGAAGCCGAGATCCCGATCGACGCCACGGGGCAACTCCCGAGCGGTCATGCTCTCGACGGTATCGTTTCGCTCAAGATGGTCCTGATGGAACGGCGCGATCAGGTGGTCAGGCATCTGATTGAACAAATGCTCGTCTACGCGCTTGGCCGTGGGCTCGAATGGCAGGATCAATGCGCCGTGCGCGATATTTTTGAGAGCGTCAAAGCCGACGATTACCGTGCCGGCACTCTGCTTGAAGCCATCGTGATGCATCCGCTTTTTCAGGGCGCCCCCACCATCCATGGGCCGGTCGCCGCCAACCCGAACCAATAATCCTAATGTTTCCTATCACCAATCGACGCTTGCTTGAACGGTTAGCGCTACCTAGTCATTCGAACCATCGGGGTAACCCAAAATCATGAGAAAACGTCTCCCCCTTACCAGAAGAACCTTCCTGCGCGGTGCCGGCGCTGTCATTGCCTTGCCAATGTTAGAAGCCATGGCCCCCATCGGGCGGGCACGTGCTTCGGCCGCCGCATTGCCTTATCCCAATCGCTCCTGCTTCTGGACCTTCCCTGGCGGCAGTATTCTCGAACATTGGAAACCGGAACATACCGGGCCGCTCGCCGGTAAGCTGCCGAGCCTGTTGCGACCGCTCGAATTCGCGCGCGAAGATCTGCTGGTGCTGAGCGGGCTATCGAATCATACCGATGCCAGGGACGGTAGCGATTCCATCAACACCGCCCATGCCATTCCCAACTACCATTTCCTGACTGGTTCAGGTGAAATCTTCAGTAAGAACCGAAAAGTCACTGCCAGCATCTCGGTCGATCAGAAATTGGCGAAACTGATGGGGCGGGAAACGATCCTCGACTGCCTGTTACTTGCCTCAAAAAACAGCTCCAAAGGCCGTTTCTCCTGGTCGTCACCGGAGACGCAGGTGCCTTATGAATTTCATCCACGCCTCGCCTTCGATCGGATGTTCGCTGGACGGACCCCGCGCATCCCGGACTGGCAGGCTCGGGCCTCGGGCACCCAACCCTCTGCGGAAGGTTTATACAGCCGGGAAGGAAGCGTTCTCGATGCGGTCATTGCCCAGACGCATGATCTCGAACGGCGGCTTGGCAAGTCCGACAAAGATCATCTCGATTCCTATCTCACTTCCGTGCGTGCGCTCGAACAACGGGTCGAGCGACTGGATGCCATGGGTGCCGTAGTCGCCAAAGAAAATGCTGGTCGGAGACGCGATCCGAGGGAAAATCCGTTCGCCGAACATGAAGGTCTGCCCACCCCTGAATTTCCGGCAGCGCACGGTTACGAAATCGGGGGGTTCGAACAATACGAGGAACATCTCCGAATGATGGCCGATCTTATGGTGCTCGGCTTCCAGACGGACGCCACCCGGGTCGGCGTGATGGCGCACGGGTCGGATGCGGATTGGGCCAATGTCGTCAGCCTCGGCAACGAATTTCATCACCACACCTTGCAACATAACGGCAACGGCCGAAGAACCGACCCGATCGCACGGGAAGCGTTGCGAGAAGTGAATTTCTGGTTCATGCGCCAATTCGCTTACTTTGTGAAACGTCTGCAGGAAACACCGGAAGGGGAAGGACGGTTGATCGATCATTGTATGGTCTTTTGCGGTTCCGAATTGGCTGATGGCGGTCATTACCGGCATGACCTGCCGGTTCTCTTGGTTGGCCATGGCAACGGCACGATCACGCCAGGCCGTCATTTGAGATACCAAGATAAAACGCCACTCACCAATCTCTGGGTGGAAATGCTCAACGCTATGGGGGTGGAAACTCAGGAATTCGGAGATAGTCTCACCAATCAATACGCGGCTTATTATGGACGGTTGCCCGGCTTGAAAGCGAGTTGATCGGAGCATTATTATGTTTGTTGGTTTAGGTAATCAAGGTCTGCGAATGGTGTCCGACGATGGACGACGCTGGGAATGGGTCGACGCCCAACCAAAGAAAACCGGGGGCGGTAGTCGTATTCAATTTTACGACGTCATTTGGGCTGACAACCGTTTCGTCGGCGTCGGAAGCCTCGGTTATACCGGTGGGGCCGACGCCATCAGCATGACCAGCGAAGATGGGCGCGAATGGCAATCCTCCCAAGACCTGCGCGATATCGGCGGCCATTTTTACGCAGTCGCTTACGGGAACGGGTTCTTCCTCGCCATGGGGGGGAATGGCGGTCACGCTGGGATGACCATGGGCACCAGCCAAAACGGCTGGGAATGGAAGTTAATGGAACAATATTACCGCGATTATCTTCCAGAGAAATATCGCAAGTCCGAGCTCCAAACCAAATGGCATGGCATTAACGTCCGTAAATTGCCAAAAGAGGCGAAGGCAGCTTTGAAAGAGTTTGTCGATTTCGATGATGCCCGCGGACATATCCGCCAGATCGTTTATGGGAATGGCCGTTTCGTTGCCATCGGTGATCAGCAACGGAACTCAGTCACGCTCAACAACAATGCGTTGAAATGGAAAACTCATCAGGAAAAGGAAGAACTCCCGCCGCCGCTGATCTCGATTGTGTATGCCAACGGTCTCTTTGTTGCGGGTGGCATGCATGGCGAACGTTACTGGTCTGAAGATGGATTCACTTGGAGCGAACCCGTCAAAGGCGAAATCGGGGAACACGTTAATAGCATCGTTTGGACCGGCGACCGGTTCGTGGCGGTTGCGAATTACGCAACTTTCGAATCTGCCGATGGGAAAACCTGGGACAAAATCGCCACCGACAACTTGGTTCGGCGGGTCAGTTTCGGCGATGGCCGATACATTGGGACCAACGGCCCCGGCGATCGGGTTTATTGGTCCACAAACGCGATCGAATGGCACGACGCTGAAGTTCCCGATGAAAAAGAATTCTACATTAGAACCACCACCCATGGCGCAGTGGGATAGTCCCGCCGCTCGAAGAAGGCTCGGCGAGGAATTTGGAACAAATTTCTGCCGCGCGGTTCTCTTGCCTGCCAGGCTTTCCCCTGCAGAAAGTCGTTCCGACTTCCTCTACGCAGCTCCGCAGCACTGCTTCGTAGTGGAATTTGGAACAAAAATGAAATTCGATGGTTTTTCGGCGGCAAGTGCCGATTGATCGGTTTTTCTGGCAGCCTGATCGACTGTAGGGGGACAAATCGCCGCTTCTACGCGAGAAGCAGGTATGCATTCAATTCGCTCGCTCCTCACGTTGTTGACTGGATTACTAACCTGCTTCACCGGCTCCCTTATGGCGCAGGTGGAGGTGGCTTTTCATAAGAATAATGATTGGGGCAGTGGATTCACCGCCGAATTCGTCCTGACCAACCGAGGCGATCAACCTGTGGAAAATTGGACGCTGCAATTTGATATGGCCCCGGTCATCTCAAATATCTGGGGCGGAAAAATTGCGGCCCGTTCAGGGACGACTTACCGGGTCGCACCGGAAAGCTGGTCCAAGAGGTTGGGCGCAAACGGTGGTTCCGTGACGATTGGGTTTCAGGCCGCGCCCGGGAATTTCAGTGCACCGACCCAAGTCTCCTTAAGCACGGAAGGGGATCCAACGCCAACGCCAACGCCAACGCCAACGCCAACGCCAACGCCAACGCCAACGCCAACGCCAACGCCAACGCCAACGCCAACGCC
>JGI12210J13797_11138263_pt1 | contig 11184 bp, 8 predicted proteins | sample ElkSlonscriptome_3_FD_13797 | JGI IMG/M metagenome (IMG submission 13797) | reverse complement strand
GACGATCGGGGCGTCTCCTGTCGGCTGTTCCACGGTCGCGGCGGGACCGTCGGCCGCGGCGGCGGTCCGACCCACGAGGCGATCCTCGCCCAGCCGGCGGATACCGTGCACGGCCAGATCAAGCTTACCGAGCAGGGCGAGGTCCTCTCCTATCGTTATGCCAATCCCGAGACGGCCCGCTACGAGCTGACGCTCGCCATCAGCGGCCTGATCAAGGCCAGCCGCTGCCTGATCGACGAGCCGGTGGCCGACCGCAAAGACTACGTCGGGATCATGGACGAGCTGGCGCGCTACGGCGAGGAGGCCTACCGCGAGCTGGTCGAGGGCACCGAGGGCTTCCTCGACTACTTCTACGAGGTTTCGCCGGTCGACGCCATTGCCTTGCTGAACATCGGCTCGCGGCCCTCGCATCGGCAGAAGGCCGACCGCTCGCTCGACTCGATCCGGGCCATCCCCTGGGTCTTCGGTTGGGCGCAGTCACGGCATACCCTGCCGGCCTGGTACGGCGTCGGACGGGCGCTCGAGCGCTGGCGCGCCAACGACCTGGAGCGTCTCGCCAAGCTGCAGCGCATGTACGAGGAGTGGCCGTTCTTCCGGGCGCTGCTGAGCAACATCCAGATGTCGCTGTTCAAGGGCGAGATGCCGATCGCGCGCGAATACGCCCGGCTCGCCCGCGACGAGCAGCGCGCGCAGGTCATCTACGAAAAGATCCGCGCTGAGTATCAACGCACCGTCACCCAGGTCCTCAATGTCGCCGGTTTGCGCAGCCTGATGGAGGAGACGCCGGACCTGCAGGTCTCGCTGGGTCGACGCAACCTCTATCTCGACCCGTTGAACCACATCCAGATCACCCTGCTCGAGCGCTATCGCCGGGAGGCGAGCGAAGGGGCGCGCGAGCGGTGGCTCGACCCGCTGCTGCGCTCGATCAATGCGATTGCCGCCGGGATGCGCAATACGGGGTAGGCGATGTTCGAGGCGATCATCGCGCCGTCTCGAGCATCTCCTGGGCGTGGGCGCGGGTCTTGGGCGTGATCTCGGTGCCGCCGAGCATGCGGGCGATTTCCTCGACCCGCTTGCGGCCCTCCAGGGGGTGGATCTCGGTGTAGGTTTGTCCGTCGGTGGCGTGCTTGCTGACGCGCAGCTGCTGATGGGCTTGTGCGGCCACCTGAGGCAAATGGGTGACGCAGAGCACCTGGCGGGCCACGCCGAGGCGCCGCAGCAGCCGCCCGACGATCTCCGCAACGCCACCGCCGATGCCGACATCGACCTCGTCGAAGACGAGGATCGGGACCTGGGCGCACTCGGCCGTGGCGACCTGTATCGCGAGGCTGATCCGCGAGAGCTCACCGCCGGAGGCGACCTTGGCCAGCGGTTGCAGCGGTTGGCCCGGATTGGCGCTGACGAGGAAGGCGACTCGATCGAGGCCGAAGGGTCCGCCCGCGTCGGCTTCCAAGCGGCTCAGGTCGACGGCGAAGCGCCCGCCGGCCATGCCGAGCTGCTGCAGCGAGTCGGTAACGGTCGCAGCGAGGCGCTCGCTGGCCAGGGCGCGCGCCTCGCTCAGTTCGCTCGCGGCGTCCAGGAAGGCGCTACGGGCGGCCTCGCGCTCCTGGGAGATGTGATCGAGCTTGACCTCGCCCGCCTCGAGCTCGGCGAGGGCCTGACGCTGAGTCTCCAGGGTCTCTGGCAGCTGCTCTGGGAAAACCCGATACTTGCGGGCGAGTTCGTGGATCTGACTGAGCTTGGCCTCGACCTCATGCAGGCGGGCCGGGTCGAGCTCGAGTCCGTCGAGATAGCGGCGTAGCTGGCTGCTGGCCTCTTCGGTTTGGATGGCGGCGCCCTCGACGAGTTCGCGCACCTCGTTCAGGTCGGCGTCGATTTCGCTCAGCTCGGCGAGTTCGCTAGCGCAGCGGCCGAGCTCGTCCTGCAGCGCGGGCTCGCCGTCGGCAAGGCGCTGCAGTAGGCCTGCGCTCGTCTCCTGGAGCCGGCCGAGACTGCCGAGGCGGCGCTGCTCGTGATCGAGCGCCTCGATCTCTTCCAGGCTCAGACCGAGCGCGGCGAGCTCATCGACCTGGAAGCGCAACAGCTCGAGCTGCTCGCCGCGCTGTGCACTCGCTGCGTGCAGGGTGCGCAGCTCGTCATCGAGCGCCCGGAAGCGGCGGTAGGCTTGTGCGACGGCGCCGGCCAGCTCTCCGTGACCCCCGTAACCGTCGAGCAGGCTGCGCTGCGCGGCGGGACGCAACAGGGATTGGTGGGCATGCTGACCGTGGATATCGACCAGCCGTTCGCCGAGTTCGCCGAGCTGGGCGCCGGTGACGGTGCGGCCGTTGATGTAGGAGCGGTTGCGCCCGCTGCGGACCAGCAACCGGCGCAGGATGCACTCGCCCGCGTCGTCGAGCGCCTGCTCGGCGAGCCAGGCGCGGGCGCTTGGACAGTCGCCGAGGTCGAAGCTGGCGACGATCTCGGCCTGCTCGCGTCCGGCGCGGATCAGGTTTGCATCCGCCTTGTCGCCGAGCGCGATCCCCAGGGCGTCGATCAGGATCGACTTGCCAGCGCCGGTTTCGCCGGTCAAGGCGGTCATACCTTGAGCGAGCTCGAGCTCGACGGTGCTAACGATCGCCAGGTCCCGGATCAGGATGTGACTCAACATGGAGCTGTGCCCTGTGGCTGGCCTCCCCAGCCGAGCTTGGCGCGCAGAATCGCATAGTGGTCGTGGCCCTGGGGATGCAGCAGGCGGATCGGTCGCGGTGCCTGTTCGACGACAATGCGATCCTCGCCGAGGGGGGCCAGGTCCGTCTGCCCGTCGCAGGTAACGCGGACATGATCGAGATCCATGTCCCGCACGCGGATCTCGACCCGGCTGCCCCCGCCGATGACGAGCGGGCGATTGCTGAGCGTGTGCGGGCAAATCGGCACGAGCACGATGGCGTTGAGGGCGGGGTGGAGCAGAGGGCCGCCGCCCGAGAGGGCGTAGGCCGTGGAGCCGGTCGGCGTCGCGACGATCAGGCCGTCGGAGCGTTGCGTGTTGACCAGTGCCCCATCGATGGTCGTCTCGAGCTCGATCATGCGGGCCGTATTCCATTTGTGGATAACGACGTCATTGAGCGCGAGGTGGCTCGTCGCGCGCCCGTCGCGATCGACGACGGTGGCCGCAAGCATGCAGCGTTCCTCCACCTTGTAGCGGCCGGCGAGGATGCCGTCCAAGGCGTCACACATCTCCTCGGGCGACACGTCGACCAAGAATCCAAGTCGTCCGAGATTGATCCCGAGCAGCGCGGCGCCGCCAGCGGCTAGCGTCCGGGCAGCGGCCAGCAGGGTGCCGTCACCGCCAACGACGATGACGAGGTCGCACCGGGAGCCCAGCTCAGCCGGCTGCAGCCCCGATCCGCTGGCGCGCGCGAGCAGTGCGTCGGTGTCGGCGTCGAAGAGGACGCGCCGGTCCCGGCTCCGCAGGTGCCGCACGAGCTGATCGATGGTGCTGCGCACCCGCTCGATGTCGTTCTGCTTGCCAATGATGCCGATTGTCTGGAATAGCGCCATGGGCGGAAAAGGCTCGCGGCGAGTTGGTCGAATCGAACGCCGGTTCAAAGTAGCATGCGGCCATAGCGGCACCAACCGGCCGACGGCGACGCCGCGTCGGACGGCGGCAGAGCCTTGACAGCCGCGACTCCAGGCCATAAATTGCCGGTTAGCACTCGGGGTCGGAGAGTGCTAAACGCGTTGGACCGCCACGCCGGGGACCGGTTTGCGCCGGCGTGAGATCTCTCCGAATCTTGCGTGTGACGCTAGCGGGTGAGCACTGTCCCCGTCGAAGAATTTAGGGAGATGCGCAGAAGTTCCGTTCTGCCATTGGGCCCCGTGGCGACGCCGATGGCCCCCGTTGTGGCGAATGGCGGGCACACTCGCGGTGCCTCGCCACCACAGGCTGGTGCCGGGGCAGTTAGTTCGTCGGCGTCGGACTCTGGATCGAATCACCTCGTGGTTTCGCAGTACGGCATTGTCTACGAAGAACAGCAGCGGTGAAAGACTGGTCAACGAGCGCGCCCAGCATCTTCTCAAGGCCCTAATCGAGCGTTACATCCGCGACGGGCAGCCGGTCGGCTCGCGCACCCTGGCCAAAGAGACGGGCCTGGATCTGAGCCCGGCGACGGTGCGCAACGTGATGGCCGATCTCGAAGAGATGGGCTTCGTCACCTCGCCGCACACTTCGTCCGGCCGCATACCGACGGTCGCCGGTTACCGTTTTTTCGTCGACAGTTTGCTGACGATTCAACCGCCGACTCAGGCCGATCTGGCGCAGCTGCGGCGCAGGTTCGGGGGTCTGAACGACATTCCAGGGCTGGTCGAGAGCACATCGCGCTTGCTCTCAGGCATTACGCACATGGCGAGCGTGGTGACCGTGCCCCGTCACGAGCGCATCGTCTTTCGCCAGATCGAGCTCTTGCCGCTGTCGGAGACGCGCGTGCTGGCGATCTTGGTCACCAGTGAAGGTGAGGTCCATAACCGCATCGTGATCGCTGAGCGGCGTTTTTCGCACTCGGAGCTCGAGCGGGCCAGCAACTTTCTCAACGAAATGTTCACCGGCCAGGACCTGCGCGACGTGCGCAAACGCCTCGTAGAGGACCTCAAGCGCACCCATGACCACATGGACCGGCTGATGCTGCGGGCGGTGCATTTGGCCCGCCAAGTGGTGGAATCGGCCGAGCACAAGGACGACTGTCATATCGCCGGCCAAACCAATTTGATGGAGTTCGGCGAGCTGGCCAACCTCGAGCGGCTCAAACAGCTGTTCGACGCCTTCTACCAAAAGCGCGAGATCCTGCATCTGCTCGACCGCTGTATCGTGGCAGAGGGTGTGCAGATCTTCATTGGCGAGGAGTCTGGTTACAGCCTGCTCGACGACTGCAGTGTGGTGACCGCGAGCTATCGGGTCGATGAGCGGGTCGTCGGGGTGCTCGGTGTGATCGGGCCGACCCGAATGGATTATCCGAGGGTGATCCCCTTAGTCGACGTGACGGCCCGGCTTCTGGCTGCTGCCCTGCGCCAAAGCTGAGCCGCCAGGTCTCGTTTTCCAGATCCCCTTCGGACAGCGCCGCGCCAATCGCGGGCGCCCTGCGCGGAGGGGATAGTCTGAGGAGGTAGCGATGACGAAGGAACAACAAACCTCAACGACGCCGCAGGAGCAAGATTCCGCAATGTCGGATCCGGAGGCGAGTACCAACGCCGCGGCCGATGAGGGGCTCGAGGCGGAGCCTGCCGCTGGCGCGGAACCGACGCCCGGCGCGGATGCAGCGTCCGCGGCAGAGCCGAGTGCCGAGTCCTTGAGCAGCCTGCTCGAGGAGGCCCGTGCCAAGGCCGATGAGAACTGGAACCAGCTGCTGCGTACACGGGCGGAGCTCGACAATCTGCGCCGCCGCCACGAGGTCGAGCTCGAGAAGGCGCATAAGTTCGCCCTCGATGGCTTTGTGCGCGAGTTGCTGCAGGTGCGCGATAGCCTGGAGCTCGGCCATGCGGCGGCCCACGTCGAGGCCGCCGATGTCGACAAACTGCGCGAGGGCACGGAGCTAACGCTCAAGCTCCTGTCCGACGTGATGGGCAAATTCGGCGTCGAGCCGGTCGATCCGGCCGGCGAGGCCTTCAACCCCGAATACCATCAGGCCATGTCGATGCAGCCGCGCGAGGACGTGCCGGCCAACACGGTCGTGACAGTCATCCAGAAAGGCTATCTGCTCAACGGCCGCCTGGTGCGCCCGGCGTTGGTCGTGGTTTCGCAGCAACCGGGGTGAAACTGGCTTGAAGATTAAGGGGTTTTCCCCCAACTGTGCGGACAATACCGCGTAATTGCGCAACGAATTCCAACGGGAGAAACATATGTCAAAGATCATCGGTATCGATCTCGGCACGACCAACTCCTGCGTTGCCTTCATGGAAGGCGACAAGGTCAAGGTCATCGAGAACGCCGAAGGCGATCGTACGACACCGTCGGTGGTCGCCTTCTCGAGCGACGACGAGGTGCTGGTCGGCCAGTCCGCCAAGCGCCAGGCCGTCACCAATCCGAAGAACACCCTGTTCGCGATCAAGCGCCTGATCGGGCGCCGCTACGAGGACTCGGTCGTCAAGAAGGACATGGACATGGTGCCGTACGAGATCGTACGGGCCGACAACGGCGACGCCTGGGTCCAGGTCAACGGCAAGAAAATGGCCCCGCCGGAGGTCTCGGCGAAGGTCCTGCAGAAGATGAGGAAGACCGCCGAGGACTACTTGGGTTCGACCGTCACCGAGGCGGTCATCACCGTGCCAGCCTACTTCAACGACTCGCAGCGCCAGGCGACCAAGGATGCCGGGCGTATCGCCGGACTGGACGTCAAGCGCATCATCAACGAGCCGACGGCCGCGGCACTGGCCTACGGCATGGACAAGAAGCGCGGCGATCAGAAGATCGCGGTCTTCGACCTCGGCGGCGGCACCTTCGATATCTCGATCATCGAGATCGCCGAGATCGAAGGCGAGCATCAGTTCGAGGTCCTCTCGACCAACGGCGACACCTTTCTCGGCGGTGAAGATTTCGACAAACGAATCATCGACTTCCTGGCCAACGAGTTCAAGAAGGACCAGGGCATCGACCTGCACAAAGACCCGCTGGCGCTGCAGCGCTTGAAGGAGGCCGCCGAGAAGGCCAAGATCGAGCTCTCCTCGAGCCAGCAGACCGACATCAATTTGCCGTATATCACGGCCGATCAGACCGGTCCAAAGCACCTCAACGTCAAGCTCACGCGTGCCAAGCTCGAGGGCCTGGTCGAGGACCTGATCGAACGCACCATCGAGCCCTGTCGGGTCGCGCTGAAGGATGCCGGCGTGACGGCTTCCGAGATCGACGAGGTGATCCTCGTCGGCGGGCAGACGCGCATGCCGAAGGTGCAGGCCAAGGTCGAGGAGTTCTTCGGCAAGACGCCGCGCAAGGATGTCAACCCCGATGAGGCCGTCGCCATCGGTGCCGGTATTCAGGGCGGCGTCCTCGGCGGAGACGTCAAGGACGTCCTGTTGCTCGACGTGACCCCGCTGTCGTTGGGCATCGAGACCCTTGGCGGCGTGATGACCAAGCTGATCGAGAAGAATACGACCATCCCTACCTCGGCGCAGCAGGTCTTTTCGACCGCCGAAGACAACCAGGGGGCGGTCACCGTGCACGTCCTCCAAGGCGAGCGCGAGCGCGCCAGCGACAACAAGTCGCTCGGCCGCTTCGACCTGAGCGACATCCCGCCAGCGCCGCGTGGCGTGCCGCAGATCGAAGTCAAGTTCGATATCGACGCCAACGGTATCCTCAACGTGTCCGCCAAGGACAAGGCCACCGGGCGCGAGCAGTCGATCGTCATCAAGGCCTCGTCGGGCCTGTCGGATGACGAGATCGACCGTATGGTCAAGGACGCCGAGGCGCATGCCGACGAGGATCGGCGTTTCCACGAGCTGGTCTCGGCCCGTAATCAGGCCGACACCATGATCCACGCCACGCGCAAATCGATGGAGCAACTCGGCGACAAGATGGAGAGCGGCGAGAAGGAGTCCATCGAGGCGGCGATCAAGGACGTCGAGGAGGCGATGAAGGGCGAGAACAAGGACCGCATCGAGTCCGCCACCAAGGCCCTCGGGGACGCCTCGGCGAAGCTCGCCGAGCGGCTTTACGCGCAAACCAGCGAAGGTGCCACCTCCGGGGGTGGCCCCGAGGGAGGCGCCGCCGGCGGCGAAGGTCAGCACGGTGGACCCGAGAAGGACGATGTCGTCGACGCCGAGTTCGAAGAGGTCAAGGACGACAAGAAGTAACCAGCCGGTCAGTGTGGCCGGCCAGTTGACGCAGGCGCACGGGCGCGAGGCCCGTGCGCCTGTCGGTCGTTTTGCGGCCGGCGAAAGCTGCTGCTGAGGAAGAAGAAGACATACATGGCCAAACGCGACTACTACGAGGTTTTGGGGCTGCAACGCAACGCCAGCGAGGCCGACATCAAAAAGGCCTTTCGCCGCTTGGCGATGAAGTATCACCCCGACCGCAATCCGGACGACCCCGAGTCGGAGCAGCGTTTCAAGGAGGCCAAAGAGGCCCACGACGTGTTGACCGACGCCAAGAAGCGCTCGGCCTACGACCAGTTCGGTCACGCCGGCGTCGGCGCCGCTGACGGCTTCGGTGGGGCCGGAGATTTCAGCGGGGCGGGGTCTTTCTCCGATATCTTCGGCGATGTCTTCGGAGACATCTTCGGTGGCCGTGCCGGTGGGCGCCGCAGCCACCGCGGGGCCGACCTGCGCTATGACCTGAGCCTGACGCTGGAGGAGGCGGTGGCCGGCAAGGAGGCCAAGATCCGCATCCCGACCCTGGTCGATTGCCAGTTCTGCGGCGGCTCCGGAGCCAAGCCGGGCACCAAGCCCAAGACCTGTCCGACCTGCAGCGGCGCCGGCCAGGTGCGCATGCAGCAAGGGTTCTTCTCGATTCAGCAGGCCTGTCCCCAGTGCCGCGGCACCGGCCAGGTCGTCGAGGAGGCGTGTTCGCACTGTCGGGGCGCCGGTCGGGTTCAGGAGTACAAGACCTTGTCGGTCAAGGTGCCGCCCGGCGTCGACACCGGGGATCGCATCCGCTTGGCCAGCGAAGGCGAACGTGGCGAACAGGGCGGTCCCCCCGGCGACCTCTACGTGCAGGTGCAGGTCAAGGAACACCCGATCTTCAGCCGCGAGGACAACGACCTGTTCTGCGAGGTGCCGATCAGCTTCGTGACTGCGGCCTTGGGCGGCGAGCTCGAGGTTCCGACGCTCGACGGCAAGGGGGTGCTCAAGATCCCACACGGTACCCAGACGGGGCGCCTGTTTCGTATCCGCGGCAAGGGGGTCAAGTCGCTGCGCAGCGGCGGCGTCGGCGATCTGCTCTGCCGGGTGATCGTCGAGACCCCGGTGAACCTGACCGAACGCCAGAAGGAGTTGCTGCAGGCGTTCGGCGACAGCGTTCACGAGGGTGGCGAGCGGCACAGCCCGAACTCGTCATCCTGGCTGCACGGCGTCAAGAGTTTCTTCGAGAAGATGGGGCTGTGACCGATGGGTGTGACGCGAATCGCCGTGGCCGGGGCGGCCGGTCGGATGGGACAGGCGCTGATTCAGGCGGTGGTTGCGAACGAAGGCGTCGCACTTGCGGCGGCCAGCGAGGGTCCCCAGAGCCAGTCGCTTGGCGCCGATGCCGGCGAGCTGGCCGGTGTCGGGCGCCTCGGCCTCGTCGTCGAGCCTTCATTGGAGCCAGCCCGCGATCGCTTCGACGTCCTGATCGACTTCACGGCGCCGGCGGTGACCCTNAATCACCTCAGCCTNTGCCGCGCAGCCGGATGTGCGATGGTCATCGGGACGACCGGTTTCGCGGCCGAGCAGCGGGGCGAGATCGCCGCGGCCGCGGCGGACATCCCCATCGTGTTCGCCCCGAACATGAGTATCGGGGTCAACCTGTGCTTGAAGCTGCTCGATAGCGCGGCGCGGGTCCTCGGCGATGAGGTGGATGTCGAGATCTTCGAGGCCCACCATCGTCTCAAAGTTGACGCCCCCTCGGGGACGGCGCTGCGTATGGGCGAGGTGGTGGCGAACGCGCTTGGCCGCGACCTCGGCGAAGTGGCCGTTTACGGGCGCGAAGGGCAGATCGGCCCCCGCGACCGCGCAACGATCGGCTTTGCGACCATGCGCGCCGGTGACGTCGTCGGCGAACACAGCGTCTGGTTCGCCGGCGACGGCGAGCGCATCGAGATCACCCACAAGGCCTCGAGTCGCCTCACCTTCGCCCGCGGCGCTGTGCGAGCCGCGGGCTGGCTCGCCGAGCAGCCGCCCGGGCTCTACGATATGCAGGACGTGCTCGGGCTGCGCGACGCCTAGCGCCTGATGCCAAAAGACTCCAACGCCTTCGCTGAGGCCCAGAGAAAGGCAGCTGACTCACCGGCTATCGAAGGAGGCCGGATTGGCGAGAGGCCGCAGTCAGGCGGGGCGTCTCGATGCCGCGATAACGCCGCCATGGGGATTCGCCATCGCTCAGGGCGGATTGTGTTTCAGGACGTGGTTGGCTAGCTTTCGATCGGAGGCGATGGTGTGCAGCGCGAACCACTCAAAGAGGAACTGAACGATTTCGTGCAAGCCAATGTCGCCTTTGCGAAGCTCGCAGAGTTTGTCATCGAGTCGAAATAGGAGCAGCTTGTGCTCGCGATGATGCGCTTCGTAATCGGGGTAGTCATTGTCGAGCATGATGTTCTCTTCGCTATAAAAATGAAAATCGGCATACTTCCTGACTTCCTCGAGTAGGCGCGTGATGCGCTCCTGGGGAAAGTGATGATCGGCGGCGTAGGCGACATTTCTGATCAGATCGAGAAAGACCTGGTGCTCATGATCGATTCGCTCATGGCCTACCGAGAATTTGTCATTCCACTGGATATCTAACATGGCCGGCTCATCAATGTTCACGATCGGGGGTTCGATCGGAGTGCGGTAGCCTATATTGAGGCTTGCAGAAGTCATCGGAGGCGGCTCGCTGCGACACGCTGCGAGGACGTCCGTGTCAGCTCGACGGCGGGATCCCTCCCGCTGACGGTCGCTGCGACCCGCCTCCGATGACTTTCGGGACGATTGATAATGCGCCCGACTGGCATGCCAGCGGCCTGCAGGCATGACAGAGAAAGTATAGATGCCCTGGGGGTTTGCAGATGGGGTAGCGCGATGCGGGTTGTTGCGCTGATCATTCCCGTTCTAACTCGGTCGGCGGAGGGGTGGACGGTTCTCGGTGCTGCGGTGCTTGACCGACAAATGTGGTCGGGGAATGATACAGATGCGGTGGTTGTCTCTGCGGTGCGGCACGAGAGCGCGGCGGCGGGAGTGGCGATTTAGCGCTCTGAGGCGGTTCCTCGCGAGGCGCGGACGCGCTGCCATGATCTGTTAACCTGTAGTCGCCTTGAAACGACTTCATTGGCGCGTCACCTGAATGCATCACGCTCGCCACGTTGCGCTGATAGGGTCTGTCACCTCAGATGTCCAATCAAGTCGTTGACCGGTGTCGTCAGGGGTAGAGGTCGCGCCGACGGAGCGCAAAGAAGAACAGCGAAGCTGGGGCGGCGACGATGGCTGCCGGGCATCACCTGCTCCAAGGCACAGGGGCGCCATCCGAAGTCCAATCGAAGAGATGAGGAGGGA
>JGI12210J13797_10773618_pt1 | contig 11187 bp, 5 predicted proteins | sample ElkSlonscriptome_3_FD_13797 | JGI IMG/M metagenome (IMG submission 13797) | reverse complement strand
GATACTGCTGCTGAGTACAGCGAAGACTCCTAGACCTAATAAAACCCGTCCGTATTTCTTGCGGCTAGACGGCTGTCGCAGTTCTTGGTCTGGTTCGGAAGCGAAAGGTTCTGGATGTTCAGATAGAGAGTCTGGAGTGTTGGGACGAGACTCGTCAATATCCGAATGGGGTAGGGGAGGTTCCAGAGACATAAGACATTCAGTCTGGATCAGACTACTGAAGAATCGTATCTATTTAAAGGTATCAGTTAATTATGAAATCAGAATGAAATCCTGACTGGGCTGATATCTTAAGAGGAATTACACGGAACGTTAGCATTTTTGGCTAGGTATTAGTAGCGAGCAAGATACTCGCACTACAAGGATCTCGCAATTCTAATTAAGGGCTACTGTAGGGAGTCTTGTGGTGGGAATAGGCAATAGGCAATAGGCTAAGTCCGGAAGAACCGAATAATCAGGAATCAGATATCTTTAAACCTTGGTAGGGGCGACCCGATGAGTTCAATTAACACCACCCAACCTTTAATGTGATCGGGTCGCCCCCATACGGGTATCGGGAATTATCTAACACCGCGTACCGACCAGAAAAGGACTTTTTCGAGACAAGTTAATTCTCACACCACCTACGATATGCAGCGACTCGCCCCTACAGCCCCCTTAAGGTATAGACAATCGGACATCGCCGAGATTAAAATAAGGGTCGCAATGAATAATTGGATATTATTGAAAAAACTATTACGCTTGCGCCCGGTAGGGATAATCTGACATCGCCGAGATTAAAATAAGGGTCGCAATGAATAATTGGATATTATTGAAAAAACTATTACGCTTGCGCCCGGTAGGGATAATCTGACACCACATTTAAACAGGGGCGAGTCGATATTGGTTAATTTTCACACCGAACATTAATGCAGCAACTCGCCCCTACAGCCCCTACAGCCCCTACAGCCCCTACAACCCCTTACCCCCGACAATCGCGAAAATTCTGCTAATCCTGACAATAGATTCCATAGAAAATAAATATTGTGTGTTCTAATTCCACCCAACTCCCAAGGATTTATCATTATTTCTATATAAATAAGAAAATCCTTTAAAATGACGACACTCAATTTTTCAGATGACAAAAAATTCTCTACCGGGGATGGTTCGCTTGCCGTTGGTATCGGAGACTATAACGGCGATGGACATCTGGACTTAGCTGTTGTTAACCATTTAGCTAACAATGTTGCCATTCTTTTAGGCGATGGGACAGGGAACTTTGGCGTCGCCCCCTCATTGAACGTAGGAACTCGTCCTTGGGATGTTGCTGTAGCCGACTTTAACGCCGATGGAAACTTGGACTTGGCGGTGACTAACCACGACTCCAACAACATCTCGGTGCTTTTGGGAAATGGGGCTGGGGGGTTTAGTGCGGCGACAAACTTTGCTGTGGGAACTAAACCCGGTCAAATTGCTGTAGCGGACTTCAATGGGGATGGTAAACCTGACTTAGCTGTGGGAAACCATGGGTCTCACAACGTTTCAATACTATTGGGGAATGGGTCAGGCGGCTTTAGTTCTGCGACCAACTTTGCTGTGGGGGGAACGAATCCTTTAACGATTATCGCTGCCGATTTTAATGCTGATGGAAACCAGGATGTAGCCGTCAGACTTCCGAACGAGAACAAAGTGGCTGTTTTACTTGGCAACGGGTCAGGTGGTTTTGGCAGTCCGACCAAGTTTGCTACGGGGACGAGTCCCAATGGTTTAGCAGTGGAAGACTTTAACCAGGATGGCAAACTTGACCTCGCTGTGTCAAACTACGGTTCTCACAATGTCTCTATTTTATTAGGCAATGAGTTAGGCGGGTTTGGTGCTGCCACTAACTTTGCCGTAGGAACTAATCCTTCTTGGCGGATTAGCGTGACTGACTTCAACGGTGATGGGAATTCAGACTTAGTTGTCCCCAACCACGACTCTGACAACGTTTCAATACTATTAGGCAATGGTACTGGTAGCTTCAGCAATGCTACCCACTTCGGGGTGGGAGATGTACCTCATGGCATCGCTGTGGGAGATTTCAACGAAGATGGTAAACCTGACTTTGTTGTAGCTAACTATAACTCCGATAACATTTCCCTACGCCTCAATACCACCAATTTCCCGCCTGTCGCGAATAACGATAACTTCACTACTGATGAAGATACGGCGATTTCTCTCAATCTATTGGCAAATGACAGTGATTTAGACACCAACGACACTCTCACAATTAGCGCTGTCGATACCGCCAATACTCAAGGCACTGTACAAATTAATCCAGATAACACCGTTACCTACACTCCCGCCACCGCGTTTCAATCCCTCGGTGTGGGTGAAAGTATCACTGACCAATTTACCTATACCCTGGACGATGGCAATAACCATACCGCTACCGCAACCGTTACCGTAACCGTTAACGGCATTAACGATAATCCCATCGCCAACAACGATACCGCCACTATCGATGAAGATACAGCTACGACTATTGCGGTTCTCGATAACGACAGTGATATCGAAAACGATACCGTAATAGTTTCTGGCGTTGATACGACTAATACTCAAGGTAGCGTCACCATCAACGCTAATGGCACAATAACATACAATCCGAATGCAGCGTTTCAAGACTTAGGCGCAGGGGAAACAGCAACAGACACTTTCACCTACACGATTACCGATGGCAATCAAGGCACTCATACCGCTACTGTCACCGTAACGATTACTGGGGTGAATGATGCGCCGATTCTCAGCACGATTAATAAACTGGGTAACGAAGATACGCCAATTTCTTTTAGTGACACTGACTTTAGTAATGCTTTTAGTGACGTAGAAAGCGATAATTCCAGTCAAATCAAAATTCAATCCCTTCCTGATGCGGGTATCTTAACCCTAAATGGCATAGCGGTTACGCCTGGACAAATCATTACTATTGCGGATGTCAATAGTCTCAGCTTTACGCCCAATCCTAATTTTCATGGCACAACTAGCTTTGGTTGGAATGCCTCTGATGGCACAATCTTTGCGGCTGGAGACACGGTTAATATTACGGTCAATCCGGTTAATGATGCCCCTGTTGCCCAAAATGATAGCGTTACCACGACCGCTGATACGGCGATTGGATTAAATCTGCTCAGTAATGATAGCGATGCCGATAATGATAGCTTGATTCTTACGAGTTTAGAGACGCAAAATACCTTAGGAACGGTTAGCCAGAATGGGGATGGCACGATTACCTATACGCCTGATTCGGATTTTCAATCTTTAGCTGTTGGAGAAACGGTTACGGATACGTTTGAGTACAGTATCAGTGATGGGAATGGGGGTACAGATACAGCTAATGTCACGATAACGGTAACGGGAGTAAATGATGTGCCAATTGCCGTAGACGATAGTGCCACCACCAGTGAAAATGGGGCGATTACGCTTAATCTATTAAATAATGATAGCGATGTAGATGATAGCGATACTCTCAGTATCAGCAGTATAGATACGACTCAAACACAGGGAAGCGTCAGCTTAAATACAGATGGTACGGTTACCTATAATCCCGGTACAGCGTTTCAGTCATTAGTCGCAGGAGAAACCGCGACAGATACATTCAGTTACATCGTCAATGATGGGAATGGTGCAAGTGATACAGCCGTTGTGACGGTAACAGTCACCGGAATTGATGAACCGGATATTCCCGTTTCTTTTAGCGATGCCACAAATTTTGCTGTGGGAGATAGACCTCATGGTACAGGTGTGGGGATAGCGGATTTCAATTTAGATGGAAACTTGGATATTGCCGTAGCTAATAACTCTTCCAATAATGTTTCAGTCCTTTTAGGTAACGGTAATGGTGGCTTTAGTGCTGCTAACAACTTTGGTGTCGCAAATAATCCTATATCCGTTGCTGTTGGAGACTTTAATGGCGATAGTAAACCGGATTTTGCCGTAACAAGATATGGTACTAACAAAGTTTCTGTGCGCTTAGGTGATGGGGCTGGTGGATTCAGCGCGGCTAGTGAATTTACTGTGGGAATGAATGCCCGCAACGTTGCTGTGGGAGACTTTAACTCAGACAATAAATTAGACTTAGCCGTTGCTAATTGGGGTTCTAAAAACGTTTCAGTTCTATTAGGCAATGGCTTGGGCGGCTTTAGCGGTGCTACAAACTTTGGCGTAGGTACAAATCCCCGCCAAGTTGCCGTGGCAGATTTTAACTCAGATCACCACTCTGACCTAGTGGTGTCAAATGGGGGTTCCAACACGGTTTCCGTACTATTGGGGAATGGGTCAGGTAATTTTAGTACAGCAACTAATTTTACTGTAGGCACTGATCCTGGAGGTGTGGCTGTAGCCGATTTCAATGCAGATAACCAACTAGATATCGCTGTTGCTAATATTGGTTCCAATAATGTCTCCGTTTTGTTAGGAAATGGGTCAGGGGGTTTTGGCGCAACGACTGACTTTACTGTAGGAACTAATCCTTTTAGCGTTACTCTAGAAGACTTTAATGCTGATGGTAAGCTGGATATCGTAACAGCCAATCGAAATTCTAACACTATCTCCATTTTGCTAGGAAATGGGTCAGGTAATTTTAGCAATGCCATAAACTTGGCTTTAGGAAATGATTCTACAGGTGTTGAGATTGGAGATTTCAATAACGACAGCAAACCTGACATCGCTGTTGCTAATACTGGTTCCGATACTGTCTCTATTCTCCTCAATACCAGTAACTTTCCTCCCATCGCCCAAAACGATACTGTCACCACGGATGAAAATACGCCGCTAATTTTCAATCCGCTCACTAATGACCAAGAACCCGATGGCGATAGTCTCACGATTGACCGAATCGAAACTAATTCTACCCAAGGAATCGTCACCCTCAACCAAGATGGCACCGTTACCTACAATCCTGGTACAGCCTTTAACCATTTAACGACAAATGAGGAAACAGCGACTGACACATTCAATTACGTGGTGAGTGATAGCACCGGACGCACGAATACGGCTACGGTTACTGTTACCATCACCGGAGTTAATGATGCACCCACACTGACAGCATTTAACAAAATTGGACAAGAAGATAGTGCGATCGCCTTCACCGATACTGACTTTATCAATGCCTATAGTGACCCAGAAGGCGATAACTTTACTGCCATTAAACTGCTTTCCTTACCCCAAAACGGTACATTAACCCTGAACGGTAATCCTGTTGGTGAGGGCGCAAGCAGTGAGGGCGCAAGCGGTGAGGGCGCAAGCCTTGCGCCCCTACAGAGTGGGTATATCTCGATTACTGACTTAAATTCCCTCACCTTTACCCCCGATGCTAACTATAACGGTAATACCAGTTTTGTCTGGAATGCTTCAGATGGTACTAACTATTCCACAGGAACAACGGTTAATTTAATCATCAATCCCGTTAATGATACTCCTGTGGCTATTGCTGATAACGCCACCACACAAGAAGATACTCCAATTAGTATCGATATTCTCAGTAATGATAGTGATATCCTCGATAGCGATACCTTATATATCGATACCTTTGATATCTTCTCCACCCAGGGTGGTACAATTACTCGTGATCAACGGGGTACTCCTAATGATTCAACCGATGACTATCTTCTCTATACCCCCGCCGCTGGATTTAGTGGCGAGGATTCCTTTAATTACACGATTACTGATGGACAAGATACGGATACCGCCACCGTTACTATTACCGTTAATTCAGTTAGCAACTTAACCCTATTTGGTACACCTAATAACGACACCCTCACCGGGGGAGGTGGTAATGATATCCTGTTCGGATTCATGGGTAACGATGAACTGCACGGGGAAACAGGTAATGATATTCTTAATGGTGGAGATGGTAACGATTCCCTTTGGGGTGATGTCGGCAATGATAAACTCATGGGTGATAACGGCGATGATATTATCCAGGGCGGCAGTGGCAATGATATCATTCAGGGCGGACTAGGAAACGACCAACTCTTTGGAAACGACGGTGATGATATCCTGTTTGGCAATAGCGGCTTTAATTTAATTCGGGGTGATAGTGGAAATGATCGTCTTCACGGTGGTGATGGGATTGATTGGTTAGTTGGAGATCAAGGAAATGATACCCTAGTTGGAGGTGAATCAGACGATTACCTTTTCGGTGGCGATGGGGATGATTTTCTCAGTGGGGGTGCGGGGATAAATCAACTTTATGGGGAACAAGGCGCTGATCAATTTCAATTAATCGCTGATTCCGGAATGGATACAATTTTTGATTTTCAAGTTGGTGTAGATGTATTGGGTTTGGCATCGGGTTTAACCTTCACTCAACTGCTGCTCACTCAAGTTGAAGACAATACCTTGATTTGTGTTCAGAACAGTGGCGAAGTCTTGGCGACTCTAATTGGAATTCAAGCCAGTCAAATTAGTCAGGGTGATTTTGTCGTGTCTATTTAGCTATAGCAGTAGACACATCTATTAGGACAAAAGAACTGTTGTTCCAGACGTTCCGGCGGAACGTCTCTACGACGCGGATGTGTCCTAACCGCTATGGCGGTTGCTATACTTTATGTTACCTTTATCTGTAATCAAGTTGGTTGAGGGGATGTGACGGAACTTCCCACCAAAGGCAACCGCAGGGTGAAGATACTGCCAACACCTAATTCACTCTGTACCTGCAAACTACCGTGGTGTGACTGGGCGATCGCCTTAGCAATTGCCAGCCCTAATCCTGAGCCTCCGGTGTGACGAGAGCGATCGCGATTCACTCGATAGAAGCGATCAAAAATGTGGGCTTGTTCTGTCGGTGCAATGCCGATCCCGGTATCGGTTACTTTAATTACAGCCGTGTGATCGCTTTTCTCTAAACTCACGTTAATGCTATTGCCTGCTGGGGTGTAGCGAATGGCATTATCAATTAAGTTAGAGACTAATCGATACAACTGGGGTTCATTTCCTAGCACGTAAACTAATGGCTTGGGACTATCAGAGGTTAATTGAATATCAGAATCGGTTGCTAATTCTAAAAACTCTTCTGACAAATCGCTAATCAAATCATTTAAACAACAGGGTTGAAACTGTACGGATGATGACTGTTGTTCTAAGCTGGTAAGTTGAAGTAAATCAGTGATTAAATGACTTAACCGTCGTCCCTGTCGCTCGATCTGACGTAACATTGTGTGAGTGTCTTGGGGATTTGACAGGGGAACTCGGAGTATGGCTTCAACTGTCGCTAACAGGCTAGCCAAGGGTGTCCGTAATTCGTGAGCAGCATCAGCCGTGAATTGTTGCTGCTGTCGATAGGAATCGTATATCGGTTGCATCGCCAATCCAGAGAGCCACCAACTTGAGGCTATAACTAATCCTAGGACAAGGGGTAGCCAACTCACTAAAATCCGTTGAATGCGAACCTTTTCTGCGTCTAGAGGGGCTAACGTGCGTCCAATTTGTAAATACCCCCAAGATGAGCGCTGAGTTTCCGGGTTGGGGTTTGCATCCGCACTGTGCAGCATGATGGTAAATTGGCGATAGCGGATACCCTGAGTTGTGGAAATCGTTTGCCATGGCTCTGGATTGAAGGTTGGGGATAGATTCGCGGGTTGATTGGGTGAAAAGGCGAGAAGTTGGCCCCGGTGATTGAATAGGCGAATATAGTAAGTGTCGCGATCGCTAATTCCCATCGTATGACGCTGAATCACCGTGGGCATCCGATTACAGGGATGTTGGTTCAGACACAATTCGGGAAAAAGCTGACGCAATACCGTTGTGGGATCTGCCGATGGCGGGAGCAGGGGTTCTACACTGTCGTGTAAGGTGCCAGCAATCGACTCAATTTCCCGTTCCATCGCCACCCAGTTTGCCCGAATCAACGCCCGATATGCCCCTAATCCAGAGATAGCCAAAATCACGCCCATCACTCCAGCGTACCAAAGGCATAAACGCAGGCGACTGCGACGGAACAGCCGATTATTGCTCATGGCTGAATAGTGAATCGGTAGCCCTTACCGGGAACCGTTTCAATCGGACAATCGCAGCCGTGGCTGGCGAGTTTGCGGCGTAATAAGCGCGTATGTGCCGCTACGACGTTACTCATGGGTTCAGCGTCTAGATCCCAAAGCTGATGGCGCAGCTTACTACCGGGAATAATGCGATCGCGATTTTGCATCAGGTAGGTGAGAATTTGGAATTCTTTGGTGGTTAACGAAATTGTCTCAACGGATTGGTCAATTCGGCAAACCTGAAGGGTACTTTTGGCAGGATCGAGGGTGAATCCACCCACGCTTAAAGTTTGGGGTTGTAGCTGGGGTGAGCGCCGCTGCAAAGCCCGTAACCGTGCCAGTAATTCGTCCATGACAAAGGGTTTGACCAAATAATCATCGGCTCCAGCATCCAACCCCGCTACTCGTTTATCCGGTTGACTCAGGGCAGTGAGCATCAGTACAGGTAAGGCATTATTTCGCGATCGCAACCGCTGACATAACTCTAACCCCGATAGTCCCGGCAGTAACCAGTCTAAAACAGCTACGGTGTAATCCGTCCACTGATACTCCAGGTAACTCCACGCCAGAGTACCATCTTGTACCCAATCCACCACATATTTTTCATTGACTAAGACTCGCTTAATTGCTGTGCCTAAATCCAGTTCATCTTCAACTAACAGAATTCGCATAACTTCCGAGTGCAATCGCAAAAAACTACTCAGTTTTATTCCATCTCTTTCTCATCTGCTTGTTGAAGTTAATCACTGTCACGGTGAGCCTTGTGTAGAATTGCGATTTAACAAGTCTTTATAGGTCTCATTCCTCAGATACAGGGTTTTCTCCAGATTGTTCTAGGGCAAAATTAATCACTGTTGGACTTAATCGAATCCCTCGGTTGAGCATTTGAGATATCGCTTGCTGCATTGAAAAAAAGAAGCCTTCCCGCTTGGCACGGAGTAATATCCCAATAGAACCTGTCAATGAAAGTCCACTTAATCTGGCGATTCGTCTACCTGCTACTTCATCAATACAGACAGTTTGAATGTTTTCATTCATAGCTAACTGAATCACGGCGGCTTCGCCTCTATCGAGGGAATTGAGTAGAAGGGGAGAAATTGTCAAGCAGGTTTGTTGTTTTTGCAGCCAGGTTGCTGCTTCAAATTCCGCTACAGCAAACCCACTTGAACCACCTGTCATAATTTCTTGACAGACTTCAAAAGGAACCAATACCTGAGTGTAAAGAGATTGCAACACCGTTAAATCCCCTAAGGCAGCAACAAGGGCGATTAAGGGGGAAGTATTGATTACAATCCTCTGGGTTTCAGGCATTGTCTAAATCTGATAAGAGTTCTGCTTCGGTAAGGTCAATCATTGGCACACCATAACGATTTAAATTAAGCAGGAATGAAACTCTATCCGTGCCGATTAATGCGGCTGCCATTCCCGATGATAGGCGTTTCATCTCAAAAAGTTTCACTGCCATAGCCCATTTTGCCTCTTGTTCAAACTGTTCTCTGGTTTGTTGTAAGGCATCAGGAAAGGTTTCTGGGTAGGTGATTGTGAGTTGATGTGACATCGTATTTTTAGTAGGTGGGGACAATTAAAGTGAACGGTGGGGAACTTCAGTTTAAGATAACCTGCGTGCGATCGCGGTTTTTTCGTAGGGGCGCAAGGCTTGCGCCCTCACGACGCCTGTACCTCATACCAAGTTGCAGTCTAAGGTAGAATCTGTCATGGTTCGCAGAATGCAGTGAAACGGAATGACGCTCGCGCATCTGTCCAGATTCTTCGCTTCGCTCAGAATGACATGATAAGCTGCTATGCAGCTAAATCCAATAATTTAGCTACTGAAACCCTTTGATAGCCTAGATTGTCTTATCAAATTAAATGCGTTACAGCTTAGAACGCAACTTGGTATCAGCCGATTGCCAACCCCTGTAAAGAGCGCACGCCGGGGAATCGTTGGGGAATCGTTGGGGAATGGGCGCACGCCGTGCGCCCCTACAGACGGATTAATGAACGGATGGAAACCCAATCTAGCAAAAGTACTATAGCGGTGAATCTACCGATGATTGCGGTGCAGCATTCACCGGAAAACTCGTCTTAACCGCCATGGTTTTTTGTTTGGGTATCAATCGCTTACCAAACTTGGCATAAAGTGCAGGAATCACCAACAATGTCAAGGCTGTAGAGGTAAACAAACCCCCCAAAACCACAATTGCCAACGGCTGTAAAATCTCATTTCCAGCGCCACTGGCGATCGCTAACGGTAACATCCCCAATGCTGAGGTGATTGCTGTCATCAAGATAGCGTTCACTCGTTCTAGAGAACCGTTGACAATCACATCTTTAAGGTACATTCCCTGAGCAAACTTGTTGTTGTAGTTGTCTACCAGTAACAAGCCATTGCGAACAGCAACACCAAACAGAGTGATAAAGCCAATTAGAGATGCAACCGAAATCACACCGCCAGTCAGCGCGATCGAGACAATGCCTCCCACTAATGCCAAAGGTAAGTTAATCATGATCGCGATCGTGGCAGGAAGCGATTTAACCGAAAAGAACATCAACACGGCAATCACAATCGCCGCCAGGATACTATACACCAGCAGGTTATTAGTCGCCCGTTCCTCCGACTCAAACTGTCCGCCGTACTGGATAAAATAGCCATTGGGCAACTGCACGTTTTGGCGAATTTGAGTTTGAATATCGCCGACGACACTACCCAAATCCCGTTCAGCAACGTTGGCTGAAACAACAATTAAGCGGGAAACGTCTTCCCGATTCACCACATTAGCACCCATGCCGTAATCTACTTTAGCAACAGTACCGAGTGGAATGGTTTCTCCCGTGGGAGTGGAGAGAGGAATCGCGCGAATCGCATCTAAACTGTTACGAGCCTTTTCTGTCAGTGAGACGTAGATATCAATAAGCTGCTGGTTTTCCGCTACTTGGGACACCACTTGACCATTAAGAGCCGTTTGTACTACATCTGACAGTTGTTCCATGCTTAATCCATACGTCGCCGCCGCCGCTCGATCATATTGGATTTGCACCTGACGTATAGGAAGTTGGGGTTCAAGCTGCAAATCTACAACCCCAGCAATCGGTTCGATGACATCGCGCACCTGTTCACCGATCTGGCGGAGTTCGATCAAATCCGAACCAAAGATTTTTATCGCGATCGCACTTCTGACTCCGGAGAGTACCT
>JGI12210J13797_11099460_pt1 | contig 11196 bp, 11 predicted proteins | sample ElkSlonscriptome_3_FD_13797 | JGI IMG/M metagenome (IMG submission 13797) | reverse complement strand
TGAGCGGGTTCTCCTGCCCGTCCTGTGGCGAGACCCACGACCTCTTCGGGAAGGGGGGCGGGAAGCGGCTCGCCGAGGAGTTGGGGATCCCCTTCCTTGGGGAGATCCCGCTGGATCCTGCGGTGCGGGAGGGGGGCGATGCCGGGACCCCCACTACTGCAGGGGCTCCGGATTCTCCTGCGGGTCGGGCTCTGGCCCGGGTCGCCGAAGCCGTACAGGACTCGCTGGACTGACACTGACGCCCTGAGATGGTGGTTCAGGCCCCAGCGAATCGGGCTCGGGCCTCAACCAACGAGGGGGGTGCCGGTTGGACCGGCACCCCCCTCGTCGTCGACGGCTCGGCCGTCCAGGCAGCGTCAGCCTTCCTCGAGCCAACGACGGTCCGCTTCGGAGAGCTGACCCTTGGACCTCCGATCCAGGACCTTGAGGACCACCCAGCCCACCAGCATCACGGGCGCCACCTTGAAGAGGAGGAAGCCCACCAGCGAACCGGCGATCCCGAGCACGGTGCCCGCCACGGCCAGGACGATGCCCGCAACCACGATGGTGGCGAGCCCGACGGCGAAAAAGGTGAGAAGTGAACCGATCATGAGTGGCCTCCTACAAAGTCATCGTGTCCGGAGAATCCTGATGCTCCCGAAAGCTGCGTCGATGTCGATGGTCATCCGACGCTCTGCCTCGTCCCAATTCTCCGAGTAGTACCGGTCTCCATCCTCGACCATCGACGGAGCATCGAGGCTGGTCAGGAATGAGTCCTTGTTCAACCGTACACCGATACCCTCGGGGATGTGCATCTCCAGGGAGCCGAGTCCCATGGCGACGTTCACCTCGAGATCCTGGGACCAGTCGCCCCCGAAGTCGAGGACCACTTCCCCCACCCCAGCGCTGAACTCCAACCGGTCTGCATTCAGGTTACCCAGATTCAGCGCCTTGAAGTCGGCGGCGCCGACCTGAAATTCCGCGGAGCGCATGCGAGCGCGGTTCGGTGCAGAGAAATCCAGGGTCGTCTCCGATGCGCCCGTCTGGACGTCGAGTTCGGAGAGCGTCATGTCCCCGAGATCCAGATCCGCTCGAACGGCACCAAACTCCAACAGAAGCTCCGTGGGCACCTCCCGGGAGAGCTCCAGCATCATCTCACCTGCGTCGTCCTTCACGTTGATGTTGCGGCTGTGGGCGTCGGTGCCGATCTCGAGGCGCCGTCCGTCGAAGTCCAGGACCGGGTCGAACTGGCTGGCGTCGTACTCCAGCCGGACATCGTAGAGCTCTCCGGACTTCCCAGGGCGAACCCTGAAGTGCCCGGCTCCGTATCGGACCCTCACGTCGAGGCGCGCGACATCTCCGACGGCCCTCGAGGAGGAGAATGTCTCCCACTCCTGGGCTGACGCCTCCTCAGGGAGGACCGCCGGGAAGGCCAGCGCTCCGGCAAGGAACGCCCCAAGTGTCCAGTGGCGAAGATCAGTCATGCGCGGGCCCTTCACCCTCGGACTCGGTCTCCGGGCCGTCCGGATGGTCGGTGCCTTCGGTATACTCACGACGTTTCCGCTCCAACTCGGCCTCGGAGTCGTTCAACGTCTCGTGAACCGACTCCTCGGCGTCATCCAGAACTTCGTCGATCTCCTCGGCCACATCGTGAACGGCCTCCTCGGCCTCCTGCGCCGCCTCACGGATCTCTTCGTCCACCTCCGTCGTCATCTCGTCCGTGGCCTCGGTGGCGGTCCACACGGCCTCCGTGGCGGTCGCGGCGGCCTCCTGCGCCGTGTCACCGGCGCTCTTCCAACTTCCTCCCCAGGACCCGGAGCCCCGACCCGGCCAGCGGCGAGTGAAGAACTCGGCTCCCCAGTCTTCGGGCTTCCGACCACCCCGGGTGATGAGGACGGCGCCGAAGCCCACGGCAGCGGCAAACACGCTCATGCTGAAGCCGGTGATGACCAGGAGGACCTCCAGGACGCCCAGGAATCCGACGATCCCAAGTACCTCGCCGACGATGAACGGAGCGGCCAGGGCGAAGAGCCCACCGAAGACCAGGGTCACCGGATTGGTCATTCGGATCCAGTCGGTGAATCCGTATCGCTGGCGCTTCAGCCAGACCCCGAGATTACGGGCGACGGCCAGATAGCCCATGAGTCCGGCCACGAGGACCGCAGCGGGGAAGAGGAGCACCCAGAGGAGGATGGCCGGGATCCCGACGATCGTCACGGCGAGCCCCACAATCCCCAGGATGAAGACCGGGAGGACCAGCGCTCCGCCGGCGAGGCCCACCACGGCGGCGCGACCCGTGGAGTCCCGAGCCACCTCGGCTACGGACTCCATGTTCTGCCCCGCAAAGTGGAAGAGCGCCGCTCCCAGGGCGCCTAGAACCAGTACGTTGACCAGGGTGCCGAGGATGTTGCCGAAGGCGCCGCCGATGGCCCGGAAGGGTGAGGACCAGTTGGGCCCACCCCGAGTGTCGAAGTCCATCTCACTCCGGATCTCCCGGAGGATCTCGGACCGGAGCTCCTGCTCCCGGTCTCGACGAACATCCTCCAGGACCTCGATGCCGCCAGCGACCTCACCGCCATCGTTGTCGACCTCGGCGTCGAAGAGGTTCAGCGTTCCCGTGATCCGGCTGCCCGGGTGGAGGTCTACCGACCCGTCGATGACGAGGACGTCTCCACGGACGGTCCCGAGGAGATCCAGCGAGCCGTCGACCACCAGCACGGAGCCTTCGATTTCGATGCCTGCGCCGATCTCGAGGTGATCGTCCACAACCACTCGCAGATCCGAGTCGTCCATCTCCTGGACCACATCCTCGAGGCCTGCAAGGACCTCGAGCCTGGAGAGGAGGGCCAGGCTCTCGAGACCGTCGAGGCGACCCAGTTGATCCGCCTCCCGGGCCAGCGCCTCGGCCCGAGCACGGACCGTGGCGGTGTCAAAACGTCCTGCCATGAGGGCGTCGATCCGGGCAGCGACCGCTGCCGCGTCACCGTCGAGCTCCTCGGGCGGAGTCCACTCCACAAGCGCCCGGGGAAGATCCTCGTCGTCGAGTTGGACCGTCCGAGCCACCAGGGTGCGCCAGGACTCCTCCAGCGCTCCCCCAACCTCGTATCGGCCCACGGCTTCACCATCCACCCGGACCTCCCCGCCCTCGAGACCCACCACGAGGTCTGAACCGTCGGAAAACTCGAGTGTGAGGCGAGCCCGGTCGGCTCCCATGGCGACTGTCCTGGCCACCACGGTCCGCGCCTCTTGCGCGCTGGCCGTGCCGAAGGAGAGGGCCGGGAGGAGTGCGAATGCGAGGAGAGCCCCCGCGACGAGATCAGAAAGAAACCTGCGCATACCGACCTTCTTCCCCCGGGGGGACGATGAGATTCCGATAGAGGACCCATGCGGCCCCGAAAACTGTCGCCGACGCGAGAACGGCGGTGGCGGCCAGAAGGGACGGAGTACCGCCCAGCGCCTGAAGTGCCTCCAATCCCCGTGTCAGGGCCGGCGTCGAACCAATCCACCCCTCCAGCCAGGCGGTCAGACCGCTGGTGGCGGTAGAGAGCTTGAAGCCGAGGAAGGCGAACAGACTCCCCAGGGTGACCTGCTCGAAGGAGAAGACGGTGTGGATCACCAGGGCGGCGATCACCGCCGGAGCCGTCCCGATCCCGAGGCCCATGGCCCAGCCTCGACTGGAGGAGGGCACGTGAGCTCGGAGCCATGCCATCACTCGGCCGCTCCGGGTCGTGGGGGCCATGACCATCGCCGCCATCTGCTGGATCCGCACGCTGGCCATGACCGCCTCGCTGAAGCCCTGCGACGGCGCCCAGTGATCCAGCTGATCGAGCTGGGAGACGACGGCGTGCAGGCCGTCCATCTCCGTCCGGCATGCACCGCAATCCTGGAGGTGCGCCTCCAGACGAGCCGAGGTCCGAGCCGCGAGACGTCCGTCCAGCTGCTCCAGGAGTTCATCGGTCGTGGCGTGGGTCCGTTCGTCCCGGCGACCCAGCAACCCAGCGAGGGCCGGCCGCGGGGCCGGCACCTGCACCTGAGCGAGGATCCGATCCCGGAAGTGGGTGGATGGCTGCAACGCCGACAGATCGCCGAGGTCGTCGAAGAGCATCTCCCAGCCCTCGAACTCGGCGTGACACCGAGGGCACGCGTCGATCTCCTCACGAAGCCGCCGCGCCTCCCGGGCGGGAAGTTCCCCGTCCAGGAGCGCCTGCATGGCCTCGGCGCTGAGATGACGATGCGATGTGCTCACGATGTACTCCTGTTGAAGTGCTTCGCCCTACGGAGGCTTCGGGGCCCGGGTTTCACTTCCGGGGCCGGGATGGCCTCGGTGCCGCGCGCTTCATCCAAGACGCCAGGTCCCATCGATGCGCCCTTCACGACGTCAGGGGGGTGAGGATGTCCTTCAGCTCCTTTCGGGCCCGGTGCAGGTAGGTCTTCACCGTCCCGAGGGGGAGTTCCATGGTGTCGGCGATCTCCTCGTACGCATACCCTTCCACATGTCGGAGGAGGACTGCAGTGCGGTACTCCGGACGGAGCTGACCGATCGCCTCCTCGACCATCGAGCCCAGCTCACGGCTCTCCACGTAGGCGTCGGGCTGTTCGGCGTTGGACTCGAGGGTGATACGGGTCCGTTCCTCATCTTCCTTGGAGGAGGCGTTGGGCGACCCGTGGATCGACACCGTATCGAGCTTCCGCTTTCGCAGATGATCGATGGTGTGATTGTTCGCGATCTTGAAGATCCAGCTGGAGAACTTGTACGTGGAGTCGTACGAGTCGATGGCGTTGAAGGCCCGGATGAAGGCCTCCTGCGCGAGGTCCTCGGCCAGAGACCGGTCACGGACCATTCGGAAGACCAACGAGAAGACGGGCCGCTCGTACCGGGCCAGAAGCTCACGGTACGCGCCTTCACGGCCCTGGGCCGCGAGAGCGGCCAGGGCGCGGTCGTCCTGATCGACGTAGTTCGTGGCCAGCGGTTTCAATCCTCGGTCACGTGAATCGAGGGGCAGAGCGCCGTCGGCCGTTGCGGAGTGGGAGGCCATGACCGTGGACCCTACGAGTGCCCGTGTGCAGGAGTTTCAAGGGACGGCACGGGTGGAACCCAAACAGGCTCAGGAGTACCTTCGAAGACTGCCGGACAGCGGCTCACACCTGGCCACGCCGACGGCCCGGCGAAGGTACCAGCGACACCCGGCCCCTCCAACCGGCCCCTTTCCCCATGCCCGACCCTCAAGCGATTCCGTCCCGCGGCCGTGACCGGGAAGTGCAGGTCCAGACGATCTTCTCCGAGATCGCGCCGCGCTACGACCTGCTCAACCACGTCCTTTCGCTCAACATCGACCGTGCTTGGCGGCGGAAGGCCGTGAATCTGCTCGGGTGGGAGGACGCTTCGGACGGGACCTTCCTCGACGCCTGCGCCGGGACCTACGACCTGAGCCTCGAGCTGGCTCGGAGGAGCGGTTTCTCCGGGCGGGTGGTGGCCTCGGATTTCGCCCAGCCCATGCTGTCCGTGGGTCTGGACAAGCTTCAGGGCGCGGCGGTGGCGCCGGTGTGTGGCGATTCCCTCAGACTCCCGTTCGCCGATGACTCATTCGATGGCGCCACGGTGGGCTTCGGTGTTCGCAACCTGGCGGATCTGAGCAGGGGACTGGGGGAGTTCCGTCGGGTGCTTCGACCGGGGGCGCGCCTGGTGATCCTCGAGTTCACGGTCCCGCCGAACGCAGTGATGCGGTCGTTGTACCACTTCTACTTCCACCGCATCCTGCCCCTGGTGGGTCGCGTGGTGTCCGGGCATCCCTGGGCCTACACCTACCTGCCGGAGTCGGTGAAGGAGTTCCCCGGGCCCGACGCACTGGTCGGTCTGCTGGAGGAGGCGGGCTTCTCCGACGCAGGATACGACCTCCTGACCGGTGGGATTGCCGCGCTTCATCGGGGCGTCGCTTGAGGGACGGTCGGGGCCCCCTCTTCATCACCGGCTACATGCGGTCCGGCACTACCTTGCTGGGCAACATCGTCGATCGGCATCCGGAGATCTCGGTCTTCGTCGAGTCCTTCTTCATTCCCCGGTTCTACTACTCCCAGGTGGCCTTCTGGCCCCTGTCGCGGGAGGCCAACCGTGCCCGCCTCGCCCGGGCCATCGCCACGGAGGAGAGGAGCGTAGTGAATCAGGTGGATATCGATGCCGACGACGTGGCGCGGTCCTCGGCACCCACCCTGGCCAGCGTACTGGACCAGGTGATGATGCGCTGGGCGGCAGAGCGGGGCGCAGGGCGATGGGGTGACAAGAGCCCTGGATATCTCACCAAGCTTCCGATCCTACGGCGGATGTATCCCGACGCCCGATTCATCCACATCTATCGGGACGGACGCGACGTCATGCTCTCCGTGAAGAGCCTGGTGAAGTGGAGGGGCTGGGACACGAACGCTGCCCGGATCGCCCGTGATTGGGAAATGACGTTGGCGAAGGCTCGCCGATGGGGTGCGCAGCACAAGGAGCACTACATGGAGGTTCAGTATGAACAGCTCATCGGGGACCCTGCCCCCGTCGTCCGGGAGGTCGCCGAGTTCGCCGGGCTCCCCTTCGACCCGGTGATGCTCCAAACCACGGCGTCCGCGGATCTGAATCCGGCGCTGGCGACCTGGGAGCGTGTCAACGCCGCCATCAACCCGGACAACTTCGCGAAGTGGAAGAAGGAGGCGGATCCCGAGGAGGTGGCCACGTTCGAGTACCTGGCGGCATCGCGCCTCGAGGAGCTGGGCTACACCCTGTCGGACTACAGCCTTGGAGCCGCCGGTCGTCGTCGGGCACGCCTGGACATCGCCTCCGGTCGCCTCTCTCGCCCTGTCGAGTTCCTCCGCCGGGGAGCCCGGTTCGTGAAGAGCGCGTTCCGTCGCGGAGCCAAGGGCGCCGGCGATCTCTCCTGAGCCGGCTCGGCCCCTTCCTCGTCGATGGAGAGGAGCGTGACGGGTCCCAGCGACTCCAGGGGCCCCCGCAGAGCCTCCTCATCCCCGACCACCAGGATGACCATCTCCTCCGGGCGTAGGTAACGACGGTAGACGGCCTCCACCGCCGGGGCATCCACGGCCTGGATCCCCGCCAGGTATCGTTCGAGCCACTCATCGGACAACCCTGACGCACGGTAGGCGATCATCCGGCCGACGATTCGGGAGGGGGACTCGAAGTTGAAGACCCACCCGTTCACCCACTCGCCGACGGCGGCCTGGACCTCCTCCGGGGTCGCGGGTTCCTCGGTCATGGACCGGAGGGTCTCTTGAATCACCTCGATCACCTCGACGGTGGCATCGGTTCGGGTCCGGGTCGTGGCTCCCAGAAGTCCCTCGTAGTGCCGGGGTGTGGTCCAGATCGATGAGGCGCCGTAGGCCAGCCCCTCCTCGGTTCGAACTCGCCCGAGAAGTCGCGAGCTGAACCCGCCGGCTCCCAGGATCGCGTTCCCGATCTGGGCGGCGAAGTAGTCCGGGCCGTCGCCCTGTTTCAGACCCACGGGGTGGGCGAGTACTACGACGCTCTGGTTGACCGCCTTCGGGATCAGGTAGACCCCCGGGGGTGCTCCCACCTGGGCCGGGGGAGGATCCGGTGTGGGCTCGACACACGGCGCCCAACTCTCCATCTCCCTTTCCAGGAGAGGCTCCACCTCTTCCCAGTTCACATCGCCCACCACCCCCAGGAGGAGATTCTCGGGACAGAGCACCCGACGGGACACCCAGTGCACGGCCTCCGATGAGAGTCGAACCCGAGACAGATCCTCTTCACGCATCTCCCATCCGACGGGGTGATCGCCGTAGAGGAGTCGGTTGAACTCCGAGAAGGCCAGGCGGCCCGGGTCGTCGGACCGACGGTGGACCGCCTCCAGCTCCCGATCCCGCCAGAGGTCGACCTCTGTGGGGTCGAATTCCGGCTCTCGGAGCATCTCGGTCCAGAGCGCCACGGCTTCGTCGAGGTGGCGGGTGAGGGTGTTCATGGTCGACGTGACCGACTCGCCGGAGCCGCCGAAGGTGGTCTGCACCGCGAGATACTCCAACGCGTGGCTCACCGAATCCGGAGCTCTGTGGCGGGTGCCGCCCCGACGCAGAAGGGTGGGCAGGGCCGTGCCCGCGGCGTACCGACTCCGGTCGAACCGCCCCCAGCCACCGGCGAACCGGGCCTGGAAGCTCACCAGGGGGAGGGTCGAATCAGCCAGGAAGAAGACGGTCACACCGTTCGAGAGACGGTGCTCCGACACCTTCGGAGGCTCGAAGTCCAGCTCCGGGACCTCCAGCTCGGCCAGGAGGGTCCGGATCGGCTCCTGGGCCCGGGAGGAGGAGGCGGCGACGGCAAGGGCCCCGGCCACGGAGGCCAGGATGTGGGCGACGCACCGGAGTCGGACCCTCGTCACGACGATCCCTCCCGCTGCAGCACGGCCACGGTCAGACCCTCGGGGCGGAGATACCGTCGAGCCACCTCCCAGACCTCGTCGGCCGTGACTGCCCGCATCTCCTGACTGGTCCGGAAGCCCGCTCGCCAATCCCCGGTGGAGGCCGTGGATCCGGCGAGTTGCATGGCCAGGCCCAGGTTCGACCGAAGTCGTCGGATGTCTCCTGCGGCGATTCGGGTCCGAACGCGCTCCACCGATTCCAGCGAGGGTGGTTCCTCGAGAAAGTCCTCGATGGATGCGAGGACGGCGGCCTCCACCTCCGCGACGGGGATGGAGGAGCGTGGCGTGACGTCCAGGGTGAAGAGTCGCGGATAGAGTTCACCGGGACCCATGCTCGCTCCGACGTAGGTCGCCCACCCACCCTCGTCCACCAGAGCCTCCTGAAGATGGGCCGTGGTGCCTCCGGTGAGGAGGGCGGACAGCATCGCCAGGGCCGGGGCGTCGGGATGAAACGCCGAGGGGACCTTCCAGCCGAACCGGAGCGCCGAACCGGCGTCGGCCCGGACCTCCACCCGACGAGGACCCGTCTGCTCGGGCTCTCGGGCCAGGACGGAGGGTGGGGGGTCGCCGGCCTCGATGTCCGAGAAGTACCGGCGCGCCCACCGCTCCACCTCGGTGGCCTCCACACCTCCCACCACGGCGACGACGGCGTTGCGGGCGCCGTAGTATCGGCGGTGATACTCCGCCACCTGCTCCCGGGTGAGGCTCTCCAGATCCGACATGTACCCCACCACCGGCATGCGGTAGGGGTGGAGTTGGAAGGCTGCAGCGAGGTGCTCCTCGTAGAGTCGTCCACCAGGGCTCGTTTCCACCCGGAGTCGTCGCTCCTCCTGGACCACGTCCCGCTCGGTATAGAACTCCCGGAAGACGGGCTCTCTCATCCGGTCCGACTCGAGAGCGAACCAGAGTTCGGCCCGGTTCGCCGGGAGTTCCACGAAGTAGGTGGTGGCCTCGTTGGTCGTGGTGGCGTTGAGTCCCCGGGCTCCAGCCTGGCTCAGGACGCGGTCGAACTCGTTGGGGATCACCAAGACCCGGGCCGAGTCTTCCAGGGCCTCGATCCGGGTCTCGAGCTCCTCGATCTCGCCGGCGGCGGGTGCCCGTTCACCCCGGAGTGCGAGGAGGGTGTCGTGGACGGCGTCCATCCTCGCGAAGAGCGCCTCCTCGGCGGCGACGTCGGTGGTGCCGATGGACCGGGAGCCCTTGAAGAGGAGGTGCTCCAGGAGGTGGGCCGTTCCCGTGGATCCCAGCGCCTCGTTCACGCCACCCACGGGGTAGGTGACCACGAACCCCACGGTCGGGGAGGACGAGCGCTCCAGGACCAGGAACCGCATCCCGTTGTCCAGCGTGACCTCCTGGACGGGAAGTCGGACTCCGGGGGGCGCGTCGGACGGGTCGCTCCGAGGGGCATTCTGAGCCGTGGCGACTCCGGGCAGACAGCCGATCAGGGCCACCAGCACCGCCCGCCGCCAGAACCCCGGGGGAGGCGTCATCCGGCGGGGCGGGGTGGGTGTGGTCAGGATTGGCATCGTGGGCAGAAGAAGGCAGAGCGGTTGCCGAACACGGTGCGCTCGACGGGGGTGGCGCAGGAGGGGCAGGGCGCACCCTCTCGTCCGTAGACCCGGAGCCGGCGCTGGTTCCCTCCCGGCTCGCCGTCGACGTTCCGGTAGTCCCTCAGCGTGGTACCCCCGTGTTCGATTCCCTCCTCCAGGACCTCCCGGATCGCCCGATGAAGTGCGCGGGCCTCGGTCTCCTCCACGTCGCAGGCCGGTCGGTGGGGGCGGACCCCTGCCCGATAACACGCTTCGTTCGCGTAGATGTTTCCCACGCCGGCGATCTTCCTCTGGTCCAGCAGCCAGTTCCGGAGGGGCGTCCTGGAACGCTGAAGATCCTCCCGAAGGCGGGTCCAACGATAGCCCGGGGACAGCGGTTCCGGGCCGATCTGCCGGGACCGCTCGGCCCAACCCGCCGCGTCGAAGACCTCGAGGGAGCCGAAGCGGCGGACGTCGTCGAACACCAGGCTGCGCCCCTGTCCGAAGGCGAATCGGACGGCGGGGTGGGTGGGCCGACCCCTGTCCGCCCCAGGGAATCCCATCGGTACCAGGCGCCCGGTCATCCCCAGGTTCACCACGAGCGCGCCGTCACCCCCGTCCAGTTCCAGGACCAGGTTCTTGGCTCGTCTCCCCACTGCTGTGACGGTCCGCCCAGTCAGGCTTGTCCGGAAGCGCCGAGCCGGGACCCGCAGGACGTCGGGGTGGATCACCCGGGTCCGACGCACCACGGACCCGGGGATCAGGGTGCGGAGCCCTCGTGCCAGCGTCTCCGCCTCAGGGAGTTCGGGCACCCGGCGCCTAGGGCGCTCCCGCCGCCAGCTTCACGGCGGTTCCCGCCACCGTCACCATGAGCATCCCTCCGGTCTTCCCCAGGACCTCGTAGTCGATGTCGACGCCGATGACGGCGTCGGCGCCCCGGGAGCGTGCCGCTTGGATCATCTCCCGGATCGCCTCCTCCCGGGCCTCGCGCATGGTCGTCTCGTACGCCGCCGAGCGGCCTCCGAACACATCTCGGAATCCCGCGAGGATATCCCGACCGATATGGGCTCCCTGGATGGCCTCGCCGGTGACAATGCCGAGGTAGTCCGACACGGGGTGGTTCTGCAGGGTGTTCGTGGTGGTGACGATCATCCGTTGCTCCTCGAAGGTGATGGACCGGCGGGGGCCCGGGTCAGCTCGCGCCAACCGATGTCGGCTCGGAAGAAGGCGCCGTCGAAGCGCACCGCCGCTGCACCCTTCCG
>JGI12210J13797_10146824_pt1 | contig 11198 bp, 9 predicted proteins | sample ElkSlonscriptome_3_FD_13797 | JGI IMG/M metagenome (IMG submission 13797) | reverse complement strand
CGTCATGTAGAGCTCGAGGTCGGGCTCGGTGTTGGTGATCAACACCCGGACGATGCCTCGGGCCGCGCCGACGAAGCCGGCGCTAAAGCGGATCGGGATCCACTCGCTGTACTTGCCGGGCTCGAGCTCGAAGCTGCGCCCGTCGACCCGCAGGGTCCAGCGACCCTCGCCCGCGCGCGATGGCTCGAGGGTGAAGGGCAGCTCGAGCACGCCCTCGCCCTCGGGGCCCTCGGGCCCGTGGATCTCGGACGCGAAGCGATCGCCGGCCTTGCGCAGGGGGATGCGCAGGCCCTGGCTCTCGTCGACCCGGGTGAAGGCCGTCGAGTAGAAGCTAAAGCTGCCCTGGGTCCCGCGCAGGTCGGGGGTGCACATGGCCGAGAGCAGGTGGCCGTTGAACTCCTCGGGCGGGAAGGTGATCGGGACGCGGAGGATCGTCGAGTGGATGTCGTGGTCGCCGAGCAGCTTCCAAAACGGCACGCTCTTGCGCCGCATCTCGACCTCGGGTCGGCCGAGGGGGATCTTGAGCTTGCCGATCTCGAGCACCCGCGAGGGCGGGCGGACGACCGAGGACGAGAGCTCGGGCGTGTAGGTCTTGGTGTTGCGGCTCAAGAAGCCAAAGATGTTGTGCTTGGCCGGGTTGGCGCCGGTCGCAAAGCACGACCACGCGACCGGCGACAGGCAGGGGAAGGTCGTGCGCAGCCGGCTGTAGCCGCCCTCGTCGCGCAGGCGCTGGAGGTTGGGCAGCTTGTCCTCGGCCATGAATTTTTCGCACAGCTTGGGGTCGAGGCCGTCGAGGCCGAGGTAGACGATGCGCTTGACCTTGGCGTCGCGGTAGGCCTTGGACCCGCGCAGGGTGCGAATGACGAGGCGGACCGGGAAGCGCAGCAGCGAGAGCAAGCCCGAGAACAGCCCGGCGATGAGGGCGACGAAGGTCCCGCCGAGGACGAAGCCGGCGCCTGGTCCGATATAGAACATCACCGGATTTTTCCTTCGAGGAACGGGACCTCGAACACCTTGTCGTGGTGGATCGGGCCGTGGCCGAAGTAGCCGCCCTCACCGAACAGCTCGCCGTGGTCGGCGGTCAAGGTGATCCAGGTGTTGTCGGGGACGATGTCGAACAGCTCCTCGACGACGCCGTCGAGGTAGCGAACCGCATCGATCTGGCGCTGGCGGAGCATCTCCATCTTGGCTTCGTCGAAGAACTTGGGCGCGTCCTCGCGCTGCTCGAGCTTGCCGCCGACGATGTGGCTGTCGAGGTGCTTGAACACCCCGTGGACGCCACTGATCCGCGGCCACTCGTTTTGGGGCTCGGACGGGAGCGCGTAGGGGTAGTGGGTCTCGCCGACGTTGAGCATCCAAAAGGTCGGCTGATCGCCAAACTCCATGTCGGCGAGCATCGCCCGCATGTCGTTGTGCTTGTCCATCAGCCGGAAGCTGTCGAAGCCGTTGTTGATCATCGTCCGCGGGTTGAGGACCGGCAGCGAGACCCGCGCGTGGGTTCGGTAGCCGATCGACTGCAGGTACTTGGGGAAGTACAGGTGCGGGATCAGCGAGCGAAACTCGATGTCGTCGGTCCCGAGCCGCTGGTTGTACTTGATGAAGTCTTTTTTGTAGTACTCGCTGGCGTAGACGTTCTCGGGCGAGGCGTGGGGCATGAGCCCCGTGAGCAGGTTGTAGTGGCTGGGGGCCGTCCAGCTCGCGTAGCTGTAGCGACGCTCGACCGGGCCGAGCTTGGTCATGACCTTGGGCTTGGCGGCCATGAAGCTGTCGAAGCGACAGCTGTCGAAGGTGACCACGATGAAGTGGTTGCGGCGGTCGCGGCTCATGATCTGTGAACCCTCGCGCGCGCCCGGCCATCCGGGCGGCGAGGGCAGTCTCGCTGCCCGACGAGCCGTGGGCAAAACACGCGCAACTCATAGATTGGCCAGCGCTCTACGTCAAGGGCTGCTACGCTGTCCGCGGCCCTCACACGCGCCGGTCTAGCGGTTGGCTCGTGGAGCGCTATAACCCGTGCTCATGCGAGCGATCCAACAGATGATCGAGCAGCTCTTCGCCAAGGAGCTGTGCCCGCGGTTGCACATCGACATTACCTATGACGGAGCCGTGTGCCCCGACTTCGTGGTCGACAAGTGGCAGCAGCAGCTGGTCATCGACCTCGATCCCAGCTACCCCCTCGATCTAGGTTTCACCGAGGTCGGCGTCGAGGCCGACCTGTCCTTCGGTGGCTTCGTCTCGCGCTGCGTGTTCCCCTGGGACGCGATCTACGTGGTCGCCGACCGCGACACCGGGCGCGGCAAGGTGTTCGAGGACAACGTGCCCGCGGCCCTGCGGGCCAAGTTTGGCCTCGCCGGCATCGATCCCAAGCTGACCGAGATCCAAGACGACGAGGCCGCCAAGACCAGCTCGCGTCGGCGTCGGCGCCGACCCAAGCCCAAGCCCAAGCCGCTCGAGGCCGTGCCCGAGGTCGAGGACGACATCGACGAGGACGCGGGCGAGGACGAGGCGGGCGAGGCCGAGGACAACGGCGAGGCCGACGACAACGGCGAGGCCGAGACCAAGTCCGACGAGGACGCGAGCGCCAAGCGCCGCGCGGCCTTTCGGGTCATCGACGGCGACGGCTGATCGCGGCCCAGCTCAGGGCTTGGGCTGGGACCGAAACAGCGCCAGCAGCGACAGGCCAGCGACGCCGCCGGCGATCGCGACCGCGATGGCCCAGCCACCGTCGGCGGCGATGCGCGTCGGCAGCAAGAACGCGACGAGGACCGGCAGCGCGAGCAGGCGGGCGAGCTCGACGGCCATGAAGCGAGGCGCGCGGGCGTGCTCGAAGCCGAGGCCGAGGGCGACGGTCGAGGCCAGGACCCACGTGCACAACGCGACCTGCTCGGCGTAGCTGAAGCTGCCCTTGCCAAACAACAGCACGACCGTCGCGAGCAAGGTCGCGACGAAGTGGACGAACAGGTAGATCTTGCGCCCGCGCGAGGTGTCGGCGTCGAACATCAGCCGGCCCCGGACCTCGGGCGGGTCGGGCACGGGTTGCTCGGGCCGCCAGCCCGGGTGGGCGAAGAACAGCCACACGCGATCGCGCAGCCGGTCAAACTGCCGGGCCTGCCGCCACAGCAGCGCCCAGTAGTCGAGGTTGGCCCACAGCGGGTTCCAGCGCCCGAGGGGCTTGGTCGTGCCGTAGGTCGGCTCCTCCTGCTCTTGTTGAAACGAGCCGAACATCCGGTCCCAGATGATCAGCACGCCGGCGTAGTTGCGGTCGAGGTACTTGGGGTCGGCGCCGTGGTGGACGCGGTGGTGCGAGGGCGTGTTGAGCACCCACTCGAGCGGGCCGAGCTTGCCGATCAGGCGGGTGTGGATCCAAAACTGGTACAGGGTGTTGAGCTGGACCGAGATCAGATAGATCTCCGGGGGGACCCCGAGGACCGCGAGGGGCGCGTAGAGCCACACGCTAAACAGGCCCTGGAGCGCGCTTTGGCGCAGGGCGACGGCGAAGTTGTAGTCCTCGCTTTGGTGGTGGACGACGTGGGCGGCCCACAGGAAGTTGACCTCGTGGGACAGGCGGTGAAACCAGTAGTAGGCGAAGTCGACGCCGAGCAGCGCGATCGCCCAGGTCAGCCAGCTGTCGGCGGCGAGCTCGGGCAGGCCGAGGGTCCGGCCGAGGGCGAACGCGCCGAGGTAGATGGTGAAGCCGATCCCGAGGGTCAAGATCCCGCGGACGCGGCTGAGGATCCCGCAGTTGATGTCGTCGATCGAGTCGTTGAGGCGGTAGACCCGGCGGCCGATGAGCTTGGCCGCGAGCAGCTCGATCGCGATCAGGCCAAAAAAGATCGGGATCGACAAGGTGATCAGGCTGACCATCGAAGCGAGATCAGACTAGGCTCTCGGCGATGCTCCGCCAAGCCATGCCCCTCATCCTGTTGTCTGCCGCGCTGGTCCCCGCGCTCGCCTGCGATCGCGGCCAGTCGGGCGCCGACGGCGGCGCGGCCAGGGCCGACCAACCTGAGGCAAAAGCAAAAACTGCGCCGGCAAAGGACGTGAGCGAGGCCGTGGCCGAGGGCGCCGGCGAGGATGAGGTTGCGAAGCCGGCTGACGGGGACGAGGGAGCGGCCGCGGGGCCGGCCCAGGACGGCAAGACCCGCGCGGCCGCGGTCAAGGCCGCGGCCCAGGCCGCCGGCGACGAGACCAAGACCTCGCGCGCCACCTTCAGCAAGCTGCTCAACGACGGGCGCAAGGCGGTCAAGGACAAGCGCTACGACGACGGCATCGATCTCTACCGCGAGGCCCTGACCATCGATCCGGCCAGCCCCAAGCTGCTCGGCGAGCTCGGCTTCGCGGCCTACAAAAGCGGCGACCTCGAGCTCGCCGAGTCCTCGACCCGACGGGCCATCGACCTCGCGCCGCCCGGATCCAAGGGCCTCGGCGCGCTCTACTACAACCTCGGCTTGATCGAGGAGGCCAGCGAGCGCCCGGCCGCGGCTCGGGCCGCCTACGAGCGCAGCCTCGCGGTCCGGCCCGGCAACGACATCGTCGCGAGCAAGCTCGCCAAGCTCGGCGACGGCCTCGGGCACAAAGGCCCCGGTGACGCGACCGGGCTGTGCGCCGCGCTGCGCCGCGAGTGGGACTGCTACGCGAGCACCGAGGAGATCGAGGCCCTGCCCGCCGACGAGCAGGACTACGCCGGGCAGTGCGACTGCAGCGTGTCGCAACGCGCCAAGGAGGGCACGGGCAAGTCCTTCATTCGCGCCGCCGCGGTCTTGACCCTCGAGGGCACCCCCGGCTACGGCGGGATGCTCGACGAGGACTACCTCGCGGTCGAGACCGCCGGCGAGGGCTGGCAGATGGTTGGCCAGCTGAGCTCGGGCTACTCGCCGGGCATCATGGGCATCAGCAACATGGGCGAGGTCGAGGGCTTCGAGTTCGTCGAGCTCGGCGACGCGCCCGGCGAGGAGCTGCGCGTGGTCGCGAGCACCTCGGAGCTCGACAGCAACATGGGCATCAACACCCTCGACTACGTCGACTACGGCGGGATGATGGTCTGCTACGCGATCAGCGACGAGGCCGGGGTCTGCGCCTCGTTCCCGACCCTGTTCGCAGCCGGGACCGACATCTTGCTCGTCGACGAGCCCTGCGACGAGCAGCTCGGCGAGGACCGCTGGGAGCTCGACCTCAGCTTCGCCGACGGCGAGGTCGTGGTCGCGCGCAAGAGCCCGGACGACGACCTGCCCAAGGAGCTCGTCGACTTGGTCGGGACCCACAGCTTCGCCGAGGCCGTCAACTACCCCGCGATCGAGCGCACGCCGCTGCATTAGATTTTCCGTGGCCTACTCGCCAGCGCAACAGCCGGGCGAGCCGTCGATCTGGGCCGTACAGCTGCCCGTGCGCGTAGGCGTGGCTGTGTGCGGGCGCGCTCAGACTGGCTCAGGGCTGGGCTGACTTGTCCTTGCCGGGCTTCGGCGGGATGAGGTCGAAGTCGACGCGGGGGTTTTGCTCGAGCCCGGCCTCGCCACGCTCGATCGTCAGCTCGGCGCCGAGGCCCTGGACCTCGACCATGTCCGCATCGACGCCGGCCTCGACGAGCCACGTGCGCACGGCCTCGGCTCGCTGCTTGGCGAGCGGCCCGGGGTTGGCCTCGCTTGGATCGGCGTGGCCGCGGATGACGATTGTGGCCCCGGCGCTGGCCCGCGCTTGCTGGAGGACATCGTCGAGGTTGAGCTTGACCGCGGCCTCGGTCTCGTCGAGCGCGGCGCTGTCCTGGGCGAAGGGCACGACCTCGACGATGTCGCGAAAGGTCGGCAGCGGGCAGGGCGACAGGCAGGGCATCGGCTTGGGCGCGCGGGCCTCGGCGAGGGCCTGGCGCCAGGACGCGGCGCTGGCCGTGCCGTAGTGCATGGCGCTCTCGTTGAAGTGGTGCTCGAGCTGGCGGATGAGTCCGCCGCGAAAGCGCGCGTGGGCGGCCCGGCGGGCGGCGACCGTGCCGGTCACGCCGGAGGCCGAGTCACAGCCGCCGGGGGCGACGTCGTCGTAGTAGGGCTCGAGCCCGGCGATGAGCTCGGCCCAGACCGCACAGTCGTCCTCGTCAGCGCCGCACGCGGGGACCGTCTCCCACAGCTCGCGGAGCTTGTCGTAGTCGCGGTTCGCGGTCTTGGCGTGGAGCTCGAGGAGGGCGCGCTCGCGCGAGGACAGGCCCTCGGCGGGGACGTCGAGGGACGGGGCCTCAGCCATGACCTCGGCCCACGGCGTGTGGGTGGTCGGGCCCTCGGGCCCGGGCGGCGGGGTCTGGCCCTCGTCACCACCGCCGCGCTCGATCTGGGCGACCCCGCCGCTGGGGTCCTTGGCCTCGTTGCCGTGGGAGCTCGATGACTTGCCGGTGCAGGCGAGCCCCGCGATCGCGGTCGAGATGAACAGAGCACGTCGGGCGAAGATCGCGTCGCGGTCGGTGGGCGGCGGGCTGTTCATGGTCCGGCGATGCTACTGCACGGGCACGATCGCGACCTCGGGTCGAGCCCGCGGGTCTCGGTCTGAACCCAATGGCTCCGATCGGGGTTCTACACGGCCGACGTGCTCCCTCATCCACCGGTCTCCCCTACTTGGCGCCAATTGCGCGATCCCTCGCGCCCATGATCCATCCCCACACACGGGTCAGCTTCATGTCCGAGCTCGTCGGTCAGGGGGTCGTTGCGCTCGCCGACATCCCGCGGGGGACGATCGTGTGGACCCAAGACGCCCTCGACCAGGTCCTCGACGGGCCGACCGTCGACCGCCTCCCGCCTGCGCTTCGGGTCCAGGTCCAGCGCTACGCCCACCGCGACGCCGCGGGCCGCTACGTGCTTTGCTGGGACGCGGGCCGCTACGTCAACCATCACTGCGACCCCGCGCTGCGTGGCGTCGGGCCGTGGTTCATGGTCGCCCGCCGCGACATCGAGGTGGGTGAGGAGATCACCTGCGACTACGCCGAGTGCAACCTGTCCGGCGCGATGATGTGCGAGTGCCCCTATCCGGGCTGTCGCGGCCAGATCCACGGCCGCGACCTGCTGCGCTACGCCGCGGCGTGGGACGCCGAAGCCCGCGATCTCGCCGCGCGGATGCGGACCGTGGCCCAGCCGCTGTGGCCCTACTTGCTCGATCCGGCCGAGGCAGACGCGCTGCGCCGCGGGGACCGAGCGCCGATCTCGTTTCGGGACCAGTACGGGTTCGGAGGTGCCGCGTGAGCGGGCCCAAGGCCAAGCCCAACACGCCCGCCCAGGTCCGCGTGCGTCGCTGGCGGTCCGAAGACATCCCGGCGATCGTCGAATGCCAGCGCCGGGCCTACAGCGACTACCCCGAGTCGGCCATGTACACCGCACGCAACTACGAGGCCCAGCTCGAGGCCTTTCCCGAGGGCCAGTTCCTCGCCGAGCTCGGCGGGCGGGTCGTCGGCTACGCGAGCTCGCTGATCGTCCAGCTCGAGGACATGCCCAACACCTATGAGTACGACGAGCTCACGGGCTCGGGGACCTTCAGCCCGCACACGCCCGGCGGCGACACGCTCTACGGGGCCGACATCGCCGTCGACCCCGCGCAGCGCGGGACCGGCATCGCGGGCAAGCTCTACACCGCCCGCCGCAAGCTGCTCAAGAAGTACAACCTGCGCCGGATGATCGCCTACGGGCGCCTGACCGGCTACGCGGACCATGCCGGCAAGATGAGCTCGGCCGAGTACGTCGAGGCCGTCGAGCGCGGCGAGCTGCGAGATCCGGCCTTGAACGCCCACCTCAAGGCTGGCTATCGGGTGCGCAAGGTCAGCCTCGAGATCATGCGCGACGCGCCGAGCCTCAACTGGGCGACCTTCCTCGAGCTCGACAACCCCGACTTCAACCCGCAGCGACGGCGGATCGCGGCGGCGCCCCTGCGCCGACCGGTGCGCAAGTTCCGGGTCTGCGCGGCCCAGTACCTGATGCGTCGGGTCGAAGACTGGGCCGCGTTCGCGGCCAGCGTGCGCTTTTTCGCCGAGGTCGCCGACGAGTACAACGGCCACTTTTTGGTCCTGCCCGAGTTCGCGATCGCGGCGATGTTGCCCCTCGCGCCCCGGACCAGCACCGAGGTCGAGGCGATCGCGTTCCTCGCGACCTTTGCCGAGCGCTACCTCGAGCTCGTCCGCGGCCTCGCCCGCGAGTTCAATTTCTACATCGTCGCCGGGTCGATCCCGGTCGTGGTCGGCGGCGAGATGCGCAACGTCGCCTACTTGATCTCGCCGAGCGGCAACGCCTACGCCCAGGACAAGCTCCACATCACGCCGAGCGAGCGCAGCGCGTGGGGCATTCGCCCGGGCGAGGGTCTCAAGGTGTTCGAGACCCCGCTCGGCCGCGTCGCCATTCAGATCTGCTACGACATCGAGTTCCCCGAGGTCTCGCGCATGCTGTGCCTCGCGGGCGCCGAGGTCATCTTCGTGCCGTTTAGCACCGACGAGCGCAAGGCCTACCAGCGGGTCCGCTACGCGGCCTCGGCCCGGGCGATCGAGAACAGCGTCTACGTCGTGCTGGCCGGAAACGCCGGCAACCTGCCCGCGCGCAACTACCTGCTCAACTACGCCCGCTCGGCCGTGCTGACGCCCAGCGACTTCGGGTTCCCCGACGACGCGGTCATCGCCGAGGCCGACCCCAACGTCGAGACCGTCGTCGTCGCCGATCTCGATCTCAGCGTGCTCGGCGTGCTGCGCCAAGACGGGACCGTGCGCCCGCTTCAAGATCGTCGCTCGGATCTCTACGAGGTCCGGGCCAAGGTGCCCGTCGATGTGATCGTGGTCGAATGATGATCATGCAAGACCTTCCCTCGAGTTTCCTGGCCGGGTGCGCGGCGGGTCGCATCGACGAGCGGACCGAGCAGCGCTCGGTCCACGCCTCACGCCGGGTTGGGGCCGGCGAGCTGATCGCGGTGTTTGGCGGGTCGATCGTGACCCCGCGGCAGATCGCCGCGCTCGGGCCCAGCGCGGGGCGCTACGCGCTGCAGGTCGACGAAGACCTCTACCTGCTCAGCATCCACGACGGGCCGGGCGACTGGATCAACCACTCGTGTGAGCCCAACGCCGGCTTTCGCGGGCAGGTGAGCCTGGTTGCGATGCGCCCGATCGCCGCTGGCGAGCAGATTTGCTTCGACTACGCCATGGCCGACGGCAGCCCCTACGACGAGTTCGACTGCCAGTGCGGGGCGCCCCGCTGTCGAGGTCGCGTCCGCGGGTCCGACTGGGAGCTGCCCGAGCTGTGGGCTCGCTACGGGAGCCACTTTTCGACCTATCTGTCCGCTCGCATCGCCAGCGTCCGCAGCGCGAAGCCGAGCCGCGTCGCGAGCCGCTCGGGTTGAGACCGCTACTGCACGCGCAGGACCGTCATCATGCCGCCCTCGACGTGGGGCAGGATGTGGCAGTGGGTCATCCAGTCGCCGGGGTTGTCGGCGAGCAGGCCGAGGCGGACGGTCGAGTAGGGCGCGACGTCGAAGCTGTCCTCGATGGTCCGCCACGGCGGCGGCTGGCCGTCGACGGCGAGGACCTCGAAGGCCATGCCGTGGAGGTGAAAGGGGTGGGCGGTCTGGGACACGTTGCGCAGCTCGATGATCGCCCACTGGTCGAGGGCCAGGGTCTCGATCGTGACGTCGGGGAACAGCTCGCCGTTGATCGTCCACTTGCCGGTGTGGGGGTCGCCGTGAAACGCGTAGACGATGTCGGTCCAGCCGGGGTCGGGGGTCGGCTCGCGGCCGGCGAAGGGCCAGGCCAGCGGCGCCGGAGCCTCGCCGGGGGCCTCGACCTCGACCTCGACGACGCGGACCGGCTCGCCGACCGCGGGCGCGCCGAGCAGCGAGTGGGGCCAGGCGCTGAGCTCGAAGCCGTCGCCGATCAGCCACTCGCCGTCGGCCCGGTCGCTGGGCGCGAGCACGATCGAGCTCGGCTCGGCGAGGGCTTCGAGCAGGCCCTGGTCCGAGGCGATCTGGCGCAGCTGCGGCCAGCGCAGCTCGAGGTAGCCGGCGTTGGCCACGTTGATCGCCCGCAGGCGCACGCGCTCGCCGGCGCTCGCGGGGAACCGCGGATCGACGAGGCCGTTGGCGGTCCAGCGGATCTCGGCCCCGTCGAGGCCGTGGTGGCCGGCGCCCTCGTCGGCGTCAGCCTCGAACTCGGCCCACGAGTCGAACAGGACCACGAGCTCGCGGTCGGCGAGGGGCTCGTCGGGGTCCTCGATGATGAACGCGCCGTAGAGCCCGAGGTCGAGCTGGCGATCGGTGTCGACGTGGGGGTGGTACCAGTAGGTCCCGGCCTGATCGAGCTCGAAGCTGTACTCGAAGCTCTCGCCGGGCTCGACCGGCGCGCCCTGCCAGGTTACGCCGTCCATCGCAAAGGGCACGTGGAGCCCGTGCCAGTGGACTGTGGTCGGGTTGTCGAGCTGGTTGTCGAACTCGACGATGACCGTGTCGCCGCGCTTGGCCCGGATCGTCGGGCCGGGGATCTGGCCGTTGTAGGCCCAGCCCTCGACGAGCTCGCCGTCGAGCTCGAAGCTGTGGGGCGCGGCCGTGAGCGCGACGCGGACGACGTCGGGATCGGGGTCGAGATCCTCGGCCTCGGCCGGGGACTCGAGGATCGGCCGGCTCGGTGCAGGCGCGAGGTCGGGCGCGGGGCCGGTCTCGGTCTCGGTGCCGGTCTCGGTCTCCGTCGCGGGGCCCGACTCGGACTCGCTGGTCGCGCTCGCGCTCGGGCCGGCGTCCTCGCTGGCCCCGCCGGTGCAGGCGAGGGCGCCGAGTACAGCGCCGAGCACGAGCAGCTGTCGCGCGGGCGTCATTGGCTGAGCTCGACCATGATCTGCTGGGGGTTGCCCCAGCCGCGCTCGGCCGCGAGGGCGACGGGGTAGGGCCGATGGACGAGCAGCGCGTCGACGACCGGATCCTCGCAGGGGCTGGCGAATCGATGGCTGGAGGTCCACTGCTGCTGGGGCAAGATGCGGTTGTCGGCGACGACGTCGACGGCCCGGTGGTGGGGGACCATGGTCTGGCCCTCGGCGTCGGCGAGGACCCGGGCGAAGGCGAAGCCCGGCGCGCCGGCGACGGCGCGGGCGCTGGTCGCCGCGCCGTCGTCGAAGGGCGTCGGGCGGCCGCGAAACGCGAGGTCGCCGGGCGGCAGCGGGGCGTCGAACTCGACGACGTCGCCGTTGACCGCGGTGACCGTGGCCTGGCCGACG
>JGI12210J13797_10763092_pt1 | contig 11200 bp, 10 predicted proteins | sample ElkSlonscriptome_3_FD_13797 | JGI IMG/M metagenome (IMG submission 13797) | reverse complement strand
TGAATAGTAAACACCCCATTTCAAAACAAAAGGAAAAAGCCCCGCATGGCCACGAATACACAGCGAAAAATCTACATTTCTAAACGATGCGGCCGGCTGGCGAATCGGCTGGTGATATTTGCAAACATCATAGCCTATGCCGAAGAGCACGGTTTACGTCTGCGGAATTATACCTTTCATACCTACTGCAAAGCATTTGAAGCAACGGCTCAAAACTTCCACTGCCAATACCCGCAATCCGAAAAGAAAGCCTGGCAAACCAGACTGAGTGGGATCGGCAACCTGCTTATTGAGTTGCGCTTATATTATCGAATCATAGACATCCTGCGCCGGTTTCCTAAACAGCACCATGGCATAACTCTTGAAGAAACTCCAAATATGCAGCTTCTGGACACACCGGAGATGGAGCAAAAACTTCATGCTCAGCATACTATTTTTGTCCATAACTGGAAATGTCGTTGCCCTGCCCTTGTAAAGAAACACGCACAGGCAATCCGCAATTACTTTAAGCCGGTGGCCCATCATCGAAATGCGGCCGAATCCGTTTATCATCCGCTAAAGAAAAAATCTGACCTTGTGATCGGCATCCACATGCGACAGGGCGACTACAAGGAATGGTTAAATGGCCGGTTTTACTTCACATCCGAGGAATATGCAGAAATCATGCAATCAGTTTCCGGCTTGTTTCCCGGTCAGAAAATTTCATTTATTATCTGCAGTGATGAGGCACAGGATAAAAAAACATTTCCAGATCTAACCGTTGCATTCGGCCCCGGCACTCCAGTCTCGGATCTCTACACGTTATCGTTGTGTGATTATCTTATCGGACCGGTGAGTACGTTCAGCCAATGGGCATCGTTTTACGGTCAAACCCCGTTGGTTCATCTGCGGAAAGACAAAAAAAGTATACAGCTCTCGGACTTCAAGGTTTCGGAGCTACACTTGCTTGAGCACTGAGCGCATATCCAGTGAACATTCTCCACGTTCCGTCGCATTAAATTTTCAGACTTTGATAACCAGTCAGAAGCAGGTATAGATAAAGGTCTATGACTCAACCGCTGAAATTTACAAACAGACGTACCGCCCTGCTGGCCACGGCGTCTGCCACCTCATGGGCTGCGGTGCAGAACGCTCATGCCTTCGTCCGAATTCCCAAAGGTCTGATGCTTAACCTCGATTTTGAGTCCGCGGCCTATGGGTTGATTCCGAGCAAAGCACTCTATCCGCTGTTTGTTCCTCAGGGGAATCTTCACATTAACCGAATCAAACACCGGAACCTGCTGCTGATCGACCCGGATACCGGACTCGACATTCCACACAGCTCGCTGCTGGATCCGAATGGCGACGATTGGATTGTATCCATCCGCGTTTTTCTTGTTTCCGATGGACTCATTCTTTCGCAAGGCAACGATGAGCATGGATTTGCCATCTACACCAAAGAAAATCAGGTTTTTGCGCGGGTACGAACCGGCAATGCGGCCTACACCCTCGAAGAAGATCCGGGATTCGGAATCACAAAATACCGAAAAAAATGGGTTACCATCGAGCTCCGCATCGAAAAAGGCCGCACCGTATTTCGTCTGAACCGGAAATATGCCGCTCAGGTTTCAGGTCAACCGACCCTTAATGGCGAAGACATGCGAATACGAATCGGAATGCATCGGAAAATTCCCGGCGTTTTCCAGGAATTTCATCAGCTCTCAACAACAGGCTTCACCGGCGCGGTAAGCTCCTTCAAAATCCATCGCCAATAAGTTCCGGGAGAGATCGATCGACACGTATCGCTAAAATGGAACAAAATCCGTCTTCGGTGTAATCTTATCAACCGTCTTGGCAATCAATTTTGCACATTGCTCCAGATCCTTCAGGTGAATGAGTTCACAGGGACTGTGCATGTAGCGCAGTGGAATACTGACCAAGGCCGTCGTCACCCCTGCTCTATTTAGCTGAAGCGCATTGGCATCCGTGCCGGTACCGCGTGGTTCGGCATTAATTTGCACCGGAATTTTTTCCGTTTTCGCTGTTTTAACCAACAGATCAAAAAGTTTGGCATTAATATTCGGGCCGCGAGTCAGCACAGGACCTCCCCCCAGCTTAATCAGATTTTCGCGTTTCACAGCATCGGCCATATTTGGATGATCCGTCGCGAAGGTCACGTCCACCGCAATTCCAATGTCAGGATTAATGCCATAGGCCGCTGTCTGCGCACCGCGCAATCCAATTTCCTCCTGCACCGTAGCCACACAGTGAATTTCCGCTTTGGGGCTCAGCTTGAAAAGCTGCCGCGCAGCCTCCAGCACCACAAAAGCTCCGGCCCGGTCATCGAACGCACGACCAACCGCCAGGCCATTCGCCATTTCATCAAATCCATAGGCAATGACCAGCGGATCACCGATTTCCACCATGTTGCAGGCATCGGCTTTATCTTTTGCTCCGATATCGACCCAGAGATCTTTGACCTCCGAAACTACCTTTCGCTGTTCCGGCGTCTGCAGATGAATGGCCACTTTTCCGATGACGCCCTTAACGAGGCCTTTCTTCGTATTAACCTGCACCCGTTGCCCCTGAGCAATCTGCGGATCCCATCCGCCCAATGCCTGGATCCAGCAGAACCCCTTGTCATCGATGTGCGAAATCTGAAATCCGATCTCGTCATAATGCCCGGCAAACATCACCACCGGCGACCCGCCCGGATTTACAATGGCATGCGAATTTCCATGCGTATCGGTCCAGACTTTGGAAGCAAAGGTCTCCGCTTCTTTTTTCCAGACCTTCGCCACCGGGCCTTCATAACCGGACGGACTGACGCTGTTAATGAGATCGGCGAGAAACTGTTTGGACTTTTTATTCATGAGGTCTCCTAATTGAATAGTCCTATTGGTAATTCAGATTACGTATTGTATCAACACGTAATACGCAATACGAACTACAGACTATCGAAAACCTTAAACATCAACCTACCCCCCTACCTCTCATCTGATGTTTATGATCCTGGTCGACCGACTGGATTGGAAGTGACCTCTTACCACGGTTCGCTCCGCCATCATGCGTACGACCGGTTTGGAATTCCTCATCAGGCTCCGCCCTGACGGGATGTCTCTCTGAAATTATTGCCAGATTCATCGTAGAGATCATGCTGATTCATCGCCGGCCTGATCGATAAAACACCCGAACCATCCACTCAGAAAATGGTTGAAAAGCTGCCCCGACTAAACCGCTTGCGTACGAGTACGCGAAGAGGCTCTGGAACGAGAACTTTGCTTTTTGTTAACCTCAAAGCTCGAAGAAGCGCCGACCAGTCCAATCATCAGGAACATACCGGTTGCGGTACCATAAGGAAAAATCAGCAGGTTACAGATCGCAAGAACGTATCCCATGGTGATCCCCCACGTCTTTTTCCTGAGAATTCCTATCGCAGTGAAAACAGCCAAGACCAGCAGTATAGAAAAGACCGACGGCATGAGAATCGCAATGAGCGGATCTTCGTTCCCAATCTTCAGGTTATAGATAAGCAACCCGGTATATAGCAGAGGCAGCACCAGACACATGATCCTCAACAACCCCATCCAGAACCCGTCGCCGGTTGCTTTTGCGGGAGGTGCTTTATAGTTATTCGAAGAGCGGATCTTACGGCCATTCCAATCATCAACCGACTTCGGGGTCGCATAAATATTGGTGGAATCCAGCCCGTCCGCACCCTCGCCCGTATCGCGTCCAAAGCGCCGCTGACCGTAACGTTTACGATTATTCAGGCGACGAAGACGGGTCAGCTCCCAATAACACAAACCGATAATGGCTAAACTTGAAATCCCGATCAGGGTCACGTCTGCACGCCATCGGCTATTGTAGGTTTCATACAACTCGCCCGACTCGTGCATACCCTTCAATGAATTGGCCGAAAAACCAATCAGAAGGGCAAAAACAACAACTCCCATAATGCGTGCAATTCTTAGCATGGCTATCCTCTCTACTCCTCCCAAGCTAATAGTCACACATTAGTCATCAATTAGATTTTGTCAATGATTGTAATAGTATTTTTTACTAGCACCCTCAACTCCTACGTGATGAACATTTCCTCATCTTTTATAACAACCTCCACACAAGATCCTTCCGATTTATCTCCGGAAATAATGTTCCGAGAAATCGGCGTTTCAAGATGATGCTGAATAAACCGTTTCAATGGCCGCGCACCATAAACCGGATCAAAGCCTTCCTTCGCAATATAATGCAACGCTTCGTCGCTCACCGACAGCCCGATCCGCTGCTGACCCAACCGGCTCTTAAGATCCTTGATCAACAGTTTTACAATACCGGAGATTTCATCCAGCGTGAGCGGCTTGAACAATACCGTTTCATCAACACGGTTCAGAAATTCCGGTCGGAAATGACTGCGCAAAGCGCCCATCACGGTGGCGCGCGCTTCTTCCGAAATTTGGCCATCAGCGTCTATCCCCTCAAGCAAATGGGTCGATCCAATGTTACTGGTCATGATGATGATCGTATTTTTAAAACTCACCGTCCGACCATGCGAATCCGTTAATCGACCATCTTCCAATATCTGGAGCAGGACATTGAACACATCCTGATGCGCCTTCTCGATCTCATCAAGCAAGACCACACAATACGGCTTACGACGCACGGCCTCTGTAAGCTGACCGCCCTCTTCAAATCCAACATATCCGGGAGGCGCACCGACCAGGCGCGATACCGTATGTTTTTCCATGTATTCGCTCATATCAATCCGAACCATGTTTGTTTCCGAATCAAAAAGCTCCCACGCCAGCGTACGCGCCAGCTCAGTTTTACCGACTCCCGTCGGGCCCAAAAAAAGGAACGATCCAATCGGCCGGTTCGGATTTTTTATCCCGGCCCGCGCCCGCAGCACCGCATCAGCCACCGCCTGCACCGCATCGTCTTGTCCGATCACCCGCTCATGCAGCACATCGTCCAATTTCAGCAGTTTTTCACGTTCGCCCTCCAACAGCTTGGTCAACGGAATACCCGCCCAACGGGAAATAACTTCAGCAATCTCCTCCTGAGTCACTTCTTCGCGCAACAAACTGGTTCCCTTCTGCTCGATAGCCGATTCCGCTTCCACCAGTTTTGCGGTAATATCAGGAATGGTGCCATGACGCAGTTTGGCGACGCGTTCCAAATCATATTCACGCTCCGCCCGCTCCGCCTCCTGACGAGCAAGCTCCAGCCCTTCGCGCAATTCCCGGATACCTTCAATACCACCCTTCTCATTATCCCACTGGGCACGCATCGAATCCTCGTCCGCTTTCAGATCCGCCAATTCCTGTTTCAGTGATTCCAGCCGATCTTTACTGGCTTTATCTTTTTCATTTTTCAGCGCCGTTTCTTCAATTTCCAGACGCATCACCCTACGGGTAATTTCATCCAGCTCCGCCGGCATCGAATCAATTTCCGTACGAATCGTCGCACAGGCTTCGTCCATCAGGTCGATCGCTTTATCCGGCAGAAAACGATCGGAAATATACCGATCCGATAAAACCGCCGAGGCCACCAACGCCGCATCCTGAATGCGCACGCCGTGATGCACTTCAAATCGTTCCTTCAATCCACGAAGAATAGAAACCGTATCCTCAACGCTCGGCACATCCACCAGCACCGGCTGGAACCGTCGTTCCAGTGCGGCATCTTTTTCAATATGCAGTCGATGCTCATTCAGCGTCGTTGCGCCAATACAGTGTAGTTCGCCACGCGCCAGCATCGGCTTGAGCATATTCCCGGCATCGGACGAACCTTCCGTTTTTCCCGCTCCCACAATCGTGTGTAGCTCATCAATGAACAGAATGATCCGCCCCTCGGAGGCCTTGATTTCATGCAGCACCGCCTTAAGACGTTCTTCAAATTCACCGCGATACTTTGCTCCGGCCATCAACGCCGTCATATCCAGCGCCCAGATCGATTTATCCTTCAGGCCTTCCGGCACATCGCCGCGCACAATCCGCTGCGCCAACCCTTCAACAATCGCAGTTTTACCGACCCCGGGTTCACCGATCAGAACCGGGTTATTTTTGGTCTTACGGGAAAGAATACGGATCACCGACCGGATCTCCGCATCGCGACCAATCACTGGATCCATTTTTCCGGAGCGGGCAACCTCAACCAGATCCTGGCCATATTTTTCCAGTGCCTCATACTGCCCCTCGGGATTATCCGAAGTAACGCGCTGATTCCCGCGCACTTTTTCCAATGATTGGAAAACCGCGTTTTTGTCCACGCCGTTTTCTTTCAACACCGGTAGTTCATCGGCAAACACCAACAACAGGTGCTCCACCGATACAAATTCATCTTTAAGTTTTTTCGCTTCGTCCCCGGCTTTAACCAGCATTTGATTCAGCCGCTGTGTCACATAAACCTTGCCCGATTCCGTTGCCCCGGAAACGCGCGGCTTTTTCTGCAGCTCCTGCTCCAGACGAGCCGTAATCACCGGCACCGACGCACCGATATTTTCAACCAACCGCGGCACCAATCCATTTTCCTGTTCCAGCAGCGCCAACAGCACGTGCTCGGCATCCACTTCCTGATGCCCAAACCGCAGTGCCTTAACCTGCGCCTGCTGCAGGGCTTCCTGTACTTTCTGTGTCGTTTTATTCAAATCCATAATGTGACTCCTTTCATAAAGTCACGTTCCCTATCGCACCGACCATGCCAACGCAAAAACCACCCGTTTTCCAGGCTTTGGAAGTTTCCAATCATTGGAACCCGCGCCATTTCTGCCCTATTTGGTGTCACACTGCGTCAATAAGGGTTGTTCCAGGGATTGGAACTCGTGTACAACAGCGCGCATGCAATTCTTAGAACAATTGATCGGAACACAATCCGGACTGGTGATCGCTTTTATAGCAACGGCCGCATTGGTGGTTGTTGCTGGCATCAAGCTGAGTATGTATGGCGATGCCTTGGGCGACCGTACGGGACTGGGCAACGGACTCGTGGGCCTGATCTTTCTGGCCGGCGTCACCAGTCTTCCGGAACTCGTTGTTTCTCTGACGTCCGTTCTAAATGCAACGACGCTCGCCGACGGGGCCGACCTGGCCACCGGCAACATGCTCGGTTCCAATGTCTTCAACTTGCTGATTCTTGCCTTTATGGCCCTTTTCTTCACCAGCAAATTTAAACCGCAGGACATGAAGAATCCGCATAATGATTCGGCCATCTATGGTCTGATCATGCTCGGCATCTTTTCCGCCTCCTATTATTGGGCACCTCGGGGTGAATGGATGATTCCCGGCCTCGACTGTTCACCGCTGGTTATTGCCCTACCCCTGACCTATCTCGGCATTCTGGTTCGAGAGCATAAACAACACAAAGACGGTGGCGAAGAAGAGGAAGCAGAACACCTGCCGGAAGAGGATAAACTGGCAAACATGCCGGCCGCGCGATTTTACAGCATCCTGCTTTTTCTCTGCGGCTTGATTATCGGGGGTGGTGTCATCCTCTCCATCCTCGGCAGCCGCATGGCACTCCCGCCAGAACAAGGCGGCTTCGGTCTTGAAGCCAGCCTTATCGGAACGATCTTCCTCGCCATTTCCACCAGTCTTCCGGAACTGGTCATTTCCTTTGCCAGCATCCGTCTGGGCTTCCTGGATATGGCGGTTGGAAATGTACTCGGCAGCAATATGTTCAATCTGCTGATTATTTTCGTGGCCGATGTCGCCATGCGAAAAGCCAGCCTGCTTGAAAATGCATCTTCCAAACATTGGACGAGCGTGGCACTGATTTTTGCCCTAACCATCATCGGAAGCGCACTGCTCCGTACAAAAACCAAAGCTGCTGCCCTGGGAACATCCATCTTAATGATTGGGCTCTATGCCGTGGCCATGACGTTCTTTATGTAACCATCAGGATAATAAAATGACCATTGATGAAATCCGGGATTCCGTAAAAGGGCAGCTCCACAGCATGGGACTGCCGATTGTTGAGGCGAATGGATTCCTTGCTGTGAAACGATTGAAATCGCACAAGGACTACATCGCGTCCAAAAAGATCGGCGCCTACGCTCCGCAACCGGAGCAGGTGGACGTGACGCATATCATGACCCAGGAAGAGCGTGAATTTTATATTCCCGCGCTGGATGAGGATCTGGGCATTTATCGCATGGCCAAAATGGGCGATACGTTTAAACGTAATCAATACGGAACCGTTGAGCCGATCAACCCCGAGTTTGCAGAAAAGGATGAACTCGACCTTATCCTGGTGCCCGGCATTGCTTTCGATGATGAAGGCCGCCGCCTCGGCCCCGAACTCGATTTCTACGATGACCTGCTCAATTTTTATAATGCCGTATTCATCGGTCTCGCCGTTGATGCTCAGCGGGTCAAAGAACTCCCGGTTCCTGATGATTCACCAAAGGTGGATTTTGTCATCACCGAATCCTTCTGTATCGAAGCGTAGATTCCCACGCCTTAAGCTGGAGGGACGCTGTCCTCAGGCCATGGACAACGAGGCCGTTGTCCCTCCAATAAAAAAGATTCTGTGCCCATCTGCGGGGAGCTCTATTTATGTACTGTGTAGCGCGTGTCTCCCGGAGGGGGCGCGCAGAACATGCGGGGTTACACGGCCTTTACTGCGTAAAGAACCGCGTCCCACAACGCGGAAACTCATGTTCTCCGAAATGCGGCCATGAACAATTAAAAAAAAGCCGAAAGCCTTTTCAGGCTTCCGACCTTTGGAAGGTAGGGACGACGGTCCTCAGTCGTCCGATTCTACCGTTTAGTACCGATAATGCTCCGGCTTGAACGGGCCGGTTTTCTTAATCCCCAGATACTTCGCCTGTTTGTTCGTGAGCGTATCGAGTTTCACCCCGATCTTTTCGAGGTGTAGACGCGCCACTTCTTCGTCGAGCAGTTTCGGCAGCACGTATACGCCGATCGGATATTTACCCGGATTGCAGTAGAGTTCCATCTGAGCCAGCACCTGGTTGGTGAAGCTGTTGGACATCACGAAACTCGGATGACCGGTTGCACAGCCCAGATTCACCAGACGGCCTTCGGCCAGCAAGAGAATACTGTTGCCCTTCGGCATGGTGATCTTATCGACCTGCGGCTTAATGTTGGTCCATTTGTATTTCTTCATCTTCTCAACCTGAATTTCGGAGTCGAAGTGACCGATGTTACAGACGATCGCCATGTCTTTCATTTTCTTCATGTGACGCTCGGTGATCACATCGCAATTACCGGTCGTGGTGACAAAGATATCACCAATCTGGCAGGCATCGTCCATGTTCATGACTTCATAGCCTTCCATCGCCGCCTGCAGCGCACAGATCGGGTCGATTTCCGTCACAATAACCCGTGCCCCCTGACCGAGCAGCGACTGAGCGGAACCTTTGCCCACGTCGCCGTAACCGGCAACAACAGCCACTTTACCCGAAAGCATGACATCGGTAGCGCGCATGATGGAATCTACCAGTGAATGACGGCAGCCGTAGAGATTGTCGAATTTGGATTTGGTCACGGAGTCGTTCACATTGAAAGCCGGGAAGAGCAGCTCGCCCTTTTCTTCCAGCTGATACAGACGATGAACGCCGGTGGTGGTTTCTTCGGACACGCCGAGAATGTCTTTCGAAATACGGGAAAAACGGGTCGGATCTTTTTTCAGCGCCTTTTTCAACTGCGCCAGAAATACCGCTTCTTCTTCACTTTCCGGAGTTTTATCCAGAACGCTCGGATCCTGTTCGGCTTTTACACCCAGTTGAACAAACATCGTCGCGTCGCCGCCATCATCGAGAATCACGTTCGGGCCCTTACCGTTGCCCCAGTCAAGGATAGCGTCGGTATATTCCCAATATTCTTCAAGCGATTCGCCTTTTACCGCAAAAACCGGCGTGCCTTTTTTAGCTACGGCCGCAGCCGCATGATCCTGGGTGGAGAAAATATTGCAGCTGGCCCAGCGTACTTTGGCACCCAGTGCCTGCAGGGTTTCAATCAGCATCGCCGTTTGAATGGTCATGTGCAGCGACCCGGTAATACGAGCGCCCTTCAACGGTTTTTCTTTACCGTATTTTTCGCGCAGTGCCATCAGCCCCGGCATCTCATACTCCGCCAGCTCCATCTCTTTACGACCGAATTCGGCCAAGGCGATATCCGCAATTACATAATCCTGCACTTTTTTCTTCGTAGCCCTCTTCTTAGAAGCTTTCTTTTTTCCAGCCATTGGAAGTCTCCTTCGTTAATTAAATGGTTTCGAGTTTGCCCGGCATTCCTTGCCGGATTTCTTACTTTTTTATTCCTACAACAATTAAAACCGAAAGATCGGGTGTAGACCCCGGCAGCGAATCAATCACCACCGGCTCAATACCGGCGCCATTCAGCCAGTCCCGTATTTCCAGCGGTTCAAAGCCCAGCCACTGGTCCGCCCATTCCTCACGCGTCCACTCATGTTCATGCCGCACCAGATCTAGAATTATCAACTGCCCACCGGCAGCCAGTCCGCTGGAGGCCGCACAAATCACGTCCTCCGGATTAGACGTGTGGTGTAACGCCTGACTGATAAATACGGCATCAAAATTTTCGCCGGTTAATTCAAGATGTTCCAGATTGCCGACCTTCAGGTCCAGATGCTCGCGAACGTTTTGCTCCGATGCTTTTTCAGAGACCAGATTCAGCATATTTTCCGACTGATCATACGCCACGACCTGATCAGCAAACCGTGCAAGCAAGAGCGCCAGTGCGCCTTCACCACACCCCAAATCCGCCACACGTTTACCGGAAAAGCCCGCTGCCAACCCCGCCGCCAAGGCCTGCCATCCGCCACCGGGTTCGGTGAGCGATCCATAGCGCCCCGCAATTTCATCAAAAAATTCACGGCTCTTTTTACGGCGAAGATCCAGCACCCGCTCCACAGAAGCCGCATCACGGTTCGCCACCGACATATCTTTTAGGCGCTCATTCAAAATGCGCGCAAAGGCATCATCACGAAACAACTCCCCGCGATTGTAATACACAGAAGTTCCGTCTCGCCGAGAAGCCACCAGCCCCGCATCGCGCATCGGTTTCAAATGACGGCTGACCGTAGACTGCGGCATTTCCAAGGCCTGAACGAGTTCAGCCACAGACAGCTCCGCCTGATCAATCGCCCGGAGAATCCGTAAACGGCCTTCATCCGCCAAAGCTTTAAATATATCGAGAATATCACTCATTATTCATTTATCCGCATTTCCGGATAAAAG
>JGI12210J13797_10257269_pt1 | contig 11200 bp, 2 predicted proteins | sample ElkSlonscriptome_3_FD_13797 | JGI IMG/M metagenome (IMG submission 13797) | reverse complement strand
CCCGATACCACGTCCGCCACCGTCATTTTTCAAGGCCAACACTTACAAAATGTGATGGATGGCATCTACACAGCCTTTGCAGCCGATAAAACGACCCGCTGTTTATCTAATCCACTAACAGTTACCATTCAAGACAATTCGGTCAACCCGGTAGTAAATACCGAAGTAGTCGCCCCCCAGTCTGCCTGCGCTCCTGTGCCTGTCAATGGTTCACTACGCGCCACGGTAGACGAAAGTGCCTCCGGCGGCAGTGCTACGGAAACCATTGGCTACACCTTTGACTGGTACTCAGGTACGGTGGCACTCGCAGCACTTCCGGCAACTTCCTTAGCTACCGGCAATCTGCTCACCAACGCAGACCGAGGGAACTATACGGTGGTAGTAACTAACAATACTACTGGGTGCCAAACGCTTCAGTACCGCTTCTTACCCCAGCAAATCACCCGGCCAGTGATTGATCTGAATGCTACGATCGTGCCCGCTGATAACTGTACCGATCCCTGGGGCAGTAGCATCACTGTGCAAGCTGATGGGGGCAATACTTCAGCGGATGGCTACACCTTCGAGTGGCGCGATGCTAGTAATACACTGCTGCCCGAGACCAGCGAAACATTGACCAATGTGCCCCCGGGAATCTATACCGTATTGGTGACGAGCCCCTTGGGGTGTACCGCTCAAAACAGTGCTCAGTACGAAGTATTGGATCAAGCCCCGAAGCCCACCGTGACCCTGCAACGTTTCAACAACAGCAGTTGCGAGCCTAGCCAGCCCAACGGCGTGATTGCCGCCCAAGGGTTTGCGGGTTCAGCCACCGACTATACCTTCGCATGGTTTGAGGGCAGCCCTTCAGGAACGCTAGTACCTGTTACCAATTATTCCGCCAATGGGGATAGTATCTTCAACTTAGCAGGTAGTGCTACCGGTAAAACTTATGCCTTACGAATTACCGACAACACTACTCAGTGTTTTTCGGTGGCCTACGCAAGTATTAACAATACTCCAGCTACTCCACCCGCACTAGATACTGTCCGAACTCAACGCACTATTGATTGCCGCCCTGCCTTTGCCAATGGTGAACTAGAGTTTGAAATTATTGGCGGACCCCGCCTGCTACCTTACAGTACTTCACAGTATCGTACGTACACGTATCAGTTGTACGCAGGAAGTGCCGTTTCGGGTGCCCCAGTTGCTACCAACGCCAGTGGTCTTTTTACTGACCTACTTTCTGGTGATTATACTGCTATTTTGACTGACGATTATACCCAATGTGTATCATCACCCATGACACTCACTATCCAAGAGGCTCCGCAAATAGTATTCAATATTACTTTTAATCCACCTACATCTTGTGTCAGTCCCAATGGTGAGATCAATATCGCAGTAAGCTCACCTAGTAATATTCCTCCGGGTGGAGCAGGCTTTTCCTATTCGTGGTTTTACATCGATGCTGCCCTTGGCTGGACCCGTGTGCCTGTGATCATTGGAACGGATAACCCTTATACTTCCCAGCGAACTGGCCTTAGCTCAGGGTACTACGAAATAGAAGTAACGGATAATTTAACCACCTGTACGCAGGTAGTAGACTTCTATCTGCCCATAGCTGACCCTCCCGAGCTAGTAATAGTTGACACAACTAGTGCTACGGGTTGCAGCAATGCTGATGGGGAAGTGGATATTAGCCTGACCCGGTTGGCAACAACACTAAAATCATTAGATGAATATAGAGTCATTCTCTACGCTGGTAGAAACCCAGCATTGATTGTCAGCAACCAAATTGATGAATGGGACCCTAGCGGCGATGCAGACAACGATCATACTTTCAGTAATCTGCCACCTGGTGAATATTCTGTAGCACTACGCGAAGATTTCTCACCATTCTGCTTTGCCTCTCAGGAAAATTTCACCATCGATATGGTTAATCCTGATCCGGTGATCAGCTTTACCCCCAATGCAGACTATAGCTGTAATGCCGATGGTACCGGTTCGCTGAATGCCTACGTAGAAGGGGGCGGAGATAGTGATAATATTCAGGGCAACTTTACCTTCGAATGGTTTACGGGCAGCGATACCAGCACGCCCTTAGCGGCTACTCAGGTAGATGGAACGGATCCTTCTTTAGCGATCAACCTATCCGAAGGCTTCTATACCCTACAAATCACCGACAACGACGGACCCGGCAACGGCTGCTCGTATACCGAAACGTATTATCTGCCTAAGCAATTCAAAACTATCGCCATCAGTAGTACTGCCAATTTACCCGATTCGGTTTGCGGCCCTACGCCTACCGGGAATATCTGGATTGAAACTGTTACCGAAGACGGGGTTAATGTAGATACCACCGGGATTTATTCTTTTGAACTGCTTGATGATACAGGTAGCACTCCTAGTTTCGCTTATAGCGGTACGGGTAAAGCGAATGATCCGTTTACCGAACTTACCGAAGGCAGTTACTTTGTTAAGGCGATCAATCAACTGACTGGCTGCGAGTCGGCTCTGGTATCGGTATGGATAGACAATGTTTCACAAAATCCCGTCGTGACTATCGTACAGGAATTTCCGGATTATACCTGCAACGGACGGCCTTCTACTGGAGTATTAAATGCGACGGCTACCGGAGGTGGAGATGGAGATACTGCCGAGAGCAACTTCACCTTCACCTGGTTTAGCGGGGGCAATAATACGAATCCGGCTGACCAATTATTAGCCGCTAATATTGACCCAACTGACCCTTCCCGCGCCATTGACTTAGCCGCCGGTGAGTATACCGTACTGGTACAGGATATGGCTGACCATAGTAACCAATGTCAGACTACGTACACCTTTGCCGTAGATCAAGTAGATTTACAAGTCGTACTTACGTTAGACAGTGACCCGCAGGAAAAGTGTAATCCGGTAGATGGTACGGTATTCGTGACCGATACGCAGGAAGAGTACTTCTTTAACGGAACTCAGGTGATTCCTACTCAGCCCAGCGATTACACCTACACACTCTACGATGAAACCCTGACGACCGTCGCAGCTCCGGGTACTGGATTATCATCCGATAAGTACCAGGAACTAGCCGAAGGACGATACTACGTGACCACCGATAGTACTAGTAACTGCCTATCCAGCCCAGCTTTAGTGGAAGTAGATAACATCAGCCAGGATCCGATTGTCAGTATTGATGTGTTGGATGAGCAGTACAGTTTGAACCCCGATCCGAGTAGTTGGACAGGTGCCTTACAAGCTCAGGTGCAGATACACCCCGATCAGCCCTTAGATTCAGCCACCCAAGGGTTTACCTACCAGTACCGCTGGTACGAAGCAGATGACTACAATATAGGCAGCGAACTCGGTACCGGTTCTACTCTGACGCAGCTTGATTCGGGCGAATACCTGGTAGAAGTGCTTAATCAAGTGACCGGTTGTATGAATATTGCCACCGTCTATCTGCCGCTGGTCATCGTAGAACCGCAGTTAGTGATGCAGGCCAATCCCCAGACGGTATGTTTTGCCGATGGTAGCTTGGGCCTGGATAGTATTACCTTCTTAGGCGAGGTTGACCAAACCCAGGATTATAAATTATGGTTGTACGCCAATACGTACGATACCACTCAAATAGCCGCTGATTCGGTGGAGAACTACGCGGGCACGCTGCCCTTTGATAGTCTGCTGGCCGGAACGTACTACGTGCGCGGGTTTCACCAAACGCTGCACCTGTGGTCCAATCTGCTACAACTCAACGTGCTGGATGAGTCGACTAGTCCGCTCATCGATATTCTAGATTTACAGGTACAACGTAGTTGTGATACTTTGCAGTTGGCCACTGGAGCGTTGGCCATCCAAGTCGTGGAAGCCAGTGGGCAGTACGACTCTTACACCTACCGCTGGTTCAAAGGCACCACGACCAATCCCACGGCTGAGATCATCGGGCAGACCCAGCCCGCACTAGATAGTCTACCGTTTGGCTTTTATACGGTTTTAGTAGAAAACCAGCGCACTCAGTGCAGCACCTTGGAAACCTTGTTTGTTCCCGAAGAAATCAGCCTGCCGCAGATCACCGCCAGCGCCACGGCCGCTTCGGTCTGTGACCCAGCCCTAGCCAACGGAGTGGTTCGGGCTGAACCCCTCATTATAGGCGACTATCGCTACGACTGGTATGTGGGCGATACGGTGAAAGCACAAGCCGACTTTAGCGGACAGGTTTGGGCTGAACGCATGCCGGGCAACTATACCGTTACGGCCACCGATCTGCTCACCAACACCTGCGTATCCGATCCAATCACGGTCACCCTCATTGATATATCCGCTCCACCTGTGGTGCAGATTGAGATGGAAGAACCTTATTCTAGTTGTGATCCACTACTGGCTAACGGAGTGCTTTACGCCAGCGTGGGAGGGCAAACGGTAGGTTACAACTATGTTTGGTACGATCCTGATGGTAATATCATCAGTGAAGCCCCTCGAGCCCATAATCTCATCGATCAGACCTATCGAGTAGAAGTCACGGATATCGCTACGGGGTGTATCACCGAAGCCTTCGGTACCGTTGTGCGGGGTGAGCGAATTGTAGGACCTCCTGAGGTAGAAATTCTTTCACATATGACGGATTGTGTTAATCCGAATGGATCGGCTTCGGTATCGGTGAATGGTAACGCAGAAGACTACTTATTTCTATTTTACTACCCTGATGGCACGCCGCTACCAGATACGCTAGTAACTGTAAATGAAGATGAGTTATTGGTATATATTTCACAGTTACCAGCCGGCACGTACATGGTTACCGCTACGGAGTATATTACTGATTGTGTATCGGATGCTACCACCTTTGAGATTCTAGACGAGAGTTATACACCTCCCTTCCGGATAGAAACCACTCCGGCCAGTTGTGGATTGAACGACGGTACCGCGACAATTATTCCCGAGGAAGGCTTACGGGTTTCCTCGGTAACCTGGACGATCCCTGATGCGGGAGTCGTGGTGTCAACCGGATACGTTACTCAAGATTTGCCCGCTGGCTCGCTCTCCGTAGAGGTGGATTGGGAAAATGGGTGTACTTCCTACGGTACAGCGAACGTAGCTGCTGATATCCAGGTCTATAATGCGGTGACTCCCAACAGCGATGGTAGCCATGATTTCTTTGAGATTGATTGTATTAACCTGTTTCCCGATAATACGGTTAAGATCTTCAACCGGGCTGGAAGCTTAGTCTACGAAGGGCAATACTACGATAATAAAACTACTCGCTTTGAGGGGACGGGTAACCGCGGCATCTACCTCGGCAGTCAGCGACTACCCGATGGTACCTACTTCTACGTAATTGACAAGAACGATGGTACTCAACCCAAAACTGGCTATCTCGAATTGGTTAATTGATACCAACCTATAGTAGTAAACTGCATTATGATACTTTTTCGTACTGTCTCCAATGGCGAAGATCATAGATCGCATAACGACCGCTGTAGCTGGTGGGCTAGCAATGATAGCAAATACCAGAACACACTAGCTCGTTCCCAAACTAATCAAGGGATAAGAGCCACATTTTTTTGAAAGCTTATATGACAAGGGAGGAATGAATAAGGTGTTTTTGCCCCCGATGCTTACTTCAAGTAAAATCTGTATCTAGATTATCGTGCCCCGGTAAGCTGATACGAAACACCATCTAGCTGTTCTAAGGCACCAAATAATTGACCATCGGGTTGCCAACGGTACTTGCGCGATAGCATTTCTACGCTCATACTTTCCTGCTCGTCGTGTACGGTTACTTTCACCGGGCAGTTTCCTTTGTATTCAGCCGATAATGTCTCCAGTCGCTCAATTAAATTGTGGTTAAGTTGCTCGGCAGAAATACTAAGTTGAATTCCTCCGGTCATCTTTTCCCGTACTTCAGTGAGTAGCTGAACCGTTTGGGGACGAAGCTCCCATACGCCCGGTTTATTATAGCGCTCCTCTATCCGTCCTTTCATGTACACAAATTCGCCCAATGATAAGCGGTGACGATTGCTTAGATAATCCTCTCCGAAAAAAGCTAAATCCACCGAAGTCTGATAGTCTTCTATTGTAACCAAGGCGAAAGGCTTACCACTATTGGTCTGTCGCTCCGTACTTTTAGTAATAATTCCAGCTACAGCTACCTCCCGATTTTGGTAGCCCATCACTTTATCTAAGGTACAAGTACAGAAACTTTCAATTTCCAGTTTAAATTGATCAAGCGGGTGTCCTGAGATATAGAATCCAGTAACTTCTTTTTCAATTTTTAGCTTCTCTAGATCACTATAAGGCTCACAGTCTGTTACCCGAGGTTTGGGCACTTCCAAACCTCCGGCACCTCCAAATAAAGAAACCTGAGCTGCTTCTTCCTCCTGCTGAAGGTTTTGCGCATACTTAGCTGCTTTCTCTAGTAGTGAGGAATCGCCAGGTGGCACATGTAAGTATTGCCGACGGTGTAAGTTCGGGAAGCAATCGAAGGCTCCAGCCATCGCCATACACTCCAGCGTTTTCTTGTTCACTGCCCGCAAGTTCGCTCGTTTAGTAAACTCAAATATATCAGAGTATATACCCTGCTCGTCCCGTTCTTCAATAATAGAAACTACCGCACTTTCCCCGGCTCCTTTAATAGCGCCCAACCCAAAGCGGATTTGACGCTCTTTATTTACCCCAAAATCAAAGTCGCTCTCGTTTACATCCGGGCCTAATACTTTAATTTTCATCTGCTTGCACTCATCCATAAAGATCGTCACCTTATCGGAATTACTCATGTTGTGGGTGAGTACCGCTGCCATATATTCTTCGGGATAATTGGCTTTGAGATAGCCCGTTTGGTAAGCCACTACTGAGTAAGCGGCTGAGTGCGAACGGTTAAATCCGTACTGAGCAAACTTCTCCATAATAGAGAATACTTCTTCGGCCTTCCTTTTATCAATACCGTGCTTTTCTTCGGCTCCTTTTACAAAGACGACCCGCTGTTTGTTCATCTCCTCAATCTTCTTTTTACCCATTGCTCGGCGTAGCAAATCCGCACCGCCCAGAGAGTAGCCGCCTAGAATTTGAGCAGTTTGCATAATCTGCTCCTGATACACCATAATTCCGTAGGTATTCTTCAGAATAGGCTCCAGTAGGGGATGGGGATATTCTACCGTCTCTTTCCCGTGCTTACGGTCAATAAAGTTGGGAATGAACTGCATAGGGCCCGGACGGTACAGGGCGTTCATGGCAATTAAATCTTCAATATCGGTGGGTTTAAGCTTACGCAACCACTGCCGCATGCCATCCGACTCAAACTGAAACGTGCCAATAGTTTCACCCCGCTGGTAGAGCTGGAATGTCTTCTCGTCATCTAAAGGAATGGTATCGATGTCAATATCAACGCCATGGTTTTTCTTGATCTTTCGCAGCGTGGTTTTGATGATGGTTAAGGTCTTCAAACCCAAAAAGTCCATCTTCAGCATCCCGGCAGATTCTACTACCGAACCGTCGAACTGGGTGACGAAGAGGTCAGAATCCTTATCTGTTTTTACCGGGATATATTCCAGTAAATCGTCGGGGGCAATGATTACTCCCGCCGCATGGATGCCAATATTTCGTACGGAACCAACCAGGGTATGCGCTAGGTTGAGCACTTCAGCTTGCTTATCAGACCCTCGTTTAATTTTCTGGAGTTCGGGAACTTCAGATAATGCTTGATCAAAGGTAGTTCCGGGCCTCTCCGGCACTAGCTTCGCTAATCGATTGGCATCTACCAATGGTAGCTCGCTTACCCGCGATACGTCGCGAATCGACATCCGAGGAGCCATCGTACCAAAGGTAACAATCTGCGCTACCTGATTTCGACCGTACTTTTCAATTACGTAGTTGATTACTTCCTGTCGACCGTCATCATCGAAGTCAATATCAATATCGGGCATACTGATTCGCTCGGGATTCAAAAAACGCTCAAAAAGTAAGTCATACTTGATCGGGTCAATATTGGTGATTCCAGTACAATAGGCTACCACCGAACCCGCCGCCGAACCTCGCCCCGGACCTACTTCCACACTCATTTCCCGAGCGGCGTTGATGAAATCTTGCACAATCAGGAAGTAACCGGGAAAGCCCATATCCTTAATGATCTTCAACTCATAATCCAGCCGCTCCTGAATTTCCGGAGTAATTTCGCCGTAGCGCGATTTCGCTCCTTCGTAGGATAAATGGCGCAAATAGTCGTTCTGATCGGTGAAGCCATCGGGAATCGTAAACTTAGGCAGCAGAATGTCTCGTTGGAGCGTGAGTTCTTCGGCTTTCTCAGCAATTTCAAAGGTATTGGTAATGGCATCGGGGCGGTCAGTGAAGAGTTGCTTCATCTCCGCTTCAGTCTTCAGATAAAACTCATGGTTAGGCATTCCGAAGCGGAAATTGCGTCCTCGGCCAATAGGAGTAGATAGCACTTCGTTATTCTTCACACAGAGTAGCGTATCGTGGGCATTCGCTTCCTTTTGATTGGCGTAGTACACATTATTAGTGGCAATGACTTTCACACCGTACTTATCGGCTAATCGGAGCAATACTTCGTTGACCCGATCTTCTTCCTCCAAACCGTGTCGTTGCAGTTCTACGTAGAAATCGCTGCCGAATACTTCTAGCCACCAACGGAACGCTTCTTCAGCCTGATGCTCACCAGTATTAAGAATCAGGTCAGGAATTTCGCCGGAGATACCTCCGGTAGTGGCAATTAGATCTTTGGCGTACTCCTGAATCAAGTCTTTATCTACTCGAGGGAAGCCACCGTAGTAGCCTTCGATATAGCCCAGCGAACAAAGTTTAGCTAAGTTTTGGTATCCCTTTTGGTTCTTCGCCAGTAGCAACTGTACTGAACGTTGATCTTTAAAATCTTTGGTAAATTTCTTCTGATGCCGATCTTTGGTCATGTAGACATCACAACCGACAATTACTTTTACGCCTTGCTTCTTGCCCTCGGCTACCGCCTTAAACGCACCAAATAAATTACCTAAATCGCTGATGGCAATCGCCGGCATATTCCGCTCCTTAGCAGCACTGATTAATTGCTTAATGCTCACCGTGCTTTGTAGAATAGAATACTGAGAATGAACATGGAGATGGCTAAATGGCGCCGTCTCAATTTTATTAATATCTACCTTTTTCCGCTGAGGTGGCTCGGCTGTCTTAGATTTCTGCGGAGCCGTTTGAGGCATGTCCCGTACGGCCTCTTCCAAATTAGGCCGCTCGTAGGTGATCTCAGCTAGCGAAGTGTCATCAAACGGAGTAATAACCTGTTCTTTCAGTAGCCCGAAGAAGCAACGGGCAGTCGCATCTACATCAAAGGCCGAATTGTGCGCCCCGTTGAACGGAACGCCAAATAGTTTTTCGTGCAGTTCGGACAAAGTAGGCCATTTGTACTTACCTCCCCGACCACCCGGAATTTTACAGTAGTCAGTAGAGGAATCTTTGGTATCTACTTTTTCAATATTAAGTAACGAAGTTTCTATCTGCGCGCGCAAAAACTCGGCTCCAGTTACGTTAAGGTCGAAATCTACGTTATGACCAATCGTCTGCCGGGTATGCTGGAGGTCTTCGTTGAATTTAGTTAGTACTTCACCTAGCGGATGCCCCTCGGATAATGCTCGCTGGGTAGAAACGCCGTGGACTTTCTCGGAGTTGAAGGGAATGGTGAAGCCTTCGGGTTTTACGATGTAGTCGTGGGCGGAGCGCAAACTTCCATCAGCATTATGTAACTGCCAGGAGAGCTGTACTAACCGGGGCCAGTTGTCCAGGTCAGAGATAGGGGCGTTGTAATCGCGGGGAAGGCCAGTTGTCTCGGTATCGAATATTAGGTACATCGGCTTGTGCTATCTTTCTGAGTTATTAGCTTCTATAACACGAAAGATACACGAGCTAGTGCATTTATGCTACCTAGTTTCACATAAATACTTTAGCCTATCTCGCCCAGTTGGCTTAGGTAATTTTGTGAGTAACTAGAAATAAAGCACTTACTAATCAGTATTGAAAGTAATGGTTGAAGTAAGTGCCTTTGAACGATCTTGCTTATACGATTGTGTAGTCAGCGATTAGTAAGCTCTTCAATTTTAATACTCACACATAGATGCTTCTGGCCCACTGGCGGTACCTTCCCAGTCTAGATCGGCCATACCCGTCCAAAGCCCGGTTTCTGCATTTCTGGCGATAGCATGCACCCAGGCGAATGCTCCAAATCGAGTAATCGCTTCAGACTCGAATCCCTGTTCTTGCCAATAGATAGAATCAGCCGCATTCCATCCATTGGTCTCAGTAAACTCAGCACTAAATTTCAACGGAAACACTTCCCGTTTTCCATCATTCATACCTGCTTCAGGATGAACTCGGGGTGCCGCCACCGCCGCTTCAATGCTCATATTTTGGTCGATAAATCTTGATATGGTTTGTACAATTCCCGACAGGATGCGTAGTCCCCCGGCCGCACCTAGGGTAATTTCATTATAGATTGTAAAGATAGCGAGTAAGTGACAGATTTGCGGGTATGACACTTTACACTATATTTTCATAGCTAGAGGATCCGCGCATTGCACGTTGCCGTCTTCATTTATTAGAGGATATTATCATGCTGGTGCTGTGTGGCACGATTGCCGGGGCGCAACACTACCATGAGGTTGCTTCTTTCTTATGGACATTATAAGCACGATATGCTCAAAGAGTTTCTCAAGCTACCTTATGGTATTCCCTCATCAGTGACGCTATGGCGGGTATTTGAACGCTTGGATGCTATCGCTTTAGAAGGGAAGGGTGTCTACGACAGTATGGGCAAGGCATACTAGCTAAATTAGCCAACAAACACATTAGCTTGAATGGTTGAACCTGCTATATTTGAGTGGATACTGAGTTAAGCCAATAACCCTTAACTTAGCCACTGTACGCAAACTAGCCATGCGGATTATCCAGGAAGACGAGCAAATGAAAGGCAGTTTCAAGACCAAGCGTAAAGTCGCAGGATGGAATGATGAGTATATGAAGTGTATTCTACAAAAAATTATAGACCCGTAATGAAATTACTCTATACTATTGATACGACGGGCATCTTCACGGTTGCCTTTTAGTTCCCAGTATTAGCATTCCACCGTTCCAGACTAGCTTTTTCTCCAGTAGCAATTTCAGTCCGCTTACCATTTACAGTTACCCTCGCGTAAATGGGAGCCTCTCCATTATTATTAATTCTTGCTTTCTTTAACCA
>JGI12210J13797_10017971_pt1 | contig 11200 bp, 9 predicted proteins | sample ElkSlonscriptome_3_FD_13797 | JGI IMG/M metagenome (IMG submission 13797) | reverse complement strand
TTGCGACCTCGTGGAGCGCCTGTGGGCCTTCGCGCCCGACGCCTTCTACGACCGGCGCCTCGTCGAGTCCCGGCGCAAGCCCGGCTTCGTCGGGGCCTCGCGCTCGAAGGTCGGCGAGGCCAAGGCGGTGGCGGTCGCCCACTCGAACGCCAGCGGCATCGACCTCGCCGCGCGCTTGCTGCTCATCGCCCACGCGCGCGGGCAGCTGTGAGCTGTTCGGACATCGTGACGTCGACCACGCTCGAGAGCAGCTGGCCCCGGGCGCCGAGATGTACAAAACCACGGTCAAGCTCGCCCTCGACGCGGACCACGACGGTCAGATGACGAGACCCCGGCAAAGCGCCGGCGACGTCCCCTACAACTGAGCGCGCGAGCGCCCCCGCTCTGCTGGGGCCGGCGTGCTCTCGCTGTGACTGTACAAGTATCTGCAGGCGACCGGATCGGCTTCATCGCCGAGCTCGCCCGCGTGTCGGTGCACGAGCGGCATGGGCGACTGCGACAACGACGACCAGTGCCTGCCCAACCACGTGTGCCCCAGCAACAACGGGCCGCAGTTCGGCAAGCCGCCGAAGTGCGACATCTGCGTGCACGACCACTGTGCCAATGGGGTGCAGGACTCCGACGAAGCTCGCCGAAACAAGCGCGCGCAAGCTGTCAAATTGCCAAATTGCTAAATTGCTAAATTGCTAAATTGGCACTTCGGCAGCCTTAAGCGCCAAAGCCTGGCAGGCTGGTTAGACGTCGAGCCACGGGGTCAGTTGCAGACACCCAAGTTGCCCGAAACGGTGAGGTTGCCGGCGAAACCGTTGTCAAGCAGCGCGGCCCCAAGTGCTTCTGCATCGCACTGTTCCAACATTGAGTTCCCTGTGATCGTCGCTAGGGGCCCAACAACAGTTGCGCCGTGTAGTCCTGTCACATCGACTAGCGACTCATTCCCTTGTACTAAGAGCGAGCCTCCGACGGACGTCAGAGAAATCAGTCCGAGCGCGGATGTGCCAAGGTTGTTCAAAATGACATTCGCCCCCACCACTGAGACCCCCGAGAGCGTTCCAATCTCTGTGATACCAGGAAGTCCACTGAGAGACAGGTCCCCTTCGACGTTGGTCAGTGCATCGAGGTTTCCGAGAGAGGTCAATATTGGCATATTCTCCACAACCAAGGTTCCGAGGGTGGAGCCTGCCGACACCCCGTCAATGGTGGCTACCAACGGAAGTTCCCTGATTTGCAAGCCATAGGCCCCCTCCACATCCACGTCTGGGACCACGGAAAGTAGCGGCAGGTCGTCCGCGCGAAAGCCTTCCAAGCTCTTACCATCGAGAGCAGAAAAATCGACGAAACTTGGGGAGGACCAAACGGAGACCGAACCCACCGTCGCACTCTCAAGACCGGACACCCCCTCTAGCTCAGCGCACGACCAGATATTCAGCCGACCTATACTTAATAATGAGTCGGCCCCGGTAAGGTCTTCAAACCCAGACTCACTCAAGCTCAGAGTCTCGGCGATAGTTTCAAGACCTGCCAATCCCTGTAGGCTTGTCAAATTTGGCATCAACGAAAGTGTGAGTGACCCTGTTGCCCTGAGCGACTCAAGTCCAGCCAGAGACGTCAGCGATGTCATATTACCGACATACACATCTCCTGTAACCTCCTCAAGGCACGACAACGGAAGCAGTGAGTCAACTCCCTCGACGACTATATTGAGATTGCCATCAATCATCGTCACTCCAGTCAGTTCAAGAAGATCGTTTGAATTCATAACATCAAATGTCCCTACCAGAGCATTCTCTGCACAGCCACCATCACCATCACCATCACCATCACCATCACCATCACCATCGCCATCGCCATCGCCATCACCATCGCCATCGCCATCGCCATCGCCGCTGGTCTCCGGTCCCAGGCTCTGAGCATCGTCGTTCGGTTCGTCGGGAACGCAGGCAAAGAGAACAACCAGACAGGCTAGTAGTTGATCAGATTTCATTTTTCCTCCTCGCCATCTTACACAGGTCGAGAGGGGCGAGGGTGGCCCCAACAAACCGCGTAATTTGCGCCGGGCACAAGATTGAGCGCCAGTGGCTCAGATCAGACGTGGTGAAGGCTCGCTGTTTCGGGCGCGTCGCGCGGGAGCTGGCAGAGCCGGCTCGACAGAGAGCTATCGAAGTCTCCGTGCACGGTCCGACCCCAGACCCACCCCCTCTAAGCCGGGGAGCCCGTCGTAGTCGAGGTCGCTCACCGCGGCCCCGCTGATCGGCCGTTCGTCATCGGAGGCAACGCTCGAGTGGCGTTCGCTGTACCGACGAACCCATGAGCAGTAGTCTCTCTCAATGCTCAACAGACGAGAGACGACGACCGCGCTGGGGCTCCTGCTGCTCCCCGCATGCACTCCACCCGAACCTCCGCCTCCGGACGACCTCGAGATCAACGGAGCGATCGCCGACGGCAGCGGGACCATGTGTGGCGCGAGCGGTGGAGTTGCGACGGAGACTGGCGGCGACGAAGAGTGCGAGTGTCGCGGAGGTGATCTCGAAGGCCACATTTTCCGCGTCCGGCCCAACGCCCTGCCCTTGCCCCCGCTGAGCCTCGGCCAGAGCGTCCCGGTCGAGCTCTCGTTTCGGCTGTTTGGGACCTCCGAGGCCCTCGAGATCTCCACCTACTCGGTGACGCACTACGTCGGGGCGAAGCTAGGCGACGACATGGAGCTCGTCGAGACGCCCGAGAACGACGACGTGGAATTCGCGCAAGTCTTGGTTGGATCCGGCGTCCCCCAGTCTGGCGAGGTCGCCGACGTCGTCTCATTCGACCCCAAACCAGGGATGAACATCCTCGAGTGGGAGGTCGAGTACGCCGGAGGCGAGGAGCGCCGCCTGCTCGCGCTCGTCGTCGCGCCCCCCGAAGGCGCGCCCCAGATTACCCACGTCGGAACCGGTACAGGGCCCATCTCAGGCCAGGCTCGCGTGTCTGAGCTCGTGACCGTGACTGGCTTCGGCTTCGGTGACTCCCAAGCCGAGCTTGGCTTTCCGCTCGGTCAGGTCCTCTTTGGTGCGAGCCAAGATGGCACAGGCGGCGTCCCCTCCGGGACGGTTCTGCGGTGGTCCGATACTCGGATCGAGGTGAAGGTTCCGACCGGTAGCCACGCCGCAGTGAACGATGAGAACCTCGTCGTCAGCCCGCCGCTGTCCGTCGCTACGCATGCCTATCCCTACACGGTTCTCCCCGGTCCAAACGCTCCCGCGTTCAGCTTCAAGACCTGCCAGTTCGTCGGTGAGGGACAGTTCGAGTCGCTGCTTCGTTACACGAAAGACGCCGACATCGCCGATCTCGATCACGACGGTGACCTCGACATTTTCAGTCCGGTCTCCGCCCCCGCGAACGCAAAGGAGCAGGGCGACGTCATCTTCATCAACCGGATCCAGTCTGAGAGCGACACCACGTGGACCGCTCCGCTGAGCCTCCAGACCAGCTTCCAGCGGGTCACGAACGACGGCGAGAGCAATTTTTGCGGTCAAGATGAGCACACCACGCTCAACCCGGTCGTCTACGAGTCGACGGTCGCCGATGTCGACAACGACGGCGACCTCGACATCATCGCGCCCCGCGGTACCACGGCGTGCGAGGACGAAGACGGGAACTGCGACGACATGAACTGGATTCGGCTGTCGATGAATCAGGCCGCGAGTTCGAGCAGCTACGAGGGTGACTTCTTCTTTCGCGACGAGTCAGAGACCCGGATCTTCACCGACGAGAACGACGCCATCCTCAGCCCGCTCGTGCTGCAAGAGCGAGTCTACGATGACGTCGACGTCGCGGACATCGACGCAGACGGAGATCTGGACTTACTCTTCGGCAACCGCGACCGGACCACGGGCCTGGGGCTCACAGACGTCAAGCATCCGAATCTGATTCTGGTGAACAAGGGCGGCCTCCAGGGCGGCTCGGTCGGGCACTTCATGGCGCAGGAAGTTGGCGTCGCCGAAGACGTCTCCCACGACGCCAGGTTCTTCGACTACGATCAGGACGGCGACCAGGACGTCTTGCTGCTCATGGAGTGCGTGGGGTTTTGCAATGGCGATGACATGGGGCCAAGCTTCGTTGTCCTGCGCAATGACGTGATCGATGGCAATCAGGCTGGCGACGACTTCCCCATCGAGTTCACCGACGTGACGGGACAGGTCACCGGCATCGAGACGACAGTGGACGGCATCGTCTCGGGCGTCATCACCGACCTCGACGGCGACGGGTACCCCGAGGCCGTCCTCATCCACAACTTCCTCCCGGGTGAAACCATCATCTTGCGCAACGACGCCGGTGCCCTGAGCGTCGAGAAGTTCGACATCGCCGAGCGCGCCTACTCGATCACTGCTGTGGACATCAACCTCGACGGCTACCCGGACATCGTGACGTCGACCACGCTCGAGAGCAGCTGGCCGCACATCTTCCTCAACGATGGCACGGGCAGCTTCGAACAACCTGCCGTCACCGCGGGCAACGCGTCGCCGTGGTTCGATCCCAACGCCCAAGCCAAGGTCGCGGGCGACCCCACGGTGGAAGACTACGAAGTTTCTCCGAATTTTAACCAGAACCTCGCGGCTGACATCGGAGACCTCGACGGCGACGGGTTGCTCGACTACTATTTTTCTCAGAGCGAGGGCCTCAACGGGCTCATTGGCGTGAACCCCAAGGCCGATGAAGACCGGATCTACCTCGGAGGCGACGGGTGCCTTTGATGCAACGCGCGACACGATCGAGGATCTGGAAAGCTGCCGCCAGCGCGGCGTGGGGCGGCCTGTGCGTCGGATGCAGCCCACCGCTGCCCGAAGTCGAGATCTGTGAAGAGGTCCCGCGCCTGTCCTTTGTCGTCGCCACGACCGATCCCTCGTTCCCCACGCCCCCCGAGGTCGACTACTGGGTCGGCGTCGAGTCGGGCGACGGTTCCGCGCAGGACCCCGTCACCGAGACCACGAACTTCTGGCAGGCCTCGGACGGTCGTGCGCTCATCGGCGTGGCGTTGTCAGCCGACCTGGGCTCGATCCACATCCTCCACGAGGACGCGCTCGTCATCGTCACCGACACCGACAACGATCGCGCCGGCGACGTCGTGGACGAGCTCCCGCTCGAGGGGTCCGCGCTCGCGGGGCCCGTCGTCAACGGCACACAAGTCGCGTTGTTGATCGCCACGCCCGAGATCGAGCTGTGGACCTACGACACCAATCTCGACGCACCGCAGCCCAAGTGGCACGCGGAGGGTCGTCTCGGCTCGGGAGCGCTGGCGCTCGCCACGGCGGGCGCCCGCGACACCTACCTGATCTCTGAGCCTTCTGCGGGTGTCATCTGGCGGCTCGACACCCAGGAGGACACGCTCGAGCGCTTCTACTCCGCCCCGGCCGATCAACTACCCTCGCGCTCGTTGAGCTACCGCGAAGCCGAGGGGCTCGCGTGGATTCCGGGCGCCGAGATGTACGCAACCACGGTCAAGCTCGCCCTCGACGCGGACCACGACGGTCAGATCCTCGACACGGAGGGGGACACGGTCCTGTTCGAGGACAGCCACTGCGCGATGCCGATCAACGCCGGCATCGGCCAGGTCGGAGACTGGGTCGTGTGGAGCAACTACGGGTGCGGTGACAGCGTGTTCATTTTGACGCCCGAGAGCGCTCAGGCGAACGTGACGCCGGACGGCAACCTGCCGATCGCGATCGCGGCGGCGCCCGATCCCTGCCAGCGAACCCGCGACCCCTGAGCACCCCCGACTCGCCGAGGCAGAGCCCGTAGACCCTGCTGGGGTCTCCGGCGGGGCGCGAAGAAGCGTAATGATAGCGCGGACTTGGCACGCGCATCAATCAGTGGACTGGCCCAGGTTTTGTGTCGGGCGATCAGCGAGCCGGCTCGCCTCGTCGCCGCAGTGCCATGCTTGGTATGCGCTGTAGTCTTCGGAGTCCCGGTTGGTTAGGCTGCCGCGCGATGTCTGGGGTTCAGGACTCCGCGGACTACCGCACACTGGTCGAGCAGCTGAAGACTCGGGTTCGTGCCGCGCGCCTCCGAGCGTCGCTTGCGGTCAACAGCGAGCTCGTCCTGCTCTACTGGACCGTCGGGCGGGACATCCTCGCCCGCCAGGCAGAGCAGGGTTGGGGGGCCAAAGTCATCGACCACCTCAGCAGCGACCTGATGCGGGCGTTCCCCGAGATGAAGGGGTTCTCCGCGCGCAACCTGAAGTACATGCGCGCGTTTGCCGACGCTTGGCCGGATGAGGGATTTGTGCAGCAGGCTGCTGCACAAATCCCGTGGTTCCACAACGTCACCATCCTACAGAAGGTCAAGCGCCCTGATCTGCGCCGCTTCTACATCGAACAGACCGTCGTCAACGGCTGGTCTCGAAACGTCTTGGTGGTCCAAATCGAGAGCCAGCTTCACGAGCGGCAGGGGCAGGCGCTGTCCAACTTCGAGGCGACTCTCCCGGCCCCACAGTCCGATCTCGCCCAGCAACTCACCAAAGATCCCTACTGCTTTGACTTCCTCACGCTTCACGCTGACGTCCAGGAGCGCGAGCTCGAGCGCAAGCTCGTCGAGCACATCCGTGACTTCCTGCTCGAGTTGGGCATCGGCTTCTCCTTCGTCGGCAGCCAAGTCCATGTCCAAGTGGGCGACCAGGACTTCTACCTGGATATGCTCTTCTACCACCTCCAGCTGCGTTGCTTCGTCGTGGTCGAGCTAAAGGTTGGTCCGTTCACGCCCGAGCACGCTGGCAAGCTCAACTTCTATCTGTCTGCTGTCGACGACAAGCTGCGCCACCCGACGGACCAGCCCACGATCGGCATCCTGCTGTGCAAGTCCAAGAACGATCTGGTTGTCGAGTACGCGCTGCGAGACGTGGGCAAGCCGATCGGCGTGGCCAACTGGGAGACTCGCCTGGTCGAGACGCTGCCGGATGAACTCGAGGGGAGGCTGCCGACCATCGAGGAGATGGAGTCCGAGCTCGCCGAGTTGTCCGACTGACAACGACCTCCGGCCCCGCCCACCGACTCGAGCGCCCAGGCGACGCTCGAGGGCAGCGAGGTGAGGGCGCCTCGGGCGATCAATCTCGAGCACGCCTACCGGGCGTACTTGCCTCTCGTCTGGCGGAGGTGCCAGCAGCAGCTCGGGGATCCAGAGGCCGCCAAGGACGCGACGCAGACGGTCAGATCCTCGACACGGAGGGGGTGTAGACGCTGGTCAGGATCCGCGGCTGTTCGCTGACGATAGATGACGGCCTCGAAGCGCGAGCACTCCGAGGCCGTCATTGTCGTGGATGAGATGTCAGCGAGGCGACTTCTTGCGGTTCGCAGCACGCCGTTGCTTGCGCTTGCTGGCCGCTGCTCGGCCTCCTCGACGCGATAGGAGTCGCCCTCGATCGACACGATCTCACAGCGATGACACAGCGGTCGATGAGGGTCACGAGGCACGCGGCGCTGTCGAAGACCGAGTTCCACTCGGCGAAGGGCTTGTTGGTGGTCAGCACGAGCGCGGCCTGGTTGTCGTAGCGGCGGCTGATGACCTGGAGCTCAGATGGGTGCTTCGGCCGGTTTGAGCAATTGTACGCTCTCGCGCCACAGCTCATCGCGCAAGTCATCACGAAGAGCGTCCGGCGAGGGTGCCCGGCGGTGGTCACCGTCGAAGTAGGCGAAGCCCGTGCCGCTCCACTTGGGGTCCGATATCAGATCCGCCACATGCCCGGCGGCCACCGGAGACAGCCGCATATTGTCCACGAAAGGCGTGAGCAGGCGACCGATGACGCGCAAGATCGGCCGCAGCATCGCCGGAATCTCGCGAGCTAGATCCGTGTCGACCATGAGGCCTGGATCGATCGCAAAGACGTCGACATCGCAGCCCGACTCTCGCAGCTGCCGTTGCAGCGCGCGGGCCTGAAGCACATTGGCGAGCTTGGAGTTCGAATACCGCTGCCGCCCGTCGAGCGTCCGGTGGGTCTCGGGCGCCTCGTCCGGGAGCGCGAGGGCACGGGTGCCGATCCAGTCGGGCGCCGGGATGCCAAAACGACGAGCGAGCCGGTTGTCGGGATCGTGCACGCCGCTGCTCACGATGACGACACGAGCCCCCGCGGCGAGCCGATCCGCGAGCTCGATCAGCAGGAGCTGATGCGACAGGACGTTGACCGCGAAGGTCAGCTCGTAGCCGTCCTTGCTGCGCTGCTGCTCGAGCGAGCTGATCCCGGCGTTGGCCACGAAGCCGTGGAGGCGAAGCCCCTCGTCTGCCTTCAGCACCTCGACCGCACGTCGCACTGCGCCGAGGTCGGCGAGGTCGGCCACGAAGGGCCGGGCGTCTCGTCCGGTCGAGGCGCGGATCTCCTGGCAGACCGCGTCCACCGCGTCCGGACGGCGGCCGCCGATGAGCAGGTCAAAACCGCGGCTTGCAAGGTTGAGCGCGGTCCTGCGGCCGAGGCCGCCGGTAGCACCAGTGATGAGTACATGGCCCTGATTGGTCATCTAGAGTTCCTTCTCGAAGGTAGACGCTGTGAACCTTACGGGGCAAAGTATACTGTGTCAACCTTCCTCGTGCCGTTTCCTGCTCGCATCGAACCGGAGGCCCTCGGGCCGCGTGCGCTCGCCGTGGCCGAGGCCAAGGGCTGGGCCACGTGGTCGCTGCGTGACGTCGCCCGCGATCTCGGGGTCACCCCGAACGCGCTCTATCGGCACGTCGGGGACCGAGCCGGGCTCGTGGTGCTCATGGGCGAGGCTGCGATCCGGGAGCTGCAGGCGGCGCTGCGACTCGACCATCGTCAGTCCAACCGTTCACCGGACACCGACGTGCTCGACATGTGTCGTCGCTTTGTTCGGTTCGCGATGGAGCGCCCCCACGCCTTCGATGCCTTGAACCAGGCCAAGCCGGCCATCGAGCATCCGTCACACGACGCCTGGGTCGAGCTGTGGGTCGACATGCGCGACATCGTCAAGGCGCAGACTCCCAACGCTGCCGACGCCGCCTCGTTCGCGCTGTGGGCCTTCCTTCTCGGGCGGGTCGAGCTCGCCCGCGGCGTCGCATCGCGCGCGAGCGTCGAGGCGGGGCTCGAGCACGCGGTCACGGCCCTACTCGCGGGCTTTCGAGCGATCTCGCCGGTCCCTTCGCCGCTCCCGCCACACGTGCGGCGCGATGACTGACTAGCAGCCCGTGTTGGGTTGCACCACGGGCTGCTAGGCTAGGCTGCCCACAGGTGGCCCACGACCCCATCGAGCGCCTCGATCGCGCCCTCGTCGACGATCCCTACGGCCCCGCGTTCGACGAGCTGCGCGCGGTCGCGGGCGACCTGCTCCTCGCCCGCGGCGACCCACGCGGCGAGCTCATCGCCCTCGAGCGCGCCCTCGATCACGGCGAGCTCGACCGGGCCACGTTCATGACCTCGGCGCTCGCCTGGCTCCGCGACCACGATCCCCACCTCCCGCAGACCCGCCTGCTCGCGCCGGGCAGCGTCGCGCGGCTCGAGCTTCGCGGCGGTCGGATGAGCGCGATCAGCCTCGATCTTCGCGCGCGCCGGCTCGGCAGCGAGACCCTAACCGAGGCGACCGACGCGCTGATCCGGGCCCTCGCGCGCGCGCCGACTTGTCGACAGCTGCGCGGGGTCGAGGTCCGGATCGAGCGCGACGATCAGACCGAGCTGTGCCTCGACCGCATCACCCTCGCCGGCCGCGAGCTCCCGCTCGAGCAGCTGACGATCTCCTCGACCGGTCGACCCCTCGGCCACCAGACCCGCAACGCCGCGCCCGAGCTGCGCAAGCACTTCCCCCACCTGTGGCTCGTGACCCGCTTCGGCCGCGTCACCCCGCTGATCGAGCCCGAGCTCCTCGACCAGCCGGCGGCCTGGGCCCTGGCCGACTTCGCCGGCGCGCGCCCGAGCCGGCAGCTGCGCGTCCGCATCGGTCGCGGGCTGAGCTCGGGAGCCGAACGCACGACCGAGGCCGCGTGCGAGCTGATCGCGGCGCTCGGACCCGCGGGCGAGGTCTTCGCCGAGGCCATCGAGCTCCTGCTCGGGCCCCGGGTCAGTCACGCCGCGCCGTGGCTGATCGACCAGCTCCCGCGCTTTGGCCCCTGGGCCCGGCGCCGTCTCGGTCCTCGCGTCGAGCAGATCGCGAGCGAGGGCGCGCCCTCCCCCGACGCCCTGCGTGGGCTCGCAAGCCGCTGCCTGCAGGCCTTCGACTCGCGCCCCTGAGCGGCTACCCTCCCGCTCATGTCCCGCCTCGAGCTGCCGCTACGGCCCCGACGCAACCGCAAGAGCCCCGTGATCCGCGACGCCGTGCGCGAGACCTGGCTCGGGCCCGAGCACTTCATCTACCCGCTGTTCATCCACGAGGGCAGCGACGACATCGCGATCACCTCGATGCCCGGGCGCTCGCGCCTGAGCCCCGAGGGGCTGCTCCGCGAGGTCGAGCGCGCCCTGGCCCTCGACGTCCGCTCGATCGTGCTGTTCCCGGCCATCGACGAGGCGCTCAAGACCGCCGACGGCCGCGAGTCGCACAACGACGAGGGCCTGATCCCACGAACGATCCGCGCGCTCAAGCAGCGCTGGCCCGAGCTCGTGGTCGTGACCGACGTCGCCCTCGATCCCTACTCGAGCGCCGGCCACGACGGCATCGTCAGCGACGACGGCCGGATCCTCAATGACGAGACCGTCGCGGTCCTCGTCGAGCAGGCCCTGTCGCAGGCCCGCGCCGGAGCCGACATCATCTCGCCCTCGGACATGATGGACGGCCGCGTCGGCGCGATCCGGGCGGGCCTCGACGGCGCCGGCTTCACCGAGGTCTCGATCCTCGCCTACACGGCCAAGTACGCCTCGGCCTACTACGGCCCGTTTCGCGAGGCCCTCGACTCGGCGCCCAAGCACGGCGACAAGAAGACCTACCAGATGGATCCCGCCAACGTCCGCGAGGCCCTGCGCGAGGTCGCGCTCGACGAGGCCGAGGGCGCCGACATGGTCATGGTCAAGCCCGCCGGGCCCTACCTCGACGTGATCCGGGCGGTCCGCGAGGCCACGGCCTTGCCGGTCGCCGCCTACCAGGTCAGCGGTGAGTACGCGATGCTCCAGGCCGCGTGTGAGCGCGGCTGGCTCGACCAGCGCAAGGTCGTGCTCGAGAGCCTCGTCGCGATCCGCCGGGCCGGCGCCGATCTGATCTTGAGCTACTTCGCGCCCGAGGCCGCGGCCTGGCTGCGAGAGGGCCGG
>JGI12210J13797_10259458_pt1 | contig 11201 bp, 11 predicted proteins | sample ElkSlonscriptome_3_FD_13797 | JGI IMG/M metagenome (IMG submission 13797) | reverse complement strand
CGAGGGCTCGGAGAACCGTCCCACGGATCAGTCCTACGGAGTCTATACGGAGCTCTCCACAGAGCTCGACGTGGAGATGGAGCGCCTGCAGATCATCATTCAGCAGGACATCCGTCGGCTGAACGACCTCCTTCGGGATCTGGGGCTTCCGCCCATCGACACGGATCAGCTCGTCAGCTGATCGGGGGCGGAGGGGGTCTGGTGGCCCCACCGGTCTTCAAAACCGGCTGGCCCGGCTAAAACCCGGGTTGGTGGGTTCGATTCCCACACGCTCCCGCCACCTGCTCGACGGCCCTGTCGGCGCACCATGCGCCGACAGGGCCGTCGTGACCTGGGGGAGATCAAGATGGCGTCGTGATCGATGGCGCCAGGTGCGGGGGCCCAGGGAGGGGCAAGGGGGCACCACACGCGGTGGTGCCGCGGTTCGCCGCCCTTCGCTACGTTGGACCATGCGCTCATGGATTCCCCTCCTGACGGCGGCGGCGTTGTTTCTGCCCCTGCGAGTCGATGCTCAGGAACCCGCTGGCTCCCCGGCCGACGGTGACCCCACCGCGTCGGTGGTCCAACGCGGTCCCTCTCCCCTCGGTGCCTTCCTCCGTGCCCTTGCAGTACCGAGTTGGGGCCACGCCAGCATCGGCTCCTATCGGAGGGGCGCCTTCTACCTCGCCGCCGAGGGGGGGACGGTCTGGATGCTCTGGAAGACCTCGGCCCGACAGTCTAGCGCCCGGAATATCCTCGCGGCGCGGGAGACCGTCGTCCGGGCCGAGCTCATCGCGTCCGGCGTCCCGGAGGAGGAGTTGCAGCAGGCCGTCGAGAGCGATCCCAGGGTGTCGAACGCCCAGACCCTCGTGGAGGCTCGGGAAGGGCAGTTCCAGGATTGGGTCGCCATGGGGATCTTCCTGGTCCTCCTCAGCGGGGCTGACGCCTTCGTGTCGGCGCATCTTCAGGACTTCCCCGACGTTCTCGATGTTGAAGTCGGAACGACGCCGGATGGCGGCGTGAGCGTGGGGGCTCGCATCCCCCTGGGTGGGTGGTGATCGGTGGTCGGACCCCTGGGCCCCTCGGTGATACCAGGCCTAAGGGCGCCTGACGGCAGACCCTCTCGACGGGACGTCGCTAGCGGGCTGTGAAGGGCGTGGCCACCCCGTCGTGACTCCAGGAGAGCAACGAGGGCGGGGCACCCTCCTCGAGGATGGCGAAGGTTCGGTGATAGACCCAGTCGCCGCAGTTGAGGTAGAATCGGTTCGGCGCGCACTCGATGAGAGCCGGGACGTGGGTGTGTCCAAGGACGACCAGGTCCACCTCCTGCCGAGCGTTCAGCATCCCCCGGGCCCACTCCTCGAGCCGGCTGGCCAGGGCCAGCGACCGGGCCGTGGGTGCTCCCCGGAGATGGGTCGAGGAAGCCTGCCGGGCCACGAAGCCGCCCAGATCCGGATGGAGCCACCGGTAGCACCAGCGGAAGGGCCGACTCCGGATCACGGCCCGGAGCGCTTTGTACCCCAGGTCCCCGGGTCCCAGGCCATCACCGTGAGCGGCGTGGATCGTCCGGCCCGCCAGCTGCAGGTCCACGGGATCGTGGTGAAGTCGAAGGCCGACCTCCTCTTCCAGGTATCGGCCTCCCCACCAGTCGTGGTTCCCGCCGATCAGGTGGACGTCGACCCCGCCGTCCACCACGGCGGCGAGGGCGCCGAGGGCTCGGGTATACCCCTGGGGAATCACGGACCCGTACTCGAACCAGTAGTCGAAGAGGTCCCCGTTCAGGAGGATCGTCTCTGCCCGGGCGCCCGCCTCTTCGAGCCAGCTGAGGAAGGCCGAATCGTTCTCTTCCGAGATCGCGCCCAGGTGGACGTCGCTGGTCAGGTAGACGGGTCGGGGGGCCATGATCTCGAAAGCTACCAGACCCCGGAGACACCACGCTAGATTCCTCTCACGTCTTCGCCCCCTCCGGATCCCCGGCTCAGCCCATGCTTCCTCCACTCCTCCCTTGGTCCGCGCAGGCGGTGTCGGTCGCTGGTCGATCGATGGTCCGGGGGGGGAGGAGGAGCGTCTGGGCCGTCGCCCTGGTCTTGGCCGGGGTCGCCAGCGTGGCCGCGTGCGCCAGCGGCAGTGGGGTGGCGACGGTGGCCCCTCTGCCCGACCCGGGGTCGTCTCTCGATTCCCTGCAATCCCGAACAGAGCCTGAATCCCCGGCCCGGATCTTCTTCGAGTGGAGTCTCACCGAGGAGGGAGTCCGGGTGAGCGGGCGAGGAGTGGCGAGGGTCGCTCCTCCGGACCGGGCCCGCCTGGACCTGTTCCTGTCCAACGGCGAGGCGGTGGCCGGGGCGATCCTGGTCGGCGACGACCTCACGTTGCCTGTGTCGCTTCCGGGGGACATCCTCCCCCCGGCGGAGCTTCTGTGGGGGACGATCGGGACCATCCGTCTCGGCGCGGGCGCCGAGGTGATCCAGGGCGACGAGCTGCAGGACGGTGGCCTACGCCTCGTGGCCCGTCTTCCCGATGGAGCGTCGGTCCGCTACGAGGTGCTCGACGGTCGTGTCCGTCGGATCGAACAGCTGACCGCGGGAGGGACGGTGGTGAAGACGCTCGTCGCCCGGCACGAACCGGAAGGCCGGGTTCCGGCCGAGGCGACCTATCGGGATCTCACGGCCTTCCGGGAGCTGATCCTGACCCGAGACGGAATGGAGGACGTGGATGGCTTTCCGGCCGATATCTGGCATTATTAGGGCCGCCGCGGTCCTCCTGCTGCTCCCGATCTTCTCGGGATGCCTGTACGGCTTCAACGCCGGGACTGGGCTGGAGCTGCAGACCATCGCAGTAGTGCCTTTCGAGAACGAAACCACCCGCCTCGAACTCACCCAGGAGCTTCACGAGCTCCTGCTCCTGAACCTCCCCGGCGCCCTGGGTCTGGTCTTGGCCGGCGAGGATGTCGCGGACGCCGTGGTCACGGGCACGATACGGGACTACACCCTCCGGGCACCGAACTACCGTGGCGGCGGGGACCCCGGGGACAGCCCCGAGGTTCTCCAGCGGGAGGTGACTCTGGTTACCGCCGTCCAGATCCTGGACGTCGAGCGGAACCTCATCCTCTGGGACGACGGCTCGCTCCGGACCGAGGGGCAGTTTCTGGAAGGGAGCGAAGACGAAGCGACCGCCAAGTTCCAGGCGCTGGACCTCATGGTGCAGCGCATCGTCGACGGACTTCAATCCAACTGGTAGAGGATCTCCCTTGATCTCACCCAGGCCCCGACAGGATCTCGCCCTGGACCTCACACTACCGTCCTTACCTGCGGCCTCCCTCCAGGGTGGCGACCCCTCGCCCTTGACCGCTCTCCAGGATCCGGCCCGGGGTGCGGTGGTTCTCGGGGATCTCCTGGACGGCACCGTCGATGGTGTGGTGACCTCGGCGTGCCGCATTCCAGAGGCGCCGGGGGAGCTACTGATCCAACGAACCGTCGGCCTCGGGGATCGCCGGGACGTGGTGCTCGGGGCCGAGCACCCCCTCTCGCGCCTCACCGCCGGGGCGGAGGTCGTCGCACCGGACCTGAGGTCCGTGGCGCTCCTTCGAGCTCACCACCCGGAGCTCGTTCCTCTCCGGCGGAACGCCGGAACAGCCAAGGTGTGCCGCGACGGTGCCTCTGCAGAGGCCCCTCCCGAGATCCGTCCGCTCTGGCCCGATCCGACCGTGGAGTCCGCAGGGGAGTTGTTGGAGCCGGACAGTTGGCTCCCCGCGCCGGGGCAGGGTGTGGCCGTCCTCGTCTACGCGCCCGAGGCCGGGCACCGCTTCCGGGACGTAATCCTGGATCCGGGGGCGGACGCCGTCCTCCGGGCCGAGCGAGCCGTGGGCAGGGCCTTCCCCTTCGCCGTACCCCTCGTACGGGCCCAGCTCTTCGGCGAGTGGCTCTCGGTTCACGGAGTGGTGCTCGCCCCTACGGCTGACCGGGCGGTCCGAGCACGGGTGCGAGGGGACCGGGCGGATCCCGTCGGTGTAGGCGAGCGCCTCGTAGAGCTGTTGGTTGCCCGCGGCGCGGATCTCCTCCGTCCTCCGGAGTGGACGGACCGGGTCCCCCGCACGGTGGCCCCCTGACCTCACCCGCCCCCCTCGATCCACCAGGACCCGATCTCATGACTGAACGCCCGACGGAAGCGTCTCGACCCCTCACCCTGGAGCTTGGAGCATCGGCCTATGCCGAAGGTTCGTGCCTCATCGCCACAGGGCACACCCGGGTGCTGTGCACCGCCTCCGTAGAAGAGCGGGTCCCGGAGTGGATGATCGGGAAGGGGAGGGGCTGGGTTACGGCGGAATACGGCATGCTCCCCCGGTCCACCCACACCCGGACCCGCCGTGAGCGGGGTGGCGTCAAGGGCCGCACCCAGGAGATCCAGCGCCTGATCGGTCGGTCCCTCCGCTCGGTGGTGGACCTCGACCGAATGGGGGAGAGGACCGTCACGCTGGACTGTGATGTGCTCCAGGCCGACGGGGGCACTCGGACGGCCAGCGTCACCGGCGCGTGCGTCGCGCTGGAGATGGCCTTCCGTCGCCTCGTCGATGAGGGCGAGATGGAGGCCAGCCCCCTGGTCGACCGGGTGGCCGCCGTGAGCGTCGGGCTGGTGGACGGCCTGACGACCCTCGACCTGGACTACCGGCAGGACTCATCGGCTCAGGTCGACATGAATGTGGTCGGGACCGGCGATGGACGCCTCATCGAGGTGCAGGGCACGGCAGAGGGCCGACCCTTCAGCCGGGACCAGCTCGACGCCCTCATGGACCTGGCCATCGAAGGGATCGGCGAGCGCATTGCGGCCCAGGGTATGGCGCTGGCGTCGGACCGATGAAGCTCCTGGTGGCCACCCGGAGTACCCATAAGCTGGACGAGGTCCGGAGCATCCTCCTGGGCGCTCAGGGGATCGACGTTCTCGGCCCGGAAGACGCCGGAGTCTCCTACCGCCCCGAGGAGGAGGGTCTGGAGCCCTACCAGACGTTCGAGGAGAACGCCCTCTCCAAGGCTCGGTACTTTCAGCGTTTGACGGGGCTGGTGACCGTGGCCGACGACTCCGGGTTGTGCGTCGATGCCCTGGACGGGCAGCCCGGTGTCCACTCCAAGCGGTTCGCTCCCGGGTCCTCCTCTGGACTCGCTAGGGATCTCGCCAACAACGTTCACCTCCTCGAGCGGATGGCCGACGTTCCTGAAGACCGGCGTAGCGCCCGGTACGTCTGCGTGGTCGCGCTGGTCGAGGGTGACGAGGAGCCACGGTTCAGCCGGGGTGAGACCGAGGGGCTCATCGCTCGCGAACCCCGAGGCGACGGAGGGTTCGGGTACGACCCCCTCTTCTACGTTCCAGCGCTCGGGCGCACCTTCGGCGAGGCCACTCCGGAGCAGAAGCACGCCATCAGCCACAGAGGCCGGGCCTTTCGGGCGCTCACCGAGATCCTGGGACAAGCTCATGGCTGACCCCCGGATCACCCCGGATTCCATCGGGCCGACGGATGATGGGACGCGGCTGGCCATCCGCTGGCAGGATGGGGCGGCTCACGAGTTCGTCCCGCGAGATCTGCGGCTGGTCTGTCCCTGTGCGGGGTGCGTCGAGGAGATGACCGGTCGCCGAATCCTGGTGCCTGAGATGGTGCCGGAGGATGTTCACCCTACGGCCATCCACTACGTCGGCCGTTACGCACTCCAGTTCATCTGGTCGGACGGGCACTCCACGGGCATCTATCCGTATGAGTACTTGAGGCGACTCGGGGAGGGTGAAGAAGATCCTGCCGCCAGGACCGGGCGTTAGCCGGTCCCGCCGGGGCGTCCCGGTCTATCCGGTTGCCCTCGCCCTGCCGAACCGAGAAGTTGGAACGGACGAACGGCCCGCAACACGCCGGTCCTCTTGGACGGCCGACGGAGAACGGGGTGTGGCGCAGCCCGGTAGCGCGCCTGCTTTGGGAGCAGGAGGTCCCGGGTTCGAATCCCGGCGCCCCGATGTCGTCCAACCGACGGGCTCGTGCGCCGGTCGCACGTCGTTCGGTCGATTCACGAAGCCCGAGATCTCCCATTCAACCCCGTGACTCTCGTGTTGGTACTCGTTCGAAACGGTGAAGCTCAGTTGGTGGACGATGTCTCGAACCCGGGGAAGGACCACCTTTCGCGGATGATCGGCGCCCCGGAGCTCCGACGACTGTCCCTCCGCACCGAGCCGGGGAGCGAGTCGGGGATCGTCGCGTACGCCAGTGAAGATCCTCGGGGCTACGCGCCCAACTGCCGGGTCGATGGGCTGCGTTACCCCGTGTACGGACCGGTTGTGGTCCTGGGGTCCGAGGGTGGACGGCACCGGGTGCTTCGAGAGGACGAGCTGCTCGCCATCGAGTTGCTCCCCCCCAAGGGCGATGATCGACTGCCCCGACTGCGAATCAAGACCGACCTGCTCGTTTCCCGCGTCCGGGAGGGCGGGACGGCGGCCTAGACTCGCTTCGACTCTGGACCCGTTTCATGGCTGCCGAGGATCGGACCGTTTCGTCCCAGAGGAGCGTCGGCGTGCCCGTCTACCCCGCCGTCTTGTCTGGACGGAGGTCGCCTGCTCCGGTCACGGAGCGGAGGGAGCCCGGGGCCTCAGTAGATCGGTGGGAGCGAACGGACGACACCCTGCGGACTCCCCCCAGGGCCGTGGCTCCCCGAGACGTCGACGATGCAGGGGACCTCGACGACCCGGCCCTGTACTTCAACCGGGAGCTCTCCTGGCTGGACTTCAACTGGCGGGTCCTTCACCAGGCCCGTGACCTGCGAACGCCTCTCCTGGAGCGGGTTCGGTTCCTCACCATCACCCAGTCCAACCTGGACGAGTTCATCCGAAAGCGGGTGGGCGGGCTGAAACGTCAGGAAGAGGCTCGGGTGACTGAACTCACACCGGACGGGCGTACACCGAGAGAGCAGCTCGACCTCATCCGCAACGCCATCGCCGAGATGAACGAGGCGATGAGTCGTACCTGGAAGAACCACCTCATCCCCGCTCTCCGCGCCGAAGGGATGATCATCCGGTCCTATGACGAGTTGGAGCCCGAGGACCGGGAGTGGCTCGCGGGCTTCTTTCGGAATCACGTGTACCCGATTCTGACGCCGCTGGCCGTCGATCCAGGCCATCCCTTCCCGTTCATCTCGAACCAGAGCCTGTCTCTGGCGATCGTCCTCCAGAACCCGAAGGCGGGGACCACTCAGTTCGCTCGGCTGAAGGTCCCCGTCGAGCGGGGGCGCTGGGTCCAGATCCCCCGCACCGGTGTCTTCGTGGCCCTCGAGGATGTCGTCGCCCGCAACGTTCAGGAGGTCTTCCCCGGCACTCGGATCCTGCACTGCCATCCGTTCCGCCTGGTCCGGAGTGCGGACCTGAACCGGGATGACGAGGAGGCCGAGGATCTGTTACAGATGATCTCGGAGGAGCTTCGGGAGCGACGCTTCGCCGCCGTGGTCCACCTGGAGGTCGAGCAGGGGATGCCTCAACAGGTCGTCGATCTCCTGAGAGATGAGATGGAGCTCGAGGAGGAGGACGTGCACCGGGTGGAGGGGATGATCGACTTCACGGACTGCGTGGAGCTCGACGACGGGAGCCGATCCGACCTGTGCTACCCGGTCTGGGATCCGGTCCCCTCGCCAGAGCTCGACCCCGAGGATCCGGAGGAGGAGACGAGCATCTTCACCCGCCTCCAGGCTCAGGATGTCCTGGTCCACCACCCATACGACTCTTTCCGGGCCTCGGTCCAGAGGTTCGTCGAAGAGGCCGCAGCCGACCCACAGGTCCTGGCGATCAAGCTCACCCTCTACCGGACCTCCGAGAACTCACCCATCGTGCAGGCACTGATCCGGGCCGCAGAGGCGGGCAAGCAGGTGGCTGTCCTGGTGGAGGTCACCGCCCGTTTCGACGAGGCCCGGAACATCGAGTGGGGTCAGATGCTGGAACGTGCTGGGGTTCACGTCACCTACGGGCTGGTTGGGCTCAAGACCCACACCAAGGTCACGCTCGTGGTCCGTGACGAAGAAGGCGAGATCCGGACCTACGCCCATGTGGGCACAGGGAACTACCACGCAACCACCGCTCGCCTGTACACGGACCTCGGTCTCCTCACCGCCGACCCGGACATCGGGACCGACCTGGTTCGGCTCTTCCACTACCTGACGGGGCATGCGCCGGAGCAGGAGTACCGCTCGCTGGTCGTGGCCCCTCGGGACATGCGCACCGTCTTCGAGGGCCTCGTCGCTCGGGAGATCCAGCACCAGAGAGATGGTCAGGGGGGGCGCATCATCCTGAAGATGAACGCCATCGACGATACCCGGATGATCCGCTCCCTTTATCGGGCGTCGCAGGCCGGGGTTCCGATCGATCTCGTGATCCGGGGGCACACTCGACTACGCCCCGGAGTCCCTGGGGTGTCGGACCACATCCGCGTGATCAGCATCATCGGCCGCTTTCTCGAACACGATCGGATCTTCTACTTCGAGAACCAGGGCGATCCGGAGATCCTCATCGGGAGCGCCGACTGGCGGCGGCGGAATCTGGTGGACCGGGTCGAGTGCGTCGTGCGCATCGAGGAGCCCCCCCTCAAAGAGCGGATCCGGGACATCCTCGAACTGGCCCTCGTGGACAACCGACTCGCCTGGGACCTCACCCCGGAGGGTGGCTACCGTTTGCGGTGGCCCGTTTCGGGGGGCCCGGTCTGGAACTTTCACGAGACGCTGATGGCTCGAGCAGAGGAACGACGGTCACGGGTGGTCGCCGAATGAGTGAATCCGTATTTCCCTTCCGGGCCGCCGCCATCGATGTGGGGTCCAACGCCATTCGCTTTGCGGCGGGTGAGTTCGTGGACCCTCACCATTGGACCGAGCTCGAAGCTCAGCGTGTCCCGGTGCGACTGGGGCATAACGCCTTTCTCACCGGCAGCCTCGACGAACGGAACATGACCGCCGCCGTCGACACGATGGCGACCTTCCGACGCTCCCTCGACAACCTCGGCATCGCCCGGTACAGGGCGGTGGCGACGAGCGCGGTTCGGGACAGCCGCAACGGCCCGGAGCTGGTCGATCGGATCCGGCGCGAAACGGGCATCCGACTCGAGACGATCACCGGGACCGAAGAGGCCCGCCTCGTCTGGGTCGCCCTGCGAAATCGAGTCGACCTCGGGGACGACCGCTGGGTCGCGACGGATCTGGGAGGGGGAAGCCTGGAGATCTCAATGGTCTCGAGCGAGGGCATCCACTGGAGCGAGTCGCATACGATGGGGACCGTGCGACTCCTGGAGGATCTGGGCCAGGTGGAGCTGGACCCCCAGAACTTCCGAGTCCTCCTCTCCGAGTACACGAACACCCTGCGGATTCCGGACCACGCCCGACCGACGAAGATCGGAGGGCTCATCGCAACCGGCGGGAACATCGAATCGCTGGCCGATCTGGCGGAGGCGCCGACAGACGAATCCGGGGTGAGCCGGCTCCCGTATGCGGATCTCCGGGCCACGGCCAAGATGCTGGCGCGGCTCTCGGTTTCAGAGCGGATCGAGCAGCTCGGTCTCCGGGAGGACCGAGCCGACGTGATCCTTCCGGCTGCGGTGATCTACGGTCAGGTCGCACGCCTCGTGGGCGCGACGGAGATCGTCGTGCCCCGAGTGGGAGTTCGGGAGGGTGTGCTGCTGGATCTGGCCGACGACGTCAGCGGCCCGGCGGTCCACGCCTCGAGGCTCGAACAGCTCGCGTTCCGGGGTGCTCTGGCTCTCGGCCAACGGTTCCAGTTCGACGAACTCCACGGTCGCCACGTCGCCCGGCTGGCTCTCAGTCTGTTCGACCAGCTCCGCGATCTCCACGGTCTCGATGACGAGGATCGTCGCGTCCTCCTCGTGGCGGCGACGCTTCACGATGTGGGGCAGTTCGTTTCGTACCGGCGGCACCACAAACACAGCCTGTACCTGATCTATCACTCCGACGTCCCGGGTCTCTCCCGGCCGCAGAGGATCATCGCGTCTCTGGTAGCCCGTTACCACCGCAGGGCCGAACCCCAGAACTCCCACTTCCTCTACAAGGACCTCAGGGGATCGTCCCGAGTTCGCGTCCGGCGCCTGGCCAGCATCCTGCGTCTCGCCGATGCCCTCGACCGCGAACACCTCCAAAGGGTGCCGGCGGTGAAGGCCACGGTGGACAATGCGACGCTCTACCTCGAGATGGAGGGTCGTGGTGACCTGCTGCTGGAGCACTGGTCTCTCCGGAAGAAGTCGAGCATGTTCAACTCGGTGTTCGGGATCGACGTTCAGCCGGTTCGTTCTTCGCCGGTGGGTCCGAAGGTCATCTGACGTTGAGGCACCCAGGGGCTGGATCGCGGTCGACTGCGATCTCCGATGTCCCGGGGTTGCCGACCGGTCGGGGGTGTCCGAATCCTCTCGTTGAGCCTCGGCTCGCTTGCGCCTGTAGCTCAGCTGGATAGAGCAACGGACTTCTAATCCGTAGGTCGGTGGTTCGAGTCCACCCAGGCGCGCTTCCCCCCGGCTGCCTCCTCGGCGCAGCCGATGTCGGTTGACCATTCAACCTCCCCTCGGGAGGTACCGGCCTGGTGCCGGTCCACCCGCTCCTCGGCCGGAGCGGCGCGGGGATCTCGAGTTCCCACGCGGGTGCGACCTCGGTCGATGCGGGCGTTTCTGCCGCCCCGCTGAAGCCGCCCGGGAGGCGCCTTTACCCGGCCGCGTCGTCCCACTACCTTTTCTGGCTCGTCGAGACTTCTCGGCGATTCGATGGTGGGCGTAGCTCAGTTGGTTAGAGCGCCAGGTTGTGGCCCTGGAGGTCGCCGGTTCAATTCCGGTCGCTCACCCTCTCGGCCCCGGCGAACCGAGGTTGTTCGCGGATTCGTGACAGGGTGTTGACACCCTCCCTGGGGTTGGGTATCCTACAGTCCTCGCAGCGAGCCGGGGCATGTCCGCGGCCGCTGCGATTTGCTCGGAAGGGTTTTCAACTTCCCAGCCGAGCAGCAACAGCTGATTGAAAATCGAGGTTTCGAGAGGAAGAGCGGGCCCATGAACGCTGAGCACTACGTCTCGGCGAGAGTTCACTTCGAGTGGACGATGGGCAATTTAACGTAGATTCCGAACGAGGAACGTTGGATCGTTCGCGTTCACTAGAGCTAGTCAGAATTTCTTTTCGGAGAGTTTGATCCTGGCTCAGGACGAACGCTGGCGGCGTGCTTAACACATG
>JGI12210J13797_10602336_pt1 | contig 11203 bp, 9 predicted proteins | sample ElkSlonscriptome_3_FD_13797 | JGI IMG/M metagenome (IMG submission 13797) | reverse complement strand
CGACAAAACGGACCGATGCGTTGCACATGTTGCAAACGCCGTCGAACAAAATGAGAGCGCGGCCCGGTTCCAGTCCATCCATGGTCATTGGCGTATCTTACACGCATCTTATGCATGGCGTAATTCCGGTGGCCCCTCGGTTTCCGATATCGCGAAGGGCTATGACAAGACTGTCGCCGGAGAGATCATCGCCACTTTACCGTATGGTAGTTGGAAAGTGGATGGCCGGTTCATCGAGGGCGCCCGTTTGCAATCCGACTGACGCGCGCAAGATCTCCTGTGCCGGCACCGCCTCGCCGGCCGATGTCGCGCTCCGCTTTGATCTGCGTTGCACCGACGGCTGGTGCGCCGACCGGATCCTAATCGTCGGCCTGCAATTTCACTATGACGGGCAGAAACTGCGGTGCGTGGACTTTCAAAGCGGTTCGGTCCTCCGTCCAGCTTGCTAACCGCACGACTTTTCCATTCCCGCCTTCGGCCGACGATTCGGGTTCGACGATGTTCAGGCCTTCGGTGTCCATGACGAAGGTATGGTCGCCGAATGTCTCCTTAAGATTGGGGTAAACCGGATGATCTTCGGAGATTGTCTCGACGCCAAACTCCTCCTCGATCCGCTTTGTCTGTACCGCATTCAGCTTCATATCCGCTCTCCTGTTCCTGACATGTCAGTTGTCGCCGCTCGCGCCATAACGGCGAAGAACGGCGCTCACTTCGTTTGACTTTTATCGGGCAGGCCTCAAGGCTAACAAGGGCTCGGTCGCATAGTCAACCCGTGGCCATGGTGATCCGAAACGGTCCCAGTCGCACAGGCTGCCAAAGGGCCGGGCTCGCCTGCTCGCAGTGTGGCCGGTACGCGCAAGCGCAGGGTTGCTCCGGTGTTTGCTAAAAGCGGCCTTCAAAGGGCAAAAGCAAACACGGCTGGTTGCCCAGCTGCGCGGACGTAGCTTCCAACTCGCTAGATAAACGGTACGGTCCTCACGGGGGGGCCTTCCCGGATGGCGAAGCTAAGCCGCCAGCACCTGGGATTCCTCGGTGAGCCAGTGCCAGAGCGCTTGAATGTCGGCGGCGGGGCGGCCTTCGGGGTCGGTTTCCATCACGGTACGGCCGGCTTCGAAGGCTTCGGGGAAGGCCGAACGTTCGGCGATCACGGTGGGCGACACCGGGAGGCCGCAACGCCAAGCCTCCGTGAATGCGTGGCCCAGAAACGTTCCGCGCATGCTGCGAGTTCCACCGCCCACATCGCGCGCCCAACCCCCGCGCCCGCACCGCGCCGGCGAACAGCCGGTCCTTTTCCAGATGCTTATCGACGGGGCCGTGACTGGCCAACCGGAACGCCGGCAACCGTTCCGAACTGAGGATGGCAATGCGTTTCATGTTTTATTTTACCTTGGGTTACCGCCTCTCATTCATTGCGTTTGCCCGGATATCGTCTGGTCCGCTTTCGGTTGCCGACCTAAGCGTAGCGCGCGCCCAAACGTCACTGTCGGCCCATCGCGAAGTAATTCAATCCTTCGATCGGTTCGGGCGATATATCAGGGGGCCAGGAGTCGATCGGGCGATCAACGGGCACCGAGGAAGTCAGAATAGTTGTACACAATTAAATTATTCACAATTTAATTGACATCGACCTTTTCTCCGCCCAGAGTGGGTTTGATCCGGCAATTGATGACAGCGCGAGCGCATCACGGAAAACTGCATCCGGGGCAACTAAACATGGTTAAGCACGCTGACACGATTCCTGATGGAGAAAACTCGCTGTTACTCGACGACCAGCTTTGCTTCGCTTTACACGCGGCCGCTCGCGCGATGTCGTCGGTTTACATGGAGACTTTGAGAGACCACGGTCTCACGTATCCACAGTACCTTGTTCTTATTTGTCTGTTTGAGGAAGACGGGCTGACCGTCGGTCAGCTGGGGCGCCGCCTCCAGCTCGATTCTGGCACCCTTACGCCGTTGCTGAAACGGCTTGAGATAGATGGCGCCGTGATTCGCCGGCGTGCAAATCATGATGAACGAAGGGTTGAAGTCCGCCTCACCACGAAAGGGCGCGGGTATCGAGACGTAGCAAAACGCGCCCGCGCCGTCGTCTTACAGCGGCTCCGAATGACCAACCAGGAGCTTTCGAACTTTCGGGGTCAACTTGCCAACATGACGGAACGGCTTCGGAACGAGAACCCCAGCGACGAATAAGCGAGAGTGTTATCGGCAATTGCTAAACGACTGCGCGATCCGCATTACTCCAACGAGTTGGAAAAAATTATGCACTATAGCCCAGACAATGCGCGCTGCTTGCGCTCGAGGAACCTAGATCCCAAGGAGCTTGCTGAACATCTTCGTCTCGTTGCGACGGACAAAGACACGGCCGCCTTTCGTATTCTTTTCGAAGCCATAGCGCCTCGCATCAAAGCCCTTATGCTTCGCCAGGGCATGGACAATGCCGGCGCGGAAGACGTTGCGCAGGAGACGATGGTGATCCTGTGGCGCAAGGCACATTTCTATGCCGAGCATCGCGGATCGGTCTTCACCTGGGCATTTACAATTGCCCGCAACCTGCGCATCGACAGCTTACGCAAGACAAGATTTGCATTTGCTAACCTCGCCGACGTGCCCGAGCCAATTTCAGAAGATGCGACTCCTCTCGCCGTCACCCAACGACACCAAGAGGACGTCCGCGTGCGTGCAGCGCTCAGGACCTTGCCAGGCAAGCACAAGGAGGTCATCGAACTTGCGTTCATTCATGGGCTGTCCCATAGCGAAATCGCGGAGCGTCTGGGTCTGCCGGTTGGTACTGTTAAGTCGCGCATACGCATGGCTTTCGGCCGCCTGCGCGACACGCTTCCCGAATTGCAGCACGCCTGAGCGCAATGTTTTGGCGCTCACGGCGCTTACTGCCGTGAAGCCAGCGCAACGGTTTGTGGTACACGTCGCCCTTCTTGCACATGAGCCGCGCCAACTGAACCGAACATCATAGACGTCGGTGACGACGCTCCAGAGAGCTGTCGACCTCTGCATGGTCGCAACCCCTCCAGTGACCCAAATTGGGAAAAGGTGCGTAAAGAATAGTGGTAATAAAGTGAGTGGCGCAGCTGCATTTGATACGTTTCTAATCACAACGCAGCTTCGCCACACACGTTGCGAAGAAAGGACTTAGAAACGTGTTTATCCGATCTCCACATTCACACACAAAATGTGAAACGACAGCGCACTCCCTCGTTTTTAACGAGATAGACGGCCCAACCCTCTCATTACGAAGGTTTGAAGGGCAACCAATACTTGTCGTTAACACGGCGTCCAAATGCGGCTTCGTTAGTCAATTTGGCGCCTTGCAGGAGCTGTGGGATCGTTATCGAGAACGGGGCTTGATCGTAATCGGTGTTCCATCCAACGATTTTGGGGAACAAGAGCCAAGTTTTAACGATGAAATTCAGTCTTTGTATCGTGAACACGGCATCACATTTATAATAACGGAGAAAACCGTCGTGGTTGGCGAAGATGCCCACCCGTTTTATCGTTGGGTCGTCGATGAGCTTGGTGAAGGAGCCGCGCCAACATGGAACTTCCATAAATATCTGATTGATGGTGCTGGTCGCTTCGCGGGCTTATGGCCCGCAGAGGTTAATCCGCTGGATACCAGTGTTGTTGAGACTATCGAAAGCCTACTACCTTGCTCTTAAGTTAAGGAGTGTGAATGCGGTAGTTATACGTCCGCAGCTCTTGTAACGACGAAATCTCGAAACGGCTGATAAACCAGATTAGGCTTATCGCACAAATTCAACGCGCTCTGCATTTGATCGGTCGTGGGCGAGTGTAAATCAGCGTGTGACTATACAAAACCAGAGCGTTTTGTGACGAGACATTGTAACCTCTCAATGCACCGGCTTTGAGGAATTCATTCGTTGTTGGCGCTCGCGCAAAACAATCTATAGGGTTATCATGGTCAACGCGTGCTTATTCGTCGCTCCCGGCCTTCAAAATACGTTGCGTCGCGACCAGCGCACCGACCATCACATCGGCGACGACCAAATCACGAGGACAGAATACTTCACTCGGCATCCGCCCTGGACTGCCTTTAAGCCGCCAGCACCTGGGATTCCTCGGTGAGCCAGTGCCAGAGGGCTTGGATATCGGCGGCGGGGCGGCCTTCGGGGTCGGTTTCCATCACCGTGCGGCCGGCTTCGAAGGCCTCGGGGAAGGCCGAGCGTTCGGCGATCACGGTGGGCGACACCGGGAGGCCGTAACGCCGAGCCTCCGTAAAGGCTTGGCGCAGGAGCTGTCCGCGGATGCCGCTGCCCAAGGGCATGCAGGCATTGAGCACCATGGCGCTGGCGCATCCCGCCGCTTGGACCATGCGCACCATTTCGCCGAGCACGCCCAGATCCGCCGATCCGGACCGGGTCGGGATCAGCGCCAGGTCGGCGGCGGCCATGGCGGTGCGGATGATCTCGGGGCGGGCCTGCGCGGAGGTGTCCACGAAGACCCAGCGGTAGCGCTGCTCGCGCGCCCAGGCCAGCGCCTCGTCCAGCACCTCGACGTCGGCCGCTTGAACCGGCGGTTCGGCGACGGTCCGCTTGGCCGCCCAGAGTGTCGCCCGCCTGTGCGGATCGAGATCGAGAACCAAGGCGTTTTCCGCGCATACTGCAAGTTCCACCGCCAGCATTGTCTTGCCCGCGCCGCGTTTACGTCCCGCCAGTGCGATTGTTTGCATGGCTGCCTCCTTCGTGCCGTTAAGCCGAATCGAATCACTTATGGGGCAACGTTCAAAGCAGGAATCCGTTCCGCCCTACAACCGATTGATAAACATCGAAAATGAGCCCAGCCAAAATCGTCGGCCACGATTCCCGCTCCGCCAATATTAACGAATCGGGCGAATCGATGTCATTGTCAATGTGTGAATGGGCTCGGTCCGCTACTCAGCGGCTGCCTTGGGAACGGCCCGGAACACCGGCTCCACCTCGCGAAGGTCGTCGAGTTCGATGTGACAGGCGATGACGTGGTCGGCCGCGACCTGGCGCTGGGGCGGCGGCTGATCGTCGCAGAGACTGCCGATCTTGCGTTGGCAGCGGCTGGCGAACGGGCAACCCTTGGGCGGATCGAGGGCGCTGGGAACGTTGCCCTCGAGAACGATTTCGCGCTTTTCCGTATTGGGATCGGCGATCGGCACGGCCGACAGCAGCGCCTCGGTATAGGGATGATAGGGCGGCGCGAACACCTGATCGGTGGTCCCCTGCTCCATGATCCGCCCGAGGTACATCACCACCACCCGGTCGGCGAGATAGCGCACGGTGGAAATGTCGTGGCTGATGAACAGCAAGGTGGTGCCGTGGTCGCGCTGGATATCCATCAGCAGCTCGGTCACCGCCGCCGCCACCGACACGTCCAGCGCCGAGATCGGCTCGTCGGCCACCACCACCTTGGGATTTCCGGCGAAGGCGCGGGCGATACCGACGCGCTGTTTCTGGCCGCCGGAAAGCTGACGCGGCCGGCGGCGGTAGAAATCGGCCGGCAGCTTGACGATATCCAGCAGATCCATGACCTTGTCGCGGATCTTCGAGCGGTCGGACTCCACACCGAACTTGCGGATCACCCGTTCGATCTGGGCGCCCACGGTGTGACTGGGATTGAGCGTCTCGTTGGGGTTCTGGAACACCATCTGCAACGAGCCCAACTGGGCCGGCGAGCGGTCGCGGACGGCTGTGTTGGCGATGTCCTTGCCATCCAGATCAAGCTCACCACTCGTCGCGGTCTCCAGGCCCATGAGCACCTTGGCGAAGGTGGACTTTCCGCAACCGGACTCGCCGACGATAGCGACGGTTTCGCGGGCCCGCGCCTGGAAGTCCAGGGCCTCGTTGGCCTTGACCCAACGTACGCCGCCGCCGGAGATCATCGCGGCGATGGAGCGGTCGTGCACCGGATAGTGTTTCTGCAAGTCGGCCACGCGGAGCATTTCCTCGCCCACGTCCATGGGTTCGCGGATGTTGGCGGTCTGCTCCAGATTCTCCACCGAAACGTCTTGCCAGCGGACGCAGCGCACGTCGTGGCCGTCTTCGCCGGTGGCTTCCAAGGGGATCATGCCGGCGTCGCACAGTCCTTCGCGGACATAGTCGCACCGCGGCGCGAAGTTACACCCCTGGGGGCGTTCATGCGGCAACGGCAACTGACCGCGGATGGGCGTCAGCGGTCGGGCGTTCTTGTCGCAGCTCGGCAGCGGAATGCAGCCGAACAGGCCACGCGTGTAGGGATGCCGCGGACGATTGAACACGTCCATGGCCAGGCCGTCCTCCACCACCTCGCCCGAGTACATGACCGAAACCCGCTCGCAGGTCTCGAGGATCAAGCCCATGTTGTGCGAGATATAGAGTTGGGCAGTGCCGTACTTCTTGCTGATCTCGGCGATCAGGTTGACGATGCCGGCTTCCACCGTGACATCGAGCGCCGTGGTGGGCTCGTCCAGCAGCAGCAACGACGGCTTCGACAGCAGCGCCATGGCGATGACCACGCGCTGCTGCTGGCCGCCGGAAATCTGGTGCGGATAAGCGTCCATGACCCGCTCGGGGTCGGGCAGCTTGACGTCGGCGAGCAGGCGGATCGCCCGGTCCGAAGCCTCGCCCCTACTCACCCCATCGTGCACCATGGGCACCTCGACGAGCTGGTCACCGATGGTGAGGCTGGGGTTCAGAGCGGCCATGGGCTCTTGATAGATCATGGCGATCTCGGCGCCCCGAATGCGGCGAAGCTCGGATTTGCTCAAGTCGCCGAGTTCGCGGCCTTTGAAGCGGATAGAGCCGCCGACGATGCCGCCGTTGCTCCCCATGTACTGCATGATGGCCATGGCCACCGTGGACTTGCCGCAGCCGGACTCACCCACCAGGCCGACGCTCTCGCCCGCGTCCATGCGGAGCGAAAAGTCCACCACCGCCGGGATTTCGCCGGCGCGGACGAAATACGAGATACAGAGATTTTCGATTTCAAGCAGTGGCGCGGTCAATTCAGTCCCTCAGCGATATTTCGCGCAGTCCGTCGGCGAGCATGTTGAAGCCGAGGATCAGCGATGAAATGGCGATGCACGGAAACACCGTCATGTACGGAAAGGCCAGGGCCAGCGGCCGGGCCTCGTTGATCATGCCGCCCCAGTCGGGATCGGGCGGCGGCAGGCCGAGGCCGAGAAACCCGAGAACGCCGATGGTGATGATCACGTAGCCGAGGCGCAGGCAGGCGTCGACAATCAGCGGGCCGCGGGCGTTGGGCAGGATCTCCACCAGCATGATGTACCACGACGACTCGCCCCGGGTCTGGGCGGCGGCCACGTAATCGCGGTTGCGCAGATCGAGAACCAGACCGCGCACGATGCGCATGATCCCGGGCGCGCTGGCGAAGGTGATGGCGATGACGATGTTGATACCCGAAGCTCCGATAGTCGTTATCACCAGGATATAGAGCACCAGCACCGGAAACGAGAGGATCACGTTGGCCACGAAGGACAGCACTGTGTCGGCGCGGCCCCGGTAATAGCCGGCGGCGAGACCCATGAGGATGCCCACCAGGTAGGCGGACGCGGTGGCGACCGGCGCATAGAACAACACCGTCCGTGAGCCCCACATGATCCGCGACAGAATATCGCGGCCGAGCTGATCGGTGCCCAGCCAGAAGGTTCCGCCCTGCGCGTACGCGGTGCCGGGTTTGGCGAAAGGCTGCAACGTGGCATTGGGATCGAACGGCGCGATCAGCGGCGTCAGGATGGCGATGATCACCCAGAAACTGATAAGCCCCACCCCCACCATGCCCGCGCCGCTCTCGCGCAGCAAAGCGAACGACCGTAGGCCGCGCATGAAGGCGACGCCGGCGGTTCCGGCGGGACGCATGGTTTTGGCGAGGTCGGTCATTGTTTCATCCCTCAGCTAAACCGGATGCGCGGGTTGAGATAGGTGTAACCCAGATCGGCGATGGTTTGGGTCGCGGTGGCGACAAACACCGCGACCATGGCGCAGGCCTCGATCAAGAAGATATCTTGGTTTAGCGACGCCTCCAGCAACAGCGCCCCGAACCCCTTGTACGCAAAGAAAAACTCGACGACGATGACGCCTGACAGCAACCAGTTGATCTGGAGCGTGATCACCGTGAACGGTGCGATCAGGGCGTTGCGAAGGGCGTGACGCATGATCACCCGGCGGTAGGGCAGCCCTTTCAGGACGGCGGTGCGGATATACGGCGCAGTCATCACTTCGGCCATGGACGCCCGCGTCATCCGCGCCACGTATCCGAAGTCGTAGAGCACCAGGACCATCACCGGCAGAACCAGTTGGCGCCAGTCGAAACCGCTGGTCATGGTGCTGGTTCCCGGCAGCCAGCCGAGCCAGAACACGAAGATGGCGGTGAGGAACACGGCGCTGGCGAACTCGGGGATGGAGGTGGTGACGATACTGGTCACCGAAATGGAGCGATCCAGCTTGGAGCCCTCGCGCATGCCGGCGAGAACGCCGAGAACCAGCGACAGCGGGATCATCAGCGCGAAGGTCCAGAAGCCGAGAATGGCGGTGTTCCAGAGCCGCGGCCACAACACATCTGCCACCGGCACCTTGAAGCGGATGGACTCGCCGAAGTCGCCGGTGACGAAACTGCCGAGCCACGTCACGTAGCGGTACCACAGCGGCTCGAAGTAGCCGTTCGCCTCGAGCCAGAGGTTGCGCTGCTCTTCGCTGCTATAGGGACCGAGCACCTTGGTGGCGACATTCCCCGGCGTCAGTTCCAGCAACAGAAACAACATCACCGAGACCACGAGCATGGTCAGCACCATGGCGCCGAGACGCCTGAAAATGAACAGAACCATCGCTCAGACGTCTCGTCGGTTGGTGGGCTTGCGGATCGGCACCGGGGTCAGGACATCCACACCTTGTTGTAGTGGTGTTCCTCAGCGGGCTGCACGTAGATGTTCTTGACCCGGTCATTGGCGGTAATGAACACGGAACGCCACGACGACTGGGAAATGATGGCATCGTCCTGGAGGATTTTCTCGATATCCGCCATGACGACCTTGCGTTGCTCCGGATCCAGAATACCGCCCGCCTTGTCGAGCAACTTATCGAACTCGGGATTGGAATAATCCGTCTCGTTCCAGGCAACGCCGCTGCGATAAGCCAAGTTCAGGACCTGCGTGCCCAGCGCGCGGTGGGTCCATGACGTAAACCCGAACGGGGTCGACATCCAGCGGTCCCAATAGGTGCCGCCCGGCATGACGTTGATGGCGATATCGATGCCGGCGGGGAGGCACATCTCGCGCAGCGCCTTGCACGCGTTTTGCTCCCACGTGGGGTTCGCCACGCAGTCGATGGTGAGCTTAATGCCGTCTGGATAGCCGGCCTCGGCCAGCAGCTTCTTGGCGAGGTCGTAATCCTGTTTCAGGCGGGGTAGATCGGCGTACTCGGGATGAATCGGCGCCACATGGTGGTCTTCGCCGACGGCGCCGCGGCCCTGATAGACGATCCGCAGAACTTCTTCGTTGTCGACGCAGGCCTGGATGGCTTGGCGTAGCAATTTATTGTCGAAGGGTTTTTCTGTTACCCGCATCCGCGCGACGCCGCACTGCGCCGTCAGCGTGTCGTAGACGGTGAGGTTGGGAATAGCCCGGTGAGTTTCCACCTGCTCGATGCTCGTCCGGTAGTTGCAATCCACCTGATCCGAGGCCAGCGCCGCCAGCTGCGCCGCCATATCGTCGCCGTGATCGATATAGGTGATCTGGTCGAGATAAACATCGCCGCCCCACCAAGGTGCGTCACGCTTGGCGAAAACCGCTTTTTCGCCGACCGCGAAGTCGGTCAAAGCGAAGGGTCCGGTTCCCACCGGGTTCTTGGCGAAATCGCCGCCTTCTTCTTCGAACCGCCGATGCACGATCAGCGCCGGATAGTCGGCCATGCTTTCGGGCAGCGAGAGATCGGGAATGACCAGGTTGAACCGAACGGTGTGATCGTCCACTTTCTCAAGCACGCCCTCGGCCGCCACCGTCGACATCACCGGCTTGCCGTCGTCGTCCTTCTTGCCGGTGTCCACCGTGGTGGTCATGGAATTGAACCGGCCCTGGTTGGACGAACCGGTCTTCGGATCGAGCCAGCGATTGAAGTTGTAGATAACGTCGTCGGCGGTGAAGTCGTCGCCGTTGGACCACTTGACGCCCTTGCGCAGGTAGAAGGTCCAGGTTTTCAGATCCTCCGACGCTTCCCAGCGCTCGGCAAGGTAGGGCTCAGCGATGTTTTCATGGCTGATCCGCACCAGCGGCTCGATCACGTGGCGGGCGACGTTACCCTTCTCCGACCAGTCGTAGGTCGCCGGGTCGGTGATTTCCTTAACGTTCATGGAGCAACGCAGATTGCCGCCGAACTTGGGCTCTTCGGTCGCGGCCTGCGCGCGCTTAACGGCACCGGTGCCGGCCATGGCATAGGCCGCGCCCGCAGACACGCCCAACACCGTCGCCGTGCGCAAGAACTCGCGCCGGCCGATCTCACCCTTGCGCAACAGTTTTTGGAGTTCGGGGATGTAAGGATGTAGTGCTTTCGAGTGGCGGTCCGCCATACGTACTGTCTCCGACTGCAACAATTGAATAAAAACCGGGTCAGCGTGTCTTCTCTAGAATAATAAACGCTGCCGACCGATGATTTCCCAATAATTTACCCTCATATGGGGTTAAATATCATTGCTCATTCGCTTTTACGCGAGGCATATTTACCGAGTTTTTGGGAATCACATGGACGACTGTTATTAAACAAACTTGGATGGACTGTGTCAAACCAAAACGGGCCTTATGAAATGTTGACAACTTCATATTTCGTTTCATCGGCGTCCAATACGGTCTATGTGTGAACGGCGAATAGGAGACTTAGACGAAAGGCTGCTGCCATCATGACATCCGTTGTCAGGGCCATTTTCCCGACACTTTGCCTCGCTCTTTTTCTTGCCGCGTTCACCGCGAGCCCGGTGCGTGCGCAAGGTGCCTACACGGACGACAAGCTCGAGTCTTTCGTCAGTGCGGCGATCCAGGTGCAAAATCTGATGAAACAGTATCAACCTCAGATTCAGTCGGAAGAAAACCCTCAGCGCGCCGAAACTCTGCGCCGCGAGGCCAAGGCCAAGATGGAGACGGCGATCATCAGAACGCCCGGGATTACCATTGACGAGTACAGCCGGATCGTGGAGGCGACGCAGCGAGATCAAGCGC
>JGI12210J13797_10134097_pt1 | contig 11204 bp, 6 predicted proteins | sample ElkSlonscriptome_3_FD_13797 | JGI IMG/M metagenome (IMG submission 13797) | reverse complement strand
CGTGAAAGGACCAGAGCTCGCGCCGCGCGGCACCCGCACGCGGATCGCCGAGGGCGTGACCGAGCGGATCCGAAGCGGCTGCTGGCCGATGGACACCTGGACCTGACGGATGTCGCGGCCGAAGCCGCTGCCCTGGATCACCACGTCGACGCCCGGCGGCCCCGAGGCCGGCGCGAACGAGCCGATCACCACCGGCTCCGCGATCTCGAAGGGCGGCGAAGTGGTGGTCCCGGCCCCTCGCACCGCGACCTCGAAGCGACCGGAGGCGACGCCCCGGGGCGGCAGGCTGACGAGCAGCTCGGTCGGCGTCGCGCGGCGCACCCGCACCCGCCGACCGGCGAGGGTCACGCGGTTGTGGTTGCGTCGTGGCGAAAAACCGGAGCCCCGGAGGACGACGTCCGCGCCCGCCGGGGCTCGCGGCGGCTCGACCGCCGTGACCGTGAGGCCGACGGAGACCTCGAAGCGCGGGCTCTCCGCGACCGCGGGGGCCCCGTCCACGCGGACCTGGAAGGGACCGGAGCTCGCATCGGTGGGCACCAGCACGCGGATCTCGCTCGGGGTCGCCGAGCGCACGACGACGCGATCGCCGGCGAGGGTGACCTGGTTGTCGCCGAGGCGGGAAGCGAAGTTCGCGCCGACGATCGTCACCTCGGAGCCGGGCGGGCCCGAGGCAGGCTCGAGCCCGCTGATCTGCGGCGTCGGGCGGGCGGCGGTGACCCGGAAGCGCGGTCCGGAATAGGTTCCCTGACGAGTGCGCAGCAGAATGGGCCCGGAGCGAGCGCCCGCCGGAACCTCGAGGGTCCAGCGGTTCGGGCGGCGGTCCACGACCCGCAGCTGCTGGTCGCCGAGGAAGACCTGGCTCTGATAGCCGAAGTGGCGACCGATGAGCTGGATCTGACTGCCCGGCGGGCCGGCGGACGGACGAACGCGCTCCATCACGGGCCGCTGCGCCGACGCGGTGGCCGCGAGGAGGAAGACGAGCAGGGAGGGGACGAGTCGTTTCACCATGAATCCACCTGGCCCCGAGCGTCCCGCGCCCGGGTGTCATCGTCAACGACGGGGGCCAGCGGCCGAGATTCAGCGGGGCCGCGGGTGTGAGCGGACCGGTTGCGGCGCCGGCGGCCCGCGCGCTAGCCCGAACCATGGCGAACGCTCGCGAAGTCCGCGCCCCCCGCGGCACCGAATTGCGCTGCAAGGGATGGCCCCAGGAGGCCGCCCTGCGGATGCTGATGAACAACCTGGACCCGGACGTCGCCGAACGACCGCAGGACCTGGTGGTCTACGGCGGGACCGGGAAGGCCGCCCGCTCCTGGGAGGCCTTCGACGTCATCGTCCGGGAGCTCGAGGCGCTCGGCGACGACGAGACGCTCCTGGTGCAGAGCGGCAAGGCGGTCGGTCGCTTCCGTACGCACGAGGACGCGCCCCGGGTGCTCTTGGCCAACAGCCTGCTCGTGCCGAAGTGGGCGAACTGGGAGCACTTTCGCGAGCTCGAGCGCAAGGGCCTGATCATGTTCGGTCAGATGACGGCCGGCTCCTGGATCTACATCGGAACCCAGGGGATCCTGCAGGGGACCTACGAGACCTTCGTCGCCGCCGGCGTGCAGCACTTCGACGGCGACTGGGGCGGCCGCTGGATCCTGTCGGCCGGGCTCGGGGGCATGGGCGGCGCGCAGCCGCTCGCCGCGACGATGGCGGGCGCGTGCTTCCTCGGCGTGGAGGTCGACGAGGCGCGCGCCAAACGGCGCGTCGAGACCCGCTACTGCGACCGGATGACCCACGATCTGGACGAGGCACTCCGCTGGATCGAGGAGGCCTGCGCGAAGAAGGAAGCGCTGAGCGTGGCGCTGGTCGCCAACGCTGCCGAGGTCTACCCGGCCTTGGTGTCGCGCGGCGCCATCCCGGACTTCGTGACCGAGCAGACCTCGGCGCACGACCCGCTCAACGGCTACATCCCCGTGGGCCTGACGCTGGACCAAGCCGCCAAGCTGAGGGAGGCGGACCCAGAGGTCTACGTCGAGCGCGCCCGGCTGAGCATGGCGCTCGAGATTCAGGCCATGCTCGCCATGGTCGAACGGGGCGCCTTCGCCTGCGACTACGGCAACAACATCCGTGCCGAGGCGCAGCAGGCCGGCGCCGATCGCGCCTTCGAGATCCCGGGCTTCGTGCCGCAGTACGTCCGGCCGCTCTTCTGCGAGGGCAAGGGCCCGTTCCGATGGGCCGCGCTCAGCGGGGACCCCGAAGACATCGCCGTCACCGACGCCGCCGTCAAAGAGATGGTGCCGGACGACCCGCACCTGCACCGCTGGCTCGACATGGCCGCCGAACGGGTCGAGTTCCAGGGGCTGCCCTGCCGCATCTGCTGGCTCGGCTACGGCGACCGCGACCGCGTTGGGCTGAAATTCAACGAGCTGGTCCGCGAGGGGAAGGTGAAGGCGCCGATCGTCATCGGCCGCGACCACCTCGACTGCGGATCGGTGGCGAGCCCGAACCGCGAGACCGAGGCCATGAAGGACGGCTCCGACGCCATCGCCGACTGGCCGATCCTCAACGCCTTGATCAACACCGCCGCTGGCGCGACCTGGGTGAGCGTCCACCACGGCGGCGGCGTGGGCATGGGCTACTCGCTCCACGCCGGCATGGTCGTGGTGGCCGACGGAACCGAGGACGCCGACCGGCGGCTCGAGCGTGTGCTCACGAGCGACCCGGGCATGGGCGTCATCCGGCACGTCGACGCGGGCTACGAGAAGGCGGTCGAGACGGCGAAGGAAAAGGGCGTCCACGTCCCGCACGGCCTGGGCGACTGAGCGTGACCATGGACCTCGCGCTGAGTGGCCGCTACTGCACCTGCGCGGACGGAGACGTCTCCGTCCACGAGGGAACGGTCGGCGTTCGCGATGGCGTGATCGCGCACCTCGGGCCCGAGGCGGTCGACGCCACCGAGGTGCGCGCGTTCGACGGATGTCTGTTGCCGGGGCTGGTGGACCCGCACACCCACCTGGTCTTCGCGGGCACGCGGGTGGACGAGTTCGCGCGGCGGATGGCCGGCGAGGACTACCGCACGATCGCCGCGGAGGGCGGCGGCATCGCTCGAACCGTGCGCGGCACCCGCGAGGCGAGCGAGGAGACCCTCTTCGAGCTTGCCGCCGGCCGCGCCCTCGCCCTCCGCGCCGGCGGCGTGACCACGGTCGAGGTGAAGAGCGGCTACGGGCTGAGCACCGAGCACGAGCTCCGGCTCCTGCGCGTCGCCCGGCGGCTGCAGACCGAAGGACTGATTGCGGGTGACGACCAGCTTCCTCGGCGCCCACGCCGTGCCCCCGCGCACGNTGCGNNNGCGCTACGTGGACGAGGTCTGCACCGAGCAGCTGCCGGCGGTCGCCGAGGCCGGCCTGGCGGACACCTGCGACGTCTACTGCGACGGCGGCGCGTTCACGCTCGCCGAGACCCGGCGAATCCTCCTGGCCGCCAAGGGCCTCGGGCTGAAGGTTCGGGCCCACGTCGGTCAGTTCGACGACCTCGGTGGCGCCGGGCTGCTCGCCGAGCTCGATGGGCTGAGCGCGGACCACCTCGAACAGGTCAGCGACGCGGACCTGACGCGGATGGCCGAGGCGGGTGTGGTCGCGGTGCTCCTGCCCGGGGCCTGGCGAACGCTCCGGCAGACAGCGCCCGACGCGGCACGCCTGAGAGCCCATGGCGTGACCCTGGCCGTCGGCACCGACCTGAACCCGGGCACCAGCCCGACGAGCGACCTCGCCCTCTGCGCCGCCCTCGCGGTTCGCGACGCGGGGGCGACGATCGAGGAAGCGCTTCTCGGAATCACGGCGCACGCGGCCCAGGCCGCCGGAACCGCGGGAGGCCGCCTCGCGCTCGGCCAGCCCGCCGATTTCTGCATCCTCCCGGCGGCCGATCCTCGGGTCGTCGGCTACGCGATCGGAGGGCTCCGCGCGAGCGCCGTCTTCCTCGGCGGGCGACTCGTTCACGAGGGTCCCAGCGAGGCGCTGTGGTGACGCAGAGCGCCCCCGACGTCTGCAAATGCGGTAGGCTCGTGCCGTGAGCATCGACGTCGAGCGAGCGTGGGCGAGCTACCAGATCCGCTTCGTGAACCGATTCGGCGATGACCATGAGGCCGGCGCGTACGTGAAGTTCGGCAAGCACATGGTTCAGCGCCTGGACCGAAAGACCTTCGCGGCGCGCCTCGAGGACTACGTACGCTGGCACCACGAGTGCAAGAGCGCCCTCGAGAGTGGGGCGACCATCAGCGACGCGCTGATCCTCGAGTTCGAGGAAGCCGCCGCGTGGATCGCCCTCGAGCCCCCGAAGGTCCTCGACATGTTCAAGGGCGAGCTCGGCGACCCCTTCACGACCGAGTAGCGCCGGTCCTCAGTACGAGGGGGGGAGCTTGCTCAAGTCGACCTGGTCGAGGGCGAAGCGGATCAGTGCGCTCCGGCTCATCTTCCGGTGACCGCTCGCCTTGAGCTCGGCGACCTTGCCGTCGAGCCGCGCGAGGTCTTCGAGGTACATGCTGATGCAGATCACCTTGTAGTGATCGGGCTTGGCCTTCTTCTTCCGCTTCGGCTGCGCGAGGGTCTTGGGCGCCGTGTAGAACGTCTCCCGGAGGACCTCCGCGACCTCGTCGCCGAGGGCGTCGTCCATCGCGCTGCGCGCGCTCGAGTCGTCGTGGCTCATCGTCATCTCCTCATCCCGCCATCCGCACCGGCGCCGGCGCGAGGGTCTCGTCCAATGTCTGCACGAGCCGGCTGTAGTCGCTCGCCCCATGACTCTCGGGCGCGTACTCGAAGATGGTCTGTCGCGCGCTCGGCGCCTCGCGCAGCTTCGTGTTGATGCGGATCGGCGGAAGGGCGCGCTCACCGAAGCGCTTGTGCAGCGCCTTGAGCGCGTCGTTGGAGATGCGGTTCCGAACATCGAAGAAGGTCGGCAAGACACCGAGCAGTCGGACCTCGTGGCGGAGGTGCTCGCGGACCCCCTTGATGGTCTTGAGCACCTGCTTGACGCCGATGAGCGAGAGGTAGTCGCAGGCGACCGGCACCACGACGCCGTCGGCGTAGACCAGAGCGTTCTGGTTCATCAGGCTCAGCGCCGGTGCGCAATCGAGGACGACCACGTCGTAGCCCTCGGAGTCTGGTCCGTCCGCCATCAGCACCCGGTCACCGAGACGCTCGCGGAGGATGCGGTCGCGGTTCGGTCGCTGGGCCAGGTAGAGCTCGGCCGAGGCGAGCAGCTCGTTCGAGGTGAGCACGTCGAGGTTCGGTCGCACCGGCACCGAGGCCTCGGCCGCCGGCACCCCCTGGACGAGCACGTGGTAGAGCGTCTTCTCGCCGCGAATGCCCAGGGACGCACCGACGTTGCCCTGGCCGTCGCAGTCGATGAGGAGCACCCGTCGGCCCGCCTCGGCGAGGCCGGCCGCGAGGTTCACCGCGGTCGTCGTCTTCCCGGTGCCGCCCTTGTGGTTGAAGACCGCGATGCGGCGCGCAGGCCGAGGCGCGCTTGGCCGCAAGCTGGTGAGCCGGGACCGACAGTCGGTGGAGCAGAAGTACGCGCGGACGCCGTCGGTGACCACGGCCTGAAACGGGTACTCGAGCTCGAAGTCGCTGCCACAGACGCTGCACTCGCAGCGGCCGGGGCCCGAGAGCAAGCGCCGCTGGCAGACCTGGGAGCAGACGTAGACGTAGCGGCCGCCCTCTTCCCGAACTTGGTAGCGGAAGCGCGGCTGGAACGAGCGCTGGCAGACCTCGCAGGTCGAGCGCGGCTCGGTGGTGTCGCTTCCTTCGCTGCCGGTCTCCATCGTCGATCTCCCGGGCGCCGTGCGCCTCACGAAGCACCTATCGAAGTGCTTCTCGATCTCCGTTGGATCAGATCGCGGTGGTCTCGGTCAAAAAACCGACGAAGGACTCAGCCGTCGTCGTCGCCGTTGGAGTACGCCAGGATCGCTTCCGCGGCGTGGATCGCCCGGCGCGCGGTCTCGGGGTCGCTGCCGCGCAGTCGATCACCAAAATGGGTGACGGCTTCGGTCGCCTCCGGAAGCAATAAATCGTTCGGAGTGCAGCCCAGCGCGCGGCACAAACGTAAGAAAGTCTCTAACGATGGGCTGGTCACCCCGCGTTCGATCCGGCTCACGAACTCCGGAGAAAGACTGGCGATTTCGGCGAGGTCGCGTTGAGTGAGGCGGGCCCGTCGGCGCTGACGCTTCAATTGGCGGGCCAACACGCCCCGGTCTGTTCCGGCTTTGCCCATAACCCCCCCATGGTCTCGTGAACATCCGTATTGTGACCAGAACCCTGGCGGTACCTGCGGATCGTATGAGAGATACGAAACGCGAGTCGCCGATCCAGGGTTGCCGACGAATCGGCACACGTGTGTTCACTCACATGACCGGAACGGTCACCGAATGGTGTGACCGAGGCCCCTTGGATGAAGAGTGGCACACCCTGTACCCTCCGCGCTCCCGCGAGTTCGCTCGCGCAAAAAACAGCCTGATGACGACCACGACCGACCTTCTTCGCGGCGAGCTCGAGAGACTTTTCGAGCTCGATGAAATGACCACCCTCTCCGCCGAGCTGATGGGCTACCCACCGGCCGACGTGGGAGAGACGAACGGCAAGGGCGCCTTCGCCCGCGCGCTCGTGGAGAAGGCCGCCGGCGACGCGGCCCTCGAAGCGCTGGCCGACGCCATCCGTCTCTTCGGAAAGAAGTCGAACGCGCTCGCGCAGATCTTCGACATCCGGGTCGGCAACGAGCTCGAGCCGGGCAGCGAGCTCGGCGGTTTCCGGGTGCTGAAGAAGGTCGGCGGCGGCGGTCTCGGCAAGATCTATCTCGGCGAGCAGGGCGAGGGCGACGACCGGNTGCGCGCCGCGATCAAGGTCATCCGCTCGAGCCTGGCGCAGGACCGCTCGGCGGTCCGCCGCTTCTTGACCGGGCAGCGAGCCTTCAAGCGCGCCGACGTCCCGGGGGTCGCCCCGATCCTCGACTGCGGGATCCTCGAGGACGGCCGCCCTTGGGTGGCGTCGGACTTCGTCGACGGACAGACCCTCGAGGCGCGGGTGGAACGCGTCGGTCCCATGCACTTCAACGAGGCGCGGCCGATCTTCGCCGGGATCCTGAAGGCGCTCGCCGGCCTCCACGAGCACGGTCTGGTCCACGGCGACGTGAAGGCCTCCAACGTCTTCATCACGCGCCCGACCCGTGAGGACGGCTCCCGGGGCGAGCCGACCGGCGTCCTCGTCGACGGTGGCGCGCAGAAGCTCCTCGCCGCAGGCGCGACGAAGCCCGACGCCATCGGCGCGCTGCGCGTCTTCGGCCGCGCGGAGGCGATCGCGCCGGAGATGGCGCGGGGCGATGCGATCAGCGCCAGCAGCGACGTCTACGTCGTCGGCGTGCTGCTCTACCACGTGCTCTCCGGGCGGCTGCCCTTCGACGGCTCCTCGGCCTTCGACGTGATCGCTCAGCACATCGAGCGCGAGCCGGATCCGCCCTCGACCCACGCGCCCAAGGGCTGGGTGACCAAGGAGGTCGACGCGCTCGTCCTCAAGGCCCTCGCCAAGGAACCGATGGATCGCTACGGCTCGGCCGACGAGCTGCGCAAGGCGATGGAGGCGATCGCCAAGGCCTCCGAGAAGAAGGAGGACCTCGACGAGAAGGCCTTCGAGAAGGCCGCCGACGCCATCCGGAACGAGCCGACCGACGAGGAAGCCGCCTCGGAGCTCGAGAAGGTCGTCGGCCAGGCCGGCGAATGGGCCAAGGCCGTCGAGCTCTACGAGGAAGCCCTCGGGAAGGTCGAGAGCGAGGACGACAAAAAGGGGCTGCTCTTCCGGATCGCGCGTATCCAAGAAGCGGAGCAGGACGACGCCGCTGCGGCGACCGCCACCTACGAGCGGCTCCGGGAGCTCGACCCGAGCGACGACATCGCGCTCAGCGGCCTCGAGGAGCTGAAGCGAGAAGCGGGCGATCACGAGGGGCTCGCCGAGCTCCTCCTCGAGCGCGTCGAGATGGTCGAGTCGACCGGCGAGCGCGCCGGCGTCCTGCGGGAGATCGCCGAGCTCTACGAGGACCGACTCGAGGACCCGGACAACGCGCTCGTCGCGTGGACCCAGGCCCTCGCCGACGAGCCGAGCGACGAGAAGACCGCCCGAGCGATCGAGCGGCTCTGCGGCAACCAGCAGGACCGCTGGAACGAGGTGCTCACCACCCTCGCCGAGGCGGTGCAGGACCCGGAGAGCCAGAGCGAGGCGACCCAGCTCTACGTGCTGATGGGGCGCTGGTACGCCGACCAGCTCAAGCGCCCGGACTTCGCCATCCCCTGCTACTCGCAGGCCATCCAGCTCGATCCGAGCTGCGACGCCGCCTACGAAGGCACCATCGAGCTCTACGAGCGCGCGCAGTCCTGGCAGGAGTACGTGCAGGTGCTCGAGTCTCGCGCCGCCGCGTCGAACAACCCGGCCGCCGCGCGCGACTTCCGCGCCGAGGCCGCGCACGCCGTGCTCCACAAGATGGGCGACAAGGAGCGGGCCGTCGCGCTCTTCCGCGAGGTCCTCGAGGACGACCCGACCCACCCGAAGGCCCTCGACGCCCTCGCTACGGTCCACGAGGAGAACGAGGACTGGAGCGCGCTCTCGGAGCTCCTGGTGGAGCGAGTGAAGCAGACCGCCGGCGAGCGGAAGGTCAAGGCTCAGCTGCAGCTGGGCGAGCTCTACGAGGACCGCCTCGACGACCTCGAGAAGGCGTCGGTGCAGTACGAGGCGGCGCTGACGCAGGACCCGCGCAAGCTGGACGCGCTCAAGGGGCTGGAGCGGATCTACGCTCGGCAGGGCAACCACCAGGAGCTGCTCGGGGTACTCGAGCGCGAGCTCGACGTGCTGCCGACGCCGCGCCAGAAGATCGCCGTTCTCGAGCGCATCGGCGCGATCCAAGAAGAGGAGTTCGTCGACGCGGAGAAGGCCATCGAGGCCTACGCGCAGGTCGTCGAGATCGCGCCCGGCCACGAGTCGGCGAGCCCGGCGCTCGCGCGCCTCTACCGGCAGGTCGGTCGCTTCGACGAGCTGGTCACGGTGCTCGAGAACCACGCCCGCGCGACCGATGACGAAGGACGAAAGATCGACTTGCTGGTGCAGGCCGCCCGCACGTTGATGCAGGACATCGGCGCACCGGAGCGGGCCATCGAGTTCTGCGACGACGTGCTCCAGATCGAACCGAAGAACATCGAGGCCCTCGGTCTGCAGGCGCGGCTGAAGGCGCAGCTCGGCGACGCGACAGCGGCCGTCGAAGCCGTCGACAAGCTCGCGGCGTCGGAGAGCGACAAGGACAAGAAGGCCGCGCACTACGTCGAGGCCGGTCGTCTGCTCGAGGAGTCGGGCGACAAGGACCGGGCGATCGAGCGCTACAAGCTCGCCCTCGACGCCGATGAGACCAACGCCGAGGCCGCTGCGGCGCTCCGCCGGGTGTACGGCTCCCGCGGCGACGCGAGCGGCGCTGCCGAGCTCTTGCTGCGAGAGATCGCCCAGGCCGGCGGCGACCTGCAGAAGGCCAAGCTCCACGCCGAGCTCGGCCACCTCTATCTCGAGCGCCTCGACGACGCCGTCAAAGCACGCGACGCCTTCACTCTGGCGCTCGAGCTCGACGCCACCTGCACCCCCGCCGCCCGTGGGCTCGGGGACATGGCCTTCGAGGTCGAAGACTGGGCGCGCGCCGCCGAGCTCTACGAGCCGCTGCTCAAGCGCACGACCGAGATGGACGAGGAGATCGCGCGGCAGCTCTGCATCCGCACCGGCGACAGCTTCCGGGCGCTGCAGGACTTCGCCAAGGCCGAGCGCGCCTACCTGAACGCGAAGGCGTACGCGCCGGACGAGCGCGAGGTGCTCGAGAAGCTCGCCGACGTGACCTTCGAGGGGGGCGACGCGGCCGCGGCCGCCGAGCTCTACCGCGAGCTCGTCGAGAAGCTCGGCGACCAGCTCGCTGTGCCGGAGAAGGGCATGATGCTCTACCGGCGCGGTGAGGCCCTTCGACGGGCCGGCGACGCGAAAGCCGCGATGGGCCTGCTCGAAGAGGCGGCCGAGCTCCGCCCCGACGACCCCGCCCCGCTGCTCGCGATCAAGGCGATCCACGAGGCCGCCGAGGAGTGGGACAAGGTCGTGGCGGTCATGCGCCGGCGCATGGAGAACGCGCCGGACGAAGAGCGCTACGAGTTGCTCGTCGAGGCCGGCGACGTGTTCCAGCAGAAGCTGAGCGACCGGAACAAGGCCGCCAAGAGCTACGTCGCAGCTCTGGAGATCACGCCGGACGACCGGAACCTGCTGTCCAAGCTCATGGGCGTCTACTCGGAGACCCGCGACTGGTCGCGGCTCATCGAGGTCATCCTCCGAATCGCCGAGCTCGTCGACGACAAGAAGCAGCTGGCGAAGTACTACCAGACCGCCGGTTCGATCGCGCGGAAGGAGCTGGGCCGCCTCGACGAAGCCGCCGACTACTTCGAGCAGGCCCTCGAGAACAACCCGCAGTCGGCCAAGGCCTTCGAAGGGCTCGTCGGTTGCCTCGAGCAGGGGGAGAGCTGGAGCGAGCTGGCGAAGGTCTACCGCGCCCGCCTCGACCGGCTCCAGGCCGATGGCGCCAGCGCCGAAGACCGGGCGGCCCTCTGGGACAAGCTCGGCGACCTCTACCGCGACAAGCTCGAAGACCTGAAGCAGGCCACCGACGCCTACGAGGAGGCGCAGGAGCTCGCCCCGGACGGCCGCGCCCGTCTCGAGATGCTCGCCGAGATCTACGAGGCCAACCCGAAGCGCTTCCTGCACAAGGCGGTGGACGTCCACGCGCAGCTGCTCCGGAAGAGCCCCTACCGCGTGGAGAGCTATCAGGCGCTCCGCCAGATCTACACGGACGTCAAGCGCGCGGACCAGTCCTGGTGCGTCTGTCAGGCCCTCAAGGTCCTGAACATGGCCGACCCGGACGAGGAGGCCTTCTACAAGAAGCACCGCTCGAAGCACCCGGCGGCCGCCGAAGAGTTCTTCGGCGAAGACATCTGGTTCAACCACCTGGTCCATCCCTCCCAGGACCCGCTCCTCACGCAGATCTTCGCGGCGGTGCGCCCGGCGGTGGTGGCGAGCCGGGCCAAGCCGATGAGTGAGTACGAGGTCGACCCGAGCCCGCGGGACCCCGCGAGCGACGACGCCCCGATGATCCAGACCCTCGGCTACGTCGGC
>JGI12210J13797_10570512_pt1 | contig 11210 bp, 7 predicted proteins | sample ElkSlonscriptome_3_FD_13797 | JGI IMG/M metagenome (IMG submission 13797) | reverse complement strand
CCGTCCGGCCCATCCGATCCGTCCAGTCCCTCGCTGAGGGTCCGGGTGCACCACCCTCGGTTCTACTCACGCGCGGTGCTCGGCGGCACGATCGGCGCGAGCGAGTCCTACATGGACGGCGACTGGGACGCGGACGACCTGCCGCTGATGTTCCGGCTGGTCATGCGCAACGCGACGCTGTTCGACCAGCTCGACCGCGGCTGGGGCCGCGTGCTCGAGCCGCTGCACCAGGTGTCGCACCGGCTGCGTCGCAACTCTCGCCAGCGCGCGCGCGAGAACATCGGCGCGCACTACGACCTCGGCAACGACTTCTTCGAAGCCTTTCTCGACCCTTCGCTCACGTACTCGGCGGGGATCTTCGAGACCCCCGAGGCCACGCTCGAGCAGGCGTCCATCGCCAAGTATGCCCGCCTGTGCGAGCGGCTCGATCTCCGCGCCGAGGATCACGTGCTCGAGATCGGCAGCGGGTGGGGAGGCTTCGCCCTGTACGCCGCCTCGACGCATGGCTGCCGGGTGACCAGCACCACCATCTCGCACCGGCAGTGGGAGCGCGCGCGACAGCGCGTGGCGGCAGCCGGCCTCGAGGATCGGGTCACCATCCTGCACGAGGACTACCGCGACCTCCGCGGCACGTTCGACAAGCTCGTCTCGATCGAGATGATCGAGGCGGTGGGTCACCAGTATCTCGACGAGTACGTCCAGATCGCCCACGATCGGCTGCACCCCGGGGGAGCGTTCGCCCTGCAGGCGATCCTCATTCCCGACCAGCGCTTCGATCGCTACAAGCACGAGGTCGACTTCATCCGCCGCTATGTCTTCCCCGGGGGCTGCCTGCCCTCGACCCACGAGATCCTCAGCGCGTCCAAGCGGCAGACCGACTTCCGCTTGATCCACTTCGAGGACATCACCGATCACTACACGTTGACGCTCGAGCGCTGGTACGCGCGCTTCTGCGACAGCACGGACGACCTGCGGCGGAAGGGCTACGACGAGCGCCTGCTGCGAATGTGGGGGCTGTATCTGTGCTCGTGCGCGGCGCTGTTCGAGGGACACTGGATCCAGGACGCGCAGATGGTGCTGGGGCGGCCGGAATTTCGCTCGCCCTCGAGCCTGCGGGGGCGCAGCCGCGACCATGGCTGATGCAGGGGAGTGACCCGCTGCCGAGCGCGCTCGGCCTTTGGTGAGATGCGCCGAGACGAAGCCAGCCAGCCTTCGTCGAGAGCTACCATGGGCGGGTGAGCGACCCCGTCGTCATCACCCGCCCCCTTCGCTGCCCGCGCTGCGGTGCGGCGCACCAGGTGCTGAGCGACGCGGTGATCGTGATCTGCGAGCACTGCGAGGCGCTGGTGGGGCTGCGCTCGGACGGGCTGTGGGCCGAGGACACGGTGGTCACGCGGCACGCCGAGCAGATCCGGAGCATGGTCGACCCCACGTGGGCCGACGCCCGCAAGCAGCGGGCCCTGCTGCGCATGGTCCACGCCCAGGACCGACCCTCGCCGGCGCCGCCTCGCTGCTCGGGCCCGGGGTGGTCACCCGCATCTGCCACGAGGTGCTCGGCGACGAGCCGCTCGCCGCCGACGGCCTGCGCTGCGACGGATGCGGCGGCGCCCTGCCCGTGGCCCACGGCAGCCAGCGCTGCCCCTACTGCGGGGCGGTGGTCGACGTGGCGGCCGAGACCGCAGGTGCTCACCCGCCAGTGGTGCTGCCCGTGTCGCTGCCCCCGTCCGTCTCCCCCGTCCCGCCGGTCGGATCGAGCATGTCATCGTCTTCGCAGACCAGGTCCGGCCGATACTCCCCGTTGCAATACGCGCCGTCCTTGGGCCACAGCCGCCCGTTCTCGTCGACGAACTGGGTGTTCTCGGGGTCCCACGCGAACGTGCACAGGTCACAGGCGTCCCCCACCCCGTCGTAGTCCTGGTCGTACGGCGGCAGCAGGCACCGCGCGTCCCACAGCGCGACCAGATCGCCGCCCACGTCCTCGAGCTGGACCGGCCGGTTCTCCTCCGGCCCCGACAGCCCCGCACCCTCCAGCGCCTCGTCGCAGCCGGGCGGAGGCACGAGCATGCCCGGGGCGGTGGCCACGTCGCCGGGCAGCCGCCGGCACTCGTCGGCGTCTTGCTGGGCCTCGCTGCACGTCACCCGCACCGGCACCCCGTCGGGGTCGACCAGCACCCGCCCCGTCACCCGATTGAGCAGGCCGCCGTCGGGCTGCGCCTCGAGCTGCACCGTGCAGCAGTAGCCCGACACCGACACCGGGTAGAACGCCATCGGCCGCGGATCGCTGCGCCCCTCGCAGGCCGCGCTGGGCTCGCACTCGTCGCCGATGAAGTCGCCGTCCTCGTCGCCCTGCTGCCCGATCCCGTCGAACAGCTGCATGGGGTTGGCGGCAAACGGGCAGCTGTCGCACGCGTCTCCCAGCCCGTCCTCGTCGGTGTCGAGGTGGTCGCACACGCCGGTCTCGTCGCCGGCCGCCACCCGCTCGCACCGCCGGGCGGCCGGGCAATCGCCGTCGCCCTCGCACACCAGCGCGTCCCTCAGCGGCTGCCGGGGGCAGGCATCGGCCGCGTTGGTCAGCCCGTCCTGATCGAAGTCGTCGGCGTCGCCAAAGCCCACCGGCCCGGCCGCCCCGTCGCTCATCAGCCCCTCGCAGGCGTCCCCCACCAGGTTGGAATCGTCGTCGCGCTGGCACCGGCCGGCGTCGTCGTCGGCGATGGGCTCGCCCACCGTATAGGGCGCGTCGGGCCCGTACCCGTCACAGTTGGCCACCGTCACGCAGTTGTCGCAGACATCGCCGATCCCGTCGCGGTCGGTGTCGGTCTGGTCGGGCACGTTGCGGGCGTACATGGCATAGGGCACCCCCAGATCCCGGGCCCCGTCGTTGTACTGCTCCACCGTCTGCCGGCAGGTGTCGCACTCGTTGCCCACCCCGTCGCGATCCGAGTCGGCCGAGTTGATCGTGCCCGAGGCCACCACGGGGCACAGATCGACGACGTCCCCCACCCCGTCGTGGTCCACGTCGCTCTGGTCGCGGTTGTACACGTCCTTGGCGTTGTCACAGGAGAACTGCAGGCCGTCGAGATCGAGGTCCTCCTTGCACTTGGGCTCGTCGATGGCGAAATCGTAGGTGTACTCGGGCTGGTCGCTGCCCTCCACGCCCACCACCAGCGGCATGCCGCACGCGTCCCAGAACGCGGCCTGGTAGGCGGCCGGATCGCTCATCTCGTCGCGGTGACGCAGCCCCGGCACCGCCACCCGGTAGCGCCCGCCGGGCTCGAGCACCGCCCCGAACGCGGCCGCGTCGATCCGCACCCGCAGCGTGCCCAGCTGGTGCCCGTTGACGTTCACGGCCAGGCACGGCGGCGTGCAATCGCCCCGCTGCTCGAGCTCGTCCTCGGTGGCGGCACACGTGGCCCCCCCTGCCACCGGCCCCGCGTCGCAGCCGGGCTGGGGCGGCAGCTCCCGGCCGTCCTCGTCGATCCGCACGATCGCGAGCTTGGCCAGGTTCTCCGGCGAGAGATCGTACTTGTTGGAGAAGCTCAGCTCGAAGTCGTCGCACGCCCCGATCCGCAGGTTGTCGGAGGGAAACCCGCTGCCGGGGATCACGTGGAAGTCGGGGGTCTCGAACGCGTACACCGACCGCCCCGCGAGCGTGTTGCCGCGCTTGTCCCGGACCACCTCGCCCTCGTCGCCGGTCTGGAACACCACGGTGTAGCGCTGCCCCGAGCACATGGCCCGGTCGAAGTCCTCGTAGTTCTCCGCGCGGCGGTCGAAGGCAGCGTTGGCCTGCCAGCCGTCGACCACGCTGCGCCGCAGGATGAGCCCGCGACTCTCGGCGCACGACTCGAGCGCGGCCCGCGGGATGCCCCCCCAGTCGGCCGGCTGCCACTCCAGGCCCTTGATGGCCGGGTCGTAGATCACCCCGCCCCGCTTGGTGACGAGCTTCACCGCGTACTCCCCCGCGCGCTCGGGCCGCACCCGACCGTCGTCGTCGACGCAGGTGGCCGCGACCACGTCGCGGCACGCCGCGGAGGCCCGGTCGAGATCGGTGCACACGCAATCGCGCGACGGCTCGGGCATGAAGCGGTTGCGATCGGCCCGCGGCCGCGCCCGCAGCCGGGGCTGGAACAGGGGGTCGCACGCCTCGCCGTCGAGCGGCGCGCCGAGGTCTTCGCGGCAGCACTCCTCGGCCAGCAAGCGCCCGTCCTCGTCGGCGTCGCAGTACGAAAGCCGCGTGCCCGGCTGCGCGGTCTGGCAGCGGGCGCCGTCCTCGTCGCACACGGGGAACGACGCGGTGCCCTCCACGCACGCCGCCGCCCCCCGGTCGTCGAAGCGCCGGTCGACGCAGTAGCCCTGGGCGCCGGTGGTGGCGGGCTGGGCCCGGCAGGTGACCACCCAGGGCACCTCGCACGCGCCCTCGGTGCACCCCGGATCCCCGCCGCCGAGCGTGCACGAGCGCCCTTCCGCGTCGTGGCCCACGCACTCCAGGGCGCCGTATCCCTGCTCCATCGTGGCCTCGACGCAGTCCCTGGCCGTCGCGCAGGCGAGCCCGCGCCGCTCCAGCCACGGGGGCCGCTGGTCGGGGTGGGTCTCGCGGAGCTTGTCGTAGGCGGGCACCGCGAACGTCTCGCGCGCGCACCCGGGGTCGGCGGGATCGCACGACCAGGCGTAGGTGTAGCGCAGGGTCTCCGTGGAGCGGTCCACCCCCACCTCGAAGCCGCGGCACTCGACCAGCGGATCGCCCTGCAGATCGCAGAACAGGGCGCTGCCCGCCTGCATCCCGCCCGCCTCGTCGGGCGGCAGCGGCCGGCGCTGGTTGTCCCGCCGCAGCAGATCGGGCCCCTCGAGCACCGCCCCCGAGCCCGGGTCGACGGCGTCGAGCACCCCGTACTTGGCGACCTGGGTCGACATGACGAAGTCGCACGTGGAGCAGCACGTGTCGGGCCCGTCCTCGGGGTTGGAGCAGGTCTGCCCCGAGGCCTCGCCGATCGCTCGATCGTCCCACTGCCCGCGGGTGGCGGTGACCGTGCCCTCCACCCGCAGCTTCATGGGCTGGCCGGTGGCCGGGTCGATCGCATTGCAGGGGTTGGCGGCCGGATCGGCGTAGTCGGTGTGGGTAAAGCTGCGGCCCTGGTCGCGCAGGTTGTCGATGCACGACAGGTTCACCGCCCGGGTGACGAAGTCGGCGTCGCCCGAGGCCCCCACGTGGTAGTCGCCGTTGAAGCGGGTGATCGGCCCCTCGATGCTCAGGATCTGGGTCTTCCAGTCGTAGACCTCGTAGAGGTTGGGGTTGTCGGGCCGGCGCCGCACCAGCTCGACCGAGGTGGGATCGAGCAGGTTGTTGAACACGAACTCGATGCCGAAGCCGGTGATGAGCGGCGAGAGCTTGCAGTACTCCTCCGCCCCACGCGGCGACTCGAGCGCCTCGGCCGATTGCTCGCAGGGGCCGATCTGCTCGATGAAGTAGCTCCCCTCGCGGATCGGGCCGGGGCACTCGGGCCCCTCGCACGCGGGGCCCAGCAGGTGGATCTTGCGCGAGGCGTAGTTGACCCCGCTGATGCTCTCCACGATCAGGTTGTGCGGGTCGCAGATCCCACAGTCGGGGTCCTCGACGCAGCCGGCCCCCGGCAGCGCTAGGCCCACGCCCACCAGCAGCATCGCCCTCGTCGCTCGCCTCATCGCCCGATCCCCCAATTGCCGAAGCGCGACGCGGTGGGGGCTGCCCTCCGCATCGCGCCTCTCGTCGACGACCCGCGGCTCAGCCCCGCAGGGTGTCGGGCGTCTTCTTGTCCTTGTCCTTCATGATGCCGAGCACCTCGGCCCCCGACTGCTTGGCGAGATCGAGGATCTCCACCGCCACGCCGTACTTGGCGTCGTCGTCGAAGTTCACGAACACGACCTTCTTGTCCCGCACCGCGAGCTGGCGCTCGATCTCCTCGGCCAGGCTCGAGCGCTCGATCGGGTTGCGGTTGAGCGTGACCCCCCCGTCCTTGTTCAGCCCGATCACCAAGGTCTCCTGCGGCGGCTTCTTGCGCTGCTTGGTCTTGCTCTCCGGCGGCACGCGAACCGAGATCTCGGGCACGTTCTGCGGGACCATGACCATGAAGATGATGAGGAGCACCAGGCACACGTCCACCAGCGGTGTGACGTTGATGTCGCTCTTGGCGGATCCTCCGCCGCCGGTTGCCATGCCCATGGGGTCGTCTCCTGAGTCGGGGGGGCGCGCGGTGACGCGCGCGGGATTCGGGGGCAGGACGAGCGGTCATGCTTCGTCCCAACGGGGAGCATCGGCGCCGCTAGCAGGGCGCCGACGCATTTAGTCGGTCAGGTCCACCACCAGGGCGATTTCCTGGGGTGGGACCTCCAGGCCGTTGATCCACTCGAGCACGATGCGGACCTTGCCGTAGTCGGTCTCGCGGTCGCCCTTCACGAACAGGACCGGGCTGGAGTCGCCCTTGGCCTTGGCCTTGCCCACCGCGACCTTGTAGTCCTCTTCGAGCCGATTGAGGAAGTTGGACTTCTCGATGTAGAGGTCCTGCTCGATCCAGGCGCCTTCGTCGTCGATCGACACGAACACCTGGTCGCCTTCCTTGTGCTCGGCGGCCATGGTCAGCTCGGGCAGCCGCACGTCGCGACCGCGCCCGAGCATCGGCGTCACCACCATGAAGATGATGAGGAGCACCAGACAGACGTCCACCAACGGCGTGACGTTGATGTCGCTGTTGGGCGCCGCGTGTTTGATCCCCTTGTCGCTCTTGTAGGGGACCCGGCGCCGCCGCGAGCCGAGCTCGCTCATGTGTAGCGGCCCTCCTTGAGCACGAAGTCGATGAGCTCCGACGCCACGTCGTTCATGTCGATCTGGTAGGACTCGACCCGCGCGTTGAAGGCGTTGAAGAGCATCACGGCCGGGATGGCGACCAGCAGGCCCACCGCGGTGGCGACCAGCGCCTCGGAGATGCCGCCGGACACCGCGCCCAGGCCACCGCCGCCGTCGGACGACAGGCCCTGGAACGAGTTGATGATGCCCACCACGGTGCCCAGCAGGCCCACGAAGGGCGAGGTGGAGCCGACCGTGGCCAGCCAGGTGAGGCCGCGCTTGAGGTTGGCGGTCTCCCGCTCCTTGGCGCGCTCCATCTGCCGGTTGACCGCGTCGACCAGGTCGAAGTCGCCGACGTCGTCGGGGCCCTCTTCACGCAGGGCCTCCAGGCCCTCGAGATACTCCCGCAGGCCGGCCCCCACGACCTTCGCCACCGGCGAGTCGGGGTGCTGCTGGGCGGCCTGGACCGCCTCTTCGATCTTCCGCTCCTGCAAGAAGGTGCGGAGCATCATGATGTAGTTGATCGACTGGCGCTTGGCCCGGCTGTACGCCCGCAAGCGTTCGAAGATGATCGCCAAGGCGATCACGAACATGATGACGAGAGCGATGAGCACCGCCTTGGCGAAGAAGCCCATCTGGTCCCACATGCCCTGCAGGGAGAAGTCGGTCGCCCCTTCGGCGAGGAGGATCGGAAGGTGGTCCATGGTCCAGTTGCTTTGTTCGGAGGTCGGGTGACGACGGGCCTCGGGACGGGCCCGCCTGTGCCATGCGCCGAAGCGCTATTCGAATCGGATCTCGAAGGTCACGGTGGAGCAGGTCTCGATGGGCTTGCCACCGACGATCTTCGGCTTGAATCGCCACTTGGCGACGGTGTCGGAGCAGATGCGGTTCACCTGCGGATCGTGCGGGTACTTCTTGGTGACCTTGACGTCCTTGGCCTTGCCCGAGGTCCCCACGCAGAACTTCACCTTCACGGAGCCGGGGCGCTTGTCGAACTTGGCCGCCTTGGTCGCCTGGAGCTTCTTGTTGTCGGGATCGGGGTTGTAGATCGCCCGGCTCTTGACCGAGGCGATCGGCTCCATCACGACTTCCTTCTTGGCGTCGCCGGTGTCGCGCTTGGTGGCCACGCCCGGCACCCCGCCGAGCACGCCGCCCACCACGCCACCGACCACGCCGCCCGGCACCCCGCCGGGCACGCCGCCCGGCACCCCGCCGGGCACCTTGGGACCCTTGGCCTTGCCCGGGGTGGACTTGGCGTCGGGGATCTTGTCGGGCGTCTCCTTGGGCTGGACGATCTCCTCGAGCTCGACCTCCTCCTCGGGGATGTCCTCTTCGGGCTCGGGCTCGGGCTCGGGCTCGGCGCTGCCGGCCGGCGGCGGCGGAGGCGGAGGCGGCGGCGGCGGCTCCTCGTTGAGCATCACCGTGACCGCGTACTTGGAGGTCGGCGGATCCACCATGTTGATGGACATCTTGTCCGCGACCCAGCCGAACAGGATGAACGAGACGGTGGTGACCCCGGCCGCGGTGGCGGCGAGCTGGAGGCGGAGGCGGCGACGCGGGTCGCCGCTCTGGTAGTGCATGTAGTGGTCGAACATCGTGGTCCTCCGCCTAGGCTGCTGCGGTTGGCCGGTACGAACGCTCGCGACGCCAGGTGGGCGCTACCGCTTCCGCTTCCCCTTCTTCTTCACGGGCTCCTCCTCCTCGAGGGGCGCCTCCATGGCGGCCTTGATCTCCGCCTGTACCTGAGCCTTGGTGGTCGCGTCCTCGGCCTGCTCGGCCGGCGACAGCGGCGGCGGCGGGCAGCACGGCCCCTCGGGCGGGGGCCCGGAGGTGGGGCACTCGGGCAGGTCGTCGAGGTCGCAGACCGCCTTCTGCTGCTTCCATGCGAGCATGGAATCCTCGCGGGCGAGGATGGCCTCGAGCCGCTCCTCGGGGAACTCGGGCTCCTCCACCACCACCCGCGAGTACATGCGCTGGGTGTAGGCCATGGAGCGCCAGACGTAGGCGTCGCGGAACTTGGGGTCGATGGCGACCGCCTGGTCGAGCAGCTCGATCACCTCGTCGGCGATCTTCAGCCGGTCGGCGGGGGGCAGGTCGCCGTTGTAGGCCATCTCCGCCTCGGGCTCGGGCCACAGCGGCTCGAAGCGGCGCACCGCCAGCGCATGCCAGCCGCGGACGTTCTCGGGGAAGTCCTGGGTGCGCTTGATGTACCACTCCTCGACCTTGGCCTCGTCGTCGCAGTCCTTGTACTGGCGAATGATGGCCCCGTAGATGTTCTCGTTCTTCGGGTCGGCGCGGTGCTTCTCGAGCCAGTAGGTGAGCAGGTCGTCGCAGCGCTCGTCGGCGTTGAGGATGTTGAGCCGGTGCTCGAGCACCTGGTCGTCGGCCTCCTCACCCTTCACCTCCAGCCGGTCGTACCAGGTCTGGAAGTCGCGCAGCGCCATGTCGGCGTACGTGCGCCGCTCCTCTCGCTGCTCGGGATCGGTCATGCGCATGACCTGGCTCTCGGCCGCGCACGCGCGGTTCCAAAACAGCGTGACGCCGTCGGGCTCGAGCTGCTCGGCCGCGTCGTACTTCTCGATGGCCTCGATGTACTTGGCGTCCTTGTAGAGCGTGTTGCCCTCGCGGATGAGATCGCGAGCCTCGATCTTCGCACACGCACCGAGGGAGAGCAGGCAACACGCCACGGCCAGCGAGGCCAGGGCACGACGACCATTGGCGAACGAGGAGCGGCCCATGGAAGGTCGCAGTGTACAGCAGAACCGGCGCAAATTCCCTAGTCCTCGCGGTGATGGCGGTGAAGCCGGGGTCGATGAGCGTGCCGACCGCGCCAGAGCAGGCCACACGGCGGCATGGACGGTGAATGCATCGCGAAGGGGGTGCTCCACCGCGATGACGTCCCCCCCGTTGGTGCCCTGGTCGGGGCCGGTCCGTCAAGCACGATGGGCTCGCCCCTCCCGTGCGGGAGCCCGGCGGGGGCCCGGGCTCCAGGTCGGGGATCAATCGAATCGGATGTCGAAGGTGACCGAGCTGCAGGTCGTTCTGGCCTTGCCCTGGACCTTCTGGGGGTGGAAGCGCCACCGGGCGACGGTCTGGCGGCAGATCCCATCCACCTCGGGATCGCCTCCAAACGCCTTCTTCACGCGCACGTCCTTCGTTCGCCCCGCGCCGTCGATGCAGAACGCGACGGTGGTCTTGCCCGGCCGGCGCGAGCGCAGGGCGGTGGGCGTGCGCGCCAGCTTGGTCTGGTCGGGATCGGGGGTATAGATCGAACGGGCCGCAACGGAGGCAAAGGGCGCCTGGACCGGAGCGTCGGCCTGCTCGCGCACGGCGATCGCCGGATCGGCCACCACCTGAGTGCCCAGGCACGGCGGGATGAGACACGCCGCGGTCCCCAGCCCGTGGGGGACTCCATCGTGCACGCCGTTGGGCACCCCGATCCCGCCGCCGGTGGCGGGCCCCCCGGCGCGGGTCGGAGCGGCGCGTGGCTTGGGGTCGGGCCGCAGCTCGGGCACGTCGAGCGGCGCGACCTCGGGCTTCGGCGGCTGCCGTTCGTCGGCCGTGGCCGGCGTGGTGGCGGCCGCCTCGGCGCGGCCCACCGCCGGCGGCGGAGCGGGCGGAGGCGGCGTGGTGAGCACCTCGAACGCGACCGCGTAGGTGTTCTTGGGCGGCGCCACGGCCGAGATCCCCATCTTGTCCCCCAGCCAGGTGGTCATGCCGGCGGCCATGCACACGGTGGCGGCCAGAAGCCCGCTGGTGAGCAAGCGGCGGCGGCGTAGATCGGGCTGGTCGTCCAGCAGCATCAGCGGTTCGAAGCGAGCGTGGGCCATGATCGACTGTCCTCCTCGCGGGCACGGCTTCCCCCTCGGGCCTCCGCTCGCGCGCTGGCGCGGCGCCCCGTGCACCGTCGATCCTTGGCTACGGACGGTGCGTTCGCAGCGGTCTGCCAAACCGTCCCAAGGGACGGCGCCCCCGTCGGAGGTCGTGAGTCCGTCCCGCGTTCCCGCGCTCCCGCGTTCCCGTGCGCCGACGACCGTCGCCGGCCCCGTCAGGCGTCGGGGCCGGCCGCCGAGGGCTCGAGGATCACGTCGCCCAGCGCCCCGCGGCCGGCCGCGAGCATCACGAGGCGATCGAGCCCCAGCGCCGCCCCGGCGCACGGAGGCAGGCCCGGGTCGCGCAGATCGGCCAGGAACGCCTCGTCGATGGGCAGCGCCGCGCCGTCGAGCGCGGCCCGCAGCGCGTTGACGTCTTCGAAGCGGCGGCGCTGCTCTTCGGGGTCGCGCAGCTCTCGGTAGCCGTTGGCCAGCTCGCGGCCGAGCACGTGGCTCTCGAAGCGATCGGCCACCGCGTGCCCCTCGGGCCCCGGGGCCACCTCCGACAGCGCCGCGAGGGCCGG
>JGI12210J13797_10038481_pt1 | contig 11210 bp, 6 predicted proteins | sample ElkSlonscriptome_3_FD_13797 | JGI IMG/M metagenome (IMG submission 13797) | reverse complement strand
AAAATACGTTAGACCATAAGGGAATACACCCGGATGTTAAGGAAAAAACTGAAGAGACCCTAAAGCAACTTCAGCAATACGGGCATACGGTATCGCCCGTTGACTTTCCGCTGCTGGAATATGTTTTGCCGACCTACTACATTTTGACGATGGCCGAAGCCAGTTCTAACCTCTCCCGCTTCGATGGAGTACGCTACGGCCATCGCAGTACTGACTGTGATACCATGGAATCTATGTACAAGAAAACCCGAACCGAAGCGTTTGGAGAGGAGGTTCAGCGACGGATTATGTTAGGAACTTTTGTACTTAGCGCAAGTTACTACGATGCATACTATACCAAAGCTCAGAAAGTACGCCGTCTGCTGCAAAATGCCACACGTAACTTATTGAAAGAATATGACTTTATTGTGCTACCTACTACCCCGACTCCGGCTTTCAAATTAGGAGAGCGTGCCGATCCTATTGAAATGTATTTAGCTGATTTGTTTACTGTACAGGCCTCTATTGCGGGAGTTACCGCTATTTCCGTTCCGGTAGGCCACAGTCGAAATGGATTACCTATTGGACTACAAATTATTGGAGGAGCGTTTCAAGAAAGTGAATTGTTCAATTTTGCTAAGCATTTTACCGACAAGCAAGCCTCAAACTAACTTGAGTAGCAAAAACCACTTTATATAGTCACTTTTTTTCACTAAATTGTACATATTTTGCGTTTAAATTTTGAATACCCAGTGTTAACAGATAGGTAATGACCAAGATAACCGGAATTTTTTCTTTAGTAATAGTCGCTGCTACCGTTGTATCTTCATATGGCAATCCTCCTCAGATTGATCCGGCTGACTCTGTCGCCTTGTATCAACCGGCGTATGATTATGAGTACGTTCCCGATGCCTCTTACGATCTGGTAGCCGATCGAATTGCCTGTATAGAAACCGATATTCCGCTTACCTACAACCATCGGGTAAAGTCTTTTGTCGACTACTTTACCGTTCGCGACCGGGAATACACTCGCATGGTAATCCGGCGTAAAGACGTCTACTTTCCTCTCTTTGAGAAATATCTTAAGAAGCATAACCTTCCCCTCAATCTAAAGTATTTAGCCATTGTTGAGTCGGGACTAAAACCTATCGCTCGATCCCGAGTAGGTGCAGTAGGTCTGTGGCAATTTATGCCCAGCACCGGACGCATGTTTGGCCTTAACCGGGATTGGTACGTAGATGAACGTCAAGACCCTGAAAAATCTACCGAGGCTGCTTGTAAGTACCTAAAGCAACTCTACGGTATGTTCAAGGACTGGGAACTAGCTTTAGCCGCTTACAACACTGGGCCGGGTAATGTTCGTAAAGCCATTCGCCGTTCAGGGTACAAAAAAAGCTTTTGGGACATCTACCGCTATCTACCTCGTGAAACCCGCTCCTACGTACCCCAGTTTGTGGCAATTGCCTATACACTTAACTACATAGATGAGCACAATTTACGAGAAGAGACACCAGACTACATGGTGGAAGCAAATACGGTTATGATTAATCAGTTTGCCAGCCTTAAAGTATTGGCCGAGCAGCTAAATGTATGTGAAGAAGACCTGGTAAGACTTAATCCTGAGTTGCGACGGGCCGTTGTTCCTGAAACTGCGAAAAATTATCCTCTCCGCATTCCCGCTGATTTGTCCGATTTCATGGCTGCTAACAGTGCGGCTATTCTGGATACCGTTGGAAGTGAAGTGATCAAGAAGCAGTTCATTGCGCAAACTCGGAAGAATAGTGGGTCTACCTACGGAAGAAGCAAAATGACCTACCGGGTTCGTCGGGGCGATGTGCTTGGAAAAATTGCTGAACGCCACGGAGTACGCTTATCCGATGTCCGCCGCTGGAATAACATCCGGGGAAGTCGCATCTATGCCGGACAACGATTAACGCTCTACGTAAAATCATCCAACCGAGCGGTAGCTTCCGCCCGAACCCCAATTAGTGCTAACGGTAAAGTTCATCTGGTACAACCGGGCGACTCGCTGTGGGAAATTTCGCGCAAATATCAAGGGTTAACGGTTTCAAAAATCAAACAACTGAACAATCTACGCTCCAATAGCATCAAACCGGGGCAAAAGCTAATTATCGGCCGCTAGCACATTTTTGCAAAATCAGGTACCAAAATATGGATTACTTCGTATAATCGAACGAAGTACATCCTAACCAAACTTACCGTTGATTTTGCTTACCTACTTACGCCCCTTTCTTTTTCTCTCTCTTATTACTATTGGTCTAGTTTCTTGCGAAGGAAGCGGAAGTTCCAAAGAGAGTTCCCTTCCCCTCGCTAGAGGAGCCGCAGGGGAAATTATTCTAGTGATGGATTCAACATCGTGGCGAGGTGAGTTAGGAGATGAATTACGTCAGATTTTTATGGAAGACGTTCCTGGACTCCCTCAGCCCGAACCCTATTACGATCTGCGCTACGTAAACCCATTTAAACTAAACGATGTGTTACGGAGTGCGAAGAATATGATCTTCGTAACAACATTGGATAATCGTAGTGCTTCGGGCGAGCGGATGCGCCGTTTCTTCACTGAAAATTCATTAGATCGGATAAAAAGTGATTCCACTTTTTTTAGTTACCCAATTAGTAATGTGTTTGCCCGAGGGCAGAAGAACCTATACCTGTTTGGAGTAAGTGAAGATATTTTACTGGAAAATCTTAGAGTGAATCATAAACAAGTACGGCAACACTTCTCAGAAACTGAGCGAAATAGAAGTCTGGAAGCACTCTATAAATCAGGAGAGCAGCGAGCCCTCGAGCGTGAATTGCTGGAAGACCATAGTTTTTATCTACGCATTCCGCAGGACTACGATTTAGTACCGTTAGAAGATAGCGTAAAGCAATTCGTCTGGCTTCGCCAACTGGGGCAGGCCGGTGAACCCGATATCAGTATTATAGTTACCTACCAGGAATATACCTCTGAAGGGGTTTTTCAACCGGAAGGAATCATGCAAGTTAGGGAGGAAACGCTTGGTAAATATATTGTTGACAACAACCCACCGGCGTTTATGACGGTGCAGGAGTTGGAACCAGTTGTATACGACACTATTAATTTTAACGGTAAGTTCGCCATTGAGGGGAGGGGACTTTGGAAGCTCAGTAACTTTACTATGGGTGGCCCTTTCCTGAGCTATGCCTTCGTAGACGAATCCCTCAATCGCTTTTACTATATTGAAGGATATGTCTATTATCCGGGGAAAAATAAGCGAACCGAAATAAGAGAGGTTGAGACGATACTCCGAACATTTCAAACCGAAGCTGAGTATCAGAATAAACAAACGGCTAGTAAATAGAACCTAGCTGCTCTATCAGATCGTATACAGTTTAGTTCCCCTGCGATTTTTCTAAGCGGTACGGAACGGTGTTCTCGTGCGTAAACGGAGGAATCGCTTCGTTCTGAAGCTCTATAAACTGGTTGGGTCCTTCGTCCTGTTTTATTAATTCAAAAGCATCGTAAAGTTCGCCCACTGCCGTGTAGGCTTCGTAGCGCAACGTGTTACCGTCAATATTGATAAGCTGAAACAATTGAGTGTTTTCGGCTGCTCGATCGCGCGAGGCTTCGTAATCATCCCAGTTATCCTTCACGTCGTACATCTTCCCCCCACTTACTGAAACTACGTACACCGTTCCGGTTATATCACGCGTATTTACCCCATCGGGAACATTCTCAGCTAAGGGATCTACCCGACCCCGAGCGTAGCTATGGTCATGGCCCTGAAGCACAATATCTACCTGATGCTTGTCAAAAACAGGCTTCCATAGCTCCCGCAGTTCGTCGTTATCACGATTACCCGATGCCGAAAATAAGGGATGGTGGAAGGTGACTACCGACCAACGATGTGGGTTTTCCGCTAGTACCTGATCTACCCATTCGGCTTGCTTCTCCTGCATCTCAATTGAGTTTAAAGCAATAATGCGGGTACCTTGGTAATCCACGTAGTAGGCTTGTTCTTTCAAACTGTCCGGACCATTCTGGGGCAACGTAAATTGCGGGTGCCACTGTACCGAAATATGACTAATATCCTGTTCTTCTTCTAATTCGGTGTAGCCTTCGTACTCGTGGTTACCAGGTAATGGTAGACTGGGTAATGTTCGATGAATCCAGCCGCCAGCGGTAAACCACTCATGCCACTCTAACTCGCTGTGGGCATCATTAACCAAATCTCCGGCGTGAATGATGAAGCGGGCATCCGGTGCGGTTCGGTAGCCCTCCCGGATCAGTCGGGACCATAAGTCCAGAATATTGTTTTGGGCATCGCCTACGTACAAAAACGAAAACGGCTCAGGTTCTTCACTGGCGGTACGAAACTGAATCCACTCGCTCCAGTGCTCTCCGTCGCCTACCCGGTAAGCGTACAGTGTATCCGGAATTAGTCCGGTGAAAGTAACCGAATGGTAATTTGCTTTGGTTTCCGCACTTTTTACCTGCGAGGCATCCATGGTTTCGGTAGTTCCGCTTACTCGCTTGGCATTCCGCCAAAAACGGGGGGCCGCCGTAGCAATCGCTACTTCTCCGAAGGCCTGCTTGGTACGGGTATCGGTTCGCCAAGTGGCACTCATTGTAGTCGCTGGATCATCCGAGAAATTCAGCACAATATGATCTGGTTGCTCGGAAGGGAGTCGCCATTTGCCGGGTAGATTCGGCCTAACATAGTCCTGTTGGGCGTATAAGCTAAAGGATAGAAGAAAAGTAGCGAGAAGGAGAATAGGTTGTGTTTTCATGCACTCAATATACATGAAATAGGGCAAAAAGCCCATGAAAGAAGTATTATGAAAATGTTAAATAGATTAGACCGGATTGCTACGCTGCCGAATCACTTCGTAAAGACTAATCGCAGCAGCTACCGACACATTCAGCGAGGCAATCTGGCCCTGCATAGAAACCTTTACCGCGGCATCGGCGAGTTTGAGGTAAGCTTCGGAAATGCCGTCTTCTTCCGAACCTAGTAGCAAAGCTACCGGACCCAATAAGTCTTGCTGCGGTAATAAATCATCGGCTTTTTCGGTGCAGGCAATCACCCGGATGCCACTACTCTTCAGATAGTTGATGCTCCGCTTCAGGTTTTCTTCCCGGCAAACTGGTATATGGTTGAGTGCACCCGCTGAAGCTTTCATGGCATCACCTCCCAATCGGGCATTTCCCTTGTTAGGAATAACAATGGCGTGTACTCCCAAACACTCGGCAGTGCGGGCAATGGCTCCAAAATTACGGACATCGGTAACCCGATCCATCAGTACGAGCAGAGGCTCTTGTCCACGCCGATAACATTCATCGATAATATTATCCAAAGAAGCGTATACCACTGAGGAAAGAAAAGCAATAATTCCCTGGTGGTTTTTGCGGGTAACCCGGTTCAGCTTTTCAGTAGGAACAGTACTGATGGGTACGTGCTGCCGACGGGCCTCAACAATAATTTCCTTGAACGATTCATTCTGCACTCCCTTCTGGAGTAGTATTCGCTCAATCTCCCGACCAGAATTTAATGCTTCTTGAACGGCTCGGGTGCCGAAGGCAATATCAGTTTTAGGATGACTCACAGTACTTTTCGCCCCTTTCGCCAGAGATCGATATTACGGTACCAAAAGCGCTCGAAGGCTTCGTCGCGCATTAGATTATAATGCTGATCGGTGAAAATGTTTTTTACTTTCATAAAGGTAAATGAAGTGTTAACCAGCATGTTATCGGCAGCATAAATCCAGACCTCTTTTTCGTCATCGCGGTACACATCGTCGGGTTTGCCATAGAGGGTGTAGATCATGCCCATACCGGTTTTCCAACCTTCTTTGTAAGTAGTAAATAGGTAGTTGGCTTTGGCCACCTGACGGTAGTAATTACGAATAATTGACTTGGCTCGATCTTGGGAACGGGCCGCCCTCATCCAGAAGTTATCTAATGCTAACTTGGGGGTTTCCTCTTCCCTAAGTTCACTAACTTCTTCGGAAGTGCTGATATAGCGAATCGGCTCAACCAGTGCCTCGGCTCGTACCAACCGAGGGTAGTAGGCATCTTCTACCCGAAACGAAATACCGGAAAGCGAGGTAGTATCTGTTTGCGTAAAGTAAAGTCCCAATCGGTCAAGATCCACGGGGCTATTCAGTGGAATCTGCAATAGCGAATCGACCGTAAGCTTAGGCTGCACTTCACGACTATTGCCTAACGGCGATGGGTTGGGGCCAAAATCGTGGTCGTAATAGTAAGCGTAAACCACCGAGTCCGAATCATTTAAGGATACGATGCGTACGGCAGTACCTTCGGCGACATAATTAGAAAATACTGGAATGTCTTCCGACGCCTGCATGAGCAGCAGCGAGGATAGTGGAAAATTCTGGTCAGTATTCAGCGACACATCAAACCGGATAGACGTTTCAGCGCCTGCTACCGATACGGTAAGATACAGGAATACATAATTTGCATTGTCCTGAAGTGGTACCTCAAAGCGATAGTACGCGGAATTAGCATCCTGCTTGATCCGCTGACTGGACGAAAGCGTTTGCGTACTTAGGGCTGATTCGGAATCATAGCTATCTCGCAATTCGTAACGGACCCCAGAAAGTTCTACACCCGGTTGATTAATGATTTGCAGGAAAATAGCCGCGTTGCTACCGCTACGCGCAACCTGAGAGTTGAGTTGAACCGGAGCTTCCAAATCGTAAATGTGGCTTACATTGGTTTTAGACAAACTCTGACTTACACCCGGCAAAATACTGCCAAGAAAAAAGATACTGATAAGAATACGGAAATACGTTTTCATACTAACCACAAAATATAGAAACTCTCCGTATGATAAGAGGTTTTTTACGAATTTATCCGATTATAATGCTCCATGAGTGCTTGCTCGTACTGTTGTGCCAACTCCGCTTGCCCCGCCCCTTGCAGTGCCCGAGCAATTTCATTTAGTACAATCAAGTGTTTTTGTTGCTCGTAACCCCGGCTACGATTTTCGTCAATCAGATACGTAAGCATTTCGTCGGCCCGATCGCCCATAATCTGCGCAATTTCGGTAGCCGTTGTATCTTCTCCTACTTCGTACAGCAATGCTACCGACTGGGCGTTCACGTAGTCAAACGGAATAGCTTCGTCCGGTATCAGTTCTAAACTGCGGTTTAGCACTTTCTTGGCCTCTTCGGTACGTCCGGCTGCTAACAGTTCTTTCGCCAAGCTGTTCAGACTGGAACGGTGGTTGAGCGCAAACTGCCGGTAGTCTTCGCTGTAGTACACATCCGGATTATCTAACTCTCGCCAGTAGAAATTCTCCATCATGTTTTCGTACATCACATCCAAGTTGGCAATCTCATCGTTCGGATCGGGATTGACAATGGGTAGCAGCCGATACGCGTTTCCTTCCTGAACGACGTTCTGCTTAAAGTCAATATTCGTACCCATCAACGAGGTATTATTGAAGTAGATGGGTCGCTCCCACTTATTGGCCGCAATCAAATCCAGAATCATCAGATCCTTCTTCTCCAGCGCCCGCCCCTTGATGTTCAGCATCAGGCGATCTGTTACTAGGTTACGAAGTTCTACCGGAACTATTTCTTTTAAGTTAACCGGTAGTTCAGGCGGAATTGAGTCATTACCCGAAACGGTTTGTTGAGTCTCGCTAGTGTCGTACAGGTCCACATCCAGATAGAAAGTTTTGGAGGGTACGGTGTTATAATCTGCCCGAGCATTTTGCAGCTTCAGGGCTGGTGAGTTCTTCTTGATTAGTCCTAGGTACTGCTCCAGATTAATGGCCCCTTTTACCTGCGGATTCTGCACGTAGGGCAAATAATCGTTCGGGCCACCTTGCTTGTACTGCTCTTTAGTGAGCGAAAACGGCAACGGCTTCGATTCGTAGGCCGGACGGGTCATCTGTTCAATATACCAGTCGGTATTGAAGTAACTTAAAACAATCACCCGTACATCGGTACGGAAGCCTTCCACCTCCTGAGCGTACCAGAGTGGGAAAGTATCATTGTCCCCCCCGGTGAAGATAATCGCATTGGGGGCACAGGAAGCCAAGAAATTCTTCGCCGAATCTACCGAGAAATACCGATTAGAACGGTCGTGATCGTCCCAGCCTTCGGCAGCCATAATACCAGGTACGATTAAACAGATTGCCACCGCAATTAAGCCGGCGTTGCGATGGTTCTTCACGAATTGACTAATGAACTGACTAAGCGCCATCACTCCGAAGCCAATCCAAATGGCAAAGGCGTAGAACGATCCGGCGTAGATATAATCCCGCTCCCGAGGTTCCACGGGGGGAGAGTTCAAGTACACCACCAGCCCAATCCCGGTCAGTAGAAATAGGACGCCTACTACCGAAAAGCTTTTCACGTCTCGCCGATACTGAAAGAATAAGCCTATCAAACCTAAAGCCAGCGGCAGCATAAAAAATTGGTTTCGACCTTTATTCTCCGCTAAAATGTTCGGCACATCAGCATCGCCTTCCCAGGGGCGTAGCCAAGCCGCTTCTTTAATATCACTCTCCCGCCCAGCAAAGTTCCACATAAAGTAGCGCATGTACATATGGCCGAGTTGGTACCGAAAGAAAAAGCCCAGATTATCCAGAAACTTAGGTTCTTCGTTGGGTCGCAGATTCATCCACTGACGGTAGAGTTGGGGGTGGTTTCCTTGCGTGCTATACGCCCGAGGGAAGATCGTACTCTTCTTTGGGTCGTAGGTATTTTCCAGTTTATAATCGGATATTATGTATTTTTCTTCACCCTTCTCGTAAACCGGAGCGCCTTCTTCCTGAGCGACTAGCTCGGCGGTAAAGTATTGTCCGTAGGCGAGCGGGCGGCTACCGTACTGTTCCCGCTTTAAATAGGAAGTAAAGCTGATAAAGGTTTCAGGATTGTTTTCGTCAATCGGTGGATTGTATCGAGAACGAATGATGACCAGCGAGTAGCAGGAATAACCGATTAGAATAAAGGTTAGCCCTAACAAAAACGTATTGAGGGTGGGCTTTTTGTGTTGAATGGAATAGCGAATACCGTACACTAACCCGCCAATCAGCAGTAGGCCAAAGATCACGAAACCCGAGCCAAATGGCAACCCGAGACTATTGACGGAAAACACTTCTATTTTACCGGCAATTGTCGGTAAACCCGGAATAATCCCTATTAAGATCAGTATGATAAACGCTCCACTAATGACGAGCGTAGTTACTATTCCACGGGTAGTGGTCTGATGCTTATGAAAGTAGTAGATCAAGCCTAAGGCCGGAATAGTTACCAAATTAAGCAGATGCACTCCAATAGAAAGCCCCATCGTGTAGGCAATTAGAATTAACCAGCGGTTAGATGCCGCTTCGTCTTCAATGTTCTCCCACTTGAGAATAGCCCAGAAAACAAAAGCGGTGAAGAACTGAGAAAGTCCGTATACTTCGGCTTCAGTAGCCGAAAACCAGATTGAATCGGAAAAAAGACCCGCTAGCGCACCGATGACTCCTCCCCCTAGTATCCATATTTTCTGCGACGAGGTTGCTTTCCCGGATTTTACGCCAAGTACTTTGTGCCCTAATAAGGTGATAGTCCAGAACAAAAACATAATAGCAAAAGCCGTACTAATCACACTCACCATATTGACCCAGAAGGCCACCATTTGCTCATCGCCAAACGATAAAAATGAAAATAAGCGACCAATCAGCAGAAATAGCGGGGCCCCGGGCGGGTGTGGCACTTCTAGTTTGTACGATACGGCGATAAACTCACCACAGTCCCAGAAACTAGCGGTTTCTTCTACGGTGAGCATGTACACTACCAGAGACAGCGCAAAAATTCCCCAACCAATAAAGTCATTAAGCTTTTTGTATGTCAGCATGAACCTGCAACTACGTTATAAAATAGGATTGCAAAACTAATCGAAACCTAGTAGGATAAAAACGATTTCGGCAACTACCGTAAAGTTAGTACGAGGTTAAGCTCAGATAAATTTCGTGGATAGTGAAATTTAACATTTTTTAGCATCCACTGTGGAACAGCCGCTGTGGAACAGCGGCGATAACTGATCATCACTTCGCTAAATTAATTTTCATTTCTTGTATGGAATATAGACCGATGTAGCATCCTACTAAGAAAGTGCTATGAGATTACTTATTCTACTCGTTGGTTCCTCGTTTTTCCTCCAGGATACCCCACCTAAACCCTACCTATTCTCGGAGGAAATAGTCAAACACACATTGGCCGAACCTTCTAATTACGCCTACCATAAGGCGGCCTGGCAGTATTCGTTCGTGGGTGAGTACCAGAAAGCATTATGGTCTTTTGAACAGGTAGGTGTAAGCTATCCAAATCTATCCCCAGAAGAGAAAGCCCGCTTTCTGTCCTTTCGACCTGCTCTAGCCCGCGATTATATTTTGGGCCAAGCTGAGCAGAAACAAATTATTATTATTAATGAGGCCCATCATCAACCGCTACATCGAGTATTTACTATTTCCCTATTAGAAGGATTGTACGAGCGAGGCTACCGCTTCTTGGGTTTGGAAGCGTTAGCTCACGCCGATACTGTACTTAACGAGCGCGGTTACCCGGTACTTAGCTCGGGATACTACACCCAGGAACCACAATTCGGAAATTTAGTGCGAGAAGCGTTAGAACTAGGCTACACGGTTTTTCCCTACGAAACCCAGATTCGGGCAAATGGTAAAGAACGAGAGATTCAACAAGCACGAAATATTGAGCAAGTGGTTAAAGCTAACCCTGACGGAAAGTTTTTCATCCACTGCGGTTTTGATCATATTAACGAGTCTGAAGTACCCGGCTGGGAAAAGGCGATGGCCGGTAGAGTACAGGAGTATACTGGAATAAACCCATGTACCATCAACCAGGAGATATTGACCGAGCACTTTTCTCGCACCACCGAAAACCCGTACTTTCAGTTGGTCGATACGTTAAACTATCCAGCAGTTTTTGTAAATGATGCTAACGAAGTTTTCCACGGCGGAAAAGAAGATAACCGCTTTGATATTCGTCTTTTTCACCCTCGCACTACCTACGCCAACGGTCGTCCGGACTGGCTGCTAATGGATGGTCAGCGATCGGTATATACGATAAGTGACAGTATAATATCGATTGATTACCCAGTACTCGTTAAAGCTTACGCTGAAAATGAGCGTGATGATGCCGTCCCAATAGACGTTATTGAACTTCGAGCGTACCCTAACGAAAAATCATTAATTCTACCGGAAGAAAAG
>JGI12210J13797_10034710_pt1 | contig 11211 bp, 10 predicted proteins | sample ElkSlonscriptome_3_FD_13797 | JGI IMG/M metagenome (IMG submission 13797) | reverse complement strand
CTCGTCCTCCTCCGAGGATTCCTCGAACAGGCTCGTCTGGTGGCGATCCACGAAGAGCCGGGATCGCTCCTCCGCCCCCTCCTGCACGAGCCGCTCCCGGAGGATGCGTCGCACCCGGAGATCCGAGGAGATCCCAGCGACCAGCATGATCACCATCCCCATGATCAGGGCTCCGAAGGCGACCACCGAGAGGGGGACCCGGTAGAAGGTGGCGATGCCCAGACGGAGGGTGACCCGCTGACCACCGTTCAGACCTGCGAAGGTCATGGACGCCACGAGGACAGCGAGGATCCCGAGGACGGTGAGGACTCGGCTCACCCGACCACCGCCGCAGGGGAGGGCACCAAGGAGCCTGCGAAGGTGGCTCCGGTGGTTCGTTCGAGGACCGCATGACGGTACGAGCCGATCAGCTCGCCCCCCCCGGGCACCACGACCACCTTGGCCCGACGAGTCCGGCCGAGCATGAAGCCCGGATCCCGCCCGGGCTTCTCGATGAGGATCTCCTCGACCCGGCCCACCTCGACCTGGTTGATCTCCGACTGGATGCGTCGAGCCACCTCGATGAGCCGCTCCAGGCGACCCTGCCCCACCGCCGCCGGAATCGTCCACTCCTCGGGCATCCGGGTCGCCGGAGTCCCGTCCCGGGGAGAGAAGCGATAGGTGAAGGCATCGTCGAACCGCACGGTCCGCATCAGCTCCAACGTCTCCTCGAACTCCTCCTCGGTCTCCCCGGGGAAGGCCACGATGACGTCGGTGGACAGGGCGATGTCGGGGATCGCAGCCCGGACGCGCTCCACCTTCTCCAGGAACGATTCCACCGTGTAGCGACGGAGCATCCGCTTCAGGGTCCGGTTGCTCCCGGCCTGAACGGGCAGGTGAAGCTGTTCGCACACCGCCGGCTCCGTCGCCATGACCTCCACGAGCTCCGGCGTCACGTCATTCGGGTGCGGCGAGGTGAATCGCACCCTCCGGATCCCCGGCACCCGGGCGACGGCCCGCAAGAGCTCCGGGAAGGCCCACTCGTCGTATCGATAGGAGTTCACCGTCTGGCCCAGGAGGGTGACCTCGGTGACGCCCTCTCCTGCCAGGCCCGCGATTTCGTTCAGGACCTCCGTAGGCTTCCGGTTCTTCTCCGGACCTCGGACGTAGGGGACGATACAGTAGGTGCAGCGATGGTCGCACCCCCGCTGGATCGGCACCCAGGCCGAGATCCCGGAGCTCCGCCGCTGCTCCAGCCCCTCGTAGTTCTCCCCCGTATCCAGGTCGAGGACCGTGAGCGACGGGCCGCGCTTCCGCGAAGACCGGCGGGGCGTCTTCCCGATGGAACCGGTCGGGATGGCGGTGCCTTCCCTACCGGTCCCCGACGTCGTTCCGCCCGAGGTCAGGTCACCCCGGCCCGGGCCGGTCAGGCGGTCGAGTACCTCCGGCAGGCTCCGATATCCGTCGGGCCCCATCACGAGATCCACATAGGGAGCCCGGGCGACGAGGTCCTCGCCCATCCGCTGGGCCATGCAGCCCGTGACGCCGAGGATCGTGCCGGGCCGCTCCGTCTTGAGCCCCTTGAGCTGGGAGACCCGACCCAGAACCCGCTGCTCTGCGTGCTCCCGGATGGCGCAGGTGTTCACGAGGATCACGTCCGCCTCCTCGGGGGTGTCGGCGATCCCGTAGCCGCCGGCCTGGAGTATCCCCTCCATGAGCTCCCCGTCGGAGATGTTCATCTGGCACCCGTACGTCTCCACGTAGGCCCGGCGCGCCGGGGGCACGGTACCGTCAGGCGGCTGTTCCGGAGAGGGTGCTCGAGGGGTCACGGTCACGATGAGGCCAAGGTGTCTGGAACGGAGGTCAGGGCAATATACAGATCGTGGCCCTCGATCCGGAGTCGCCCGGTGTGGAGGCGGTTCGGGTCGTTTCCTCTTTGCGGGCTCCGGGAGGAGCCGTCCTCGGCGATCCGGACGCGGAGATAGTCACCGGTGAGGGCGTTTCCACCGCTCTCCAGAACGACAACCGCCTCCTGGCCCCCGCGGGCCTCCCGATACCGGGAGCCCTTCAGGGCGACGCACTCCCGTAGCTCGCGACTCCGCTCCCCGGCGACGCGCTGCGGTACCGGCATCTCACGGACCAGCTCTGCCGCCACGGTTCCGTCCCGAGGTGAGAAGGGAAAGACGTGGAGGTAGGTGAAGGGAAGCTCCTCCACCAGCTCGAGGGTCCGGGCGTGGTCCTCCTCGGTTTCGCCGGGGAAGCCGGTGATGATATCGGCGCCCAGGCCCAGAATCGGCATCTGGGCCGCAATCTCCAGGGCCCGGCGACGGTACTGCTCCCGGGTGTGCCAGCGTCGCATCCGGCGAAGCACCGGGTCCGCGCCGCTCTGGAGCGGCATGTGGAGGTGGGGCGCCAATCCGTCCCCTCCGGCGGCCAGGAGCTCGAGGAGGCGATCGTCCACCTCGGTGGCCTCGATACTCCCCAGGCGGAACCGAACCCCGGGCACCTCGTCGAGGAGACGAGCCAGGAGGCCGGAGAGCGGGAGGGGGTCGGCCAGGTCTCGACCGTAGTGACCGATGTGCACCCCCGTGAGAACCAGCTCCGGGTGAGCCCGAGCCAGGAGGCGGGCCTCCGCCACCACGGTGTCCGGTGAGCGGGATCGGCTCGCCCCCCGGGCCAGCCGGGTGGCACAGAAGGCACACTTCCGATCGCATCCGTCCTGGATCTTCAGCCAACCTCGTGTGCCGGCCTCCCGGGAACGGAGGAGCTCGCCGCCCACCGGTTCGGTATCCATCCGGTCTAGGGCCCGATTCAGACCGATGGAGACCAGACCGCCGCTCGTGGCTCCGTCGGAGGCCACGGCGGTGGAGGCATTCGTCGAGGCGAGGGCCACCCGAACCGGATCGTGCCCCCCCACCACCGCTCCGACCCCGGGCATCTCGGAGTACTCCCGCTCCCGGAGGGCAGCGCTACACCCGACGACGACGACGTGGACCCCTGGGTTGTCCCGCTGCGCCCGTCGCACCGCGCGGCGAGCCTCGGCGTCGGCCTGGTTCGTGACGGTGCAGGTGTTGAGGACGACGACGTCGGCCTCCTCGCGACCGGCTACCGTCTCGGCCCCTCGGGCTTCGAGCTCCTGCCGCATGCGCTCAGTGTCGTACTGGTTCGCCTTGCAGCCGAAGGTCTGAAAGTGGACCCGCATACGTCCCCGCAGTCAGCGGATCGACATCCGAAGGGAGAACGAGAGCCGAAAGAAGTCCTCGGTGAAGAGACTCGAATCCCGGCTCCCCCACTCCACCCCGACGTCCGATTCCGCCAGGACCGCGCCCTGAACCTCCAGGAGGTTGATTCCCAGGCCCCCGGAGATCACGGACTCCACGATATCCGTCTCGGTTTCGGGCCGGAACGGCATCTCCCCACGTCGATACCCCAGGCGGAGCGCGGAAGACTTGCCGAGGAAGGAGAATCCCGTCCATTCGATCCCGCCGCCGACCCGGAACATGGAGGCCCCGGCGATCCCGTCGAGAGCTTCGGCGGTGCTGCCATAATCCGCCAGGTGGACCCCGGCGTTCAGAAAGAGCGCCTGAGACAGGATCGCGGTCCCCCCGACCCGGTACTCCCAGGGCATGTCCAACGTCACCCCGGCCCCGTCGGTGCCCCCGGTCGGGCTGGCTCTGAGTTCGCCGCCCCACGTGACCGAGCCCGCCAGACGACCCACCCCGGGGAACGCCAGCACCGATCCAGCCGTAGCCACGGCGCCGCCGTAGTCCCAGTTGCCCCCGACCTGGAAGTCGGGGAGCTCTCCCTCCACGGGCAGCGAATCGAAGCTTCGTGCGAAGCGCCGCGTCACCTCGCCGAGGTAGGTCCCGGCGTTGATCCCGACGGAGAGGTTCGGGGTGATCCGACGTGCGAGCCCGAAGCGAAGGGACGATACACCGCCATCCGACGCGAACCGGTCCGTGACCTGAGTGCCCCCCTCCCCGACTGAGAGGGTTCGCTCCTCGGCCACCTCCCAGTTCTGGTCGAGGACGCCGGTGAAGCTGGCGGTGACGGAGACGACGTTCTGGATGGGATAGATGAGACCGATGGAGGGGAAGCGCGACGCCGAGAAATCGGTGTTGCCCCCTCCCTCCTGTGCGGAGCCCCAGGTGGATTGCCCGGTGAAGGCGACGGAGGGGAGGAGCAGGTCCACTCCCGCCGCCGGGTCGTAGGGCGAGATCGGGGTGCCCCCCAGGCCGATCCCCACGCTTCCGAGCGCCACCTGCCGTGCATCGCCGATCTCCATCGGAGACCCGAAGATGTAACCGCTGAACAAGGACTGGGCCGCGCCCTCTCCCGGGACGGCGAACAGGAGGGCCAGGAGCCCGGCACCAGCCGTCGCCGACCGCCTCATCGGATCTCCACCGTGTCGATGGCCGTCAGGATCAACCGGAGCTTGGGCTCACCCGGCGACCCGGCGCCACCGAAGGTGGCATAGCTCACGGAAAAGGGCTCCAGGAGCGAGAGGAGGGACAGCTCGCTCGGAACGCTGTCGACATCGATGTCCGGATCCACCAGCGACGAGATGAAGTCGGTGACTACGATGGGGAACTCGGTCCCCGCATTGGGGCCAAAGGCATCCGGCGCCAGGGCCCGCCCCGCCAGCCCCAGGAAGGACGGCCCAAGAGGCGACTTGGGCAGCCGCTCCGCCACCAGGACCGGCCGGGCGTCGGCCAGGAGGGTGTCCGTAGGTTGGAAGGCCCCGGGGACGGTCTCCTCGCTCGTGATGATGATGGCGGCGTAGTTCAACCGTCGGGGCGTCAACGTGAAGGGGCAGGTGACCAGAGCGCACAGGGTGTCCGGCCCGTTCAGAACGGTGGGCATGTCCAAGGTCAGCACGGTGCGCCACGCAGGCGCCCCACCGACCCGGATTCCATCCTCCTCCGGCTCCGGAAAGGGCGAGTAGATGAAAGTCCGGCGCTCAGGAAGGGCGCTGACGACGATGATCGTATCCTGATTGATGCTGGGCCGAACGTTGATCCGGAGGTCCAGGCTCAGAACCTCGGTGAAGGCCCCGGGCGTCACCATGTCGACCCGGGCCGACGGGCGAGAGCCGATCGTATCGTTGAAGATCGCCAGCGTCGCGGAGTCCAGCGGGAAGATCACCGAGTCGGACACCTCCGGATTCCATGTGCCCGTGGCGAGCCGGGTGGAGGGTTCCGCACCGGGCTCCTCCCAGGCCTGCTCGTCGAGTACCGTGTCCACCCTGAGGTCCCAGCTCGTGGAGGGCGCGTGCCACTGCTGCTCAAAGGTGTTCAACGCCATCTCCACGGCCCCGTCGGTCCGGCTCCGGACCGTATCGATCCGAGCCACGACATACCCGTCGAGGTACGTAAGGGAAGAGTCGGCCCGGGTCTCCCCCGTGGAGTCCTGCACGGTGGCCGCCCTCGGAAACGTGGTAAACTGAACCAGAGCTCGGGAATCCAGCGTGCCCCGGTAATCCTCGGCGACGACCTGAGCAATCAGGTCATCGGGGGATCCGAACCCTCCGAAGGTCTCGATGGTGCTTCCAAACTCGGACCAGGGGAGAATGACCTCGACGGTCGCCGGTCCCACGGGGATCAGATCCCCGTCCAGCGACGTCGGCGACGTCTCTTCACAAGCGACCACACCGAACACGGTCGCCGCAATAAGGGCTACAACGGGAGTGCGCTTCACTCCCCCTCCTTGGTCATCGGTCGGGCCCACTCGGGTCCGGACACTTGGATTTCGATTCAGTCCGTCGACGGCGGTCGTTCAGCAACTGCGCCGAGGCCGAGGGCGGCATCCACACACGGGGAAGCCGGGAGGTGAACCCGGTGAGCACCTCGTATGCGATGGTCCCCATCCACCCCGCCAGCTCGCCGAGCCGGATCTCTCCCTCACCATCACGCCCGAGAAGTGTAACCACATCGCCGGTCCGTACACCGTCCAGCCCTGTAATGTTTACCACCGTGACGTCCATGGAAACCCGTCCCACGACCGGCACTCTACGACCCGCCACCAGGACCTGGGCCCGGTTCGACGCCGAGCGGCGATATCCGTCGCCGTAACCGACGCCCACCGTGGCCCAGCGTTCGGGGCCAGAGGCGCGGTACGTGGCCCCGTATCCCACCTCCGCCCCGGCGGGCACTTCGACTACGCGGAGAACCCGGGCCCGCAGCGCGACCACGGGGTCGGGATCAGGTAGATCGGGACCCGAGGCACCGCCGTAGAGGCCGATCCCTGGCCGAGCGAGGTCGAAGGTGTGATGCTCCGAATCGAGCCGAAGAGCCGCCGCGGTGTTCTGGACGTGTCGCAGTACACCGGGGGGAGGATCGAGGACCGCGAGCACGTGGGAGAACCGACGAAGTTGTTCCGCCACCCCTGGTCCACCGGCCTCATCCGCAGAGTGGAAGTGGGTGAACACCCCGTCCCACCGCAGCGGGGCGGCCAGGGCCTCTCGTATCGCCGGCGCCCACCCCTCGACCCGGTCCCAGCGGAGTCCCGCCCTCCCCATCCCGGTGTCGACCTCGAGGTGCACCGGGACCGGCCCTGTAGCGGCTGAGGCGAGGCGGTCGAGGGTCTCGATGTCCGAGATGGTCGGGATCAGCCCGGCGGCGACCACACGGGCCTCGGTCCCCGGGGGTAGGGGGCTGAAGACCACGATGCGGTCTCGCACCCCGTGACCCCGAAGGCACTCTCCCTCTGCCGGAGTCGCCACTCCCCAACCCCAGGGCTCGAAGGGCGCCACGGTGTCGACCACACGGGTCATCCCGAGGCCGTAGCCGTCCGCCTTCACCATGGGGATCACGCCACATCGTTGGGGCAGACCCTCGGCGATACGCTGGTAATTCCGACGGAGGGCTGCCGCGTCGATCTCGACCCAGGCTCTGGAGCGGAGATCCACCTCCTCCGACCCGGCCTCCACACCCGGGGGACTCGAGAACCCCGCCGGGCTACTATCGCCCGCGTTCTCGGGGTGCCCCCCACCCATCGGCCCTGCAGCGCGCTCCGTTGACATAGGCGAGCAAGGAAGCGGAAGATCCGGAACCGAGCAACCCTCCTCACGAGCCGACTTCATGCCCGACCACGGCAGCGACACCCCCCCGCCCGCCCCCGGGGCAGACCACGCCGAAGCCACCCCCGGGACGTTGGACCGAGGGCTCGCCGTCGTCCGCTTCCTTCGGGCGAACTGCCCTTGGGACGCGAAGCAGACCTCGGAGTCCCTGGTCCGCCACCTCCTGGAGGAAGCCCACGAGGTCGCCGACGCCGTCCACTCCGGAGACGACCGGGCGCTCGAGGGCGAGTTGGGGGACCTGCTCCTCAACCTGGCGTTCCAGGTGGTCGTGGCCGAGGAGGCGGACCGCTTCACGGCGGATTCCGTGGCGCGACGGCTGGAGGAGAAGATGCGCCGGCGGCACCCGCACCTGTACGGCGACGGACCCCGGGAGGACTGGGAGACGCTCAAGGCCCGGGAGCGCGAGGAGTCTCTCCACGACGGGGACGGGGAGGCCGATCCCGGCGTTCTCGATGGGCTGTCGAAGAGCCTCGAGCCCCTGAGCCGTGCCCACCGCATGCAGGAGCGGGTCGCCCGGGTGGGCTTCGACTGGGCCGAGCCCCGGGGCGCCTGGGACAAGGTGGCCGAGGAGGTTCAGGAGGTGGGTGAGGCGTTGGGCCAGGGGACCCGTGACGAGCTGGAGGAAGAGCTCGGGGACCTCCTCTTCGCTGTCGTGAACCTCGTGCGCCTGACCGGTTTCCACCCCGTGGCGGCCCTCGACCAGGCAAACCGCAAGTTCCGGCGCCGATTCGAGGGGCTGGAGCACGAGGCTCGGAACCGCGGGATCACCCTCACGGACGCCTCGCTGGAGGAGCTGGATGCCCTCTGGGACGAGGTGAAGCGCAAGGAGGCGGGGGGTCGCGGAAAGCGCTAGCGGTCGGGCGTCCCTCAGTAGCCGGCGTCTCTGTCCACCACGTTGCGCATGTCCTCCGCCCTCCCCTCCAGGAAACAGCCGAGGTTGTGGAGGATCACATCCGCCTCCCTCCGCCAGAAGTGGCGGGTCACCGGTGAGACGTGGGGCGTTATCAGGACGTTGGGCATGCGCCACAGCGGGGAGTCCGCAGGGAGCGGTTCCGTTTCGAAGACGTCGAGGCCAGCGCCCCGGAGGCCACCGCTGTCGAGGGCGGCGACCAGCGCCTCTTCGTCGACCACCGAGCCACGGGCCACGTTCACCAGGATTGCGCCATCCTTCATACCGGCCAATGCATCGGCGTCGATGAGCCCCCGGGTCTCCGGGGTCTCCGGGGTCGTCACGACCACGGCGTCGGACTCAGCCAGCAGCCGCCGGAGGCCCTCGGCGCCCCGAAGCACCTCCACCCCCTCGGGTCCCCTCCCCCCGGTTCTGCGCAGCCCCAGGGTCCGGGCACCCAGCGAGCGACAACGCCGGGACACCTCGGATCCAACGCCGCCCAGGCCCACGATCCCCACGGTGCTCTGGGACAGCTCTCGGAGAGGGGCCTCGGCGGCGTAGAATGGCTCTGTATCCCACAGCGCCCGGACCTGACTCCGGACGGCCAGGTCGAAGCCCCGGAAGAAGTGGAGGATCATCCCCAGGACCGCCTCGGCCATGGGGGGGCCGTGAACCCCGGCGGTGTTGGTGAAGATCAACTCTCGGCGGCGGAGCATCTCTGGAGTCAGGGAGGAGGTCACCCCGGCGCTCCCGGAGTGCACCCACGCGAGCCGGGACCCCGCCCTCACGACCTCCTCCGCGATGCCGAACCCCATGTAGACGCGGGCGTCGGCGACGGCGTCCAGGACCGCCGGGTGGACCCGGGTGGAGCCGTCCCCCGTCCCCTCGGAGGGCGTGTCCAGGACCGCCAGCGTCCAGTCGTCCGGGAGCGCGGCACGGATCTCCTCCCGAAACCAGGGGGGCTGGCGCCAGATGGGGCGTTGATCGTTGAGGTCGACGACGACGTGGGCCATGGTCGGATGCGTTGCTGGGAGGCTGAGGGAGGGCGTCGCCCACCATAAGGCCTCCCGTGGATCCGCGGCGACCTCCTAAAGGATTAGTTGACATTCCGGCCCCACCTCACCATCATCTACTAACGATTTAGTTTTACATACTGGTTTCGGCCCTCGTCAGGCCTCTCACCGCACAGCTGCAGAGGCAGCACGCGTCGAACCTCGAGCCAACCAAGTCGGGAGAGCGCTGTGCACGTTCGATTCACGGACCGGGAGCTGGACATCATGCGGGTCCTGTGGGACCGGGGGCCGAGCACTGTGGCCCAGGTCAGAGACGCCCTGCAGGACGACCTGGCGTACAACACGGTCCTCACGATGCTCCGGATCCTGGAGGAGAAAGGTCATGTGACCCGGGATACCCGGGACCGGGCCCACACCTACACTCCGGCCGTGGAGCGGGAGCAGGCTGGAGCCGGGGCTTTGAAGCGCCTGATCTCGACGCTGTTCCCGGGCCGGCCCGACGAACTTCTGGTCCGGTTGGTTGACCAGGAGGAGGTCGATGCTGGGGAGCTTCGCCGGATGCGGGACTTCCTGGACACACGCCTGGAAGCCCTCGAAGACGGCCAGGACCCCGAGTCGAACCCCCGATCCACTCCGGAGACCACACCCCAAGAGGAGGACCGATGATCACCTGGATGCTCTACTCCGTTCTCCTGAGTGGCGGCCTCGCCGTGGCCGCCGACCGGATCGCCGGATTCCTCCGAGCCCGGGCTCGCCCGGAGAGGTGGGTCTGGACCTTGGCGCTGCTCGGCTCCGCCCTCCTCCCCTTCCTCCTCCCTCTCATGCCCCGGCTCGGCGGTAGCGCCGTCGGGGTCGTCTCCCTGCCCGGCCTCACCGTCGGCGCCGAGGGACCCGAGACCGCCGGAGGCGCCGTGCTGGGGCTGGACCAGATCATCCTGCTCTTCTGGGCTGCGGCGGTCCTGGTGTTGGGTCTCCAACTCTGGAGGAGCACTCGTCGGCTTCGACGCATCGTCGCCGACGGGCGACTGATCCGCCGCTGGCCGGTGGAGATCCGGTCCACACCCGGGACAGGACCGGCGGTGGCCGGTCTGCGACGTCCCGTACTCCTCCTCCCGGACGGCCTCGAGTCCCTGGCTCGATCCGAGCGTCGTTGGATCATGCGCCACGAATTCGAGCACATCCGAGCCGGGGACCCGGCCCTGATCTGGCTGGCCCTCGGGGTCCGCAGTCTGATGCCCTGGAACCCCGCCACGTGGTTTATGGGACGGCGGCTGAGGGAGGGGTTGGAGTTCGACTGCGACCGCCGGGTGCTGGCTCGACGTCCCGATCCTCGGAGCTACGGCGAGACCCTCCTCTCGCTGACGACCCCGGGGCCCGGACCCGCCCTCCCTGCGGCGGCCTTCCGGGAACCCCTCGTATCTCTCAAACGGAGGTTCTTCTCCATGACTACGCCCCGACGTGCCCTCGCCCCGAGGACCCTCGCCCTGATCGCCGGCCTCGCCGCCGCCGGATGGATGGCCGCCTGCGAGTTCTCCCCGACATACGTGACGGTCGAGGCCACACGGGCCGACGTCACGGCCGAGAGCGACTCCGTGGCCATCACCGACCCCACCCGGGTCGGCGATGGGCCCACCTTCACGCCCTTCACTGTGGCCCCGTCCATCATCAACCGGGACGAAGCGGTTGCGGCGCTGGAGCGGGAGTACCCGCCTTCTCTCCGAGATGCGGGAATCGGTGGGCAAACCAACGTCTGGTTCTTCATCAACGACGAGGGCGAGGTGGAGGACCTCCGCGTCCAGGAGTCGTCCGGGAACGAGCAGTTGGACCAGGCAGCCATCCGGGCGGCGGCGGCGTTCCGATTCACCGCAGCTCTCAACAAGGAACAGCCCGTCCCGGTGTGGGTCGCCTTCCCCATCACCTTCCAGACACCCTGACAGACGGTCCTGGCCTCGATCTTGCGTTATATTGGGGTAGAGGTATCGATGACTGCTCGACCAGCTGGGAGAAAGAAGATGAAGAAGGCGATGAAGACGCTTGCCGCCACGGTGGCGGTGGTGAAGGCCCCGAAAACGTCCTACGTACTGCGTCATCCCCTGAAGGGAACGCGCAACCTGCTCATGCTTCGAGGTGCCCGGTCCCTCCTGGCCACGCGCAAGGCTGCCGTGACGGCTGCGGCGGCGGTGGCTGTCCCGGTGACCGCCTGGCTCCTCGGGCGAGCCGCGTCGAACTGACGACGCCGAGGGCAGCGACTG
>JGI12210J13797_11327189_pt1 | contig 11215 bp, 10 predicted proteins | sample ElkSlonscriptome_3_FD_13797 | JGI IMG/M metagenome (IMG submission 13797) | reverse complement strand
CTTCAAGCCCGACGAGCTGGAGGAGGTCTGCCGTCTTTCCGACCACGTCATCTTCAATTCGCCCGGCCAGATGCGCCGCGCCGCGCTGATCCTCGATCAGGCGGCGACGACCGGCGGTGATGTATCGGTGGGCCTGCGCATCAATCCGCAAGTTCCGACCGGCGAGGTCCCGCGCTACGACCCGTCCTCGCCCGGGTCGCGGCTCGGCTTCCCGCTCGACCAGCTGGCCGAGGAACACATGGAAGGCGTCGAGGGCATCCATTTCCACAATCTGTGCGAGCAGACATTCGAACCGCTGGCGCGGACATGGGACCGCGTGTTCGACGCGATCGAGCCTTGGTTCGGGCAATTGAAGTGGATCAACATGGGCGGGGGCCACCACATCACCCGCGCCGATTACGAGCGCGAGGAACTGGTCGAATTCCTGAAGGACGCCGCCGCTGACACCGGTGCGGAAATCATCATCGAGCCGGGCGAGGCGGTCGCTCTTGATGCGGGAATCCTGGTCGGCACGCTGCTCGATATCGGCTTCAACGAAGTGCCGATCGGCGTCACCGACGTGTCCGCCACCTGCCACATGCCCGACGTGATCGAGGCGCCCTATCGCCCGGCCATGCTGAACGAACTCACCGACGACAGCATCCCGATCAGGCTCGGCGGCCCGTCCTGTCTCGCCGGCGACGTCATCGGGGACTATCGCCTGCCGGTCCCAGCCGAGCCCGGCGCGCGCTTCGCCTTTCTCGACCAGGCGCATTATTCGATGGTCAAGACCAACACCTTCAACGGAGTCCAGCTTCCCAGCATCTGGTTGTGGGACAGCGAGACCGATGCGCTGGAATGCGTCAAGCGCTTCGAATACGAGGATTTCCGCGATCGGCTGAGCTGAGCGGTCACAGCCCCTTGCGCCCGAAACCGCCTCCGGCGTGCAGCCTGGCATATCGGGCATTGTCCTCACCGCGGGCAAAGTCCTGCGTTCGATGGGGCGGGGCCTTCTCTTCCGCGACCACGCGCCCGCGCTCATTCTGGTTGATCGAAAGCGCGAGGCGCGCAAGCGCGGCGAACTGGTCGGCGGTTTCCTCGGCCAGCATCCGGTCCTTTTCGGCGTCCATCGAGCCGCTTTCGAACAGGTTCTCGCGCTGCTCGACCGCTACGATCACCTCGCCTTTCGCGAACAGGGCGCGCACCGCCTTGCCGCGAAATGCCGTCTCGAGCGCGACGAGGTGCTCGACATAGGCCGGGTGGACCAGAACCCGCGCCTCGACCGCGTCGTCCGAATAGAGATCGAAGGCGTCCTCGAAGGCGGGATGAACCTGGTCGACATAGGAGAGCAGGTGCCCGTCGAAATCGACGCTGTCCTTTTTCCCGCCGAGCCCGAACCAGGCCTTGTGCCGCCCCGCGCGCTGAAGCAGCGTGGTCGAACCGAAATCGCGCCCGAAACGCATCCGCACGATCGCGCCGCGAAACACCGTCTCCCAGCGGCGGTTCTTGCCAGAGCCTCGGCGCGCTTCGAGATGCGCTTCGTAGAGGCCGAATGCATGGCCCTCCAGCGTACCGTGCCAGTGATCCTCGAAACTGTCGCGGTCATGGCGCGGCACCAGCCCGTATCGCTTGGCCGCGGCGAATTCGGCGCCCGGTTCGACATCGTGTTCATAGGCGATGCCGAGACTGCCTGCGATTGCCGAATTGATCCCGATCTTGATCGCCTTTCTGGCCCTGGCGATCGGCTGGTAGCCCCATACGGCGACGCCGACCACGCCGACAAAGCTCACCACCGCAGGCAAGTCGAAGCCCCAGTCCGGACCGAACCAGAGGAAGGCCAGCACCGGCATCAGGCCTGCCGCGCCCCATGTCCAGCGCGAGGCCGCCTGCTCCCTGGCCGCGCCGCGCATGCCGGCCTGCCCGGCGAGCCAGTCGCCAAGTTCACCCTGCATCAGGCCGCCGACATCCGCACGCATGACCGCTTTCCCTTAACCAATTGCCGCTAACATAGTCGCTGCCCGGTAAAGGAGGGGTGAGCAAATGGTCGATATTCTTGGCTGGTTCTGGACTTCGGCGATCCTCGTGATCGCGGTTGCGGCATTGCTGCTGGTTATCGGCGTCTACAACAATCTCGTCTCGCTGCGGCAGAATGTCCGCCAGGGCGCTGCCGATATCGACGCGCAACTGCGCCAACGGCATGATCTCATCCCGAACCTCGTCGAGACGGTGAAGGGCTATGCGGGGCACGAATCCTCGACGCTCGAAGCGGTGGTCGAGGCACGCAACCGCGCCAAGCGGAGCGGGCCGAACACCGCGAGCGAGCAGGGGCTGCGGGTCGCGCTCGACAATCTGCTCGCGCTGGGCGAGGCCTATCCGGACCTCAAGGCGAGCGTCAATTTCCAGGAATTGCAGCGCGAGCTCGCCGATGTCGAGGACAAGCTGGCCGCCGCGCGCCGCGCATTGAACGCTGCGGTCGCGCGGTTCAATTCGGCCCGCGAATCCTTCCCAGCCGTGCTGTTCGCAGGCGCGCTCGGATTCAACGTGGCCGATTTCAACCGGCTCGACGACAGCGAAAAGGGCACGGTCGACCAGGTCCCAGCGATCTCTTTCTGACGAACAGGCGGCACGGCCCGCCGACAGCGCGCATTCTGACGGAACTTCGCCGCGCATTTGCGTTGATTTACAACGCTGAACGCGGCGAGCCATCGTGCCCGCATGAAGCGCGCGAGATTTATCATTGCGTCCCCGCTCCAAGTCTCTATATGCGCGCTTCCTCTGCCCCAAGGGACATGACCGCAAGGCAGGCTCAAACCGTTTGGTTCAACGCTAAACCTCTGGGGGTCCCTTGAATTGCGCACATATCCCGACGCCAAGGCTGTAGCCCGGGCCCTGCGCCCGGAAGAACCGGTTATCCTCAACCGGCCGCATGCCGCACGCCGGGCGGCTGAATTCTTCGTCGGCAAATTTCCCGGCAAGGTGCTCTACGCGGTCAAGGCCAATCCAGCGCCCGACCTGATCGAAGTGCTGTGGGATGCGGGCGTGACCCATTACGACGTCGCCTCGATCGCCGAGGTCCGGCTGGTGCGTGCGGCGCTGCCGAAGGCGGTGCTGTGCTTCATGCACCCGATAAAGACTCCGTCGGCGATCCGCGAGGCGTATCACCAGCACGGCGTGAAGACCTTCAGCCTCGATACGATCGAGGAGCTGGACAAGATCGTCGAGGCGTGCCGCGATCCAGAAACGGGCGCGCCGGCGACCGATCTGCGTCTGTGCGTTCGGCTGCGCGTTTCCTCCGAATATTCCGAGCTCAGCCTCGCCAGCAAGTTCGGCTGCGACCTGACCGAAGCGCCCGCGCTGCTGCAGCAGGTGCGCCAGCATTGCGACTGGCTCGGCGTGTGTTTCCATGTCGGCAGCCAGGCGATGACGCCGTTCGCCTTCGTCCAGGCACTGGACCGCACCCGGGCGGCCATCGCCGAGGCCAGCGTCGTTATCGACATGATCGACGTGGGCGGCGGTTTCCCGAGCATATATCCCGGCATGGAGCCGCCCCCGCTCGAAGACTATTTCGCGATCATCCACCACCATTTCTATGCGCTCCCGATCGCCTACAACGCGGAGCTGTGGTGCGAGCCGGGCCGCGCGCTGTGCGCGGAATACAGCTCGATGATCGTCAAGGTCGAAAAACGCCGCGGCACCGAATTGTTCATCAATGACGGGGCCTATGGCGCGCTTTACGACGCGGCGCATGTCGCGTGGCGCTTTCCCGTGAACGCGCTCGGGGACGACCTGCGCGACGCGGACGAGGATTTCGCTTTCTACGGGCCGACCTGCGACGATGCCGACTACATGGCCGGCCCCTTTGCGCTGCCCGGCGACATCCAGGCGGGCGACTATATCGAGATCGGGATGCTCGGCGCATATGGCGCGGCGATGAAGACCGGCTTCAACGGCTTCGGCAATGCCGAGAAGGCGATCGTCACCGACGAGCCGATGATGAGCTGTTTTGCCGGCGATCGCGAGCGCCCGGCCACGGACAACGTGGTCAATCTGCGCTAGGTCGTTGCCGGTTTCTGCATTGGTGGTATAAGGCGGCAATACACCAGTACGGAGAGGTTCCAGTGCTTCGCCAAGTCCTGCCGTTCGTCGCTGCCTGTTTCGCAGCGACGCCTTCGATCGCCCAGGAAACTGAGGCGCAGAGCGCCGACGCCGAACCGGTGCGCGTGATGATCCTTGGCAGCTATCATTTCGCCAATCCCGGCCTCGACATGGCGAACATCGAGGTCGACAACGTCCTGACCGAGCGACGCCAGCGCGAAATCCGCATTCTCACCGATGCCCTGGCACTCTGGCGCCCAACGAAGATCGCGGTCGAAAGCGTCGCGAGCACTTCGGATCTCACTCTGCCGAACTATGCCGCGAGCGACGAATTGCTCGCATCGAGCGCGAATGAAAGCGTCCAGATCGGCTACCGGCTCGCGCGCGAGCTTGGCCACGATGCGGTGTTCGGCTTCGACGAGCAGGCCGAAGACGAAACACTGGATTATTTCCCGATGGGCCCCGTGGTCGAATTCGCCGAACGGTCGGGCCAGATGGGCACCATCGAGCGGATGACCAGCGCGATCGAAGCGCGAATGGCCGAGGAACAGGCGCGCCTTGCCGGACAATCGATCGCCGAAAGCCTTATCGTTCACAACGAACCGGCCAGATTGCGCGCCGATCATGACCGGTTCTATTACGGACTGATCGCAATCGCCGATGCCGAAGAGCAGCCGGGCGCGGTGCTGAATGCCATGTGGTTCATGCGCAATGCGAAAATGTTCGCCAAGCTGACGCGCATTGCCGAACCGGGAGACCGCGTTTTGGCCGTGGTCGGAAGCGGGCATGCGGCGTGGCTGCGCGATCTTGTCGAAGGGATGCCGGGATACGAACTGGTTGATTCGCTGCCATATGTCCGCGCGGCGGCCATCGCGTCGCGGACACCGTAAACGTTGGGGGCTGGCGCCTTATCGTCCGGGTGGAACAGTCGTCGCGGCGAGCTCTTCTGCAACCAGCCGCAGGACCGACGGTTTGAATCCGATTTCGAAATGCCCCGCTTGGACCTCATGGTTCATGGTATGCTCGCGGTCGCGCTCGATGCAGCATTCGGCCGATACGATCCCGTCGCTGCGCGAGTATATCGCGACCGCATCGACGGGCGGTGGCTCCTTGCTGCGGGCGATCTGGCGGCTGGCGACCGGATCGTCGAGCCGGTGGCCACTCAATTCCTCGTAAAGCGGCCATGCGCGATTGGCGTAAGGGTTGCCGGTAAACGGTGAGCTGAGCGACACGACGCGGCTGACGAGTTCGGGCCGGGCCCGGGCAACCATGCGCGCGACGATGCCGCCCATGCTCCAGCCGACCAGCGCCACCGGACCTCCCGCTTCCCGCGCGCGCGTTTCGACCGCGGCGATCGCGTTTCCGTTGTGAAGCCCGATCGTCTTGCGCCCCATGTTCCGACCGAGCCCCCAGCCGTGCACTTCGAAGCCGCAGCGTTCGAGATACCATCGCAGGAACAGGGTCGAACGGTCCGTGAAGCCGAAGCCGGGAATGACGACAACGGGGATGCCCTTGCCCCCGAACCGGCGTTTCGGCCAATGCCTCGCAAGGCGCAAGGGAAGGGTAAGCACGGTCTTTAAAAAGCGCGGGATCTCCAGCCAGTAGAGAATGCGCGCACGCAGGCCTTTCGGCGATGTCCGCTCGGGCCTTTTGCGCGGCCTTTGCGCGGGGTTTTTCGCATTGCAATCCGTCACCTTCCTGCAACGCGGCTCATCCGCCTTTGTGCCGAGGCGTTGCAGCCAAACAGGCTACCGGCAGACGCCAGTGAGGAGTGGTGGCCGGACGAGGCGCCGCCGAGCTTCAGTCGAAGCCCACGAACCGTGCGGCTTCCTCCACGCTCTTGCGGTTCGATACCACCGCATTGGCCGGGAAGTCGGGGTCGGGCCACCCCATCGCTACCGCCTTCATGATGACCTGGGTGTCAGGAATGCCTGCATGTTCGCGCACCACGGGGCTCTGCATGATCCCCTGCGAGTTGATGACGCAGCCCAAACCCCTCGACCACGCCGCATTGACAAGAGCGGTCGTCACCGCCCCGCAATCGAAGGCGGTGTCGTCGCTGTCCGACAGCTCCTTGTCATAGGCCACGATCACGCAGACCGGCGCATCGAACTGGCGAAACCCGCGCAGCACCCAGTCCTGCCGCGCATCCTTGTCCTCGCGCGCGATGCCCATTGCGCCGAACAACTGCTTGGCGACTTCGACCTGCCGTTCGCGGTGGACGCCTTCGAAGGCATGGCCGCGCCGGAATTCGCGGCTGTCGGGGACGCCTGCTAGGATGTTCTCGGTGTTGCCCTTGCGGATGCGGTCCAATGGTTCGCCGGTGATGACGTGGAAATGCCAGGGCTGGGTGTTCATGCTGGTGGGCGAGCGCATCGCCAGGCCAAGCACTTCCTCGATCAGCGCGCGCGGCACGGGCCGTTTCAGATAGCCCCGGATCGAGCGCCGCCCCATCACCACCTGCGCGTAAGTCTGGTCCGGCGATCCGCCCACATCACTCTCCCGAATCTCTTTCAGCCCGGACAGCTAGCGCAGCGCGCGCGCGGAACAAAGGACGCTACGGCTAGGCGCTCCCGCTCAGGCCGCCTCGCGCAGCTTGATCTCGAGCCGGTCCCAGATCTCGACCAGTGCACCTGTCAACTCGTCGAGCATCGGCTCGGTGTGCATCGGGCCGGGCGTGAAGCGCAGGCGTTCGGTCCCGCGCGGCACGGTGGGGAAGTTGATCGGCTGGACATAGACCCCGTATTCGGCGAGCAGGATGTCGCTGATCTGCTTTGCTCGCACCGGATCGCCGACCATCAGCGGGACGATATGCGTGGTCGAATCCATCACCGGAAGACCGGCCTCGGCGAGCTTGAGCTTGAGCATGGCGGCATGCGCCTGCTGCGCCTCGCGCTCGACATTCGATGACTTGAGGTGCCGCACCGAGGCGAGCACGCCCGCGACCAGCACAGGCGAAAGCGAGGTCGTGAAGATGAAGCCCGGCGCATAGCTCCGGATGCAGTCGATCACGCGCTTGTCCGCCGCGATGTATCCGCCCATCACGCCGAACGCCTTGCCCAGCGTGCCTTCGATGATGTCGATCCGGTGCGCGGCCTCGTCGCGTTCCGAGATGCCGCCGCCATGCTCGCCGTACATGCCGACCGCGTGGACCTCGTCGATATAGGTGAGCGCGTTGTATTCTTCCGCAAGGTCGCAGATCGCGTGGATCGGGGCGACGTCGCCTTCCATCGAATAGACGCTTTCGAAAGCGATCAGCTTGGGCGTGTCGGGGTCCTCTGCGGCGAGCAGTTCCTCGAGGTGGCGCACGTCGTTGTGGCGGAATACGCGCTTCTCGCAACCCGAATTGCGGATGCCTGCGATCATGCTCGCATGGTTGAGTTCATCCGAGAAGATCACGCAGCCCGGCAGCAGCTTGGCCAGCGTCGAAAGCGTCGCATCGTTCGAGACATATCCGCTCGTGAAAAGCAGCGCGCCTTCCTTGCCGTGAAGTTCGGCAAGTTCGGTTTCGAGTTCGACGTGGAGATGCGTGTTGCCGCCGATATTGCGCGTGCCGCCCGAACCCGCGCCAACATCGTGCAGCGCGTCTTCCATCGCGCCGATGACCTTTTCGTGCTGCCCCATGGCGAGATAGTCGTTCGAGCACCATACCGTGATCGGCTTTGGCCCGTTGTGCCCGTGAAAGCAGCGCGCATTGGGATAGGCACCCTTGTTGCGCATGATGTCGATGAAGACGCGATATCGGCCTTCCTCGTGGAGGCGATCGATCGCCTGGTCGAAGATCTGGTCGTAATTCACGTCGCGTCGGCTCTTGTCTGCTGCTTGTCCCTTGGGGCTCTTTTCAGGCACTATCTAGGATTAGCCTGCGGTTTTGACCACCCGCGATCTTTGCAAGTGGTTTGCAGCCTTTCAGAACGCTTCCGGAAGAGAAAGCCCGCGCGCGGAAAGGCACGGCTCGAGCCCCGCCGCCCTCTCGAGCGGGCCGGTGATCACGAAGCGCGACGGGCCGGGGGCGACCATGTCCTGTCCTTCGAGAAGGTGGGCAATGCGCCTCGCAATGCCATCCGCTCCGTCGACGAGTGCGACCTGCGGCCCGAAGGCGGCACCCAGCTCATCCTTGAGGAGCGAGAAATGCGTGCAGGCGAGGACCAGCGTGTCGATCGTCTCGCCGCGGCTCATCGCGGCAAGCCCCGCACGCGCCTCGTCAACCGCAGCCAGATCGAGCGGGCGCCCGCGCAGCTTGTCCTCTGCCAGTTCGACGAGGCCGGGGGCCGCGATCCGGTGGAGCGTCTTGCCGTCCGCGAATTCCGCTTCGAGATCGTCGACATAGCCCTGCCTGATCGTCGCCCCCGTCCCGACGAGGCCGATGACGCCCGATTGCGTCATCGCGGCGGCGGGCTTGATCGCCGGGACCGTGCCCACGATCGGCACTTCGAGCACATCGCGCACCATGCCGAGCGCGATGGTGGAGGCGGTGTTGCAGGCGATGCAGACGAGGCGCGGGGCGAACCGCTCGCTCATCCGACCGAGCAGACCGGCGACGCGTGCGGCGACCTGCGCCTCACTCTTCGTGCCGTAGGGAAGCCCTGCCAGATCAGCGGCGTAGATCAGCGGCGCATCGGGCAGAATCCGTCGCAGCGCGTCATGGACCGACAGCCCGCCGACGCCGGAATCGAAGATGAGGATGGGCGCGGATGGGTCGGGAATGGTCGTTTCTCGTCTCGGTGCTTGTCGAGCTTCGCGCTATTACCTAGGCGTTTCCAAAAGGAAAGCAGCACCGCTGCGCGAGGGGACTCGATGGAACCGATCTTTGCCGCACTGCTGGGCTATCTTTCGGGCTCGATCCCCTTCGGCCTGCTGCTTACGCTGGCGACGGGCAGGGGCGACGTGCGCAAGCAGGGCAGCGGCAATATCGGGGCGACCAACGTTCTGCGCACCGGATCGAAAGGGTTGGCGGCGGCGACCCTCCTGCTCGACCTTGCGAAGGGGCTCGCACCCGTCATCGCGGCGGGACTGCTCTGGCAGGACGAGACGGGCGAGGTTGCCAAGGCATTTGCAGCAGGCGGCGCGGTGCTGGGGCATTGTTTCCCGGCCTGGCTCGGCTTCAAGGGAGGGAAAGGCGTCGCGACCAATGCGGGCGTCTCCTTCGGGCTCGGGTGGCCCATCGGCCTTGCCTATGCGCTGGTCTGGCTCTCGATCCTGTTTCTTTTCCGGATCTCGTCGCTTGCCGGATTGAGCGCGGTGGTCGCCGCCGCTGCGGCCGCGCCGCTGTTCGGGTTTCCGCAGTATTTCCCGGTCCTTGCCGCCATTGCGGCGCTGATCTTCTGGCTTCACCGTGAAAATATCGCGCGCTTGATGAAGGGTGAGGAACCGAAAATCGGAGGCGACAAGCCGTGACCCTCTCGCAGGCCGAGGCGTTGTCGCAGGCCGAAGCGTTCGCGCGCATCCGACTGCTGCGCTCGCCCAATATCGGCCCCGTAAGCTACGCCCAGCTGCTGGCCCGTTTCGGCACGGCGGCGCAAGCGCTGGACGCGCTGCCCGATCTCGCGCGGCGCGGAAAGGACGCCTATCGACCCGCGCCCGCCGACCGGATCGAGCGTGAGGTCGAAGCGGTGCGAAGGGCGGGCGCGCGCTATCTCTTCCACGACCAGCCGGATTATCCCGCGCTTCTGGCTGAACTGGAAAGCGCGCCGCCCATCGTCACCTGCCGGGGCGATCTCTCGCTGGCATCGAAGCCCTGTGTGGCGATGGTTGGCGCGCGCAATGCCTCGGCCGCGGCGGTCAAGCTGGCGCGCACGTTCGGGGAGGGGCTGGCCGAGGCGGGCTTCACCGTCGTCTCCGGCCTTGCGCGCGGGATCGACGGGGCCGCGCACGAAGGCGCGATGCCCGCGACGATCGGCGTCATCGCGAGCGGGATCGACATCGCCTATCCTCCCCAGCACGCCGACCTTCAGCAACGCATTGCGAGAGAGGGGCTGCTGATCGCCGAACAGCCCCCCGGAACAGAGCCGCGCGGACGCCATTTTCCGTCCCGCAACCGGATCATCGCAGGGCTCGCCAGCGGAACGCTGGTGGTCGAAGCCGCTCCGAAATCCGGCTCGCTGATCACGGCGCGGCTGGCGGGTGAGGCAGGGCGCGAGGTCATGGCTATCCCCGGCTCGCCGCTCGATACGCGGTCGCAAGGATGCAACCAGCTGATCCGCGACGGCGCCGTGCTGGTACAGTCGGTCGAGGAGGTGGTCGAACTTCTCGAAGGCTTCACCGGCCAGCCGCGCTCGACCTTCCGGGTCGCGGAAGGGGGCGCGGCGTTCGATCATGAGCAATTGCGACAGCTCGAATGGGGCGAGGCGCGCGAGGAGCACGGCGGTGAAGTGATCACCGGGCTGCTGACCAAGGCCCCCGTCGCGCTCGACGAATTGATCCGCCAATCGGGCGCGAGCCCGGCGGCGGTGCACATGGCGCTGCTCGAACTCGAACTCGCGGGCGAGCTCGAGCGGCACGATGGCGGGCTGGTCAGCCGCTTGTGACCCGCCCGGTGCCGTCTTCGGTCCGCGCAATCGCCGTGGGCCGCCGACAGCGTTTCACGCTCGCGAATTTCGCCGCTTTCGGGCTGATTGCCAGGGCGATCCTGCTCGGTGCGGACCAAGCGATCCTTTTCTTTATCCCCTGCGGCTTGGGCTTTCTCGCCTGTCAATCTGTCACGATCGCCGAGGCGCGGTGCCCGACTTGCGGGCGCTCCGCATCCTGGGGTTCTGTCTCTCCCGATTTCGGTCGCACGGCGCGTCTGACAGTCTACTGCCCGAAAATCACCCCGCATGCGACGCGCTTGCCGGTCGAGCCGGGGGGCTGTGCCTGATAGTCGTCGCCCTTCGCATGGACCATAACCGCCGAGCCGTCCGCATCGTTGAGCGTGAAAGGATAGCGGTCGTTCTCATAGGCTTCGAGCGTCAGCTGGGGTGCGAAGAAATCCGCGCTCGCAGTCCCATCCGACTCCACGATGATGTTGGGCAGGTCGCCGACGTGATAGCCACCTTCGCTCTCGAAGCCGTGCTTTGCGCGCAGCGGGTCGTAATGCCCGCCGGCCGCTTTGAAATCGGGTGAGCACGCCCCGGTTTCGTGGATGTGGAAGCCGTGTTCGCCG
>JGI12210J13797_10352086_pt1 | contig 11216 bp, 7 predicted proteins | sample ElkSlonscriptome_3_FD_13797 | JGI IMG/M metagenome (IMG submission 13797) | reverse complement strand
GCGCTTAAAAGCTTATTTATGGCAAAAATCGTCGTCCCGATCACCTAACATTACATTTCGCGATGAAGTATTTTAATTCAAGTTCAAAAATCAGTTTCTTGACAATATGAAAAAGCGTGTTGGCATAATTCTTCATAATGACCTTTCCATTGATGGTCGCGTACTGAATGAATTAAGTATTCTGAGCTCAGAATATGATATACGAGTTCTCTGTACCGGAACAAAACCTGCCAAATCAAAAGCCGTCAAAAATTACCATATAGAGTACTTGTCGGGTATTAGCATTCCTTACAAATTCCGTTTTGTAAGCAATACGACCAATAGCTTGTTCGAAAGGTATTGGATCAAGAAAATCACCACTTTCATTGATAAGCATGAGCTTGACTTGATTCACGCTCATGATCTTTATATGCTGACGCCCTCCCTAAAAGCATCCGAGTCAAAAAATATCCCCGTAATTATAGATTTGCACGAAAACTACCCTGAGGCATTCAGGACTTATTCATGGACCAGGAAATTTCCTTTTAATCTTTTTGTACGCTATGAGTTTTGGGATGAATTGGAAAGAAAATTTCTCGAAAAGACGGCGGGGATCGTCGTACTTAGTTCAAATTTCCGTGAAGACCTGCTTAAAAGATACAAGACCTTAAGCAGGGAAAAGTTTGCCATCTATCCGAATGTGCCCGATTTGGGCTTCTTCAAAAACCAAACACTCGCCAGCCAAAAATCAGATGATGTCTTCCGCCTTTTTTATTTGGGAGTAGTGGGCCATAGCCGTGGACTCCATATTGCATCAGAAGCCGTGAAATTACTTCGGGAAAAAGACTACGCGGTGGAACTGCATATTGCAGGGAAAGTGCATAAAAATGACAGAGCTTATTTTGATAAAGAGGTTCTCAATGAATTTGTCGTGCATATTCCTTGGATTGACTTGGAGCATTTAGGAGACCATCTTTCAAAGATGGATATCGGGATATCACCGATTTTTAAAAATCCCCAGCATGAGTCCGGTATTGCCAATAAAGTTTATCAATACATGCTTTTTGCTAAACCAATTTTGGTGAGTGACTGTGCACCTCAAGCAGATTTGGCCAAGAAAGAACAATGTGGATTAGTACATAAAGATCAGGAACCGACAGACTTTGCCGAAAAGGTGGAATGGCTTATTCAGAACCCCGAAGAATGCAAGGAAATGGGGACACGTGGTCGCGCAGCCATCTTGAACGAATACAACACCTCAATCAAAGGGCAGGAATTGGTGAGGCTTTATAAATCCGTGTTGAACGACTAGCGTTCGAGAATCTTGACTAAGTTACCCGTGAGGTTACGTCGATGGTATTTTTCAGGAACATCGTACTTCGTAGCAGGACTTCCTAGAAAATGAAGAATCTCTTTGAAATTACTTCTCGAGAATGCCCGTCCTGCGCCGTTTTCCTTTAGAATTCTTGTGACATCTCCGTCCGGGTCATCTGCTATTGCCAAAATAGGGTTCCCCGTGCTCAGGTATTCGAAAAGTTTGCCCGGAATTATTCCTTTGGCGTTTTCCACTTTGGGAGTAATAAGCAATAGTACATCTGCTCCTTTCATTTCGTGCAGAGCAGATTTATGAGGAAGGTATCCCAAATATTGAACGGATTCTTCTAGCCCGAATTCTCCGATCGTATTTCTGATTTTTTCAGAAACACCGCCTGCAATCCTGAGCTCAAAAGAGCGATTAAGCGACTTCAAAACTTCTAATAGAACTTCGGGTTCATAGCTCTCGGCAATGGTACCCGTGTAAGAGATTACTAATTTCTGATTGGGCTCAGGCACCTCCGCTGATTCTTCCGAATGATCATCGAAACCATTGGTGATCACAAAATATTCTCGCTCCACTTTCTTATTAAAAAGTTCAGCGAACCCCTCACTGGCAGTTATGCAAATATCTGCACCACTGAGCACGGCCTTCTCATAGCTCAAGTCTTTGTTTTTAGCCCAGGGTGTTCTCGCCATCTCCTTGTTGTAGTAAATATCCGTCCATGGATCTCTCAAATCTACTACCCACTTCAGGCCCAACTCCTTCTTTAATTTGAGGCCAATTAAGTGAGTGGAGTGCGGCGGACCTGTGGTAATGACCGTGCCAATAGAATGATCGTTTATTATCTCAACTGCCTTCCTAAATGCAAAGCTATTCCAGCCCTTTCGTGCATCGGGAATGAAGAGATTGCCCCTTAAGAATCGAGCCAATATCGAATTGCCCTTTTTGTTGCTGAATCCCCCATAAGGCACTCGCTGACTCCCGGCTATTTTGCCATAAAACTTCAGAGGTTCAAAACTGTCCGTTTTATAGACCCTAATATCATCACGAACCTCTTCTACCAGGCTATCGTCTTTTTGGGGATAAGTCCCCTTTTCAGGATCGACGGTGAGGATGATTGGTTCCACGCCGTATTCGGGCAAATACTTTGACATTTTAAGCCAGCGCTGAACTCCTGCCCCCCCGGCGGGAGGCCAGTAATACGTTATTATCAAAACTTTTTTCACCGAGCGCCAAAGATAAATCCCTCCGATTCCCAAAGATAATTAATGCCACACCTATCAAAGCTATAATGCAGAATTGGCCTTAAGTCTAGCTCTTTTATCTCGGAACTTTTCAGCATTGCTTAGCTCATGAGGTCTTCGTAAATATCTTCTTCAGGCGTCTTGAAGTGGCGATAAAGCGCGAACAGAAAAAAGAAGAAAACAATTAACCCTGCACCCGTGCTAATCAGCGAGGCCTGAGCATAACTTTCAGGTTCGAATTTGAATTCGATCTCGTGGTTTCCTTCAGGAACGATCATCCCTCGCAAAGCGTAATTGGCACGAAAGTGTTCAGCCGGCTCACCGTTGATGTAGGCATTCCAACCATCTGGGTAATAAATTTCGGAAAAAACCACCGCTTGTGGAACGGATGACTCGTAAATGTAGCTGATGTAGTTTGGCAAATGCTCTTTAACGGCGATTACGGCGTCCGCCGATTCCTGAAAGGTGAACCCTTCAACCATGTCACTAAAATCGTCGTGAACCACAGCCTCTGTTCTGGTTTCGAGTTCATCGAGGGCGAGAATCTCCTCGTCGGCGCTTTCGGCTACTTGGATGTACTCCACAAACCAAGCGGGTCCGTAGGCGTACTCATTTTCAAAAGGAGGCGCCTCAGGGTTGTAAACGATGTACTTTGTATTCAGCATATTCACGACATCCATCAGTTGAATGGCTCTATCTACCGCATTCATATCCGGCTGCCCTTGCAAAACAGTAGTCAATGAGCCTATTTCTTCGGCGATATGGAAATCATAAAGCTCTTGAATTCGCTTAAGCTTAGCCCCGTGATATCCACCCACAGAATTGTGAAAATATGAGGTTCTCGATTCCTGAAACGGACCGTTGAGGTTTAAAACACGGTAATCGGTGCTAAACCGCAGAGCCGCGAATTTCACATTATCTATCTCTTCTTGGGTCGCTCTTCTCGAAACGTCTTTTTTGGCTTCGTTTCGAAACGCTTCAACCGCAACAGTAACAGCATCAGCCACCCGCGGATTCATTTGCGTTTCGCGGTCCAGAATGTATTTATCGGCGTTGGCAACGGGGTATGCACCTTTCGTTGCTTCCGCAGGCTGCCACGCCAAGTAGCGTCCCTTCTCTTTTTCGTTGTTGACATACCGCTTTGATATGGGCCACAAATCTCCAATCACCAGCACCGCCATCACCGCAATCAATACCTTTTCGTTCAGTTTGCCCTTGGCAAAAAACCAAATCACCGCTCCCGTAAGCAAAACAAAAATCAGAGAACGCATGGCATCAGAGACCAGTAAGTCTGCTCGTGCATCCTGAAGTGCAGTTACATATTGCAAGACTGCCGCTGCTCCATCGCCCTGAGAGAGGTTGCTGAAGATCTCGTTTTCTTGTGTGCTTAAGAAATTAAAGAAGGCCTGAGGGGCTGCAATCATTGCAAGTAAGACGAGGGACAATCCGCCCGCGACACCAAAAAACAATTTGGGATTACCCGTGATCATCTCCGGCTTTAAACGAAGACGGCGCATAAAGATGAAGCCTAATATAGGGAATACCAACCCTGTGATGGACAGCAAGATGGTAACCGCTCGGAATTTATCGTAGCCAGGCACAACGTCCAAAAAGAAATCGGTAAGACCCATGAAGTTTTTACCCCATGCCAAGGCGATGGTAAGAATTGCCGTAGCGAGGAGCGCCCACTTTAACCTGTTCTTTACAAAAGCCAATCCCAATAGAAAAAGCAAAAACACGGTGGCTCCAAAATAAACCGGGCCACTTGTAAATGGCTGATCGCCCCAATAAGAGTTTGGAAAAACCTGGGTAGCCTGATATCCTTCGGCTATCGCTCGATATTTCTGCGGATCGTTCTTTTGGGTATTTTGATCGATCAAAGCTCCTGACCCTCCACCCATGAGGTTTGGAATCAGAATGGTCATCGTTTCCTTTATTCCATAACTCCATTGGGTTACATAATCGCGATCCAACCCTGCGGTTGTATTGGCTTCATTTGAACTTCCATCAGGAGAAACGGTAAGATCGGTAGCTCCCCTGATCGAATATTCACCGTATTCATAAGTGGGCCAAAGGTTATTCAGATTGGCCGAAACTCCCAACACCGCGGCCACCAACAAAACGGCCGAAGCTTTGATAAACTCGTTGATCTTTTTCTGTCGAAATGCTTTAAAAGCAAAAACAAAAATCATGAAGAGCACCAAAAAACCGAGATAGTAAGTGATCTGAACGTGATTCGCGTCGATCTCCAGTGCTAAAAATAGTGCTGCAACGGCACCCCCGAAAAGAAACTTTCCTCTGTACGCCCAGATTATTCCCGCCAGGATCGGTGCCATGTACCCAATGGCGTGGGCTTTTGTGTTGTGCCCGGCTTCCAGAATGATAAAATAGTAGCTCGAAAAAGCAAAGGCGATTGCTCCGACGGCTGCCATAGAGGGTTTGACCCGCAGCGAAATCATCAGAATGTAAAACCCCAACAAATAGAGAAACAGATAGCTGGCAGGCCTTGGCAGCCCTAAGGTGATCACATCGTCAACTATGGAAATGATGTCATTTGAATGATCAACCGAAATTTGGTAGGCCGGCATTCCCCCAAACATTGAATTGGTCCAAAGGGGATCTTCACCATACATCCTTCGGTACTCAATTATTTCTTGAGCCATTCCACGAAAAGTAGTCTGGTCACTCTGATTTAACTTGTACCCGTCAAATGCAGGATAAAAGTAAACAGCACTGATCGCCAAAAAAGAAAGTACAACTATGAGGTGGGGTATAAAGCGTTTTACCAATGGGTGTTTCATAATTAATCCAGTTCTTCGAAATCAACATAATCCCCCTCGCCTGAGTCAGAGTTGTTCTTTCGTTTCTTTTTGTCGGTATATTCAATTTTCACCTCGCCCTCTTTCCGGTTGTCCGCTTCTTGCCGATTGGGACCGCGCGCGGTTGAAGAGCCGCTCTTGTTCATCAGCGGCGATAGCAGTCTGCCCAGAAGCCGAACAGCTACATAAATTCCTAAAATGATCAGAATCAATCTCATTTCGACTCCAAAGATATAGAGATTCGTTTAGCGACTCAGGTAGAGATTTCGCTCGCTGTAGATTTTTCTGAAAAACGGATCCATAAGCGTGTCGATAAACTGAATCGCCTCGCCGGTAGATTTCATTTCGGGGCCCAGCTCTTTATTCACATTCGGGAATTTCTCGAAAGAGAAAACGGGAATTTTGATCGCATAACCGTGCTTTTTGGGCTTGAAGTCAAAATCAGTCACCTTTTTCTCGCCGAGCATCACCTTAGTGGCGTAATTTACGTAAGGCTCATCGTATGCTTTCGCAATAAACGGAACCGTTCGCGAAGCACGTGGATTGGCTTCAATCACGTAAACCACGTCGTCTTTGATGGCAAATTGAATATTGATCAACCCAACGGTCCGCAGGGCGATGGCTATCTTCTTGGTGATGGTTTCGATTTGCTCAATGATCAAATCACCCAAGTTATATGGCGGCAACACTGCGTATGAATCACCCGAATGTATACCAGCCGGCTCGATGTGTTGCATTACGCCGATGATGTAGACATTCTCCCCATCACAAATGGCGTCAGCCTCAGCTTCGATCGCTCCACTCAAAAAGTGGTCGAGCAGAATTTTATTGTCGGGCATGTCGCGCAGGATATTCACTACGTGTGTTTCCAGCTCCTCTTTGTTGATGACGATTTTCATCTGTTGGCCGCCCAAAACGTAAGACGGTCTCACCAACAATGGAAAGCCTAGTTCATCCGCCAACTCCAGTGACTGCTCGGCATTGTCAACGACGCCAAATTTTGGGTAAGGCACATCGTGTTCTTTCAAAAGCGTCGAGAAACTGCCGCGATCTTCTGCCAAATCGAGCGCTTCGTAGCTCGTTCCGATTACCTTGATGCCGTATCGACTTAGCTTTTCAGCCAATTTCAAGGCTGTCTGTCCTCCAAGCTGCACGATCACCCCTTCGGGCTTTTCGTGGAGAATGATGTCGTAAATGTGTTCCCAAAATACCGGTTCAAAATAGAGTTTATCAGCTGTATCAAAATCGGTGGAAACCGTCTCGGGATTACAGTTGATCATGATCGTCTCGTAGCCACATTCTTTAGCAGCCAAGACTCCATGTACACAGCAGTAGTCAAACTCGATTCCCTGACCGATGCGATTGGGACCCGAGCCGAGCACCACAATCTTCTTGCGGTCGCTTACCTCCGACTCGTTCTCGTCCTCAAACGTACTGTAGTAATAAGGTGTCTTCGCTTCAAATTCGGCGGCGCAAGTATCTACAATCTTGTAAACCCGATTGATGCCCATGTCATTTCGCTTCGTAAAGACCTCACTTTCCAAGCAGCGCAAGAGGTGTGCGATCTGTCGATCGGCATAGCCTTTTTGCTTGGCTTCGAAAAGCAATTCCCGCGGAAGCGATTCAAGGGTATGGTCTTCGATTTTGTCCTCGAGCAAAATCAAATCCTCGATTTGCTTCAGGAACCAATAATCAATTTTTGTCTTTTCGTGGATAGTCCTAAACGGAATTCCCAGCTTAATGGCATCGTAGATGTGGAAAAGTCTGTTCCAACTCGGATGCTCCAAACTGTGGAGAATCTTGTCTTGGTCTTTCCATTCTCGACCGTCGGCACCCAGGCCATTTCTCTTGATCTCCAACGATTGGCAGGCCTTCTGAAGGGCTTCCTGAAAACTTCTTCCGATTCCCATCACCTCTCCCACGGCCTTCATTTGAAGACCCAACTCACGATCAGATCCCTTAAACTTGTCAAAGTTCCAGCGTGGAATTTTGACGATCACGTAGTCAAGCGTAGGCTCGAAAAAGGCTGAAGTGGTTTTGGTAATCTGGTTTTTCAATTCATCCAAGTGGTAACCGATGGCCAGCTTTGCGGCTACTTTGGCAATGGGGTAACCCGTTGCCTTTGAAGCCAAAGCAGATGATCTCGAAACCCTTGGATTGATCTCAATGGCAATGATATCTTCTTTTTCATCGGGGCTCACTGCAAACTGCACGTTGCAACCTCCCGCAAAATTTCCGATAGAGCGCATCATCTTAAATGCCATGTCGCGCATTCGTTGATAGGTTCGGTCACTCAAGGTCATTGCAGGTGCAACGGTAATACTGTCCCCCGTATGGATTCCCATCGGGTCCATGTTCTCTACCGAGCAAATGATAACTACATTGTCGTTGTCGTCGCGCAAGAGCTCAAGCTCAAACTCTTTCCATCCGAGAAGCGCTTTGTCAATCATCACCTCGTGAATGGGTGAAACGTGAAGTCCCCTGGTCAAGAGATTGTCAAAATCTTTTTGATCGTGAACGATTCCCGCTCCCGCTCCTCCAAGGGTGTAGCTCGACCGAATGCAAAGAGGAAATCCGAATTTTTGCGCGATCTCTTTCCCTTCCAGAAAGGAATTGGCCGTAGCCTGAGGAGCCATGGAAATATCGATGGACTCCATCAACTTTCGAAAGGCCTCGCGATTTTCCGTCACATCGATGGCGTTGATGTCGACCCCAATCATCTTCACCCCGTAGGTTTCCCAAAGCCCTAACTCATCACATTTGATGGCAAGGTTCAATGCAGTTTGCCCTCCCATCGTGGGAAGAACTGCGTCAATGTTGTGTTTCTTGAGAATCTCCTCAATTGATTCGGGCTCCAATGGCTTGAGGTAAACATTGTCTGCCACTACTGAATCGGTCATAATGGTGGCAGGGTTGGAGTTGATCAAGGTGACCTCTATTCCTTCCTCGCGCAATGAACGCGAGGCTTGCGAACCCGCATAGTCAAATTCACATGCTTGGCCAATTACGATTGGGCCGCTACCAATAATTAGTACGGATCGGATGCTTCTATCTCTAGGCATAATGGTGTTTTTGAGAAAGGTGGGGTAGAAAAGTTTGGAAAAAAAGCGTCAATAGGGCGAAGAGAGTGCGTCGATGTGCCTAAATTTTGCTTCATTTAGGACGCGAAAGTAATTGATTTTTTCCTTCCTAAGTGGAATACAAACCAACAGTTCAAGAGAAGTTATTTACACACGGTGAATTACGCCTCAATTATGCCGTTTGGGGTGACGGCAATGAGCCGCTTCTCGCCTTTCATGGATTTGGCAGGACTCATGCCGACTTCGCCCGTTTCACACGCCCGTTTCACGATACGTTTAAGGTCTACGCTTTCGATATATTTTTCCACGGCAAAAGCGATATTGGTTCCCGATCGCCTGATGGCGCTCCTCTTTCGAAGCTTGAACTCAAGGAACTTTTTGAGGCTTTTCTGGCTCATGAAAACCTCAGCAGCACATCGCTGATGGGCTACAGCTTAGGCGGTAGAATATCCATGTGCATTGCTGAGGTGATGCCACAGCAAATCGATGCACTCTATCTATTTGCCCCGGACGGATTGATTGTAAACAGGTGGTACGCACTCTTAAGCCATTACAGTTTGGGGCGAGTGGCCTTTCGAGCTTTTATCAAATACAACGCTCCTTTTTATTGGATACTAAACGGACTTTACAAGGGAAAGGCCATCAGCGAGAAGCTACGGGGGTTTGTCATTTCGCAAATTAAAACCGAGGAAAATCAGCGACAGGTTTATTCGGTATGGACATTCTTGAGAAAAATCGAGCCCGATTTCGATCAATTGGGCAAAGTAATGCGAGAGAATGAAATCAGCGCCGATATCTTTTTCGGGCTTTACGATAAAATCATTCCCGAGAAAAATGTGCGGAAATTCAGAAAAGCCAGTCCTGATATAAAAGTGCACGCATTGCGATCCGGGCATATTTTAATGACGGGTGCAAATGCAGCACTAATTAAAAAGGAAAGTTTGATGCAGCTGCCTGACAGACCGATCAAAAGATCAGGTAATCGTTGAGTCAGGTTTTGCCAGATCTATAAGAGTCTCAAAATACAGTCTATCCTCAGGATACACCAAGTTTCCATTATGCCAAAGAAAAACGAAATTACCCTGGTATTTCTTCACCTCGCCAATTAGTTTTTTGGCATCATCGATCAATAAATCAAAACCATCATTAAGGTATGAAGTCTCCATGAGATGAAGCGGAGTTTCGATTAAGCCCAATTCACGATCCGCTTTAAAATCGAATACGGGGAAGGAATTACAGATGCCTGTTCTGAACCCTCCTCGATGAGGGTAAATCATAGTACTGTCACACTTCAAACCGGCTTCGGCCTGGATTCTCCAGGTTTCGGGAACCGAGAACCGCAAATAGTGCTGGCGCACCGAACGAACCGAATGGCCGAGATACGATGCGAGTATCCCGACATCACTCTTCAGCTGATCGGGATCTATATATGTGTTATAGTTGGGATGTATGCCCAACTCTACACCTTGACGTTCCGCTCTTTGCAGTTCTGCTGAATGATCGGCCAACTTGTATTGATTCTTGTCGTGTTTTGGATGTGAGTGGCCCGTTTTCAAATAGAAGACGGCATTCAAGTCAGCGGATTTGCGAATCAAGTAATCGAGGTTGTTGTAATAGTCTTGATCAGGGTTATTCCTTGCCTTTAGGTAATTTTTAAGATCAATCGAAGCACGACGCCATCTACCTTCGGATATATTCAGGTACAATGACTCAAAAAATCGCTTAGGCACTTTCCACTTTCGAAGTTCATCTATATCAGATGTGAGCGTGCACGTGTAAGTTCGAGAAACTCGCTTCAGTTCGGGGTTCAAAAATCGACAAAGCTCCCAAAGCAACTCGACGTATTCATTCACCACGGGGCGCTGATAGAATCCCATTTTCACCGATAGGCTTGCCTGGTAATCAAAGCGATCGTGATTATCGCGGTACGTACTAACGGCCTCCTCCCAGCGGCTAAGCATAAAGAAAGTGCTTCCGATAATATCTGAGTCCAAACGGATTTGATTTTGATCAACTACACTTAAACTGCTCTTGCCATAAATACTCAGAATAGGAAATTCCTTTCCGTCAAATTCGATGGTTTCATCGTCAACACTATCGGGAATATTTGCTTTAGTAAATAGGTCCGCTTTGCTTTCAGAGCGGAAGAAGACGTTTGAAATGGTAAGTGTTTTTTCTTCGTGTTGAATCACAAAATCCGCATGCGACTCGGAATTGATCATTTCTATCTCCACCCCCCAAAATTCTGTTATGAGACAGCCAAAAGTATAGGCCACCGCATTGAAGTGGTTTGTGGGAACGTAAACTTTCAGTGTATTCATTCCGTCAGCATTGGTAAAGAGAAATCCGGTTGACTAAGATCGATATCGTATGCACCGTTTGGGGGAACTAAAGATCGTATTTTAAAGTTCGGGCCATGTCGCCACTAATTTCAAGTGCTTTACGCTGATTTTCCTCAGTCCAGCCGGTATATTGAGGATTTCTATTCGAATTCTGAGCGTTTGATCGAACCTTCAGATTCTTTTCAATCTGCTTGGATGAAATGTCGGCTCCCATAAAGTCAAACAGAGATTGGAGTTTTTGAGCGTCCCAGTTATTAAATCGAATGGTATGCTTCCGTTCTTCCGGAATTGTTTCGAGAAACTCAAGAATCCACCTATTGGTTTCTTGCCAGAGCCACGCAATTTTCTCCGTAGAAGAATAGTCGTCCCACTTTTCAAAATGGGGATTGACGGCTAGCGGAAGGATACGGTTGAGCTCTGAGTCATTTTCCAAG
>JGI12210J13797_11307816_pt1 | contig 11220 bp, 5 predicted proteins | sample ElkSlonscriptome_3_FD_13797 | JGI IMG/M metagenome (IMG submission 13797) | reverse complement strand
GGATCGGGAAGGGGTTCGAACGGCCCGTGAAATTGCGCCCCACAGAAAGTGGTCGGCGGCAGGATGCCAGCCGGCCCGCAGATTGGGTTGCACCTCAAAGCCGGAATAATCGTTGTGTTCGAATTTGGAGCCCAGTGTCAGATGGAAGGTATCCGGCCACAGCTCGATCGTATCCTGAACAAAAGCGGAGAAAAGATGGTCGGTTCGGTTCTCGGGGTCAAGCGTGGAGGTGAAGGAGCCGTCGACTTCGTCCCGGGTCAACCGGTAACCGAGGCCCCAGATCAGTTCCTGCCGGTCGGTCATTTGCCATCGGTTCTGAAAATCGACATCGAAGGTGTCCCGGTTTTCCGAGAATACCGCCTCGTCTCGTTCGGTCCGGTCGTAATAGATCTGAAAGGTGGCATCAGCCCCGGGCGATAAGGTGTGACGCCATCGAGTGAGGGCGAAACCGCCCGACGCCTCTACGGTGTCATCCAAGGTCCGGACCAGCGGAAGCTCTTCTTCGATGAAGGCGCCCACCTGCTGCCCGGCGTCGCTTCGGTAGACCTCTCCGAGAAGGGTGAGAACGTCTTCGGCTGTTCCGTGCCGATCCAGGCGGAAACCGGCCCGTAAGGCATCCCAGTCGTCTCCAAAGTCCCGGCCCCCGGCATCCACCAAGTCGGTGCGGTCGAATCCTTTTGCGAAGAATCGGTAGGACAGGTCCTCGGTAAGAAGGCCGCCGTAGCGTGCGGCCGCTTCATAGCCGCCGTCGTTGTCGACCCCGGCCGTCGCCAGACCCCCCAGGGTTTCCGCACTGGATTTGGTGATGATATTGATGATCCCGTTCACGGCATTGGCCCCCCACAGGGTGGCGCCCGGCCCGCGAATCACCTCGATCCGGTCGATATCGGCCAGCACCGTATCCTGAATGTCCCAGTAGACGCCGGAAAAGAGCGGATTATAGACGCTCCTGCCGTCCACCAGCACCAGAAGCTTATTGGTGAACCGCTCGTTGAACCCTCTGGCCGTGACGGCCCATTTAGCGGAATCGATCCGCGCCACCTCCAGGCCCGGCGCGAGACGAAGCGCCTCCGGAATGGTTCGGGCCCCGGTTCGCCGAATATCCTCTGCGGTGATCACAAACACCGCCGCCGGGGCCTCAAAGAGCAGCTCGGAACGTTTGGAAACCGAGGTCACCTGGACCTCCAGAAGTTCTTCCAGGCTCAGGCTTTTGAGATAATTCAACTCCGGTTCCGAGGGCGGCGTTTCCGCCAGCACCGAAGATGCAGCCAAAAAAATGCAGGCTGTCCATTGCAGCAGTTTGGTCCATCCGGATAAACTCGGAAGCCCGTGACGGCTTCCTTTGTTCCGTATCGGCTGAAATTCCATCGGCTCCCTTCCGCTGATCTGCCTTTCCGTTTGTATCTGCACGCTGATTGTTTAAATTTTTAACATATTTAACGACGAAGGGGTAGTTATTTATAGGGTATGCCCAATTTTCGATAGGAAAAACGCGGTAAAGAATTGCCTTGCCCCGGCATTGCGTCCCGTCTATATTCGGTGGAAATGGTAATGTGCCGATATGGGAATTCATTTTTCAAAACAGGGCCGGAATTGAAAGAAAAAGGAACCAAATCATCTATCGCCGTTTTTTTGGCGGCCCTCCTGGTATATCTTTTGACCGTCGCCGCGGTATCGGTCTATTCTTATTGGAATGCCCGAACCGCCATGCTCAAGGAGATCGACCAAAACCTTCTGATCGGGGCATCGACGGTCAAGTACATCCTGACGCCGGGATTCCATGATCGGGCCGTCACGGAATCGGCCATCCCTCCGGAAGAAGATCGGAGAAATATTCTCGCCCTGACGCAATTCGCCGATCGGGCCGGTTATAAATTCCTCTATACCGTGGTACGCCGGAACGGTCTGGTTTTCATTACCGCATCCAGCGCCACCGAGGCGGAACTTGAATCCGAACAGGAGGTCCGTTATTTCGAACCCTATGCGGAGGCCAGCCAGGCCCTGAAAGCGGCGTTTGAAGCGGATGGTCCGGTGTATACCACCTATTCCGACCGGTGGGGGCGGTTCAGGGCCGTCATTCTTCCGGAATACTCGCCGGCCGGGAACCGGTATCTGTCGGTGGCCGAATTCGAGATCGGATTTGTCCAGTCCGTTTTACGGGGAAAACTGGTCGAATCGATGATCATTACAGGGGGCCTGCTGGCCGGATCACTGCCTCTGTTTCTCTATTTCCTCAGGAGGGAAAAAGCATACAATGAGGCCCTGATCGATGCAAATCGGCGGTTGAGAGACGAACTTGAGGACCGCAAGCGGATGGAGGCCGAGCGGGTTCAGTTTCAGGAGCAGATCCGCCGGGCACAGAAGCTGGAGGCGGTCGGCACCATGGCGGGCGGTATCGCCCATGACTTCAACAACATGCTGTCGATCATTCTCGGATACACCGAATTGGCCATGAATCAGATACCGCCCGAATCCAAACCCTACGGGCAATTGGGGGAGGTCATGACCGCCGGAAACCGGGCCCGGGACCTGGTGCGTCAAATCCTCACCTTCAGCCGAAAGAGCGAAGCGGGGTTTCAGCCGGTCGGTATGCAGCAAATCGTGGCCGAAGGCGCCAAGATGCTTCGCTCCGCCTTACCGTCCACCATCGATCTTCAGGTCCGCCTCCATACCGATGATGCGGTATTCGGCGACCCGACCCAGATCCATCAGGTGTTGATGAATTTGGCCACCAATGCCGGGCATGCCATGCAGGGTCGAGCCGGCGAATTGGTCATTCAGCTTGAAACCGTGATGATCGATTCCGAACGGCCGTTACCGGCCCCTGAACTCAGCCCCGGACCCCATGTGTGTCTAACGGTTCGGGATACCGGGCAGGGCATGGATTCGAAGACCCTGGATCGTATTTTCGACCCCTTTTTTACCACCAAAGATCCGGGGGAGGGCACCGGACTGGGGCTCTCGGTGGTACACGGCATCATCCAGAGCCACGGCGGGGCCGTCCATGTGGTCAGCAGACCCAAGGAGGGCACCGAATTCACGGTCTATTTTCCCGCAATGACGCATCCCCCCGGGCTTGAAAAAAGACCTGAACTTCCCCTGCCGTCCGGCACCGCAACGATTCTTCTGGTGGATGACGAACCGGCGTTGCTGAAAATGGCAAAACAGACACTGGAATCTCTCGGGTACCGCGTGGAGGCGGTCACCCGCGGCCCCGAAGCCTTGGATCTTTTCGCCTCAAACCCTGATCGGTATGATCTTGTCATTACGGACATGACCATGCCCCGAATGACCGGCAAGGAACTGGCCGCTCGATTGATCCGGATTCGGTCCGACATACCGGTCATCCTCTGCACCGGCTACGGCGGAATGGAAAGGGATGAAGATTCCCATAAAACCGAGGCCGTTCGGATGGTGTTGACGAAACCGGTGTCGAAGAAGCAGATGGCCTGGAAGGTCAGGGAAATCCTGGATGTTTCGGAATGCCGGTAACCGATCCGGATGCCCGGACTGAACACAACAGAAATGAATCGGCGGCGACCCGGTTATTTTGAAATCTCAAGACATCCCTGAAAAACTGGTTTCCATCTATGGACGGTTCAACCGTCGAGAATATGTTCACCCTGATCCGCTCGAGTTTCTGTTTCATTATCCTTCTCTTCGCGACCGCGAAATCGTCGCGTTGACCGCTTCCGCCCTGGCCTATGGACGGGTGGCGATGATCAATCGAAGCGTGGGAACCGTTTTGGAGGTGATGGGCCCCTCTCCTGCCGATTATGTGGCGAGCGCTTCTTCGACATCCCTTCGCAGGGATTTTTCTGAATTCAAACACCGGTTCGCCACCGGAGAGCATCTGTCGGTGATGTTGATCGGGGCCCGGAACATGATTCGAGAATACGGGTCTTTACTTGCCTGTTTTCTGGATGGATACGACGCTGCCGACCCCAATGTCCTCCCCGGCCTGACCCGTTTCTGCGAAAAGCTGGTCCTTGCCGGAGATCCGGCCCACCTGATTCCCCGACCCGAACGGGGCAGCGCCTGCAAGCGGATGCATCTGTTTCTGCGATGGATGGTGCGCAAAGATGCGGTGGACCCCGGGGGATGGGATGCGGTGGACCCTGCCAAACTGATCGTGCCGCTGGATGTGCATATGCATCGGGTCTGCACCTTTCTCGGGTTGACCTCCCGCAAGGCCGCCGATCTCAAGACGGCCCTGGAGGTGACCGCCGCATTCGCCCGGTGGGTCCCGGAAGACCCGGTCCGATTCGATTTCGCCCTGACCCGCTTTGGTATTCGCGGGGATATGTCCATTGACGAATTTTTTTCCTGAGCAACAGTTTCAATTTCTTTTTCCGGCCAATTTCCATCCCTAAACGGCGGTTTTCCGCCGTTTTTGTCCGGGTCTTTTGTCGTTGACACCGACCGAACGCTCAGTTATAATTTCTGATTTGGAGTTTTATCATTGCAATACATTTTTCATTTTTATCAGGAGGCTGGTTGTGATTGGAGAAAAAAGCGACTACAAGGAGAACGTGGATCGCCTGACGGCGGTCTTTGACACCAATATGGGGAATTTCGAAATAGAACTGTACGCTAAGGAATGCCCCGAAACGGTTTGGAATTTCGTGAACCTGGCCGAGGGCCGGCAGGATACCCCCCGAGGCAAAAAATTCTATGACGGGCTCGCCTTTCATCGAATCATCGAAGACTTCATGATTCAAGGGGGATGTCCCTTCGGCACCGGCACCGGCGGCCCCGGTTATCAATTCAAGGATGAATTCAATAAGGACCTGAAGCATGACAGTGCGGGCGTCCTGTCCATGGCCAATGCCGGGCCCGGCACCAACGGCAGCCAGTTTTTCATCACCCTCGGCCCCACCCCGCATTTGAACAACCGCCACACGGTATTCGGCAAGGTGACTCAGGGCATGGACGTGGTCGAAGAGATCGGTTCGGTCAAAACCGGGCCCAACGACAAGCCGGTGAAACCGGTTACGATCAACTCGGTCACCATTCAGCGGTAGCCCGTTTTTGGATGGATTTCTTTCATGATTTTTGGAACGGCCCTTGCAGCTGCTTGCAATCAGTCCCCCTTTTTTCAAGCCCGATGATGTCGATAAGGAAAAGGAGAATTCCATACGATGGTTGATTTCAAATACCAGGAAATGTTCCCGCTGGGGGAAGACAAGACCGAATACCGACTGCTGACCCGGGACCATGTGACCCTGAAATCCTTTGAGGGCAAAGAGATGCTCTGCATCGAGCCGGAAGCCCTCACCCGGCTGGCCGAGGAGGCGTTTACCGATGTCTCCCATCTTTTGCGCCCCGCTCACCTGAAGCAGGTATCCGAGATTCTGCATGATCCCGAGTCCTCTGAAAACGACAAGCTGGTGGCCCGGGAAATGATCAAAAATGCCGTCATTTCCGCGGAAATGGAATTTCCGCTGTGTCAGGATACCGGTACCGCCATCATTATGGGCAAAAAAGGCCAGCAGGTCTGGGCCGATTTCAATGAAGGAGAGGCGCTCTCCCGGGGCGTTTTCAATGCCTATACTCAGCGAAACCTGCGCTATTCACAGAATGCGCCCTTGACCGTCTACGAAGAAAAAAATACCGGCTGCAACCTGCCGGCCCAGATCGATCTGCTGGCGGTTCCGGGGGATGCCTACAAGTTCCTGTTCGTCGCCAAAGGCGGGGGCTCCGCCAACAAGACCTATCTGTTTCAGGAGACCAAGGCGGTTCTCAATCCCGGAACCCTGGTCGATTATTTAAAGGAGAAGATGCGGTCCCTCGGCACCGCCGCCTGCCCGCCCTACCACATCGCTTTCGTTATCGGCGGCACCTCCGCGGAAACCAACCTCAAGACGGTGAAACTGGCCAGCGCCCGGTATCTGGATGCGTTGCCTACCGAGGGCGGGGAAGGGGGCCACGCCTTTCGGGACCTGGAACTGGAGGAAAAGCTCCTGGGCCTGTCACGGGAACTGGGTCTGGGGGCGCAGTTCGGCGGCAAGCACTTCGCTCTGGATGTGCGGGTGGTGCGGCTTCCCCGTCACGGGGCCTCCTGCCCTATCGGCATGGGGGTGAGTTGCAGCGCCGATCGCAATGTGCTGGGCAAAATCACCAAAGACGGTGTTTTTCTAGAACAGCTGGAGACCCGGCCCGCCCAGTACCTGGACGAGGTGATGACCGAGGAGGCGGGGGCGATCGCCCTCGATCTGAACCGGCCCATGAAAGAGATTCGGGCCGAACTTTCCAAATACCCGGTGGCGACGCCGCTTCGCCTCACCGGCAAAATCATCGTGGGCCGGGACATCGCCCATGCCAAGCTGAAGGAACGGCTGGACCGGGGCGAGGGGCTTCCCCGGTATTTTAAAGATCATATCATCTACTACGCCGGGCCGGCCAAAACGCCGGAGGGACATGCGTCCGGTTCTTTCGGCCCTACCACCGCCGCCCGAATGGACCCCTATGTGCCGGTTTTTCAGGCTGAAGGCGGTTCCATGGTGATGCTGGCCAAGGGCAACCGGTCCAAAATCGTCACCGAGGCCTGCAAACAATACGGCGGATTTTATCTCGGCTCCATCGGCGGGCCGGCCGCACGGCTGGGCAAGGAGTGCATCACCGAGATGAAGGTCCTTGAGTACCCGGAATTGGGGATGGAGGCGATTTACGAGATCACCGTCAAGGATTTTCCGGCTTTTATTCTGGTGGATGATAAAGGCAATGATTTTTTCGGAAATCTGCTGTAAAGAAAAAAAGAGATTGTTTATATAACCGTATCGTGTCTGGGAACTTTTCCCAACAGAAGGAGAGGAAAGAACATGGCAAAAAAAATGATGACCGTTGACGGTAATACCGCCGCCGCCCATGTGGCCTACGCCATGAGCGACGTGGCGACAATTTACCCCATTACCCCGTCTTCACCCATCGGTGAGATCGCGGATGAGTGGGCGGCCGGCGGTCGAAAAAACATCTTCGGCCAGCCCATGCTGGTTCGACAGCTTCAATCGGAAGCCGGCGCTGCGGCGTCGGTGCACGGTTCTCTGGCCGCGGGCGCTTTGACGTCGACCTTCACCGCGTCCCAGGGGCTCTTGCTGATGATCCCCAACATGTACAAAATGTCCGGTGAGCTTCTGCCGGGCGTGCTCCATGTCACGGCCCGGGCCATCGCCAGCCATGCCCTCTCCATTTTCGGGGACCATCAGGACGTGATGGCGGTGCGCCAGACCGGTTTCGCACTGCTGGCGTCCAATTCCGTCCAGGAGGCCATGGATATGGCCCTGGTGGCGCATCTGGCCGCCATCGACTCGTCCATTCCCGTTCTCCATTTTTTCGACGGGTTCCGGACCTCTCACGAGATTCAGAAGATCGAGGCCATCGATTACGAGGATATGGCCAAACTGGTCAACCGGACCGCCCTGGCCGGTTTTCGGCTGCGAGGGGTGAACCCGGAAAGGCCGGAACTGCGCGGCACCGCTCAGAACCCCGACATCTATTTTCAGGGGGCTGAAACCCGAAATCCTCATTATGAAAGAATGCCCAATATCGTCGCCGATTACATGAAAAAGGTGAGCGATCTGACCGGACGCAGCTATAAACCGTTCGATTATGTGGGTGATCCCGAAGCCGACCGGGTGGTGGTTTCCATGGGCTCTTCCTGTGAAACCCTGGAAGAGGTGGTCAACTACCTGGTGGACCAGGGCGAACGGGTCGGCCTGGTGAAGGTGCGCCTGTATCGGCCTTTCTCCATGGAGCATCTCTTTGCCGCCATGCCGGCCACCGCCGATCGCATTGCGGTGCTGGACCGGACCAAAGAACCGGGCGCGGGCGGTGATCCGCTTTACAAGGACGTCTGTACCGCTTATCTGGAGCGGGGCGGTCTCACCCCGACCATCGTCAACGGCCGGTACGGCCTCGGATCCAAAGAGTTCAACCCGGGTATGGCCAAGGCGGTTTTCGACAACCTGAAATCATCCAAACCCAAAAACTATTTTACCGTGGGCATCGTCGATGATGTAAGCCATACCTCTCTGGAATACGACGAAAACTTCGACGTATCCCCGGAAGGCACGGTCCAGTGCAAGTTCTGGGGAATCGGGGCCGACGGCACGGTCGGGGCCAACAAGAGCGCCATCAAGATCATCGGCGACAACACCGATATGTATGCCCAAGCCTATTTCGCCTACGACTCCAAAAAATCGGGCGGTGTGACCATGTCTCACCTTCGGTTCGGAAAAACCCCCATCAAATCCACCTACCAGATCGCCTCCGCCGATTACATCGCCTGCCACAAGGCGGGCTATGTGGATATCTATGATGTGCTCGACGGCATCAAGGAGGGCGGCACCTTCGTTCTCAACTCCCACTGGAGTCTGGATGACATGGAGGAAAAACTGCCGGGCCACATGAAACGGACCATCGCCCGCAAGAAACTCAAATTCTACAACATCGATGCGGTCTCCATCGCCCAGGAGGTCGGCCTCGGCGGCCGGATCAACATGATCATGCAGACCGCCTTTTTCAAGCTGGCCAATGTGATTCCGGTGGATGAGGCCATCGGTTACCTCAAGGGCCAGATCAAGAAGCTCTTCGGCAAGAAAGGCGACAAGATCGTCAACATGAATGTGGAAGCGGTGGATAAGACCATCGACAAACTGGTGAAGGTCGACTATCCCGAATCCTGGGCCGAGGCGGATCAAAAGGACCTCAAAGCCAAGGATGAGCCGGAATGGGTGACCAATGTGATGCGGCCCATGAATGAGCAGAAAGGCGATAAACTGCCGGTCAGCGCGTTTACGCCCGACGGCATATTTCCCGTAGGCACCACCCGGTATGAAAAACGCGGGGTCGCCATCAATGTACCCGAATGGATCATGGACAACTGCATTCAATGCAACCAGTGCGCCATGGTCTGCCCCCACGCCACCATCCGACCCTTTCTGCTCACCGAAGCAGAGTTGAAGAACGCGCCGGAGGGCCTGGAGGCCAAGAAGGCCACCGGAAAGGAACTCAAGGAGTATCTCTTCCGGATTCAGGTCTACAGCCAAGACTGCATGGGCTGCGGCAACTGTGCCGATATCTGCCCGGCCAAAAAGAAGGCCCTGGTGATGAAACCGATCGAAACCCAGCTGGAAAAAGAGGTCCCCAACCTGGCCTACTGCGAATCTCTGCCGCTTCGGGAAGATGTCATGAAGCGGGACTCCCTCAAGGGCAGCCAGTTTTATCAGCCGCTCCTGGAGTTCAACGGCGCCTGCGCCGGATGCGGGGAAACCCCGTATGCCAAGCTTCTGACCCAGCTGTACGGCGAACGAATGGTGATCGGCAACGCCACCGGGTGCTCCTCCATCTGGGGCGGCAGCGCACCCTCCATCCCCTACTGCACCAACAAGGACGGGTTCGGTCCGACCTGGGGCAACTCCCTGTTCGAGGACCCGGGCGAGTTCACTTACGGGATGTTTCTGGGCGCTCTTCAGCAGCGCCGGAAACTGGCGGACCTGGTTCAGGAGGCATTGAATACCGACGTGCCTCAGGAGGTCAAGGAGGCGATGCAGGGCTGGCTGGAAAATGTAAAGGACGCCGAAGGGTCCAGAAAATACGGGGATCAGTTGAAAAAGCTGCTTCCGGAATATCCGGACAACCAGCTCCTTTCCGAAATCCTGGCCATGAAGGGCCACTTCACCAAAAAGTCCTACTGGGTCTTTTTGGGCGACGGGGCGGCTTACGATATCGCCTTCGGCGGCATCGACCATGTCCTGTCCACCGGAGAGGACATCAATATCATGGTCTTCGACACCGAAGTCTATTCCAATACCGGCGGACAGTCTTCCAAGGCCACGCCCACCGGTTCCATCGCCAAATTCGCGGCCTCCGGCAAGAAGACCGCGAAAAAGGATATGGGCGCCATCGCCATGTCCTACGGTTACGCCTACGTGGCTTCCGTCTCCATGGGCGCCAACAAGAACCAGACCCTGAAGGCGTGCAGGGAGGCCGAGGCGTATGACGGACCATCCCTGATCATGGCCTATTCGCCCTGTATCAATCACGGCATCAAACGGGGCATGGGCAAAACCCAGGAAGAAGAAAACCTGGCCGTGAAATCCGGTTACTGGCCTTTGTATCGGTACAACCCGCTGCTGAAGAAGGAAGGCAAGAATCCGTTTGTTCTCGAATCCAAAGAGCCGGACGGTAGCCTGCAGGAATTCCTCTCCGGAGAAATCCGCTACGCGGCCCTGGAGAAATCTTTTCCTGAAGAATCGAAGCGGCTTCGGGCCACTCTGGAAGCGCAATACGTGGAGCGGTATCAGAAACTCAAACGGCTGGCGGAAATGGAGCCGATTACCGTCACCGCTTCCGATATGGTCGCGGAGATCGGATCTGCCGACAGCGACGTCTGCGTGATGGACAATACCCCGGAACACTCCAGGCCCGGAGATATGGGCGTCGGAGATGCCTGCGACGACGGACGGGCCGGCAAAACGGTGACGGAGGAGTAAATGATCCGTTAGCTGTGTCTAACACATAAGAATCAAGAATAAAAAAGGTCATCCGCTGTTAAAGGCGGATGACCTTTTTTTGTGGTTCAGGGTAGCGGAATCAAGAGGTCATCAATGCTTCCGATGCCCCCATTTACTCCCCTATGATTGCATAGGCCAACTGTCGAATCCCGAATGGATGCGCCTGTTTCTGTTCATTCATCAGGATATCGAATCGATTTTGATATCGATATGAGGCTTTCTCCTTCCTTCTTGGTTGGTTTAACGGTTCTGCGGAATTGGAAGTATGGTAAAGCCGATGCGTTCGGTTATTCATTCACGATCTCATACCGCAGTTGCTTTTTGCCAAAATCCACGGCCCGGTTTTGGTCCTTCATCAGAATGTCGAACCGATTTTTATCCCGGTACCGCCGGTGCATGCGATCTTCGCAGGTGTACTCCCCCATCCCCTGAACTCGAATCCGGGTCCCGAATTCCATATATTTCGGGCAGGCCGCGGCGCCGATATACGGCTTGTTTCCACTGGCCATAATGCGGGGTTTCTGATCGGTTTGGGCCGTTGATGCCGTATAGGCGGTAAAAACACCGGTCCGGGGCATCTTTCCTTCACCGTACGCGTTCTTCACTCCGTTGCCGGAAGAGAATAGAACATCCGAATCACCGAGGGAAAAACCGGTAAAAATCCATGCGGACAAGAATAAAAACAGTATGAGTTTTTTCATAAGCC
>JGI12210J13797_10756541_pt1 | contig 11220 bp, 4 predicted proteins | sample ElkSlonscriptome_3_FD_13797 | JGI IMG/M metagenome (IMG submission 13797) | reverse complement strand
CGGCGCATGACGCCGTCGACGAAGCGCTTCTCGTCGCTAGCCGAGCAGTTCTCGTCGGGCACGTCCGGAACCGGCAGGAAGCACTCGCGGGTCCGGATGCCGGGCTCCTCGTCGCAGCCGGCGCCCAGACCGGCCAGCAAGACCAGAAGGCCGACGGACCGGCGAATCAACTCGCCTCGACGGGCGTCGCGAAGGGTGCCGCGAGCAAGAAAGGCGAGATGGCGGCGTCGAAAGACGTGCCGTCTTCGCGTTGAAGTCGATAGCTGCCGGCCATGGTCCCCCAGGCGGTGCGAAGGATGCAGCCTGAGGTGTATTGGAACGACTGGCGCGGCTGAATGACCGGCTGCTCGCCGACGACGCCTTCGCCGCGCACCTCTTCCACCCGGTGGTTCGCGTCGGTGATGACCCAGTGCCGGGTTCGCAGCTGAACGGGCGCTGACCCGTCGTTCTCGATCTTGACGGTATACTGGAAGACGTAGCGACCGCGCCCGGGGTTGGACTGGTTGGGTACGAACCGCGACTCGACGCGTACGCGGACTCCCTCGGTGATGGCTTCGGACTTCCCGTTCATGGCCGGCGCCGGACCCTACCCTGCGCGCACGGCCGACCCAACCGCCGAATAAAGAATCCCCGAGCGGCCGCCCGCGACTCGACCGTTCCGGGGGTCGAAGCGCGCACCAGCGGCCCAACTCGTCGGGAATCTCCGTAGCGCCCGGCGGCCCGGACGGTCATTTGGGGTCCGGGCTCGGGCCGGGTCGCGCCTTCGCGACGACGGCGTAGGCGGCGCACGACAACGCGAAGCAGGCGAGCCCCGTGGGCACGGCAGTCCCGAAGAAGCCTTCGACGCCCCCCGCTAGATGCCCGAACCAAACGAGCGTCCCGGCGAGCATGGACGCCATCGCCGCCGCCGCGTTGGGTTGCCGCGCGTAGACGGCCAAGGTCATCGGGGCCAGCAGAGAGACCAGTCCGAGCTCATACGCGGCCTCGAGGAGCGAGTAGGCCGACTCTCCGGCAAACGCCAGCCCGAGACTGATCGTCGCGACGACCAAGACGAGCAGGCGATTTCGGCGCAGCGGACGGTCGAGCATGAGGCCGGCCCGAGCTACGACGTTCTCCGACAGCACCGTGGCCGGCCCGAGGATCGCGCTGTCGATGGTGGACAGGACGGCAGACATTACGGTCAGCAAAAAGATTGCCGCCACGGCGGGGTGCAAGAAGACCTGCGCGAGCGCTGGCAAGACCGAAGTGTGATCGATGCCGACGCCGATGCGGGGGCCAACGAGCCCGAGCATCACCGGAGCCGCGCCCAGCAGCAGATAGAGTCCGCCCGCCCCCACGCACGCCGCTTTGGCGGTTCGCTCGCTGCGCGATGAAAATATTCGCTGCAAGAGGTCTTGCGACGGCAAGTTCCCGAGCGCGCCCGCCGCCAGGAGTCCCGCCGCAGAGGCGACCGTGCCGTCGCCCGTCCAAGAGAGCTTCGCGTCCGGGACTTCATCGAAGAACCCCGACCAACCCTGCGCAACGTCGCCGCCGCCCAGATGCAGCAGCACGACTATAGACAAGACCGCGAGGCCGATGGTCACCAGCGCGACCTGCAAGAAGTCCGTGACGGTCACCGCCCACATGCCACCGACCATGGTGTAGCCGGTGCCGATGACGGCCACGAGGACCACCGCGAGATCGAGCGGCAAGCCGAAGGTCAACTCCAGCATGGCGCCCAGGGCCATGAACTGCGCCGCGATCCACCCGAAGTAGGTCGGCACCATCAGCAGCGACGCCACCAACTCGGCCCGGGGCCCATACTTGGCGCGAAACAGGTCGGGTAGCGTGGTGAGCTTCATCCGCCACAGCGGACCTGCGAACGCAAAGCCCGCGATGATGAGACACAGGCCGGCCCCCACCGGGTCGAGCAGCGCCGCGCGGAGCCCGGTTCGGCTCACTTCGTCGGCCGCCGTGAGGAGCGTCCCGGCGCCGTACCAGGTCGCGAGCAGGGTCGGCGTCGCCAAGACGAGCGACAGCCGGCGCCCCGCCACGACGTAGTCTTCGACGTCGTGCACGCGGCGTTGAGACCACCAGCTGACGCCGAACATCAGCGCGACGTAAACTACGGCGAGCACGGCGAGCGCGGTCGACACGACCTGGCCCGCATAGGAGACTGCGCGGCCGACGTAAACGCCAAACTCGTAGCTCCACGCGACGCGGCGCTCCGGGATGGAGCGGCGTGCTTTGGCGGTCGGTCCCGATGAGGTGTAGCTTCGGACGGTGCTCGAAGTGGCGCGGCTGACCCGTCGAGACTTGGTGCTCGCCGGCCTGACGGCGACCGGCGCCGGCGGCGCCGGGCTGGTGCTGGGCGTGTGGTACGGACGGAGAAAGGAGCGCTGGGCTCAGCGCCCGCCTCCCCGGCCCGAGCCGCTCAGCCCGAACGTCTATCTCGCCATCGACGACGATGACGTCGTCCGCATCTGGCTCACGAAGGCCGAGATGGGCCAGGGGGTCATGACCGCGCTCCCGATGATCATCGCCGACGAGCTCGACGCGGATTGGTCTCGCGTAGAGGTCGTTCCCGCCGTGGCCAGCCGCCGATACGGCAACATGATGACCGCGGTGAGCTCCAGCGTACGCAGCCTCTACGACGAGCTGCGCCTCGCCGGCGCGACCGCGCGCCACATGCTGATGGCGGCAGCGGCGGAAGCTTGGGACGTCCCGATGGCGGCGTGCGCGACGCGCGCCGGCTGGGTCCTCCACGAGCCCACGGGCCGAAGACTGCGCTACGGCGCGCTGGCGACGGCGGCCGGACGCCGCGATGTCCCCGAAGCGGTCGAGCTCGACGATGCGCCTCGAGGCGCGTTGGTCGGACGCTCCGTCCCGCGGGTCGACATCCCCGACAAGGCCACCGGCGCAGCCCGATACGGGATCGATGTGCGCGTTCCCGGGATGCTTCGGGCCACGGTGGTGCATCCGCCGCCCGGCGCTTCTCTCCGGTCTCACGACGCGGAGGCCGCGCGCCGGCTTCCGCGGATCCGCGACGTCCTCGAGATCGCAGGGGGGATTGCCGTGGTAGCCGACGACACCTGGTCGGCTTTTCGAGGGGCCGAAGCGCTCGACGCTCGCTTCACGGAGGCGCCGAACCGCGACCTGGAGGCCGACCTGCGCGCCGCGCTCGCGACCGGCGGCGCGTTCGCGAACGACCGCCGGCCCAGCGCCCCCATCGACGGCGCCGGGCCGCGCTTCGAAGCGACTTATCAGCTCCCTTTTTTGGGGCACTGGGGCCTCGAGCCCACGAACGCCACCGCCCACGTCACCGACGCCCGCTGCGACATCTGGGCGCCCACCCAGCATCCGCAGGGCGTTCGGGAGCATGCGGCTCGGCACCTCGGACTCGAAGAAGCCGCCGTGGTCGTTCACTCTACGCTGATCGGCGGCGGCTTCGGTCGTCGAGTGAGCGACGACGAGGTGCTCGAAGCCGTCGAGCTGAGCCGGCGCTGCGGCGCACCCGTGCAGGTGACTTGGCCTCGCGAAGAAGACAGCGCGCAGGACCGCTTTCGTCCGGCCAGCTTTCATCGCCTGCGGGCCGAGCTCGCGGCCGACGGGCGTCCTCGCCGCTGGCACCACGCCCTGGCCGCGCCGTCCATCACCGGCCGCCGGGCTCTCGACGACGGCGTCGACCCGCTCGCCGTTCAGGGCGCCCACCCCATCCCCTACGCCGTCGATGAGCTGACGGTCGAGTGGGCCGACCTCAGTCCATCTCCGCTGCCGGTGGGCTTCTGGCGCTCGGTGGGGCACTCATACAACGCCTTCGCCGTCGAGTGCTTCGTCGACGAGCTGGCCGAACGGGCGAACGAGGACGCCGCTGCTTATCGACGCCGCCTTTACCGCGACGACGATGTGGGAAGGCGCCACCGCGCGGTGCTCGACCGCGTCATTCAAATGTCCGCTTGGCCCGGCGAGACCGTCCGCGAGGAGCGAGCGCTCGGGCTCGCGGTGCACGAAGCGTTCGAGAGCGTCGTCGCTCTGGTGGCCGAAGTCGAAGCGGTCCGCGGACAGCTGCGCGCGCGTCGCGTTTGGGCCGCCGTCGACTGCGGGCTCGTCATCGATCCGCGCAACGCCCGCGCGCAGGTCGAGGGTGGAATCGCCTTCGGGCTCTCCGCGACCTGGTGGGGCCGCGCGGAGCCGGGGCCGCGCGGTGTGTTGCAGCGCAACTTCGACCAGATCCGCCACTTGCGACTGGCCGACATGCCTCAGGTCGCCGTCGAATTCGTCCCGGGCCGCCTCCGCCCGGGCGGCGTCGGTGAGATCGGCGTGCCGCCGGTGGCGCCGGCCATCGCCAACGCCGTCGCGCGGCTTCGGGGCGACCGCCCGCGACGCTTGCCCATCGATGTCGCCGCGGAGCGCTCGCCCACGGCCGGTTGAGCGAGAACACTGCGCACCGTCCGTTTCGCGCGGACGTCTCTCAATCTGTTACGCTGCGCACACTGCGGCCCCGGGCCCCGGGTTTCAGCCGGCTCGAAGATCGTGCACAACCTCGGTGAGGCCTCATGACGGATCACAAACTCAGCGCGTTCATCATCGGCTCCGAGCCACTCGCCGCTCAGTGCGGCGACCTGTGGCTGGAGCGAGGGCACTCCGTTCGTGGATTGCTCACATCCACGCCGCAGTTGATCGCGTGGGCTGCCAGCAAGGGCATCCCCGTTTACTCACCGGAGCAAGACTACTTGCCGATGCTGGACGCCGAGCCGTTCGACTACTTCTTCAGCATCACGCACCTATCGCTCATACCGAAGGAGGTGCTCCGACGGCCCCGCCTCGCGGCGATCAACTTTCACGATGGAGCGCTTCCCGCGTACGCGGGCCTCAATACGCCTTCTTGGGCCCTCATCAACGGCGAGCGGGAGTGGGCCATCACGTTTCACGAGATGACCGCCGGCGTCGACGAAGGCGACATCTTGGTTCAGCGCCGGTTCGAGGTCGCGCCGCGTGAGACTGCGCTCACCCTCAACGCGCGCTGCTTCGAAGAAGGCCTCGAGGGTTTTCGGGCGCTCATTCAGGATTTGACCGACGGAGCCCTCCACCGCCAGCCCCAGAACGCGGCCGAGCGCAGCTATTATGCGCGAGCGGATCGCCCCCGAGGAGCGGGCGTCATCGATTGGCGAGAGCCGGCTGAGCAGATCGACCGGCGCATCCGCGCCACCAACTACGGCCGCTACGCCAACCGCTTTGGCGTCATGAAGATCCGCCACGGCAGCAAGGTCGTCACGGTCTCCGACTCGGGGCTCGAAGATGCCACCGCCCAACCGGGGGAGTTGGTGGGGCTCGACGAATCTGGATGGCGAGTCGGCACCGGTCGCGGCGTCATTTCGCTGTCGGGCTTCGCGCATTTGGACGGTCGCGCCATCTCGGCGCCGGACGCGGCTGCCTGGCTGGCCGTCGAGCCGGGGTCACGACTCGAAGCGATGACGGATGAGGCGGCCTCCGCTCTGCACGAGGCGGGCGCACCTGCCTACGCGGCCGAGCCGTTCTTCGAGCGTCGTCTGCGCTTCCTCGAAGGGATTGGCGTTCCGCACGCGAGGACGGAACACAAAGCCGAGGGTCGCTTCGACCGGATCGCACTCGAGGTGCCCGAGGCGTTTCGTCGGTTCGCCGGTGATCGGATCGACGCAGCGCTCATCGCGGTGTTTTGCGCGTATCTCGGCCGAGCCGAAGACCGGGGAGACTTCAGCGTCGCGTGGACCGATGCCCGCGCTCGGAGCGCCGCCGACGACTACCCAGAGCTGTTCTCGCGGCGGCTGCCGTTGCAGGCGGGCCTGCGATTCGATGAGGCTTTTGACAACCTCGTCGACCGCCTCGGCAAAGAGCTGAAGCGTCTCGAGAAGCGTCCTTCCTTTGCTCTGGAACTCATCGGCCGCATGCCCGAGTTGCGCGAAGTGCCAGAGCTGGCCACCACGCTCTCGCTGTCTGCAGGGATCGCGCGGACTGCCGAAAGCGGCGCATACACGCCCCCCGTCGGACACCATCTGACGCTCGAGCTCGCGAACGATGGCGCCTGGCTCGTCGTCGACGCCAGCGTGCTCGACGCCTCCGACGTATCGAGGCTTCGTGCAGATCTTCAGCAGCTCTTGCAGAGCGCCGCCGACCGCCCACACCACGCAGTCGGCGACCTCGAGCTCTTGTCGTCCGAGGACCGTGAACGGGTCCTTCACGAGTGGAACGACACCCGACGCGAGGTGCCTAGCCTGACGGTTCATCAGGCGTTCGAGGATCGAGTCGACCGCTCACCGCTGCGAAAGGCCCTCACCTTCGAGGGCGACTCACTGACGTATGCGGAGCTGGAAGTGCGCGCGAACAAGATGGCTGCGCATCTGGTCGACCTCGGCGTGGGTCCGAACACCCGGGTTGCGGTCAGCTGCGAGCGGGACGCCGACTTGGTGGTGGCGCTGCTCGGGACCCTGAAGGCAGGCGGCGCTTACGTGCCGGTCGACCCGGACTATCCGTCCGACCGCATCGCTTTGATGCTGGAAGACTCCAAGGCCAGCGTCATCGTCACCCAGCGCCGGGTCGCGGCGCGCTTGCCGGCCCACGACGCAAAAGTCGTCGAGATTGACGCGGACTGGCCTGACATCAGTCACCGGCCCGGAGAACGACTCGCGCGGTCCGTGGCCGACTCCGACCTCGCCTACGTCATCTACACGTCGGGCTCCACGGGCCGCCCCAAGGGAGTGATGGTCGAGCACCGGAACGTCATCAACTTCTTCGCCGGCATGGACGAGCGCATCGAGCCCGGTGACCCGGGCGTTTGGTTTGCCGTCACCTCACCCAGCTTCGACATCTCGGTCCTCGAGCTCTTCTGGACCCTCGCTCGCGGGTTCGAAGTCGTCCTTTGGCGGGACCGGGAGCGAGAGCTCCCATCGTCCACCGCCGAGATCGCGCGAACGCGCCACATGGACTTTGGCTTGTTCATGTGGGGCAACGACGACGGCCCAGGACCCCAGAAGTATCGCCTGATGCTCGAGGGAGCAAAGTTCTTCGACGAGCACGGGTTTCAGTCGGTGTGGACGCCGGAGCGGCACTTTCAGGCGTTCGGCGGGCCTTACCCGAACCCCGCCGTCACTGGGGCGGCCCTGGCAGCCGTCACCAAGAACCTCCGCATTCAGGCCGGGTCCTGCGTCGTACCCCTTCACCATCCGGTTCGAATCGCGGAGGAGTGGGGCCTCGTGGACAACCTATCCGGAGGACGCGTGGGGCTCTCGGTCGCTTCCGGCTGGCAACCGCACGACTTCATCCTCCGGCCCGAGAACTATCCAGACAACAAAGAGGCCATGTGGCGCGACATCGAGGTCCTTCAGCGTCTGTGGCGAGGAGATCGCGTCACCTACAAAGACTTTCGCGGCGAAGAGACCGAGGTCAAGAGCCTCCCCCGCCCGGTTCAACCCGAGCTCCCCATCTGGGTCACCATCGCCGGAAGTCCGGACACCTGGAGGCGCGCCGGCCTCGGCGGCTTCAACGTCCTCACCCACCTCCTGGGCCAGTCGCTCTCCGACGTCGAAGAGCGCATCAAGCTCTACAAGGAAGCTCGCGCCGAGGGGGGACATGACCCCGATGACGGATACGTGACCCTCATGCTGCACACCTTCGTCGGAGAGTCCGATGAAGAGGTGAAGGAGCTCGTAAGGGAGCCCATGCGAAGCTACCTGGCCAGCTCCGTCATGCTGGTGAAGCAGTTCGCCTGGACTTTCCCAGCCTTCAAACGTCCGGCGTCGGGGAAAGTTCAAGACGTCGACCTGGAGTCGCTGAGCGAAGAAGAAACCGACGCCATCCTGGACCACGCGTTCGAACGATACTTCAACGACAGCGGACTCTTTGGCTCCATCGAAACCTGCTCGCGGCAGGTCGACCGGATCAAGGCGATCGGGGCCAACGAGATCGCTTGCCTCGTCGACTTCGGCGTCGAGACCGACCGCGTCCTGGCGAGCCTCCCGCGCTTGGCCGAGGTTCGGCGCCGCGCAAACGAGAACATTCAATCCGCGTCGACCTCGGCGCCCGGAGACCACAGCCTCCTGACGCAGTTCGAACGTCACGGCGTAACGCACATGCAGTGCACGCCGTCCATGGCTCGAATGCTGCTGGCCTCCGACGAGGGGCGCAGGGCGCTGGGCCGCTTGAAGCACCTGATGGTAGGCGGCGAAGGCTTGCCGTCCGCCCTCGCCGACGAGCTGTGCGACATCGTATCCGGGAAAGTCACGAACATGTATGGCCCGACCGAGACGACGATCTGGTCATCGACGCATCCGGTCTCCCGAGGTCAGGACTTGCCGGTCACGCCGATCGGCACGCCCATCGCGAACAACTACCTCTACGTCCTCGACGGACGTCAAAGGCTCGTTCCCGTCGGCGTGCCCGGCGAGCTCTACATTGGTGGCCTCGGCGTCGTGCGCGGATACTTCGAGCGCCCCGAGCTGACGGCGGAGCGCTTCGTACCCGACCCGTACACGGACGCCAGCGACGCCCGAATGTATCGGACCGGAGACCGGGTGCGCTGGAACGCGAACGGCTTCCTCGAGTTTCTGGGGCGCACCGACTACCAGGTCAAGATCCGAGGTCACCGAATCGAGCTCCCCGAGATCGAGACCCGCCTCACCGAGCTTCCCGAAGTTCGAGAGGCCGTGGTCATCGCCCGCGAGCTGGAGCCAGGGGACCAGCGTCTCATCGCCTACGTCGTGGGGAAGACCGGGCGGCCCGACGAAGACGGTCTGCGCGCCAAGCTTCGGGAGGTGCTCCCCGAAGCCATGGTTCCGTCGGCGGTGGTAGCGCTCGACGCCCTGCCTCTCACGCCGAACGGAAAAGTCGACCGCCGTCGACTACCGGATCCTGCCGAACGGCAAACGCGCACCTACGAGGCACCGACCAACGACCTCGAGAAGCAGGTCGCCGACGTGTGGAAAGACAGCCTCGGCATCGAAGCCGTTGGCCGAGACGACAACTTCTTCGACATCGGCGGGCACTCGCTCCTGGTCGTTCAAACGCACCGCCGCCTCCGCGAAGTCTTGAATCGGCCGCTGTCCCTGACCGACATGTATCGATTCCCGACCGTTCGGTCACTCGCTCACTTTCTCGACGAAGGTGACTCGGGAGCAGCCAAGAAGGGGGCCGACCGCGCCGCTCGTCGACTCCAGATGCGCCAGCGCGCACGATGAGGTTTCCGCTCGATGACTCATGAAAACGACGTTGCCATCGTCGGCATCGCCGCTCACCTTCCCGACGCTCGCAGCGTCTCCGAGTTCTGGCGAAATCTCCGGGACGGCAAGAACGCCTTCGTTAGATATTCGGCCGAGGAGCTTCGAGCCGCCGGCGTGTCGCCGCGTCTTTTGCAGCACCCCAACTACGTCCCCGTAGCCGCGCCCTTGCCGGACATGGAGGACTTCGATGGAGAGTTCTTCGGCCTCAGCCCGAAGGAGTCGGCCATCATGGATCCGCAGCATCGCCACTTTCTCGAGGTTGCGTGGGAAGCGCTCGAAGACGCGGGCCACCCGCCGGAGCGCTTCGAGGGCCCCATCGGCGTGTTCGCCGGCTGCGGTCACGGCGCCTACTTCGTCAACAACTTGCTCTCGAACCCGGACCTCGTCGAGACGGTCGGGCACTTCTTGCTGCGCCACACCGGCAACGACAAAGACTTCCTGGCGACGCGCGTCTCGTACTGCTTCGACTTACAAGGGCCCAGCATGAGCGTGCAGACCGCGTGCTCGACGTCTCTCGTGGCGGTGCACCTCGCTTGCCAGAGCCTGCTGGCCGGAGAGTGCGACCTCGCGCTGGCGGGGGGCGCCACCATCGAAATTCCACATCGACAGGGCTACGTGTTCAACCCGGGCGAGGTCCTGTCCCCCGACGGAGCGTGCCACGCCTTCGATCATCGGGGGCAGGGGACCGTCTTCGGCAGCGGCGCGGGCGCCGTCGTACTGCGTCGGTACGACGACGCGGTCGAAGCCGGCGATCAGATCTACGCCGTCATCAAGGGGACGGCCATCAACAACGACGGCGCGGGCAAGGTGGGGTACCTAGCTCCCAGCGTCGACCAGCAGTCCGCGGCGGCAGCCGAGGCCCTCGCAGTCGCGCAGGTCGAAGCGGACAGCGTCGACTACGTCGAAGCTCATGGCACCGGCACGGCCATGGGCGATCCCATCGAGATCGCAGCGCTGTCCCAGGCGTTCCGCGAGAGCACCGAACGCAACCAGTTCTGCGGGATCGGGTCGGTCAAGACCAACATCGGACATCTCGACACGGCGGCGGGGGTGGCCAGCTTGATCAAGCTGTGCTTGGCGCTGAAGCACGAAGAGATTCCTCCGAGCCTCGGCTTCGAAAAGCCAAACCCATCCATCGACTTCGAGAGCAGCCCTTTCTTCGTCCACCACGAGCGGCGCCCGTGGCGGCGCGGCGCTCGTGTTCGGCGCGCGACGGTCAACTCTTTGGGCGTCGGCGGCACGAACGCCCACGCGGTGCTGGAAGAGGGTCCGGCGCCCGAGACCACGACCGAATCCGAGCGGCCAGCGCAGCTGTTTTGCCTCTCCGCCCGAAGTAAGGGTGCGCTGGATGATCAAATGCTCCGGCTCGCCGACTACTTGAGGTCGACGCCCGACGTCCCGGTGGCCGACGCCACGTACACCCTTTTTCACGGGCGTCGCCATTTCCCGAAGCGCCGCGTCTTCGCCGCGGAGAGTCGCGAGGACGCGATTCTTCTCCTGGAAGCCCCGGACTCGAGGCGCGTATTCGACCACACGGCCCATGAGTCGGGCGCGACGGTAGCATTCATGTTGCCCGGCGGCGGGGCCCAGTATCCGCGCATGGCTCGGGGCCTTCTGGAGGCCGAGCCCGAGGTGAAGACGTGGGTCGACCGCGGCCTCGACCTCCTGGCCGGGCTCGAGCCTGGGTTCGACCTGCGCGCGCTTTGGTTTCCAGAAGACGCCCAGCTCGACGAAGCCCATCGAGAGCTCTTGCGGCCCGCGGTGCAGCTTCCGGCCATTTACATCCTGTCCTACGCGCTCGCGCGGGCCTGGATGAAGCGCGGGCTAGAGCCGAAAGCGCTGGTCGGCCACAGCATGGGCGAGAACACGGCGGCGGCCGTAGCGGGCGTCCTCACCTTCGAAGAGGGCCTCGGGCTCGTCCTCCTGCGAGGGCAGCTGATGGAGCGCGTGCCCCGCGGCGGCATGCTGAGCGTTCCGCTGCCCGCCGATG
>JGI12210J13797_10021167_pt1 | contig 11220 bp, 10 predicted proteins | sample ElkSlonscriptome_3_FD_13797 | JGI IMG/M metagenome (IMG submission 13797) | reverse complement strand
CGGCCATTGAAGGCGGCGATGCGCGCGGGGCCGAAGTCGAGCCGCTCGGCCAGCTCCGCGGGCAGTACCTCGGGGCGCAGGTGCGGATGCCGCGCCAGCAGGCCGAAGGCGGTCATCATGTGTGTCTTGCCGCCGCCCATCGCCTGGGCCAGCTCAAAGGCGGCTTGATCGGATTTGCCGGCAAGACGCAGCAGGCCCTCGCGGAACAGGGCCTCCATGCCGGCGGTGACGTAGTTGCGGGCGAAAAAGGCGCGCCCGTCGCCTTCGTCGGTGATGAGGTCCGAGAGGTTCTCAATGGCCTCGGTCATCCGGTAGTCGTTGACCATCGGATGAATCTGGCAGGCGTCACGAACGGTCTTGAGCACGGCGATCCCCTCGCTCCATTAGCGTGTGCATCAGGCACGTTCCATCAACGTGCGTCATTGTCGCTCGGGGTGGCCCGCCGCATCGGCGTCTCGCCCTGAGACTTGTTTGTGTTGGCGTCAGTCGCCCGACTTGGATGCCTGAACGCGCTCGCGCCTTGGACTTGGCGAGGTGTCGGCGGTCTCTGCCCAGTAGCGAATCATCACGGACAGCATGTTGGCGAGGCTGCGCTGTTGCTGCGTTGCGGCCTCGCGCAGCTGCGCCTTAACCTCCGGCGAGAGGCGCACAGTCAGGGTCTCGGTCTTGGGGGTTGCCATTTGGTGATGTCGGCGGTGAGGGACGCGACCTGTCATTTGTACTTCAGTGTAACGTATACATTCTCGTCGTCCACATGGATAGCGGGAAATGTGACGCGGATCACGCTGTGCGCATCCTGCTAGTCCATGGGAAATCTGATACCCGCGTAGGCAGATCAGACAATGAGACAGGACTCGAGCTGCACCGCCGCAAGCCGGTCCGAGCTTGCCTAGGCACAGAGGGCGGTGTTGACCTACGATTGGATGGAACGCGGCAATCCGGGATCGGACAAGCTGGAAGCAGCGGTCCCAAAGCAGCCATCGAACGGTTAACCCTTGTCCTACGAAGGTCCTGAGTGATCCATGTGCGGACGCTTCGCCCAATACGCTGATGCCGACACCCTCGCCCGCCACTTCGAGCTGGCGCCAGTGCCGGCGCTCACTCCGCGCTACAACGTCGCACCAACCCAGCCGGTGCTGGCGGTGCGCGCCGATGGCAGCGGCCAGCGTGAGCTGACCGCCCTGCGCTGGGGGCTGGTGCCGTCCTGGTCGAAGGGTCCGGACAATCGCTACAGCATGATCAACGCCCGTGCTGAGACGGTAGCGACCAAGCCGGCCTATCGCGCGGCCTTCGTCCGGCGGCGCTGCCTGATCCCGGCCGATGCGTTCTACGAGTGGCGAGCGGGTGCCGACGGCAAAGTGCCGCATGCCATCCGTCGTGAGGACCACGAGCCGTTCGCGATGGCCGGGCTGTGGGAGCATTGGCTGGGACCGGACGGCTCCGAGATCGACTCCTGCACCATCATCGTCACTGATGCGAACGCGCTGCTGGCGCCGATCCACGATCGCATGCCGGTGATCCTGGATGCAGCCGACTACGGAACCTGGCTCGATCCGAGCAACGAGGACAAGGCGGCGTTACAATCCATGCTCAGGCCCACCGAGCCCCCGGGCTGGACCGCCTACGCGGTTTCACGAGCGGTGAACAGTCCGCGCAACGACTCGCCGGCGCTGCTTGAGCCTGCCGCAAGCGGTTGACTGAACCGCCGTTACTGCCTACTGCTTGCGCCCCGTTCTCCACTCAGGGTTTGATGTCGAGCACCGGGGTATCGGCAAGCGCATCGATCCCGTCGATCACAATGACGTTCCCTTCGACCGCCAGTACCCCGCAGCGGCTCATCGCGATCAGGTTCGGTCGCACCGGAGCGCGGGTCGCGAAGACACCCCGCAGTGGATTGTCGGGATTGCCGCGCGGGTGGACTTGCAGGATGGCGCGCTGCGCCGGCGTGTCGTTGCGGTCGAACCAATAGAGCACCCAGATGCTGTCGAGTGCGTCGACGCCGAGCAGTGCCGGACGGTATTCCTCGTACAGCTCGATGGTGGTGCGGCCATCGGCCTTGCGGACCCAGCCGATGGGCTGAACTTTGTAGGTCGACCGCGGCTCCGCGGTGGTGGAAGGTACCACGGACGCTGGATCGGCTTCGGGCGGTGCGGCGTTTGCGCGCGTCATGACAAGTCCAAGGAGCCCGGAGACAACCAAGGAGACGATCAGGTGCAGCATTGGCCTTGCCCGAGGCTTCTCCACCCGCACTCTCTGCGTCATTATCACATCCCCCGCTCGCAACGAATCGTCGTGTCCGAACCTTGCTCCCAATTATCGTCCGCGCTGTCGCGGCTCGCCGAGTTGCTCGATCGCATCGACCATCCGCGCGCTGCTGAGGTTCGCGCACTCTCCGCTCTGCTGGGGACGGCGCCGGACCAGGCCTTGCAGCGGCTCGACGCCAACGACTGGTGGGCCGGTGTCGGTTCCCTGGCGGCCGAGACCATGGGCGATAACCCAGGGTTGCCCGAAACTGTCTGGCAAACGGAAGTGCGCGAGTTCCGGGAGTTAATGATCGAGATCGGCGAGGTGCTGCACGCGCGGGGTGCGGCCAATCCTGGAATCGCATCCTGGCTGCTGGCGTTCAACAATTGGAATGCCTCCGGGGTTTGATGGGCTGCGTAGGCTAGCCCCCGGTCTGCAACGGCAGCAAGCGCTCAACCACCACCGGGTTGTCGACCTGGCACAGGATCTCCAGCCGCACGGTCGCGCGCGTCATTCCGCAGAAGAGCACCTGCAGCTCCTGTCTGAGGCGCTCTGCCTTTGGATCGACGTCGATGAGGATCACCGCGGGCGCCTGCTGGCCCTTGAAGCGGCGTACGGTCTCAAACAGGACCTGGCCGCGGCTATAGACCTGGTTGCCGAGCAGATCATAGTCGTTGGTAAAGCGCTTCAGGGTCCGATTGCCGACCCGCTCGACGTCCTTGAGCGCGGTGCTGGCGACCCCGCGGCAGGAGAGGATGGCGATGTCCTGTAGGCGGAAACGCTGCTGTAGCAGGCGCCCGACCAACCGACCAGCCAGACGCGGCTGTTCACTGGCGTCGCGGTAGGGCGTGATGTCGACACCCAGGCCAGGCAGGTCGTTGGCGGCGACGAACTCGAATTCCGGCAGTGCCTGCTGGATCACCGCTGCGATCGAGGCCGGGGAACGGTAGTTGAGCAAAGACCGGTAGCCAACGAACCCCTGCGCCTGCAGCCCGAGTGGGTCGGCACCGCGCACGTTCTGGTTGGGGTCCTCAAGCCAGAGGACATCGGCGTCATCGGGCAGAAACAGGCGCAGGGCCTGGAACCAGGCGTCCTCGAAATCCTGAGCCTCGTCGACGACCAGCGTGTCGAAGTGCCAGTCGCCGCTGGGGGTGTCGGCCAGTGCCTGGGCCTCGAGCTGGCGGATCGCTTCCTTCCAGAAGTCCGGACTGGTTCTCATCGCCCCGAAGTCGAGCGGTAGGCCACGGTTCTGCAGGAACTGATCGCAGAAGCCGTACCAGGTATCGACCCGTCCACCGGGATCGACCAGGTGCTTGAGGCGCTCCGCGAGTGGCCGATTGAAGCAGAGCAACAGCGGGCGTTTGCCCTGCTGCAGGGCGGCCGTGTAGAAGTGCTGGGCGACCAGTGTCTTGCCGTTGCCGGCGGTGGCGAGCACGTGCAGGCGCAACGGGTCCATTTCCAGATTGGCGAGCACGTCGCGCAGCCCGTGCGAGAGCCGGGTATAGGTGCGCCGTTGCGCATCGATGTGGGCATGCACATCGGCGACAACCTCGAAGCGCTGTCGCAAGAAGGCATCGACGACATCGGCGTGATTGTTGAGACGTGCGTCGGCGCACGACACGGCTGCCGGCAGGATGGTCTGGATGCGCTCGGCGAGTTGGCCGCGGGTGTGGGCGTCGACGACGCGGTCGCGATCGAGTCCCGCGGCAGCCAGGGTCGTGAGCGCATGGTCCGGGCAATAGATCAGATATTCGAGTTCGAGCCGGGCGCCGTGCCCGACCTGCTGACTGAATTTCTGGCGCAGATTGTCGAGCGCGCGGTGGATCTGCGCACCGACATCTTTCTGGCCGTCGCGGTATCGCTTGACCAGCCGGCCCTGGTCTTCCTGCAGCGGCCCGTTCTTTTGCTCGATGCACAGCAGCGAGCCGGCCGCGTTCATGACGACGAAGTCGACTTCGCCGTAAAGTGTGTGGCCCTTGTACTGCCGCGTCCAGTGCACGCCGTGGAAGACGGTGTAGCTGTCGGGCAAGGCGTGGCCCAGCTGGGCGAGGGTCTCGAGTTCGGGCGCATGGGCACCGCTGAGCGCGAGCTGGGTCAGGTCATCGGGGACGAGCTGGGCCATGGAGTAGCGTCGCAGGCGGTGCCATGAACATCCGCTGATGATGACGGAGCGCGCGGACCGAGTCGACCGTGAATGGTCACAGCGTCAGTGCTCGAGAGTCGGTGGGCACCGCGCACGACCGCGAATGCAATGAACCGATACCTGATCGATACCGAATCAAGCGTTGTCGGTGCGCAGATGATGCTCCTGTTCCCGATCGCGCCGCATCCGATAACGCTCGAACCCAACCCCATCGCGCACGCTGTGCTCGACGGCTACCTGCTTGAAACCCAGCCGCTCAAACACCGGCCGACTGAGGAGGCTGGCCTCGGCGGACCAGTGACCGTCTGACGGTGACGGACAGCGATCCAGTGCAGTGCGCAACAAGAGACTCCCGATCCCTCGCCGCGCATGACCCGGATGCACGTAGAGCGACGCGATATGCCCGTTTGGCTCGACACCGCAGAACCCGATGGGCTCGCCATCGTGCGTCGCCAGGATGGTCAAGGGATGAAGAATGAAATCCCTGAACGCCGGGGGCTGCGCATATCCAGACCAGACGGCGACCTGCTCGGGGCTGTAGTGGCCGGGCGCCAATCCCCGCACCGCCGCCGCATACAGGGCGCGCAGTTTCTCGATGTCCTGCGGAGCAGCGATGCGAAGCGCGATGTCCGGGCGGCTCGTCATCGGAAGAGTCATCAGCGGGCGAGTCATCATTAGGTCCGGCGGCAACTGAGCGATTGGGTTTCCGATGCCGTGTAGTCTCCGCTAGCTCACACGCGCTTCTGCGTCTGCGTCAGCAGCAACGCCAAGGCCGCGGCCGCGATCAGCGCGAGCAGCGGAACGGCCAGTGGCGGCACCGGCAGAGGCAGGAACAGCCCGAAACCGAGCAGGAACCCGAGCCCGAGCAGTACGCGGACCGCGGCCCGATGCGCGAGCGGGCTGGGGTAGTCGAAGCCGTCCAAGCGGATGCGCCGACGGATCAGGCCATCACCGATTGCACCGACCAGGGCGAAGGCGCCCAAGGGCCACCAGGCGAGTAGCACGACCAGGCGTTGGATCGCCAGGTAGACGGCGAACCAGATCAGATCGAGCCGACCTTTCACCCAGGGCCAGAGCGGTGTCGCGGCGAGCTTGCCGAGCTCCGGCGTCGCGCGCACCGCGGCCGCATCCGGCAGTAGCAGATCGTAGCTGGCATCGACCAGCCCGGAGCGTAGACAGAGCACCCCATACCAGCGCTGGGCGGTGGCAAAGACAACGGTGGCGGTCTCCGCCCCGAGCTGACTCGAGACCCACTGCACCTCCTGTGCGCGCATCCGATTCGACCAATCGGCTGGCACCAGCGCCGAGAGCAGCACGAACTCCATCACCAGCAGGATGACGGCGACCGTCGTTGCCCATAGCCAGCTGGCCTGCTGCTGGCGTTCAGTGGCCATCGGCAGGCGTGTTCACAGTGCTGCTATCCGCGACGTCTACGTGCAGGTCGTCTTTCTCCGGCTCGCCCGCCATCGACACTGGGCGCTGTCTTGCCCCGGCCCCTGCCCCACGCTCGGCCCCCGCCTCGGTCGGGATCTGGTTCGGACAAGCCAATGCCTCCGGCGCCACCAGGATCGGCAACCGTCCCTTGATCGTGCGCCCGCCCGCCAGGCGGCCGATGTATTCCAGGTTCGGCAGATGCCCGAGCAGCGCCGGCGGCAACAGCTCGCCCTCCTCCTCGATCAGGCGCTCGCCGGCGTTGCCGCTGTAAAGCAGTGGATTGTCGGCCTGGGTGCTGCTGGCCTGGGTGCGCATCAGGGTCTGCAGCCGGATCTTCGGTAGACTGTCGGTGATGTAGGTCTGGGTCTCGGCGTCGAGTACGCGCAGCGCGATCAGGTTGTTGAGGTTGGCCAGCACCTGCGTCGCCTTGGCCTGACTGCCGGTGCGCGCGGCGAAGTCCGCGAAGCTCTGGGTGGCGACGGTCAGGCGCAGTCGCGCGCCGCGACCCTTGTTGAGCAGCTGCACGAAGGGATCGTTCATGACCTCGGCGGCCTCGTCGATGAACACGCTGACCGGACGGTTGTCGACGCCGTAGTTGTAGCGCTCGCCGGCGACCGCGGTCAGCTCGGCGATCAGCAGCGAGCCGATGGCGCTGCCGACCATGCCGTCGGAGAGCGAGTCCAGGCCGATGTAGGCGACCGCCGCATCGTTGATCAACTGGGTGAGGCGCGTCAGCTGGCGTTGATCGGTCTCGTCGGTCTCATCCGGCGACAGCAAGGGTCCGAGCGCGCCGGAAGTCAGCATCACCAGCACTGGCATCAGGGCTCGCGACCATCTTCGAGAAATGCACCCGCTCGTGCGTGTGCAACGTCACCAGCCCGTCGATCACCGACGACGGCCGGGATGGCGCGACGCGCTGGCGGTAATGGCGGATCAATGCCGGCACGCGGGAGCCGCCGCGCTTTGAGTCGAGGGCCTGGTCCGGATCGAAGCCCAGATCGGCGCAGGAATCGACCGCTGTGCAATAGGCGACCAGGGCGCGCTCGACCAGGGCATCGACACCGCCTTCGAGGTAGTGCCGCAGCTTGAGCAGGTTCGGGCGCTCCTCGACCAACAGCAGGCCGGCGATGACGTGGCTCATCGCCATCTGGCCGAAGGCCTTGAACGGATCGGCGCCGGTTTCCGAGGGCACCAGCGCGGCGATCCGGCTGGCCAGCTCCGTATGCCGTCCAAAGGTGGCCATCGGGTCGATGCGGCAGGAGTGCTCCGGAAAGGCGGGATGGAAGGCGGCAAAGGCGTGGGGGCGGCCGGCCAATGCACAGGCGCGCCGCGCGTTGTCGCGCAATTCCCGATCGCCCTTGGGGTCGATGATCAGCACCGCCTCGCCGCGCAGCACCGCTTGCGTGATCAGCAGATCGAACAGCCGCGTCTTGCCGGCGCCGGTGGTGCCGACCACCAGCAGGTGCCCTTCCAGGGTCGAGAGCGGCACGGCCAGATCGTCCTCGCGCGGCGCCAGACCGTGCAGCCAGTGGGCACCAATCGCTGTTGGAGACACGTCGGTGAGCTGCGCCGGACCGACCCGCAGCAGGTCATGGGCAAGCTGCGCCTGCTCGCGCTCCCAGGGGAAGCCCCGACCGAGCCAGAGTTGACCCGGAAAGCGCGCCATGGTCCGAGCGAGCTGCTCGGCGGTGACGAAGGTGAGTGCCCGTCCGTTGAGATTCTTGCGGATGGCATGCAGCCGCAGCGCGCCCGGCAACCAGGTTAGCGCCATCAGCAGCGCCACGAGTGCGAACGCATGGAAGGCGCCGCGATGCAGCTGCCAATGCCCGGCGCTGGCGAAGGCAAAGGCGGCAAGCAGCAGCCAGAGTCCGACCGCGCGGGCCTCGAAATTCGGCCGCCAGGGGCTGGTGTAGCGCAGGCTCATGGGTTACCGCCTCGGCGACGGATCACCAGGTCGAGGCCGCGGGCAGAGACCCGTTCGTCGCTCAGCAGCGCATCGCGCAGCCGGTAGACACCAAAGCCGTGGCGCTTGGCCAGCGCTTGCAGGGCCGATCGGCTAAGCAGCTGTTCATCGTGGTCCTCCGCCGGGCACAGGTCGCCGAGCAGCTGGTCGATCAGCTTCTCGATCACTGGCCGATCCAGCGGCTCGACGCCGACGCGTGGCGGCGCGGCGGCGGGTGCGGCACGGTCCGCAGTTGGACAGGCTGCAGTTGCCGATGGCGCCTCCGGAGCTGTCGCGGACGGCGGCTCCGGTTGCCTGGCATCGAGCCAGAGCCGGAGCGCCTCGGAACAGGCGGCCGTGAGCACGATCCAACGCGCCCCGGCATGATCGCGCACGCGGCGCATCGGTGTACTGGGATCAGGCTCGATCAACCCATCGGCACTCAGCGCCTCGGCGGCCGCCTGCGGCGACCAGCCGGCATTCGCGAACCAGTCCGGGTAGCGCAGCCAATACAGGCCATCGCGCCAGATGACTGCCTCGCCGCTGGCCGCGTCGAGTTCATCGAGGTGCTCCAGCAAACTGGCACTCTGGTTGAGTGCGGCGCGGAGCCAGGCAATGGCGGCGGCCTCCCTGTCCTGACTTGGGCTCTGAGCGGCATTGGATTCAGCGACGCTGGGCTCGGACACGCCGCTCGGTTCTGGCGACAGCGCGGAATCCACCCCCTCCTCCTCCGGTTTCTCACTCACTATCAGGGTCGGGTTGGACGCTGTATCGGCCGACTCCTCAGCGACGGGCTTGGGTACCGGGGCCTCGTGCTGGGCCGGAGCCATCTCGACTGCCGGCGGCACGTCGAATGGAAACAGCAGCGCCGGATCGCTCAGACGCAGTAGATGCAGCCAGACCGGTCTGCCATCCGCGCGGATCAGCGGGGCCGGCGCCAAACGCCAGGTGGGACGCTGACCCACGGCATCGTCATCGGCCACCGCCACGCCACGCTCCAGCAGCAGCTCGGCGATGGTATCCGGATCACGCGGGATACCGGGCAGTCGCTCCTGCGCCAGCAGTGTGGTGAGGTCCTGGGCGGCGGCCGGCCAGACCAGGTGCAGACCAGCCTCACGCAACAGCCAGACACGGGCGCCGGGCACGTTGACCTGCCAGCGCCCGTCGTGCAGCAGCCGACGCATGGCGTCGATCAGATAGCGGTCGACCGGCACACCGATGGCGGTATCGAGCGGCGTGACCCGGTTGGTCTTCAGGTCGCGCTCCACGCTGGAGCGGTCGGCGTTGCGGACCAACTCGACCAACGGGCTGCGATGCGCAACACCGGTCAGCGCGGCAAGGAAGGCGCCGTAGAGTTGGCGGTCCGGCGTCGCAAGCCAGCGCTCGACCCGCAGCGGCAGCAGCCGGCGCAGCGCCATCAGGTTGAAGCTCGCGTGCGCGCCTGCCTCACGGCCGCTGCTCCAATGCAGGTAGTAGCGGGTCAGTCCGTGCGCCAGGGCCCAGTCGCTCAGATCGGCGTCGAGCGGCGACCAGGTCAGGCGACCGTCCCGATCGGTCGCGGTGACATCGGCGATCGCCTTGCCGGCGTCGTGCAGCAAGCCGGCCAGGGTGGCCGCGGCGCAGAAGCGCGGCTCGAGCTGCAACTGCTCGGCGCGCGGGCGATCGAGGCCGACCAGCACGCCGCGGCTCAGACGCATGCACTGAAATGCGACCTCCAGGCCATGGCGCAAAAGGCCGCCACTGCCGCGATGATGATGCGCCTCGCTGGCCGGGATCAGGTGCACGAAGGCGGCATAGCGGCGAATCACCGGTTCGACATAGGTCGACCAGCGCGGCGTGCCGTCGGTATCCAGCCCCAGCGCCAGTTCGTGCTCGAGCCGCGCGATCAGTTCCGCCTGGCTGGCAAGCAATTGCTCCACTGTGGCCAACGGCAGGCCCTTTGCGAACGGCGGATAGCGCGGGATCTCGTCGAGGTCGACGGGCGGCGGCGGGATGGCGATGACCGTTTCGATCTTCGGCGCCGGTGGGCTTGCGGCGTCCTCGGCACCGAGGCACCAGGCGAGCAGGCGCTTCATGGCCCGACCTCGCCGTCTGGAACTGAATCCGCCTGGTCGGCCGCGGACACCGGCACCGCCTCGTCTTGCGCCAGCAATCCCTGCAGCACCATGACACGGCGCTCGATCTCGGTCAGCAGGCGCAGCCGTCGGCGAATCTCGCCGAGGGTTTTCTCCGCCTCCAGGGCAATGGCGCGCTCCCAGGACAGCACGCCGATGAAGGCCTTGCGCCCGTAGGCATCGCCGTCGCCGCGGGCAATGTAATCCGTTCGCCCGCGCCGGCGCACGCGGTACCACTCGATGGTGAAGTTGCCGCCGGCACGACGCGGGTCGCGCACGCGCACGCCAAGGCGGGCGTTGCGCATACCCGTGCCCTGCAGACGCCGGGTCTCGCGCAGCCGGGTCATGATCGCGAGCTCCAGCGTCTCGGCCTGCTGGCGGAGCCGGGTACGGATGGGCGCGAGCCCCGTGCGTACGCTCTGGAGCAGCGGGAGACTGGCGCCCGCGGGTGTCTCTCCCGCCCCCGCGACGGCGGCGTCTGCCCATCCCTTGTTTCGGTGGGCGACCCCCTGCGGGGTCACCTGCGTTTCGACGGCGTCGGCTGCGCGATCAGGCATGGGTGCGCACCTGCCGGTTCGGGCTGGATTGTTGGCACCGGCGTCGATCTCTCACCGCCGCCCATAGGCGAAATTGTTGCTGAATCAATCGCTTTTTGATCGCTTGGCCCATTGCCGCCCACCTCCGATGCGACGAGCCAAGTTCCACCTGACAGGTCCCAGCGCCTTGGACACCTGCCCCGTCGACGCGCAATGCGGGGTGGGCCGCGTCCCTACACGGAGACAGCGCCCCGCGCACAGGAATGGTCCTCTTGAATTCAGTCACTTGGTCGCCTCCGAGTAGCATTAGGTCCACCTGCGCCGAACGCCCCATCAGCACGCCTGTGCGGCCGGGGCTGCTTGCACGGACCCTAGGCTAGACAGTGGCGGCGCCGATCGCAGCAGTGAAAACTGCGCCCAACGACCGCCTTTCGCGGTGCCACCCCATCCCAGCGGGCCGTCATGCTGCTTCTTCACGCGCAGTCGTTCGCCAGTCGTGCACCGGTGGTTCAGGCGTGATGCACGGCACCGATCCAGACGCTTTGGGACGACAGCCGCCTGTCGGCGCGCTTCCGGTCCAGTCCCGATCGGGACTCGACACCACTGCGCAGTCGTTCGCTAGTCGTTCACCCCCGATTAGGAGGAGTCCTTGATGCAGCTCGTCGGTTTGGATATCGGTTACAGCAATCTGAAACTTGCCTGGGGACGTGGCGGTGAAGCGCCGCAGCTGCGGGTGCTGCCGGCCCTGGCGGCGCCCCGCGGTCAGGTCGCCGAGGCGCTTGGGGTCTCGGGCTCTGGTTCTGGTTC
>JGI12210J13797_10033829_pt1 | contig 11225 bp, 9 predicted proteins | sample ElkSlonscriptome_3_FD_13797 | JGI IMG/M metagenome (IMG submission 13797) | reverse complement strand
ACCCGCCGACGGCACCGGCTCCACCGGCTCCACCGGCTCCACCGGCTCCGGCACCAGCGACGACGGCGTCGACGAGACCGCCACCGACACCGGCGAGGCGCCCCCGCTCGACGTGCACGGCTTCGCCAACGGCTGCTACTCGGTGCGCTCGGGCGACCAGTGGCTGGCGGCCAACGGCGCGGGCGATGCGTTCGCGTTCGGGGCCGACGCCCAGGCGGCGGCGCGCTTCACCATGAAGGCCTCCGATCTCGGCACCTACCTGCTGTTCGACGAGAACGGCGGCTACCTCGTCGCCGAGGACGGCCCCCTGCTGCGCCAGACCTCCCTGCAATCGGACGTGCTGCTCAACGACGACACCTACGTCTCGGGGGCCGAGTGGCTGCCCGAGAACTCGGCGGTCGATCCCACCCGCTATCAGCTGCGCAGCCGCCGATCCGATCAGCTGCTCGGCGAGACGGGGCTGACCGACGAGGGCGACGCCCTGCCCGTGACCTTCGAGCCCGCCGAGGGCTGCCTCGCCCACCCCGAGCTCACCCTCGACGCCACCGGCACGATCACCCAGACCACCTTCGACGACGGCGATCTCTACGGCATCGTCGACACCCACTCCCACATCCTGTCCAACTTCGCGTTCGGCGGCGGCGGCATCTTCCACGGCGGCCCCTTCCACCGGCTGGGCGTGCAGCATGCCCTGCCCGATTGCGAGCCCTTCCACGGCCCCATGGGCCGCCGCGACTTCTTCGGCTACGCGTTCGACAGCGCCGGCGCCGACGGGGCCGATCTGGGCGCCATCCTGCCCGACCTGCTCGCGGGCGAGCTGGCCGAGGACAACCACGCCACCGCCGGCTACCCCGAGTTCACCGAGTGGCCCAACGGCCCCACCCGCTCCACCCACCAGACCCAGTACTACGTGTGGCTTCAGCGGGCCTACATGGCCGGCCTGCGCTTGGTGGTGCAGCACGCCACCACCAACTCCGTCATCTGCAACTTCACCGTGGGCGAGGGCGTGCAGCAGGCCCGCTACAGCTGCAGCGACATGGTCGCCGTCGATCGGATCATCGACGAGACCTACGCCATGGAGCGCTACATCGACGCCCAGGCGGGCGGCCCCGGCCAGGGTTGGTTCCGCATCGCCCAGACCCCGGCCGAGGCCCGGAGCTACATCGCCGAGGGCAAGCTGGCCGTGGTGCTGGGCATCGAGGCCTCCGAGCTGTTCGAGTGCGCGCTGGTGCCCTACGGGGACGCGCCGATCTGCGACGAGGCCTACATCATCCAGCAGCTCGACGCGTACTACGCCCGCGGGATCCGGGCCATCTTCCCCGTGCACAAGTACGACAACGCCTTCTCGCCCGGCGACGGCGATCGGGCGTTCATCGAGCTGGGCAACTTCCTCAACAGCGGGCACTGGTCCAACTTCACCGAGGATTGCCCCGGCATCCCCGCCCGCTTCGACCAGGGCGACGTGGTGTTCGGCGGGCTGAACATGCCCCGCGCCGTCTACGACGCGCCGCCGCCCAACGACTTCAGCAACTTCCCCGAGCAGCCGCTCACCGCCGCCTTCCCCTTCCTCGGCGCGCTCGACCAGCCTCCCTTGGTCGGCGACTACTGCCAGAACGCCACCCTCACCGCGCTCGGCGAGACGCTGGTGACCGAGATGATGGCCCGCGGCATGATCCTCGAGATCGACCACCTCCCGCAGCGCTCCTACCAGCGCGTGTTCGAGATGCTCGAGGAGGCCGACTACCCCGCCGCCGGCACCCACGGCGGCACCTTCAATGGACAGCTCTACCAGCTGGGCGGGATCTCCAAGACCGGCCTGGGGCGCTGCCGCGACGCCGACGCGCCCGGGGCCATGCTCGAGCGGCTGCAGGAGCGGATCGCCCTCATCGAGGCCAACGGGGGCTACCCGGCCGAGGGCTTCGGCTTCGACCTCAACGGCTTCGCCGGCGCGCCCGGCCCTCGCTTCGGCGAGGACGCCTGCCCCACCCCGCAGGAGGATCCGGTCACCTACCCCTTCACCTCCTACGCCGGCGACGTGGAGTTCACCGAGCCCTCCGTCGGCAACCGCGTGCTCGACTTCAACACCGAGGGCCTGGTCCACATTGGGCTCTTGCCCGAGCTGCTCGAGGACGCCCGCCGCGACGCGGTGTCCGAGCAGGACCTCGAGCCCCTGTTCCGCTCGGCCGAGGCCTACCTGCGCATGTGGGAGCGCGCCGAGGAGCGCGCGGCGGCGCTGCGGTAGCTCGCAGCCTCACGAAGCTCGTAGCGGCATCCCCCCCGATCCCCTCAGGGAAACAGCGGCTCGACCCCCCGACACGGCGCCGACAGCTCCAGCTCGAACGAGATGTCGTGCGCCGGAACGTCGCTCAGCACGACGACCCCCGCGGGCTCCTCGTCGGCCGCCCCCACGTTGCAGAGCACGCCGTCCCCATCGAGATCCAGCCACCCGTACATCACCAACCCCTCGGCCCCCCCGTCGGTCGAGACCAGCACCACGTCCTCGAAGTCGCGCACTTCGGGGCCCAGCGCCCACGACTCGATGAGGCCGAGCGGACGACGCAGCTCGCCCTCCCCCACGTACCCGTGATGCAGCTCGAGGTGGACGGTGCCCACCCCGTCGAGGCTCGGATCCTCGGTCGCGATGCGCCCCGCAAGCTCCACCTCGAACAAGTGAACGTCCTCGTTCACGCACGCACCGGTCCCTGCGACCACGACCGCCACCCAGACCACCGAGAACCCCTTCATCGTCCCCACCCTCCCACGATCACGCCCACGTGCGCCCCGGGGATCGAGATCGAGGGCGGCTCGACCCACGGAAGGTCGATCCCGACATCGAGGCCGACGTGCTCGGTGATCGCGACGACCAGCCCCAGCTGCCCCCACAGGATCCAGGAGTGGCGGGCGCTCCAGCTCACGTCGTCGCCGCTCGCGGTCGCAACGGTCGTTCGATCCATCAGCAGCGTGTGCCGGGTGGCCGCAACGAGGTACGGAGCAACCCGCCGCACGGGAAAGGCCAGCCGCAGGCGAAGCTCACCGTTCGGGCCGCGCCGCCGAAGCTCGGGCGTACGCTGCCAGTCCCACCCCAGCAGCACCTCGCCGGTCAGCCGCACGTGCGGGCGATCGACCCAGCGCAGGCCCAGACCCGCCGCGGGCCGAAAGCGGCGGGCGAGGACCGAGTCGAGCTCGAGCAGCGGGGTCAGCCCCCGGCCCACGCCGAGCTGCCCACGCACGCGCTGCCACGGAAAGCCGGCGGAGGCCTCGACCGCCCAGTCGCCCTTGCGCGAGCCTCCGCCGACGAGATCGAAGGGAGCCGACTCGAGGAAGCGCGTCCGAGGATCGCCGGGGTCGACGTGGTCCTTCTCGCCCGACGCCGTCGCCGTCGTGGTGGTCGTCGCGGAAGTCGCTGCCCCCTCGTCCGTGCTCTCGGGGGCGGGGTTCGGCGACGCGGCCAGGGCCACCAGGACCGATAGTGACAGAGGGCTCATCGGCGCATCACAGGGTCGGGGCCGACACGCCAAAGACACGGACGAAGTTGCCGGAGAGCACCGCGGACATCTCGTCGACCGTGTAGCCGGCGCGCGTCATGGCCTCCACGGTGCCCTCGAGGTAGCGTCCGACGAAGCCGGGGCTCTGGGCACCGTCGCTCCCGTAGACGACCCGGTCGACCAGGCCTGCGTCACGAATGCGCGTCATGGCCTCGGTGAGCTTGTCGCCGGTCGGGTCCGAGCGCTCCGACCCGATCACGCTCGCCTCGAGGTAGACGTTGTCGAAGCGCGAGGCCAGATCGATGCACCGGTCCACGGCGGTCAGCTCGGTGTCGGCCTCGTCGTGACCGAGGTGGCCGAGAATGAAGATCGCCCCCGGGTGAGCCGCGACGGCCTCCTCGAGGAAGGCGGGATCGGTGTAGGGGGCCTCGGAGGTCGTGCCCGGAAAGGGGCTGGTTCCCGTGTGGAGGTACATCGGGGCCCCGCGACGCTCCGCCAGCGCGTAGATCGAGTAGTAGGCGGAGTCGTCCATGCGAAAGTGCTGGTGGGCATGGGCGAGCTTGATGCCCACCATCTCCGGCCGGTCGAGGGCCTCGTCGAGCTCAGCGAGCATGGCCTCCTCTTCGCTGGCCCAGTCCTCGACCCGGAGGCTAGCGAAGCCGTAGAAGCGCTCGGGCCGCTCGGCGACGGTCTTCGCGACGAACTCGTTGCGGGCCACCCCAGTGCTCCGCGGCGCGTATACGGCGAAGAGACCGGCGCGGCTGATCCCGGCCGCGTCGAGCTCGTCGGCGATGCCGTCGGCGGACAGGACCCGCTCGGCGACCCCGGCCGGATCGGTGTTGAACGGGAACGGGAGGTTGCTGGCGATGAGCTCGCGGGCCGACTCGGGGATGGACTCCCACTGGCCGGTGTGGATGTGCATGTCGATCACCGCGATGCGCTCGCCCTCGACCTCGACGCCCATGGCCGGCTCTGCACAGGCCCCCAGTCCGGCGAGGACCCACGAACCGAAACAGAGGCCGAGAACTCGAGTCATGCACGAGCGAGACTTCATGGCGGGAGTCCTCATATTCCCTCTCCGAGTTGGTGTCAAACCGCACCCCCCGCCACCAGCCCCCCGTGCGGGCATCGAGCCGATCGATGGGCCGTGTCGTTCGATGTCTTCGCGACAGTCTCGATCATCCACGCATCCTCCCCGTCATACCGAACCTCGACCCCCTCTCGGCTCCGCAGCTTCAGCCCGGGAGTGTGGCCGGCGAAGGCGATCGCGGCCAGCATCGCCCGCGACGGTCGCCGGCGCGGCGCCTTCGAGCCCTCGGCGAGGTCGGCTGCGGGTTCTGCGGGGACCGGCGAGCCTCCGCGTCGTGTGCCCTGCGCGTTCATCTCGGTCGAGCCCGCGCCAGTCTACCAGCCCGTGGCGAGCCCCTCGGGTGGCAAAGAACACCACCCCGCCGATCGCTCGTTCGACCGCGGCCGCCGTGTGGAGCGGCGGCCGGCGTCGTACGCTTCCGTCAGTGGGCGGACGAGCGTGGGTACGATCAGCAAGCCGCGGGGCTCTGCTGGCGGCGCCGCTCCTCGGTCCCGCGTGCCTCGGCGACGACCCGGCCGTGGGCGGCCCGCTCTCCGAGCCCAGCGACGACCCCCGCCCGCTGGTGCTGCCCCCCCTCGCCCCCTGCCAAGCGGACGCGCCCGTCCCCGCGCGCGTCCGCGTGGCCACCTGGAACATCTCGGCGGCGCGGCTCGGCGGGCTCGATGCGATCGAGGCGGGCCTGCGACAGCTCGACGCCGACGTGGTCCTGCTGCAGGAGGTCGACGTGGGCGTGCGACGCACGGGCGGCGTCGACCAGCCCCGGCGGCTCGGCGAGGCGCTGGGCATGCAGCACGCGTTCGCGGCCTCGGTGCCGTTCGACGGCGGAGACTTCGGCATGGCCGTGCTCACCCGCCTGCCGCTGTCCCGAGCCCTCCGTGTCTCGCTCGAGTCCGACGGCGGCTACGAGGATCGCATCGCGCTCGACGTGACCGCGTGCGCGGGGCCGATCGGCCTGCGCGTGGTCGACGTGCACGCCGACTTCGTGGCCAGCACCAACGAGCGCAACCTGGTGGAGCTCGCCGAGCACGTCGGGCCCGTGGCGCCGTGGCCCACCGTGATCGGCGGCGACTTCAATGCGCCCCCCGACGCGCCCGGCGTCCGCGCGCTGCTCGAGCACACCGGGGCGGTCGACCTGTTCGCGGGCCGCGATCCGAGCCCGACCCGGGCCGGCGAGCGCATCGACTACCTGCTGGCCAGCCCCTCGCTCGACGCCGCGGTGGTGAGCGTGGGGCACGGCGGCACCTCGGAGGTCAGCGATCACGCGCCGCTGTGGGTCGACCTCGCGCTGCGCTGAGGTCGGGCTCGCGCTCGGCGAGCGGGACCACCAGACCCCGGCACGACCACCGCAGGCGGCCACGCCCGCCGCCTCGGACCGCCCTTCCCGGGCGCTGCGATGGAGCGCCGCGGCACCCGCCCCCCGCCCGCCCAACGACGTCGCCGCGCCACCCGGCCTCTCCGTGGCCCCGCACCGCCTCCCACGGCCATCGCCGCCGTCGACCCCCGATTCGTCGGAACACTTGGAGACCGCCCCCGGACCGTGATAAGACCCCAATGATCTTGAGCCGTTAGCGCCGCCATGAACGACAGCTTCAAGATGTTCATCATCGCCCTGGTCACGGCGCTGGCATCCCAGCTGCTGCTGGGGCCGTACATCCTCGAGCTGCAGGGCTACCTGCCCGCCAACGAGATGGTCCAGCAGAAGCAGCCGGTGATGGCCGGGGGGCGGCTCGAGCAGGGCGCGCGCGTGGTCGCTCCGGCGGCGCCCGCCTCCAAGCTCACCGCGCCCAACCTCGAGGGTATGACGGTCACGGCGGCTCGGGAGCGCTGGCGCGACAAGGGCCTGACGATCATCGAGGACGGCGAGCGGGTCGACAGCGGCGCGGAGCCGGGGGCGATCATCGAGCAACGACCGGCCCGAGGCTCGCCGCTGGCGTCGATGGAGATCCGGGTGACGGTGGCCAAGGCCACGCCGGAGATCGACGTGCCCAACGTGGTGGGCCAGCCCATCGCCGAGGCCCGCGCGGCCCTCGAGCTGGCCGGCTTCGACGTGCCCGATCCCATGTTCGAAACGTCGCGGGAGACCAAGGGCAGCGTGCTCAAGCAAGCGCCGGCGCCGGGATCGAAGGTCAAGGCCAAGTCCATCGTGCGCCTGGTGGTGGCCGAGGCGGCCTCCTCCATGGTCCCCAAGGTCACCGGCATGTACCTGCCCAAGGCCCGCCAGATGATCGAAGACGCCGGCCTGAAGATGGGGGCGATCCGGCGGGTGGAGCACGCAGAGCGTCGTGAGGACTACGTGCTGCGCCAAGATCCCGAGCCCGACACCGAGGTGCTGCCCGGCACCGAGGTCGGGCTGGTCATCGTCGCCCCCGACTGAGTTGCGTTAGAGTCGGGGGCCATGGCCGACACGACCACCGACTCCCCGCTCGCTCCCGTCGAGAAGCTCTCGTTCACGGCCTGCGTGGCCATCGGCGTCGGGCTCGGCGTGGCGGTGGTCTCCATGGCGTGGGCCCTCGGCCCGGGCGAGTCGCGCATGGGCGAGTCGCCGGCCCTCATCAGCAAGGGCGCCCCCGAAGGCGAGGCGCCCGAGGGCTTCGAGGGCGGCGCGGCGGGGGCCGATGCCGCAGAGGCCGGGGAAGGTGCAGCCGAGGGAGCGGGCGCCGAGGCCAATGGCGACGGCGACGGCGACGGCGACGGCGACGGCGACGGCGACGGCGACGGCGACGGAAACGACGCAGCCGACGACGACGACGGGATCGACGACGGCGACGGCGACGGCGACGATGCGGCCGAGGGCACCCCCGCCAACGAAGACGACGACGCGGCCGACGATGCCGACCCCGGGAACGATGAGGGCGCCGACACGACGGCCGGCGACGACGACGAGATCATCGAGGACGATGCCGACGACGGCGCGGGCGGAGACGATGCGGCCGCCGCCCGCCGCAACGACGGCAACGATGGCAACAACGGCAACAACGGCAACACCAATGCGCCGCCCGATGCCTCGGCCGACATGACGGCCGAGGAGCTGCGTGACGAGGCCGCCAAGGCCCTGTCGGAGAAGCGCTTCCGCGAGGCGTATCGGCTGGCGACCCGCAGCTACTACAAGCAGAAGTCCAAGGAGACGCTGGTCATCAAGGGCAAGGCCGCGTGCGGCCTGAACGACGAGAAGTCGGCCAAGGACGCGATGAAGTCGCTGCCGCTGAGCGACGACCGCCGCAAGGACATCCGCACCTACTGCCGCGACCGCGGAGTTCGGGTGGGGCTTTAGAAACGAGACGACGGCGACGCCCCCGAAGGGCCGCCGCCGTCACGTCCGCCGAAAGAGGCGGTGGGCTAGAACAACCCGCCGAGCGGGTCGGAGGTGTCGTCGTCGTACTCGAAGCGCCGCGGCTTCGCGGGCTCGGGCGTGACCTCGACTTCGGGCTCGGCTTCGACCTCGGGCTCGGGCTCGGCTTCGACCTCGGCCACCGGCGTGAACGAGGAGGGCTCGAGGGTCATCAGGCCGTTGAAGCCGTAGCCGAAGGTCATCCAGTACTCCAGGTTCATGCGAGCCTCTTGGACTCGGCCGGTGGAGCGGGCGAACGCGTCGGTCAGCCGATGAGCGAGGATCCGAGTGGCGGCCTCGCGGCGAGAGGCGACCCGCTCGCGAAGCTCGACCAGCTCGTGGTCGCTGACACCGACGTCGTCGGTCTCGGCGGCATGCGCCGCGGGATTGGGAGCCGCCATCCAAAGCCCAGCCGCGATGGCCATGACGCCACCGGCACGAAGGGCACGCAGGGAGGGGCGAGGGCGAGAGGTGGTGTGTCCGTTCATCGCCCGTTTCGACGGCCACCCCCCCGCCCGCATTGACCCAGGAACTTAAGCCCTCCGTAAACGGAACGGCGTCTGGCGCCCCGTTCTGCCCCGTTTCGCCAGGATTCCCCAGCGGGCGGGCCGCCCGATCCCGCGGGCGGGCCGCCCGGTCGACCCCATCGAATTGCGCTAGAAGCGCGCGAGGACGACGGTGACGTTGTCGCGGCCGCCGGCCGCGTTGGCCGCGTCGACCAGCGCCTTCACCACCGTCTCCACCTCGTCGCTCGTGCGCTTCAGATGCTCGGCGATCGCGTCGTCTTCGACCATGTCGTACAGCCCGTCGGTGCACAGCAGCAGTTGGTCCTCGGGCTCGAGCAGCAGCCGGTGCAGCTCCACGTCGAGGGTGTCGATGCCGCCGCCCACCGCGTTGACCAGCACGTGGCTGTAGTGCGAGTGCGCGGCCTGCTCGGGCGTCATGGCCTCGTGGTCGATCATCTGCTGGGCCAGCGTGTGATCGTGGGTGAGCCGGAACAGGGTGCCGCCGCGGAACAGGTACGCGCGGCTGTCCCCCACGTGCACCACGTGCAGCTCGGGCCACACCAGGTAGGCCATGGTCAGCGTGGTGCCCAGATCGGCGGGCGCGTTCTTGCGGCGGGCCACCCGGAGCATGCGCGCCTGGGCGCTGGCCACCGCCTCGCGCAGCCCGTCGGCCAGCTCGTCGACGGTGCACTCGCTCGAGCCCATGGCCCACGGCATGGCTTCGAAGGCGTAGTGGGCCATCGCGTCGATGGTGACCGCAGAGGCCAGCTCGCCGCCCCCGTGCCCGCCGATCCCGTCGGCCACGATGAGCAGCCGCCCCTGGGGGGTGTCGGTGAGGCGGGTGCCGGCCTGGGCGGGGAGGCTGGAGCCCTCGACCATCAGCGAGCGCTCCAGCGCCGCCACCAGGAATTGATCTTGGTTCTGCTCGCGCTTGCGGCCCACGTCGGTGGCGCCGTAGATGTCGGCCACCACGCCGGGGTTGGCCGCCAGCGCGCACGCATCGGCGAGGCTGCGGTGCCCGGAGGAGACGGCCGACAGCAGCTGCAAGGTGCGGTGGTGCTTGCGCGGCTCCGCGGCAGGGGCGGCCGGCATGGTGTCTCCGGCGGAGGGATCGTCTTCGACGCTCACGATCTCTGAATCGCCCCCGCGGCGAGGATTTGCAATCGTATTTCGGCCCCCGGGGCGATCACTGCGGATCGCGACCGAAGCGAGCGACGCCGAGCGTGGCGAAGAAGCCGAGCACGATGAGCCCCAGGGCCATGCCCACCTGCCCGCCGCTGGGGTCGAAGGTGCGGGTGGGGTAGTCCTTGGCGGGCAGCTCGGCCAGCGTGGCCTCGGTGAGCACCCGGCCCTTGACCACGTCGCCCACCGCCGGCCGCTCGCCGCGCTGGAACGGCCACAGCCCCACCACCGCGCCCACCAGCAGGCCCAGCAGCACCCCGAGGGTGACCTGCTCGTAGCGCGCCAGCAGCCACTTGAGCGCGTTGCTGACCACCGCCACGCCCACCACCACCCCCAGCCCCACCGGCACGACCACGCCCAGCAGCGGGTCCATGAGCGCGGTGGTATCGCCGGCCTGGAGCGCGACCTTCACGTCGTCGATGCCGCTGAGGATGGCCACGTAGACCCCGAGCACCAGCAGCAGGTAGCCCCCGCTGACGCCGGGCAGGATCATCGCGCTGGCCCCGGCCACCCCGGCCAGGAACATCAGGAGGAAGCCGGCCTGCTCGGGCCCCGTGCCCGACGCTCCCGACATCTGGCTGATGCCCAGCACCGCCATGCCGGCCAGGCCGATCGCGGCCGCCCCCCATACCGCGGTGGTCAGCGGCTTGCGGAGCAGCCGCCAGATCACCGGCACGCCGCCCAGCGTCAGCCCGATGAAGATGCTGTAGGCCACCCAGCGATGGTCGACGACGAAGTCCTTGATCATGCCGGCGAACAGCACGATGGAGACCAGCGCCGCGCTGACCACGGTGGCGAGCACCAGCAGCGATTGCCGGCGCAGCTTCAGGGTGGTCACGTCGGCCACGGCCCGGATGAAGTGCGGGTAGATGCCCGCGGCCAGGAGCATCGTGCCCCCGCTGATGCCGGGCACGAGGTTGGCCAGGCCCATCAGCACGCCTCCCACGCCGCCGCGGGCGAGCACGGTGCCGGTGGGAAGCTCGGGGGCGTCGTCGGATTGCTCGGCCACGGTCAACCTCTCGCGGACCGGGAGGCTAGCACTACTCGATCCCTCGAGGAGGGTCGCCATGGAGCCCCGGGCGACGAGCCCGACAGAGAGCGTGTACCGGGATCGGTTCCGCGATAGCCTGCCCTCTAGGAGCCCCCGCGATGCCCGAGACCAACCCCGACGCCAACGACGATCTATCCCTGTCCGAAGTCATCGAGCCCGTGCCCGAGCTCGCCCGCCCGCTGTCGGCCGGGATGCGGGGCCACGACGTGGCCCGCCTGCAGCTCGACCTCAAGCGAGGCGGCATCGAGGTCGGGCCGATCGACGGGATCTTCGGCGCCAAGACCCAGGCCGCGGTCGACAAGTTCATCGAGCGCCACGAGCTGTCCAGCGAGGGCGTGGACGAGGCGGTGTGGGCCAAGGTGATCGAGGTGGCCGCGCTCGACCGCGTGGCCGACCTGTCCCGGGCGGCCACCGAGCTCGAGCAGCGCGCCTCCGAGCACCGCAATCGCGCCAACGCCCTGGAGGACGAGGCGGGCCCGCTGCGCGACGGGGGCGACCCCGCCGAGGCCGGCGAGCGCATGGAGGAGGCCGGCGAGCTGTGGCTGGAGGGCTCGAGCGCGTGGGAGCTGGCCGCCGAGCTGTG
>JGI12210J13797_10162673_pt1 | contig 11229 bp, 8 predicted proteins | sample ElkSlonscriptome_3_FD_13797 | JGI IMG/M metagenome (IMG submission 13797) | reverse complement strand
CTCGGACGGCTAGACACAACGATGACCTACGGCGAGCTGAACAGCGCAGCCGACGCACTTGCAGCCGCTCTGATTGATCTCGGTTTGCAAAAGGGCGAGCGGGTCGTCATCGTGATGCCCAACACCGCTATGTTCGTTATCAGCTTCTACGCGATCTTGAAGGCAGGTGGCGTGGTGGCCGCTACCAACCCAACCTACCCTGACGAAAAAATGGCCTATCAAATCAACGACTGCGACGCACGCTTTGTATTGTGTATGTCGATGTTCTACGATCAGGTGAACCGCATCCGCAACCAGACCAAAATTGAGCATGTCGTCGTCACCAATGTCAAAGAGTATCTGCCGTGGCTAGCGAAAACGCTTTTCCAAATCGCTAAAGAGAAAAAAGAAGGCCACTATGTAGAAAACTTGGCTACGGGTGATTACTGGTTCCAGGACTTGCTTAGCCGCTACGACGGCCAGCGCGCCAACGTTGAAGTAAGCGCAGATGACCTAGCCTTGTTCCAGTATACGGGCGGGACAACTGGCGTCTCTAAGGCAGCAAAGTCTACGCATAAAGCGCTGGTAGCGAACACGCTTATGTGTGAAGCCTACTTAGGGGGTGCGGGCCAAGACTCTTTCCTCGGTGCCATTCCCATGTTCCACGTTTTCGGGATGGTCGCTGTTCTTAGCTTTGCCGTCGGCACAGAATCCGCAATCTATCTGGTGCCGAACGCCCGCGACATCACAGATGTGCTCGATACGATCCACACCTACCAACCCACCATCTTCATGGGTGTGCCCGCGCTCTACAACGCCATCAACAACCGCCCAGACGTGCAAGATGGCACCTACAACATACGCTCTATCCGTGCCTGTGTGAGCGGTTCCGCGCCCTTACCCGCCACCACCAAACACGAGTTCGAGCGGCTGAGCGGTGGTGTCATTGCTGAGGGGTATGGCATGAGTGAAGCCCCCACAGCCACCCATTGCAACCCACTTAAGGGAGAAAATCGCACCGGGTCGATCGGTCTACCCTTTCCAGATTTAGATGTGCGTGTGGTCAGCTTGCAAGACGGGGAAACAGATGTACCCGTCGGCGAGAAGGGCGAAATTATCATTGCCGGGCCAACTGTCATGGAGGGCTACCACAAGATGGCAGAGGAAACGGGTAAGGCCCTGCGAATCCAAGATGGCAGAGAGTGGTTCTACACCGGGGACATTGGCAAAATGGACGAAGACGGCTACTTCTACATCGTAGACCGTAAAAAGGACATGGCACTCATTGGCGGCTTCAATGTGTATCCCAATCAGGTTGACAAAGTCCTGTCCAATCACGATGCGGTGCAGGAGGTAGGCACCGCAGCTATCCCGCACCCCACGAAGCCCGGCCAAGAGGCGCTCAAGTCCTGGATTGTGCTTAAGGAGGGTCAATCGGTCACCGAGGATGAACTCATCCAATTTGCTACCGAGCATCTCGCCCCCTACGAAGTGCCCCGCCGCTACGCCTTTGTAGACGAGATTCCAAAGTCTGCTGTTGGCAAGATTCTACGACGCGAACTAATCCGCATGGAGAAAGAAGCGCAGGCCCCCGCCCAAGCCTAATTCCATTTCATCGGCCACCGCGCTCTTGGTAGAACGCCCTCGCAGGGGCGCGGTTCATGTACCACACCACATAGACCACGACCAATAGCGAAATAACAAAGTCTACGCTGCGTAGCCACTGCAACAACACGTCCGAGGAGACCCCGCCTTCTGCACTGAACTCACGACTCGACCAGAAATTTAGCGTCCTATAGTACAGCCAGAGCAACACAACCGAGCCGGACAAGGCATAACGAGCTGTGGGCGGTGTACCCCGCCAAGCCATCGCAGCCACACCCACATACAACAAGGCCGGCACCCCACGTAGCAACAATTGAGCGTTACTCACGGCTGCAATCCCCAGGCTCCCGCCGATGGCATCTGCCGTACCGCCAACCAGCACGCCGCTCTCGCTAATTTGTGAGCGGATGTACAGCGTGAAAAAGACTTGTACTAAGGGAATGAGGGTGAACAGGACAAGACTTAGAAAGATCGCAAGCGAGATACCAAGCGTGCGAACAGGTTGTTTACGTTCTGGCATAATAGATGTTCATCATCTTTACACGTCTATAATCGACTGGGTTATTTGTATTAGCATGACTACGCATACATATGATATAGTACACACAGTCAACACAATGTTAAAGTCAAAGACCAATAGGTATAACGGTGAACTTACAGAAAATCATTAACCAATCTTACGAAAGCTTTCAGGATAACGCAGAGCAAGCGAAGATTATCTTGCTGCACCCACGTAGCCAGTATCGCTCCGTACTCGTTGCTAAGCTCATTAAGTCACCAGAGATTAACACACTTTACTATGCGATGGGACCGGACGATCTGGACCTTCCCTCGTTCATCTCTGGGATGACCCATGATCTGGCGAATCAGCATCCGACCTTCGGGCGGCATGTAAACATGCTACCCAGTGGCATCTATGAAAACGACGAGGACTTTGATCGGATTGTTAGCACCTTCGCCAAAGACCTCTCCGAAGCCTCCGACGAGGACTTGCTTTTCATCCTAGATGAGTACGACCGCAGCGATACAGCCGACGACATCCAAAGATTCGTAGAGAGCCTGGTGGCTTATCTACCCGATCACTGCCGCATTGTCATCAACAGCCGCACCCTCCCGCGCTTGCCGTGGGTCTCGCTTGTAGCCAGGGGGCAGGCTGCGCTGCTCAACGACGCGCAACTGATCGAGGAAAACTTCTACAACCTGACGGAGGGCGGCGACAAAGTTCTCGAGGTCTACGCGTTGGGGCCAGGTTTTGTGCTGTTAAATGGCAAGCCTATCGAGACCTGGGAAGGTCACTTGCCACGCCTCCTGTTCTTCTTCACGCTAGATCGGCCAGTTGTCACCCGCTCGGAGATTTGCCAGGCCTTCTGGCCGGACTTAGAAACGGATCAGGCGGTTAATGTCTTCCACGTGACCAAACGCCGCCTGCACAAGGCACTAAACATGGATGTGCTCGTGCACGACAGCGGCTACTACCGGGTGAACCCAGAATTCGGCATTCAGTATGATGTGATGAACTTCGTGACCACCCTCATGCAGGGCCGGGATGAGAGCCTGGACATCAAGCCCAGGATGAAGGCCTGGCAGAAGTGCATCGACATGTACCGTGGGCCGTTCTTGCAGGGTCATAGCGACAAGTGGATTTTGAAGCGTCGGCGGGACTACCAAACAGGTTACCTGGAAGCCCTTACGTCTATGGCATCCGTCAGGTTGGAGCAGGGCCGCAAGGAACATGCGCTAAGCCTATTCCAGCGTGCAGTTACGGAGAACAACACCCGCCAAGACCTTCACCGGGAAATCATGCGGCTGTTTGCTAGCATGGGCCGTCGCAGCGAGGCCGCCGCACACTACCAAAATTTGGTAGAGGAAATCTCGCTAGAAACCGAAACCGAGACGACTTACTCTGAGATTATGTCTTAGGGAGTGAAGAGATGATTGGGGGGCGGGAAAAACGTAGGGGGGGCTACGTTTCTCCCGCTTCGCCCTCGGAGAGATTCGAACTCCCGACCGCCTGATTAGAAGTCAGATGCTCTGTCCCCTGAGCTACGAGGGCCGTAGATCACTTAGGACAAGAATACGTCTAACTCCCGCTTCTGTCAACGGATTTTATGCTGAGAAACAAATCAGTGCCCTTATCGCCCCTGTATTGTCCCCCACTCCAAACTGAAGTATAATTAAAGAAGGATAGGGTAGCCTTTCACCTATGAAATGTACCCATCTCGTGTAAGCGCAGATGTCTATTGCACTTCACAAAGTTTAAGTCGGCGGGCAAAGATGTCCGCCATGTGTTTGTACTCCACAGATCATGAAAGGGAACAACAACCTATGGCGGAGATGGATAAAATCGCCCTTAAAACGGCAGAGTATACCGAAGACAACATTCAAGTACTGGAGATGCGAGAGCAAATCCGGCTGCGTCCCGGAATGTGGGTGGGCGGGACAGATGCCCGCGCCTTGCATCACCTAATCTACGAGGTCGTAGACAACTCCATTGACGAGGCGCTGGCTGGGCGCTGTGACCACATCATCGTAACCCTCCATCCGAACAATGTTGTCTCCGTAGAGGACAACGGCGCGGGTATTCCCGTCGGCGTCCACAAAAAGGCCGGAATTTCCACGTTAGAGGCCGTCATGACCCGCCCCGGCGCGGGCGGCAAATTCGACAGCGGCGCGTACAAGGTCAGCGGTGGCCTACACGGCGTAGGCGTGAGCGCGGTCAACATCCTCTCCGAAAAGCTGACGGCGCAGGTCGCACGCCAGGGTAAAATTTACGAGCAGGTCTACCAAGAAGGTCTGCCTCAAGGTAACGTCCAAGAAGTCGGCGATATGGAACCGGATCAACACACGGGCACTCGTATCACCTTCCGCCCAGACTTCTCCATCATGATGGAAAACGACTTCAGCTATAACACGCTAGCACAGCGCTTCCGCGAGATGGCCTTCGTCACCCGTAAAGTGACCATCACACTGCGCGACGAGCGTGTGCAACCTTTCCCCAAAGAGATCACCTATTACTTCGAGGGCGGCCTCAGATCGTTCGTCCAATATCTGAACCGTCACCGCTCAGAAATCCATGATCCGGTCTATGCTGAGCGCGAAGTCGAAATTGAAGGCGAGAAGGAAACCTTTACCGTCGGCGTAGAAGTAGCTTTTCAGTACACGGACGCGGCCACCGTCACGGAGTTGGCTTTTGCCAATACCATCAACACCAAAGACGGCGGCTCCCACCTCACCGGGTTGCGTAGCGCCATTACCGGGGCGATCAATCGCTATGCCCGTAAGAGCGGCTTCCTGAAAGACAAGGACTCCAACTTCTCCGGTAACGACACAATGGAGGGTCTGACGGCTGTGATCAGCATCAAGCACCCTGACCCGCAGTTCGAAAGCCAGACCAAAGTTAAGCTGATGAACCCGGAGATGCAGGGTGCAGTCTCTCAGGTCGTCACTGAGGGCCTCAACGAGTTCTTAGAGGTCAATAGTCGAGAAGCGCGTAAAATCATCGACAAGTGCATGACCAGCAAACGCGCCCGCGAGGCCGCTCGTAAGGCGCGGGACTTGGTACGTAGTGGCCCCAGCCTGCTAGAAAGCTCCACCCTGCCGGGTAAGCTGGCGGACTGTTCACGTCACGATGAAGGCTCAGAACTATACATCGTCGAGGGTGACTCGGCAGGCGGCACAGCCAAGCAAGGCCGCGACCGTCACTTCCAGGCGATTTTGCCCCTACGCGGTAAGATTCTGAACACTGAGCGCGCCCGCCTGAACAAGATTTTGGACAACAACGAAGTCAAAGCCATGATTACCGCGCTCGGCACGGGCGTCGGCGACGATTTTAGTGTCGAAAGTCTGCGCTATGGGCGCGTCATCATCATGACGGACGCGGACGTAGACGGTAGCCATATCCGTACCTTGCTGCTCACATTTTTCTTCCGTCATATGCAACCCCTCATCACAAACGGACATCTGTACATTGCACAGCCGCCTATCTTCCAGCTTAGTAAGGGCAAGCAAGTCGAGTACGTGTTCGGCTTGGCTGGCATGTCCGAGCAGCAATTGCTCAATCGCAAGCTGAAGGAGTTCAAGAACCCGGAGCGCGTGAAGACACAGCGTTACAAGGGTTTGGGCGAGATGAATGCTGGCCAGCTTTGGGAAACTACGATGGACCCCGAAGCGCGGACGCTGCTGCAAGTGACCATTGAGGACGCTGCTGAGGCCGACAGAATCTTCGACATGCTTATGGGAAGCTCTGTTCCCCCCCGCCGCAAATTTATCCAGTCCCACGCCAAGAGCGTAAGGAACCTAGACGTCTAAGTCAGGTGATGTAGGAAATCGAAGTTTTTGCGCCGGGTGGCATAGTTTTTGCGCGAAAATTATGCTGCGTAGGGGAACAATGGCTTTCGGATTTGGTATGCCATACATAGAGCTGAAAAGAGCACCAAGTTGGTGCTCTTTTCAAGTTTTCATCGAGAGACAGGTGTTGTCTAAGGCCATCGATTCCCATTCAGAATGGTCCGTCTCAATTTTGTAGCGGCTAGGCTTCTCTTCCTGATGCGTGATTCATCCCTATAGCTAAAGCGGCGGAATTCTTGGTAAAATAGCAAGTCCGTTCTAATGCCCACAGACGCAGGTAAACGATGCCTAAATTTCAAGTTCATAGCGATTTCAAGCCAACGGGTGACCAGCCCAAAGCCATTGAGGAACTGGTGGAGGGTGTGCTCCAGGGCAACCAGAAGCAGACCTTACTGGGAGCCACCGGCACGGGCAAGACTTTCACCGTAGCCCATGCCGTGCAAGAGCTACAGCGCCCGACGCTGGTGCTAGCGCACAACAAGACGCTGGCCGCCCAGCTTTACGCGGAGTTCAAGGAGTTCTTCCCGAACAACGCGGTTGAGTATTTCGTCAGCTACTACGATTACTATCAGCCAGAAGCCTACGTCCCGCGTCACGATCTCTACATCGAGAAGCAGACCGACATCAATGACCGCATTGAGCGGTTGCGGCTGGCATCAACGGCGTCGCTGCTCTCCCGGCGGGATGTGCTGATTGTGGCCTCAGTGAGTTGTATTTACGGTATCGGTGACCCGCACGCCTGGAAGAAGGCAACAGTAGAACTGCCGGTGGGCGCAGAGATTCGGCGCGACCATATTCTGCGTAAGCTGGTGCATCTGCAATACACGCGCAATGACTTTGATTTAGGTCGGGGCAACTTCCGCGCACGCGGAGATGTGTTAGAAGTCTATCCGGCGTATGCAGACACGGCCTACCGCGTAGAGCTGTTCGGCGACGAGATTGACCGCATCACTGAGTTCGACCCCCTGACTGGCGAATTGCTCGACCACCACGCCTCTGTGACCATCTTCCCAGCCAAGCAGTTCATCGCGGACGACGACCGCATGCGCCAAGCGCTGACGGACATTGACCGTGAGTTGGAAGACCAACTAAAGGTGCTCCGGGGCGAGGGCAAGCTGGTAGAGGCGCAGCGGCTAGAGCAGCGCGTGAACTACGACCTAGAGATGATCCGCGAGGTGGGATACACCACAGGCATCGAGAACTACAGCCGCCATATGGATCAGCGTGCGCCGGGGTCGCCACCGTGGACGCTGCTGGATTACTTCCCGCAGGACTTTTTGCTGATGGTAGACGAAAGCCATATGACGATTCCGCAGGTACGGGCGATGTACTTCGGTGACCAGAAGCGCAAGGAGACACTGGTAGAGTACGGCTTCCGGCTCCCCTCCGCGATGGACAACCGCCCGCTGAACTACGAAGAGTTCCTCGACCGAACACGGCAGACAACCTATATCTCCGCGACACCCGGCCCTTACGAACGTGAGATCAGCGACCGGATTGTGCAGCAGATCATCCGCCCAACTGGTATTCTGGACCCACAGGTGGAAGTGCGACCCATCGAAGGGCAGGTGGACGACCTAACGCAAGAGGTCGCCCGCCGGGTGAAAATCGGCGAGCGGGCGCTCATTACCACCCTAACGCAACGTATGTCTGAGGAGCTGAGCGGTTATCTAAACGAACTGGGCATCAAGGCGCAGTATCTACACTCGGAGATTGACACGTTGGAGCGCGTGGAGCGGCTACGCGACTTGCGAACAGGCGTGTACGATGTGTTGGTGGGCATCAACCTGCTGCGGGAGGGATTGGACTTGCCGGAGGTGTCGCTGGTGGCGATTTTGGACGCCGACAAGCAAGGCTTCTTGCGCAGTGAGCAAGCCCTCATCCAGACGATAGGCCGGGCCGCCCGCCACATAGAGGGGCGAGTGATTATGTACGCCAACAAGATGACACCCAGTATGGAGCGGGCCATTGGCGAGACCGAGCGCCGCCGAGAGGTCCAGCACGCGCACAACGTGAAGCACGGCATCGAGCCGAAGGCCATTGTGAAGCAGGTGAAAGACCTGAACGACCGGGTGAAGGCCATGATGGGCGATGAAGCCCTGGCAGAAGCACAACGAGAACCCGGCGAAGTGCCGTCGCCCTCGGAGCTGAGCAAGAAGGATTTGGACACGATGATTAAGTCTTTGCAGGAGGAGATGAGGGCTGCCGCACAGGGGTTGGAGTTCGAAAAGGCCGCCCAACTACGTGACCAGATTGTGGAGCTAAGGGCGATTATGACGGAGAAGCAGGTAGCAGGTTAGCCCTATGCACAAGCGGGGAGATGGGGTGATAAGCTCCATCTCGCACAAGTGAACAGGTAGACATACGCGTTTTCGCGTATAATTACGACTAAAGTCACCTTCAGGGATGATTTTATTACGATGCCCATGACAATGACGCACGACACCGAAATAGATTACGTTCTACTTTTCCATATGACGGCTCCACTCACCTGGGAGGAGTATCACGCGAAAATTGACGAGGCACTTCGGTATGTCGAAACCCAGGACGATGTCGTTTTCGATGCCATCGTCGTAAACGAGGTAGGTATTCCCGGCAAAGACTTGATTCGACAGGCCAACCGTCTACAACGTGTTGGCGAGCATCCCCAGGCCGGCATGCTTGTTACGGTCACGACGCGTCGGCACCTTTACTACCTGAGTGTGTTTATTGATCGTGTTACTCGCACCGTGTTCGACCGTGAACTGCCCGTCGTAACTTCTGTGGAAGAAGCTCGGCAAATTATTCAAAGTCAGCGTGCTGAACTCTCCGATTCGAACGAGTCTCGCGCGCGCTAAAGTTAAGCGTCTGTAAAAGCAACCTCGCCGCAGGCCGGATACACTCCGGCCTGTTTTGGTGAACAGAGGCGATGACGATGGCAAAGCAGACGCAGCAACCGCAACGGCTACAGCGTGAATTAGGCGTCTTTGGCGCGACCATGATGGGCTTGGGGTCAATTGTGGGGACGGGTGTGTTCGTCAGCATTGCGATTGCAACAGGCGTGACAGGCGCGTCCGTAGTGTTGGCCGTGATGATGGGGGCGGGCGTGGCCGTGTTCAATGGGCTGAGCAGCGCCCAACTAGCGGCTAACCACCCCGTCAGTGGTGGGACATACGAGTACGGCTATGAATATTTGAACCCGTGGCTGGGCTTTGCGGCGGGGTGGATGTATTTACTGGCGAAAAGTGCATCTGCGGCCACGGCGGCATTGGGCTTTGCGGGCTATCTGCTGAACGCAGTGGGCAGCAACAGCGCGGCCTGGGCTGTACCGCTGGCATTTGGTGTAGTGGCAGTAGTAACCGGGCTAGTGCTAAGCGGCATCCGGCGCAGCAACATTGTCAACATTGCTATCGTCTCAATCACGATTGGCACGCTGGCGTTCTTTGTGATGAGCGGCCTCCCCAGCGCGGCGACCAACGCCAACGCCAACTTTCAGAACTTCTTCGACGGCGGGGTAACCGGCCTGCTGAACGCAGCGGCGCTGATGTTCGTGGCCTATACGGGTTACGGGCGCATCGCCACGCTGGGCGAGGAGGTTCAAGCGCCCCGCACAACCATTCCACGAGCGATTATCATCACGCTGGTATTCACGATGATGCTGTATATTTTGGTGGCGGCAGTCGCTATCGCCAGCACAGGCGCAGACTTCTTAGCGAATACGACAGAGGGCGCGGCGGCCCCGCTAGAGATCGTGGCGGCGACGTTCGATGTGCCCGGCTCCGCGCTGATTTTGGCGGTAGGGGCAATCACCGCGATGCTGGGCGTGTTGCTGAACCTGATTCTGGGTCTGTCGCGGGTGTTGCTGGCGATGGGCCGCCGGGCAGACATGCCGCCCGCTACGGCTCGGCTCAATGAGAGCGGCACCACCCCTACCGTCGCGGTGGTGGTGATGGGCACGGTAGTGGCCGGGCTGACGTTGCTGGGCGATGTGAATGTGACATGGAGCTTTAGCGCGGTAGCGGTGTTGCTGTACTACTCGCTGACCAACTTGAGCGCGTTGCAACTCACGGAGGAAGAACGGTTATTTCCGCGTTGGGTTTCTATCGCAGGGTTGGTCACCTGCTTCTTCCTCACATTTTGGGTAAGCACGCAAATTTATCTGGTCGTGCTGGGATTGCTGGCCGTTGGCCTAGCGGCCAAAGTGCTAATGAACCGCATCTTCGCCACAGACACATAACGCAGGCGGCTAAGTTCACTCGCGCTGGAGGAGCACGGGCCGCGTCACACCTTCGCGCCGGAGCAGACCGCTGAAGGCATCGTCTGTGACCTGCTCCAGCTCGATTTCCCAGTGTTGCTTACTGCCGCCGCCCAGGCAACTCATACAGCGGGCATGCATCTGGTGGGCGGTGAACAATAAGCGGGCCGCCTCGACTTCCCAGTAGCCGTGCCATTGTGCCCGCCCACTGTAAGTGTCTCGCACATCCGCATCGAAGACGCCCGCTAGCTTGAAGGTGTAGCTGCCTGCTCCGCTCTGGTCTTCAATCTCATCTATGAAGCTCAGCGTCCACTGCCCTGGCAACAGATACTCGATAGGTTCGCTAGAAATCATAATGTCTGCTGGTTCTCCCCTTCGTCTGTACCCTATCTTAGCCCGTAATGGACGGTAGCACTATAAGCGGATTCCGTGCCCGCGGTTAGTTGCTATCGTTCTGGTAAGGTGGATTGTCAGAAACCTGCGGCGCGTTAGATGAACCGACGGTGCCGTCGTGTTCTTCGTCGATGTCGGGTGTTTTGCCGTATTCAGTGGCCGCCTCGTTGAGCTTTTGCTGGGCACTCTCCCCGTCGCTGCCATCAGCAATGTTGGGTGCATTAGAAGCGTGGTCGCGTTCTTCGGCTCTGTCATGAGTGTCAACGTCCCGCCCCTCCTCACTGGCTGCACGGTTCATATTCTGCTGCACATCCCGCGTCTCCTTGTTTATGTTGGGCGCGTTAGAGGAATCAACTGTTCCGTTGTCACCTTTTTGGTCTGCCATGCTAATTAATACTCCATCTTTGCTTTTTCTCAGGATACCCCGGTGCCGTTGGACACGAATTGGAAGCATCAAAGAGACAGGTAAATAAGCTGGGCAAGCGTTTATACTTAAAAACCGAAATCTGCTGGGCAAACAAAAAAGAGAGCTGACGACAACATGCGACAAATGAGCTTCGATTTTAACTCGCGCCGTTCTATGGTAACAGCGCGGGGCGGCATGGTGAGCACATCCAACCCGCTGGCGGCGCAGTCCGGGTTGGACGTGCTACGGCGGGGTGGCAACGCTG
>JGI12210J13797_10147872_pt1 | contig 11230 bp, 4 predicted proteins | sample ElkSlonscriptome_3_FD_13797 | JGI IMG/M metagenome (IMG submission 13797) | reverse complement strand
CTAATACACATATTGCAGTAGACCGGTAATGTATTTACAAATATTGCAAAGATTTTAATACCGGATACGTTTCCGGTAAAAATTACTATTAGCAATAGAACAATTCAGTAGGTATTTTCATTTTTTTTAAGAAAATTAGTTCGTTTGATAATAGTAACATTCTGCTCTAGCTGTTTCCATGGTGTATACTTAGCACTTGAAATGACGACTTTAGAAGGTGCCAAGATTGGGGTAGCGAAGAGATACAGCAAAGCAGTGTTAGTAAATTGTATCTACTAGTTAAGGAAGTTATCTAAATTTATGCGAAAGCTGAAGTTTCGGTTTGCTGACTTAGTATTATTCTATTATAACCTTTTTCTCGTAACTAAACTCCTAAATATATGCGACTAACTTTTTACTTATGCTTGCTGGGTACATTTTTGTGTTTCCAGCATTCTGTTTGGGCTCAGAGCCAAACGGTTTCGGGTTCTGTAACCGACTTAGCTGACGAGACCCAATTACCTGGGGTTAACGTTCTAGTGAAAGGAACTAGCCAGGGAACAGTAACCGATGTAGATGGTAACTACAGTATTACGGTACCTAATTCAGAAGCGATACTAGTATTCAGTTCGGTGGGTTACGAAACCGAAGAAATTGCTGTAGGTAACCAATCTACTATCAACCTCTCCCTAGCGCCTGATATTCAGAGCTTATCAGAAGTAGTGGTAGTAGGTTACGGCACCCAACTGAAGCGGGATGTAACCGGGGCAATCTCTACCGTGAAGGCAGAAGAACTCAGTAACTTCAAGGCGGCACCCACTTTAGATCAGGCCCTACAGGGGCAGGCTACTGGGGTGCAAGTCTCGTCTACTTCCGGAGTACCAGGAGCACCTACTCGGGTACTAATCAGGGGAACCAACTCAATCTCATCTGGTACTGAACCTTTGTGGATTATAGATGGCATGGTACTCAGTGGTCAGGGTGGAGGCGAGCAAGGCGGCTTGGGACGTAATGCCAGTACTACCGGGCAGAATCCGCTAGCTACCATCAATCCCAACGATATTGAATCGGTTGAAGTGTTGAAGGATGCTTCAGCTACCGCGATTTACGGATCGCGCGGTGCTAACGGGGTAATTATCGTCACCACCAAATCAGGGAAAGGCGGGAAAGGAACCACTGACCTAAGCATCAACTACGGAATTACCGACGTGGTTCGTGGGCCTGAGCAAATTGGCTTTGTAGGTGGGCCTACCTGGTTAGGTCTGGTAGATCAGGCTCGAGCTAACCGAGGTTTGCCTGAGTTTGACCCCAACTCGTTGCTAAATGATTCTCGCGATCCTACTGCGGTACTGGATCGTAGTCAGATTGCTAATACTAATTGGTTTGATGAAGCCCTTCGGCAAGGTAGCTTTATGGATGTAAATTTATCTACCTCCAATGCTACTGAGAAAACGAATTATTATCTATCAGGCAACTATCGGGAAGATAAAAGTATTCTGGAAGGTGGTCGATTACGCCGTTACGCTACGCGAGCGAACGTAGATTTCTATCCAGCTAAGAACTTTTCAGTAGGGTCTCGTATTGCGTTAAGTTATACCAATAATGAACGGGCTCCTAATGGTGGTGCTCCGGGGGGGAATGCTAATATTGCCCGAGGCGGGTACAACATAGCCAACGGCGGTGCGCTACCAATTTTCCCTATATTCAACCCTAACTTTCAGGATGACGATGGTAATCCAATACTGTTTGACCCACTGTCAGGGCGTAATCTACGCGCCACGATCAACCGCGATAATTACGTAAATGATCTGGAGACCTATCGAGCTATTGGTGGCTTGAATTTAAACTATAACATCCCGTTTATCGAGGGCTTATCAGTACGATCGGAATTATCGTTTGACTTTCAGCACGCTAGCAATGTTGAGTGGGGAAATACGGTAATTCGGGAAGATAGTAAATACGCATTTGATAACGGAACCACGTTTCGCCGTTTAAACTATAATATATACGGAACGTATAACCGAGATTTTGGGAACAGTCATAACATTAATTTGGTAGCGGGAGCGGAATCTACCGAACAGCAAACCCGTCGTCGTAATACTGAAGCACAACAGCTTTTTGGTGAAGCGCAGGACTTGGGTTCTCCGGGCGATGTACAGCGAGTTTCTAATGGGCTAGGAGGCGAGCGATACTTCCGCGGCTTTTTCGGAAGGTTCAATTACAAACTGATGGATCGCTACATAGTAGGGCTAAGTTACCGTCGTGATGCCTCATCGGTGTTTGCTCCAGAAGAGCGGTGGGGTAACTTTCTGGCAGCTTCAGCCGGATGGATTATCTCGGATGAAGAATTTATGAAAAATGTGACCCCTATTGAGTTTTTAAAATTGCGGGGTAGTTTTGGTCAGACTGGAAACTCAGCAATTGACCCTCTTGCTACCGAAACTGGCTATGCCGCTTGGGGGCGCTACGGAGATGTGGGTGCAGGTGACTTACTAACGCGCATCGGTAATCGGTCGGTGACTTGGGAAACTACCAATGCTTACGACGTAGGGCTGGATTTTGAACTGGTTGGAAATCGAGTTAGTGGTTCGGTAGGGTATTATCTGCAAGATGCTCAGGATCTATTACTACAGGTTCAGATTCCTCAATCTTCTGGACTATTTACCAATGGGCCTCGTATTTGGGATAATATTGGTGACCTACGTAATCAAGGTTTTGAGTTCACGCTAAACACGATCAATATTGATCAAGGTGGCTTTCAGTGGTCGTCTAGTTTTAACCTGACAACCAATCAAAATGAGGTGGTGAGACTAACCGGTGGGGAAGATGAAGAACTTTACAATGTTCGAGATAGTCCGTTGGTAACTACCGCTGGTGAGTCTATTGGTTACTTCCGAATGGCTGAATACGCCGGCATTGACCCTCAGGGGGGCTATGAACTCATTAACGAAATGGATCTGGAGCTTTTTGAAGAAACCGGAGAACGAGTACGTACGGGAAATACTATTCCTGCTACCCGATCTAACCTTCAAGACCACCTCTTTGACTTTAAAGATAAAACAGGACTGCCTACCTTTTTTGGTGGATTCACTAATAACTTCCGCTATAAAGGTCTTGAACTTTCGGCAGTACTTGTATTTTCGGGAGGTAACTACATTTATGATCGAGCTGAGCGTAGTCAGTCCTACGTATACACTGGTGGAGGAATTATTCGAGAAAGTATTGTCGGTAACACTTGGACGGAAGGCAACACTAATGCTGAATGGCCACAGTTAAGTTGGAACCGACGCTACGATATTGTTAACGAGGATGGAACAATTAGCGAAAACCAACGCTTTGATAATCAGCGAAATGGACAAGTACACGATAAATTCCTAAAGAAAGGGGATTTTCTACGAATGCGAACGTTACAGCTCGCCTATAATCTACCAGCTACTTTGATGGAGCGCTGGAGTATGAACGGTATCCGAGTATACGTATCAGCTAACAATCTATTCACCATTACTGAGTTTGATGGATATGATCCTGAGGCAGTAAACTTAGGCGGTAACCGAAACCTAGGACAGGGTTGGGTTGGTGTGACTTTACCGCAAATTCGAAGCTGGAATATAGGAGCTACATTTTCATTTTAATTATTAACTATCGTTATGAGTTACGCAAAATATATAAGCATTTTATTATCAGGCTTAGCACTAGTGTTTTTCACGGCAGCCTGTGATAACGAAGAGTACTTTGAACTAGATCGTCCGGCCGAGGCACCTTGGCAGACTCTGTCAGATTTTGAGAAAGCACCCATTGGTGCGTACTACGGTCTATCCGGCAATGGTGGATTTCGTACTATCTTTGCCCACGGTTACCTAGCTGGCGAACTATTTGCCGATGGTGTTAACTTAGCCCCCGCTACCTCTGGCTTTGAGCCTAATGGCGATGCCGAAGATATGTACGCCCGTATTACCGATATGCAGATTGGTCTGTTTGATAATGGGATATATAATAGTGGCTACTTTGCGGTAGGCTTTGCTAACGGAGCACTAGATTTTGTAGCGGAGAATAATGGAAGCCCCTTTGCCGGCGAAGGTCGGCAAGATGAGGTAGATCGTATTGCCGGTGAGTTGCACTTTGTTCGGGCTTATGCCTATTATTGGTTAACTCGCATCTATATGCCTCCGTATCCGAACGATGAGAAGCGTATTCCTTTCCGAATTAATCAGGCGCAGAATTTCGACGAAGCTATTACTTCTGAACTTGCTTCTACTAATGATCTGTACGGACAAATTGTAGAGGATTTGCGAGCAGCTAAAGACCTGCTTCCCGAACGCTACGAAGAGGGAGTTCAAGACCCTTCCTATGCCGATGGCAGAGCAAACAAATTTGCTGCCTCAGCTCTGTTAGCAAAGGTATTGTTCCATATGGGGCCGGATATGCATAACGAAGCTTTAGCAGAACTCAACTTTGTGATCGATCAGAACGGGGGGGACTATACGCTAGAAGAAGATCCCATTGAAGCCTTTAACAAAACCGGTATTGCCCGCGGAAGTGAAGTGATTTGGTACTACGCCCTATGGGCCGGAGATGGTTTAGGGGGTTCTAGTAACTGGAAGCACCCTCGTCGTTTTCGTGAATATAACGCTAGTAATCGCGATGCTAGCGGTCCGGAATCAAATCAAAGCCGTTATATTGTTGCCAGCGAAAGCTTTCTACAACAGGCAGGTTGGGAAGACGCTAGCGGTGAATTAACTGCTGAAGCCCTGCAAGATAAACGATTTAATCAATTATTTTTAAGGTTACTTCCTTCGGCGCAGACTGATACTATTGCCGATAATATCTACCCTGAGCCTAATGGTAATTTTGCTACTACTGAGGCTTATATGTGGAATAATCGTTACTTCCGAGCCGGAAGAAGACTCACGAATTTGCCTTTACTCAGATTAGCTGATATGCATTTACTACGAGCTATTATCCGAGCACAAAGTGGTGATGCGGCAGGTGCTACCGCTGATCTAAACGCGGTACGTAACCGTGCGGGAATTGGCGATTACACCGGCGCAGCAGAAGGTCTGGAGGATGCTATTCATCTGGAGCGTTTCAAAGAAATGGCTTTCGAAGGTGACCGTTTGTACTATTTGCAGGGGTTGCGGATGGATATTCCTGCTGGAGACCGAGGAGGCTCGGCTGTTCCGTGGAATAGTCCGTTCTTCTCCGAAATTCCTGACTATGAAACCGATGTTAATCAGGCTTTTGATTAACTGAAAATACTAAATGAATGAAGGGGAGAGGCTGAGTGCCTTCTTCCCTTTTTTTGTTTTATATTTCGGAGTATACGTTAAGATAGTTGAGTTTATGTATTTAAATATTACCCTTCATCTTCTTATAGGTTGTCTCATTATAACGGCCTGTAATACTGAGCAGGTCGATACTCCACCGCCTGAGCAAAGTACATCTCAGGTAGCCCCACCGTCAACGCCTACATTCAAAAAACTCACTTCTGACCAAACCGGTATCTATTTCATTAATGAGGTTGCCGAAGACCGATTTCGGAATATATTGCTCTATCAATACTTCTATAATGGTGGGGGAGTAGCCGCAGGCGATATTGATAATGACGGTAAGACAGATTTATTTTTTACCGGAAATACAGTGTCTAACAAACTCTACCGTAATCGAGGAAGCCGAGGGGGGAGACTCCAGTTTGAAGACATTTCTATTACTGCTGGAATATTACCTGCTAATGGAGCAAGTTGGTGTACGGGGGTAACCATGGCTGATGTAAATGCAGACGGATGGTTGGATATCTATGTTAGCCGTTCAGGTAACCTTCAACCGGAGAACCGTGAGAATCTGCTTTACATCAATCAGAAAAATGGTACTTTTCGGGAACAAGCCCGGCAGTATGGACTCAATGATCCGGGCTATTCTATTCAAGCCGCTTTCTTTGACTACGACCGCGATGGTGATCTGGACATGTTTTTGGTAAACCACGGCATGAAAACCTACGATGGACGGGTTTTGACCAAATCTAACCAGCGCGACCCCTACGTTGGCGATAAGTTGTACCGAAATGACAATGGTAGATTTACCGATGTCAGCCGGGAAGCGGGTATTATTGGAACGCAGCATAGCTACGGGCTTGGTCTCACCGTAGGAGACGTGGATCAAGATGGCTGGGACGACATCTACGTAGCGAATGACTTCTATGAGCACGATTATCTCTACCTAAATAATCAGGACGGTACGTTTACGGAATCTATTCACGAGGCTACCCAGCAAATTTCTTTCTTTGGAATGGGGGTAGACATGGCCGATTTTAATAACGATCTCCGGCCCGATATTGCGGTGGTGGATATGGCGGCACCCGATCAATATCGGCAAAAAGCCAACCTATCAGGCATTAGTGATGCTAAGTTTTGGGATTTTGTGGATAAGGGCTACCACTTTCAGTACATGTATAATAGTTTGCAATTGAATAATCCATCACCATCAATTAGTGAGTCCGAAACAGTATTATTCAGCAACATTGCTCGCTTAGCGGGAGTAGATCAAACCGACTGGAGTTGGGCTCCGTTATTTGCTGATTTAGATAATGATGGCTGGCAAGACCTATTTATTACCAATGGCTTACGAAAAGACGTACTCAACAACGATTTTGTAGCAGGTATCAATCAGGAACTGGAAGCGATGAGTGCTCGCTTTGTTGATTTGAACGAACCCGCTGCCCAATCGCTGCTCAACCAGATGCCCTCTCAGAAGATCGCGAATTATCTGTATCATAATCAAAAAGATTTGACATTCACAAGTGTTAGTGATTCTTGGGGATTGGGGGAAGCTACTTTTTCTAATGGAGCTGCCTACGCCGATCTGAACAATGATGGCTACCTAGATTTGGTTGTCAACAACTTAGATGATTTTGCTACTATCTACCTAAATCGTCCTCCGGCTAAGCGGAATTCCTATTTAAAGATAAAGCTAGCCGGAAACTCCGGTAACCCATTTGGTATTGGGGCGAAAGCAATTGTGTACCAAGCTAATACATTCCAAATGCGGCAGCTGCAACTTACGCGGGGCTATCAGTCGTCAGTAGAACCTATTCTTTATTTTGGTTTGGGCGATCAATCAGTAGATAGTCTTAAAATTACTTGGCCAGATGGGTTGAGCCAAACGCTGAAAAATGTAGAATCTAATCAAACGATTACATTTGCTTACCAAAATGCTGAACCAAGCTCGACTAATAACGAGTTGGTAGGCATTCAGATTTTTGAAGAAATTACCGATCAAATCGGCTTATCATTTCATCACCGGGAATCGGAGTTTGACGATTTTGATCGTGAGTTCTTGCTACCTCATAAACTATCTGACTTTGGACCCGCTCTGGCATCGGCCGACGTAAATGATGATGGCTTGGATGATTTCTTCGTTGGTGGGGCTCGCGGACAATCCAGGGAACTGTTTATTCAAATGACCTCCGGTAAGTTTACTCAAGTCCGAAACCAACCTTGGCAGCAACATGCAGCCAGCGAATCTACCGACGCGATATTTTTTGATGCTGACGGTGACCAGGATATGGATTTGTACGTAGTCAACGGGAGCGGTGAATATGCGGCGGATAGTAAAAAGTTGCAGGATCATTTATATCTCAATGATGGAAAAGGAAATTTTCAGTGGGCAAGCGAAGCATTACCCGATATGCACTCGTTTGGAACCTGCGTTACCGCCGCCGATTTTGATGGTGATGGCGATCAGGATTTATTCGTAGGTGGATACACCATTCCGGGAAAATATCCATCACCCGACCGAAGCTATTTACTAGAAAACCGGCAAGGAAAATTCGAGGATATAACTGATGTCTGGCTTCCGGAACTAAAGCAGAGCGAATTAATTACTGATGCTCGGTGGGTTAAGCTAGATGATAATAAACCACCGGCGTTAGCAGTGGTCGGAACGTGGATGTCGCCTACAGTATTTACTAATGCAGACGGCCAGTTAAAATCGGCTGATTCCGATAGTTTAGCATCGGTAGGTTGGTGGTTTAGTCTGGCTGCTGCTGATTGGAATCAGGATGGTGCTGATGAGTTAGTGATGGGCAATGTAGGTCTGAACTACCGCTACACCGCATCTACTCAATCCCCTTTTGAATTATACGCCGACGATTTTGATGCTAATGGTTCTACCGATTTGCTGTTTGGTTATTACCAAAATGGCAAACTTTACACCACCGAAGAGCGAGACCGGATGTACCAGCAGCTTCCGACCGTAAAAAAGAAGTTTACCGATTATGATTCTTACGCTCAGGCTACCTTGTCGCAATTGGTAGGCGATAACGAACTCAAGCAAGCGAAACATTTTTCCGCCCAAACGTTTCGCTCATCGTGGGCATCTATTCAAGATGGTAAAATCACTACACTAGTACCTCTGGAGAATGAAGCTCAGTTTTCAGCGGTGCGCGATATGTTACTCGTTGATGTAAATCAGGATGAACATCTGGACATTATTTTAGCGGGCAACCTCCATAGTGTAGAAACCCGAACGCCCCGGTTGGATGCTGGTACAGGCTTGGTGATGCTAGGCAATAGCCGAGGTGATTTTGATCCACTACCGAGTTCTAAGAGTGGCTTGTATGTGCCAGGTGATGTTCGCAAACTTGCTTGGCTACGTTCTTCTTCAGGGTATGTTTTATTGGTAGCCAATAACGATGGGCCAATGCAGCTATTTCGCCTTACTGCTCAATAGAGAGAAAGGTAGCTCCAGCTTTTCTCCGTCAATCTGGATACGGCTATCTTTAGAACTAATTACTGGGTGAGACTGGCCTTTTGGTTGTAAGGTGATTGCTACTGTAATATTGTTGTCACAAAACACATCAATGTAGCGACTGAACTGATAAGCTTGTCCCTGATAAACAATACCAAGATTATGCTGCTTAGTTTGCCCACCGTAAGGTACTTTTCCAGTGTCTAATTTAATTGGTCTTTCGGTATGTAGTACGGTAAGTTTTAGGCTAGAACCATTAGGGGCAGTAAGTATGAAGCCATCTTCTGCCAGTTGGTATTGATTGAACTCCGGCGTATTAATGCGCCATCGCTGCCCATTGGTAGAAGAATCCTGAACAATAAAAATACCCTCTGCCGAAGGGTGATCACAATTTGCGTAAAATTGTCGGCGGTGGTTACGAGTTCCTACCGCACTGCCCGATCCAATTACGTATCCACCCGAACCATCGTTGAAAAAGGAGTAATCGTGTAATTCCCCTAAGCCTTTATCATCTCTTTCCGCAGTTTTCTCCACGCTGGGAAACAAGTTAGATTGTCCGGCGGTTAATCCTGTACGGCCTCCACCAATAATCCAGGGTACTCCCAAACCAAGTAGTCGGATAGTGTTAGCATCTGGCCCCTGATGACCACGAATCCGGTTCGCTTTGGCGTGGTAGGTTGCCACAATATCATTCTCATCCTCAAAGCGATTGCGGAAGACAACTACCCCCGTTTCCTCGCTTACGAAAGACTTCCAACCTAGATGAGTGGGATTCTCTGCCGTCGTACCGTGAGGGTAAAATAAAATACTGTACGCTAGTTGTCCATCATCAGCTTGGTAACTTTTTGGCTCAATTAAATAGTCGTGCATCCACTTCAATGCCGAATGTTGCTCAGTTGGAAACAGGGAGAAGCCCATTGCTAATACGCCACCCGTACTGAACATCATATCATCATCTGATAAATCGGCTGTATAACCGAGATTGTACCGATTTTTTATGGAAACTACGGAGGTCATCAGTGCTTGTAGTGAATGCTGGATATTGGGTGCGTAGTCTAGCAGGGAGAAGCTACTTAATTGATTTTGTAAGGTGATAAGAGCCGGGCCAACAAATGTCCAGTTATAAATATGGTACGACATGCTTTCTACATTCCAGCCACTATGATAAATATTGGCCTGAATATGATCTTGCAGTCGCTTGGTAGCATCCCACTGAACTGGCAGAACAGGCGATCGCTTATAATTTGTAGTATCGGTCCAGTCCCATACTCTTGAAGCGAGAATAACGCTACCGTAGCGCACTCCCATCCAATTGCTTTCAATACTGTAGTTAGCCGCGTAACCCATTGTAGTATGCACCGAATATAGCACGTCAAAAAGAGTGTCATTAACCAACTGCCGCTGTGCCTCTGACCAGGCGGAATAGCAAAAATCGTAGGCGTAAGCTAGTTTCTGGAGTAGTCTCGCTCGGGTGAGCCCTTTTGCTAGTGAGTTGGTTAAGTAAACTGTGTCGGCCAGTATTTTTTCAGTAGCCTGCCAGGCTAGACTCGCCCAATCTGATTCTTCGGTGAGTAGATACAAATAGGCCCAAACCCCCAAGCGGTCACTTTCTTCGTAAGGATTGTAGCTAAGGTCTCCTTCACTTTCTATGCGGTGCTGCTTGCCGGTTTGGACTAAGTTTGCTACCATTGTTTGGTAAGGCTCAGTGTCCAGTCTTTTCCGGATGTTCTCTATCTGATCTTGCGTGACAATACTACGGGGATGATTAAACTGAGCCGATACTAGCGGAGCATTAATAATAAGCAGCGTAAGCCCTAGAATTAGCCTGCCAATGATGAAATTTTTTGTGAAATACTGCCAGAATGATGAGGTATAGATCATGGCAGAAGTTGGCAATATTTCGTCGAAAAATCAACTAAGATAGGGAGAGCTGCTACGCCGTGGGGTAAACGATTTAGATACCATACCAATTACTTTCCACAAAGAGAGAATACTTTCTCGTTGGATTTCGTAGGGTTGATAAAGATCGTTATCAGAATATAGCGTAAGGAGTGAGGCGTCAGCGTGTTTAAGTACCCTTTTTACTACTCGCCCATCGGTAGTAACAATCAGATGGGGTTCGCCCCACTGTAGTAAATAATGATCTTTTACCTCTTTAATAATAATATAAGCCCCCGGAGTCAGGGTAGGGTACATGCTATCTCCTTCCACACTAATCATATACAGGTCTTTCTCGGAAAAAGTAGGAATACTGAACGAGATACCTTCCGGGGGAGTACGCTGATCTACAAAATGATTTAAAAAACCTGCCTGGGCATGAACCGGCACATAGGTAATATTCGGAATGTCATTGGCCACTGAAAGTGTATCGGCATCTTCATAGCTGAGCAGCTCGTAGGGTGATAATTGGAATACTTCGGCTAGTTCGTACAAACGGGATAAGGTAATCTGAATGATACCTCGTTCAATTTTACTGTACGTAGTGGTTTTAATATTCAAAAAGTTAGCG
>JGI12210J13797_10173376_pt1 | contig 11232 bp, 8 predicted proteins | sample ElkSlonscriptome_3_FD_13797 | JGI IMG/M metagenome (IMG submission 13797) | reverse complement strand
CGATCGTGGCCTGTTCGGCACCGCGGCGGTTGATCACCCCGCCGATGCCACTGTCCGTCTGATCGATGCCGCAACTCAGCCCGTCGTGCTGTTCACATCGGATCTGAGTGATGACGTGATTACGGCCGAATCGGTCGGAAATACGCCGGAGGTCATTCGTGAGGGCATCGCCAGCAAACTGGCCCGAGCACTCCGAAACTTCGGCAGTTCTGATCCGGGAGCCAACTTGGGATTGCCCAACGCGCAAGCGATCGAGAACGGTCGCCTTTACCTCGGGGGCGACCCGGAAGATCAACTCAGCCTCGTGTCCGGATCGCAACGATCGCTGGGCGTGCTGCTCGACAGCACGCCAGGGGTCACGCCAAGTCTTCGGCTGGAAATGCCGGCGACCTTTGACGCCCCCGCACTGGTCAACCAAACGTTCGAAATCACCTCCGGCGGCGTCACCAGCACGTTCATCTTCGCGACCAGCAACAACGTGCCGGCTGGCTTGCAGCTGATCCGTATCGACGGCGTCAGTGATCTGGAAGACTTGGCTGCGAGAATCGCCACGGCGATCGGCAACGCGCCTCTAGGACTGTCGCCAACGATCGACCCGGCGGCTCCGACTTCGGTCATTTTGAACGAGTCGTTCGACCTGGTGTTCACTCCGCTCTCTTCCGGGCTGACCACCACCGGCGTTACCGGCGGTGCCGTGGCAGTGCCGTTCATCCCCAGCGTGACGTTCTCGCCCGAGGCGGTCACCACCGCGATGCTCGATGCGATCACCAACCTGTCCGAGTTAGGACTGGACGGGTTCACTGTCGGCGGCTCGCGGCTTTACCTGCACAGCCGCAACGGCTCGCTGGATGCCTCGCAAATCGGATTCAGCACCACCGGCCGATTCCAGACGGAACGGACGGAACTTGTCGGCATCAAAGACTTGGCCGGGAACGCCCTTCAAGCGAACCGCCGAATCGACCAAACGAAGTTCACCATACTGCTAGGCGACACTGCACTGGACTACGGCGACGGCGAAAGCTTGTTGACGCCCGGGGTAGCGCCTCAAACCACGCTGACCGATGGTCTGGGCGGGCTGCAAGACCCGGCCCGACACGTGATTTTGGAAGGGTTCGGATTCGAATCTGATCCGAAGCTGGGGACGTCGGTCGACGGCGACGCCGACGGCCAACCGAATCAGCTTGCTACCGGAGACGACTTGGCCGGCCCCAGCAATGACGACGAGGACGGCTTGATCATCGATCCGGTGCTGGGTGTGCTCAACCCGATCCGCAGTCAAGCGGGCGAGACTCAGCTGAGCTTTTCGGTGACCGATTATGGCGTGATCGATGCCTGGATCGATTGGAACCGAGACGGCGACTTCAACGACCCGCGGGAACAAATTGCTTCGCAAGTCTCGGTATGGCCGGGCGAGAATGCTTTGCCCGTGGTCATCCCCACCGCCGCGCAACTCGGCTTCGACCCGCTATCGCCGACGTTCCAGCAGGCAATCATCCTGCGGACACGCGTGACGCCGACGGGCGGCCTGCTGGCGGATCAGATCGCCGTCGGCGGCGAAGTGGAAGACCACCGCCTGGATCTGGTAGGCGGCGTTCCGCCACAACTGAGCGACTTGGCAACAACCGATCCGCGCTGGACCGGGACGACGACGATCACGGCGAACACGCCAGAGCAGATCACTCTGAACGGCTCGATCTTCACCGGCTCGCCGGTTGACGGCGACGGCGAGGCGATCCGGGTACTGGAAATCGTTGACCCGAACACCGGCCGCGTCTATCCGATCGCTCCCGGGTCCCCGGCCACGATCGTCGGCCTGTCGGACTCGTTCGGCCAACGCGCCGGCGACCTGACGGTATTCGCCGACGGATCGTTCAGCTTCACGCCCAAACCCGACTACTTTAACGGCTCTGCGACCGACGCGCCCGGCTTCGGCGGCGGCCCGTTGAACTTCGGCTTCCGATTGGCTGACGCGAGCAATGTTGCCGGCCTGGAAACCGGAACCGTTGAAATTGCGGTCACTCCGGTCAACGATCCGCCGCAACTGACAGTACTGGACCCGGTCGAAATCGACGAGCGAGATGACAACTTGGCGACGACCGTCGCGGATTGGGCGACGAACATATTGCCCGGTCCACCAACCGCCTTCGACGAATTGGCGACTCAATCGGTCGTCTTCATCTACGAACCCGGCCTGTCAACGGTGCCGACCGGCCTGTTCGGAAGCGATCCGACGGTCACGCCCGACGGCACGCTGAGCCTGTTCCCGGCACCAGACCAAACCGGCGAGGCAACGATCTTCTTCCGCGTCGAGGACCGGAACCCGAACGACGTCAACTTTGTGCCGGAGAGCACGTTGGTCAGCACCACCGTTCGCGTGCTGCCCGTCAATGATCCGCCGACGTTCACTCCGGGCGGAACCGTGCAGGTCGACGAAGGGGACGGCGCGGTACAGGTGGATGATTGGGCGAGTCAAATACTGCCCGGTCCGGCTGACGAAGTGGCCGCCGGACAGACGGTGCGATTTGAGGTCGCCCCGCTCTCCGCTGCCGATGCCGCTCTGTTCTCAGTGCAACCTGCGATCTCCGTCGACGGGGACCTTACCTTCACGCTGTTGGAGAATGCCAACGGGACGGCCCAGTTCGAGGTCACGGCGATCGACAACGGCAACCCGGAAGCATCGGCCCAGTCGGTGCAACTGACGATCGAAGTGGCACCGGTCAACGACCTGCCGACCGCGATGGACGACACCCTGTCGACCAACGAGGATTCGGTCTTGACCATCGGCGCCGGTACTCTGCTGGCAAACGATACCGACGTCGACCTTGCCGATCCGGTCCCGGATGAACTAATCATCGTCATGGACCCGCTGACGCAAATGAGCAGCCTCGGTGCGACAGTCACCTACGACCCGGTGACCGAAACGTTTAGTTACGATCCGACCGGATCGACGACGCTTCAGTCCCTCAACGTGGGGCAATCGGCGGTCGACTCCTTTACCTATTCGATCACCGACTTGGCCGGAGCCGGCCAGGCTCCGATTCCGACCAGCACCGCAACGGTTCGCCTGACGGTTGACGGCCGGAACGATGCACCGATCGCGGTAAACGACGCGGCAACGTTGGAACTCAGCGGCGCCACAACGATCGACGTGACCCAAAACGATATCGACCCGGACGCAGGTGGCGGCATCAACGGGGCGACCGTGGAAATTGTCAGCCAGCCGTCCTTCGGCAGTTTGGCCGTCAACCCGATTACCGGCGTGGTCACGTACACACCGTTCGGCGATTTCGTCGCCGAGGACGAGTTCCGCTACACCGTCCGCGACAATCAAGGACTGATCAGCAACGCGGCTGTCGTCTCTTTGAGCCCCAACGCAGCACCGGTCGCCTTGCCGGACGTGCAGGGCACCTACAGCAATCGGGTCGGAGAACCGACCAACTCGGCGACGATTTCGGTCCTCGATAACGACTTCGACCCGGGAGCGTCTTCGCCCAGCAGCCAGGGGCTAGACCCGAGTTCGGTGCAAATCACCGTGCCGCCACAATTCGGGACAGCCGTTCCGCAACCTGACGGCACCGTGGTCTACACACCAGTCAATGGCTTTGCCGGGTTTGACCACTTCGAGTATACGGTCCAAGACCTCGAAGGCCGGGCCAGCAACTCGGCGACGGTCCAACTTCAGGTGGTCTCCAGCTGGCTGCAGAATCCGGTCCGTAACAACGACGTCAACCGGAGTGGCGAAGTGTCTGCCCTCGACGCTCTGTTGGTCATCAACTTCCTGAACGCCAACAACACCGGCAGCTACCCCGTCACCGGCACGGAATCGCAGGAATTCCTCTACGATACGTCGGGCAACGGAGTTGTCTCCGCCCTCGACGCGTTGCGAGTGATCAATGAACTAAACGGCATGGACGGCAGCCTGGCCGATTCCGAACCGGTTTCCCAGTCGGACGACGACGCCATCACGCTCATGGCAGCGGAACAGTCGCTGTACCGAAAGGACGACGATCAGGACGAGAACGGGCTGGATCAGGCAATCAAGGAGTTGTTCTAACCAGGAGTTGTTGCAAGCAGTGCCCTGACGAACCCGCAGCGCGAGCAAGGATGGAAACCCGTCCCTGCTGGGCGACGCGTGGTCGGTGGCGGGCTGCTCGGTCGACCGGAGGAATCCGACAGCTTCGACCGGCAACAAGACCCTACGAGGAAGCAACTCATAATCTGGGTCAGCCGACAGGGACCGCCAGGATCAGCCGACAGGGACCGCTCGAATCGCCTCGATAAGCTCTCGCATCGATTGGTAGCGATCACCGGCTTTCTTCTGGAGCGCCCGCAAGACGACGCCATCGACAGCTTTGGGAATGCCGTACTGAGGACTTCGCTCACTGGGCGGCGGCACATCCAATTTGCGGATGTTCTCGAAAGTCTCGTCGATCGTTCGCCCGCGGAAGGGCTCGCGGATTGCTAACGCTTCATACAGAACAACGCCTGCACTAAACACATCGCTCCGTTCGTCGATCGAACGAAGCCCGACGACTTGTTCTGGCGACATATACAGCGGTGTTCCTGGACGCTGCCCGCCGCCCGTGAGCGTTTGCAGTTGATTGGTAGGATCTTCAACTGCCGGAGTCAGAACGCTTTGACGGATCGGTTCGTTATCGTCGGGGTGTCCCCAAACTTTGGCGACCCCCCAATCCAACAGAATGACCTCGCCAAAATTTCCGACCCAGATATTCTCCGGCTTCACATCACGATGAATGACTCCGCGCGCGTGAGCATAAGCCAACGCTTGGCAGGCAGCCGCGACAATTTCCAGTCGCCGCGAAAGCGGGTAAGCCTGAGAGGTCGCCTCGTCTCCCCTCGCCAACCGCTTCAGGACCTCGAAAAGATTTTCGCCAGAGATCCGTTTCATGACGAAATAGATGCCCTCAATGTCGTCGTCCCCGATGTCATAGACGGGAACCGTGTTGGGATGCTGCAACTGTGCCGTCACCCGCGCCTCGCGGAGCAGCCGCCTCCGCTCCCGTCGATCATGCCGGGTCTCTGGGAGCAACTTTTTAATCGCCACCGTCCGGCCGATCAGCGTGTCCATGGCGGATTGCAAGACCGCACTGCCACCACGAGCCATCTCGCGACGGCCGCCATAACGCTTCAACCCCACCGGGACTTGGCTAGGTAACGCCTGATCGGTTCCAGACAAAATAATGGTCGGTTCAGTGTTCATCATGACCGAATTGTATCCCCGCCGCAGCCAAACTGTCACTTCGGGGCCTGAGTGAAATCGCGCAACCCGCCACACCCGATCGGGTGAATGGGACCGCCGCTGATCGACTGCCGCGCGTCAGCCTAGCAATATCGGTATCATGAAGGCTATCGACCGTCAGTCCACCCCGCCCACCGCCAACCCCATGTCCGATTCCAAGAATTTAGTCACGGTGGCCGAACGCCCCACCGAAACCTCCGCCGCCATGCTGGTCAACGTCCTCCAGGACGCCGGCATCAAGGCGGTCGCGGTCGGCGGATTTACCGCCGGATTTCGCGCCGAAGCCCCCGGCTGGGTGCAGGTCAAAACCTTCGCCGCGGACGCGCCGCGAGCACGAGAAGTCTTGGCAGAGCTAAGTCCGCAAAACCCTCCGACCGAGCAAAGCGACTAACCGGTCGCATTTCCTGCCTCCACGGATGCCTCACCAAACAAGGGGGGTATTGAAACCATGTCCCCAACAATCAATTCCTTCGACTGGGAGGACATTTTTTCCTCGGAACCGGGAATCGGCGTCAGTATCGTCTCCCAAGAAGGTTACGTGCTGTACAGCAACGCTGCCGCGTTCTCTCTGTTCCAAGCCGAGCCGGTTGAAACGACCGAACCCTGGCACCTCACCGACCGCTTTAACGCTGATTTTGTGCGTGAGCGTTTGGAATGGATCAGCGAGGTGTTGAATTCGGGCAAGCCGCTGCTGGCCCACCATATCTATGGCGGCAAAGATCTCCAGTCCATGTTATACCCCGTCACCCGCAACGACCAGCCCGCCGTGCTGGTCATTACCCGCCGTGACGGGGTGCCCCCCGCCAGTCACCTCCGCACGGTCGAAAGCCGCTACATCGACCTGGGTGAACTCTCTTCGCTTAGTCCACGAGAATTGGAAGTGTTTATTTTGTTGGGACACGGCAAAAGTGTCCCCGAGGTCGCCCGGATGCTCTACCGCAGCCCGCGTACGATCGAGCGGCACAAGACGGAAATCGGGCACAAGCTAGGAATTTCCACGATCGCGGACATCGCCCGCATGGTCGCCCAAACCGGATTGACGTACGATCACACACGCCTGGAACGGTTCCAAGCCGTGGTCAAGAACGCCCGACGATCCGCCGACTTCAGACCGAATCCCCTGGAAGGCCCGGGTGAAGACGAGCGCACCTGAGCGGAAAAACGGGGAGCTGATTTCCTGCCGACGTCACGCTGGAGCGAATCGCCACGCCCACTTCACCTTCAAGCCCGCGTCTCCCACGAAAAAACCCGCCAGCGTCCAAACGCCAAAGCGGGTTTCAAATGGAGGATAGGGGACTTGAACCCCTGACCTCTTGCATGCCATGCAAGCGCTCTCCCAACTGAGCTAATCCCCCGATCAACTGGATCGGTCTTGCCGAGTCACCCCCAGCCGATTCCGGCGGATTCGTCCCACCGCGATCTGCAGAGAAAAACCGGTCTCGACTGAAGTGAGGGCAAATTATCGACCGAACGCCAGCATCGTCAACCCCTGCAGGACACCTTCGCGTCGAGTGGCAAATCCCGCTCTCTTTCGCCCGCCAAACCCGCCTCCGTCCCGTACCCCGGTTCCGTCCCCCGACGCCAAAGAGTGTCGCCAGGGACTGGGTCGCACTCACGGCGTGGTTGCCGTCGGCGCCCCCTTCGGCATGCAGGCAGCAGCCAGATCTTGCAAGCTTTTGATGGGGTGATCCGAGACGTGAAGAGTCGGACGAATTCGGTCAGCGTCTGATTGGCTATCCCGGGCGTTCTCTATCGTCGTTCGGACTCGTCTCACCCCCGCAACCCGAGTCCGCGCCAGCTACAGCTGCCCCGACTTAAGAGCCTAGGACGTTACCGCCCACTTTCAAAGCCGAGACATCACAAGCTTCGCTAACACGAAAATAAACGCCGCAACCCACTAGCTCACAAAATGCTTTCGTGATGGAAGTTTGCCGCGGAGATTCAGCTGAAAGTCATAAAACTGTCCGGTGGGGCAAATTACAGCGAATTTAATAAGAAAACAAATTGAACCCTCTTGTGGGGTGTTTATGATTGGTACGAACGTTCAAAGAGAACGTTGAGTCAGTCCAAGCGGGGCAATTCGAATAACCGTCCCCGCGAAACACTTCAAGAGGTACTTCTATGTTAAAAATGGTTTCGAAAGCCGCGCTGGCGTTTGTTTGTGTGCTAGTCGCCGGTCAAGTCAATGCCGAGGAGCCAGTCGGAACATCTGGCATCTCCCAATCGTCACTTTCAGCGATGGGCCTTTCCGGTCTGCAGACGGCCGACACGTCGGCTCGCGACGTTCGCGGACAAGGCTTCTTCAGCTTCGCGTCCTCGTCGGCGTTCCGCTTTCCGTCAGCCCCGCCGCCGCTTTCGACCGTGCAAAACAATGTCCAAGGTCCGGTTCCACAGATCCTTGGCGGCGGTCCGATCAACGGGACGCTCAGCACCAATGACTTCTCGGCGTCTATAAGCGTGTCGACGGCGTTTAACCGCAGCTTCTTGTTTGGCTTTATCCCCACCGGAAACGTGGGCCCAACAGTCGTTGGATATGGTGCAGGACTCAGCTACTGATCGGGCTGATCACGTTGAAGAGTTTGTTAGCGAGTCACCTGGCGGCGAACCTGCTGTTTCAGCAGCCAGCCGCGGGTGACTTCCTCTTGTCGAACCCCCAGTCGAGATACGTTTGACTTCGTCTTACCTTGAGGGGCAACGACGAGGATGGCGTTCTCAATCCATTTGTCGGCGAATCCAGTCCTCGTCATCCGCACGTTACCGCGAATCGGATCCGCTAAAAACACGAATCGATCGTACCAACCGCGGAAAACAACAAAATGGTTGGTATCGCCAAAGCGAATTCCGACCACGACCGGCACCTTGCTTTGAAGCAATTTATCAAGCTTCAACGTCCCGGTTGCCGCAACGTAGCCCATTTCTTTGGCGACATCTTCCAGGTCTCCAAGCAGCAATCCCCGCTCCTCCCGATCACGCAACTGCTCCGGTGTCAGCATGCGTTCCAGGGCGACGAGAATTTGGGTTTCGTTGACGTCCTCGCCCCAGTGATAACGGAGCACCGTTGCCATCGCGGCAGCACCACATGAGAAGTCTCGTCGCTGCATAACGATGTTTTGCGTTTTAAGTTCGTTCCAACTCACGACGCGTCTTTCAAAGAGGCGGCCTGGGCTCCGCACTGGCGGGCGCTCGTCGGTTTGAGCTGTCGCATAGCTGCCGGGAGCCACCGCGATAGTGAAAAGACAAATCAGCAACCTGGACCGATAAACGGATGAACGAAACATGGATCGAACCGTGTAAGAGAAAGTTGGCCTTAGCGAGTCCAAACGATTCCCGTCGTCAGCGACGGAGCCGCATCCGTCACACCGATTTCCACAAACGGTTCAATGATTTTCCGACATCGAACGGTCGTTAACGCGAAACGCATCCGTGCTGCATCGACGTTGCTGTTGGGAATCGAAACCCCGTTCGCTTCGGATTCGGTCGCATAGCTGCCGAGAAAAATCGTGCTTAGAGTAACACGCTCGTTCGCCGAAAAACCGACACCAAAGTTGTAATTGACCTGGTGGCCGAAACGAAAATCTTGACCAAGAAACACCGTGTCAAAGGTGTACCGATACCCGGCGCCGTAAAAGACAACGACCGGATCGTAGCTATGGACGATTAAACCACTACCGCCGATTGTCCAAGCTCCTAATCCGAGTCCGGCATCGCCAACGCTGACCGGAGCAATGGAATCCCCGGTGGGTGCGGAGACAGTGAGCGTTCCGATAATGGACGGGCCGCCATCGGAAGCTGGGCAGACCAACCGGGTAATACCAAGCTGAAGGTCGCCGATCCCGAACATATCGTCCTCTTGTTGCCCTTGGCTGCTGGAAACTTCCGTATGTGCCCATCCGATGGGCAGGTTCAGCGACAACTGCGTATCATCTGTCAAGCCATATCGAACTGCCAGCGGCGTGTAAAAGGACCGCTGACGGACATTGATATCGGTTGCCGCCGGTCCGGCTACGAGTGCCGCGAAGTCAAACTCGTTGACTGAATACACCAATCCGTAGTCGTACTGGCACTGGCCGCGAGCTAGCAACGGCGTAACTTGACGCAGGAATTGACGAGTGGTGTCGACCGGCGCCTCACCATAGCTTTCGACCTCAACCGTGCCCGACGGGCTGCTACTAGCGAAGGAGGAGTCGCCACGTTCGTCGAGTCCACGGCCTTCTTCATCCGAGACGTTGGCGGCGACGCGCTCAGTCAAGCTGCGGATTGAGGTGGGACCAGCCTCAGTTGACTCTCGTGCGCTCTCAGAGATCAGCATTGAAAGTGGCGTATCGCCGTCGGCTGCTCTCAGAGTTCCGGTGATCAGCACGCACAGCACCGCTACGGCAAGCATGCGTTCGTTAAAACGTGGGCGAAAGCCGATGCCGTGTACGCTAATTTTCACAATGCATTCTTTCGTATTTGTCCGTTCTGATCTCTGGCGATCGTTGCTCCATTCACAACGGAAACGTCCCGGCATCGCCTAGGATGCGAGCAATCCAGTGCCGAGCGATCGCCAAATCTCGCTGGCCGTCGTCGAGTCTCCAATGGGTCAGCGGTGACTTTTTCGGCGACCAACTCTATCGGAACCTATCGGGCCGCCCCCCCCGCTCGATGAAGACTCTCCCTGTGAACGTCACGACCGGCCTAATCGTTTTTTCCAATCTGTCTGCCTTTTCAGATTGTTCCGACTGCAAGCGATGTCCGTTTAGCAAGGGGTTTTCCTTCGGAGTCGCTTTTCGTCCCCGCTGAGAGGTGCAGTGCCGAAACAACTCATGCCCCCCCCAATTCGCGGTAGGCGGTTTATGAAACGCCAATAAAGTTCTTCTCGAGGAATACTGGCGGCGTTCAGTTTGGATCCAAATAGAGAAAACTCAGGAAAAAGGAAAGTAAGGATGCGAAAAGCAATAGCAGCATTGGCGTGCGTGGTCGCTACGGGATTCCCGAATGCGGATGCGATGGATTTCGATCGTTTAGGAGCGCGTCTGTCAAAGCAAACCCATTGTGCACCGAGCCTCTTCGTACACACCGAAGCCACCTATTTGGCCCCCCTGGCTGATGATAGCGGCAACGGATTGTTTACCATCAATGACCTCGAGGGCGCCGGTACCGCAACCGTCGGAACTTTGAACCAGTACTCCGACGAATTCACGACGGCACCGCGGATTACCCTCGGCTACCGCGGGTTGACGGACTGGGGCATTCAATTCCGATACTGGGAAATCGATGTCGAAGGCGAATCGTCCTCTAACTTCCCGGGCAACCCTGTCGCGCCTCAAAACGTCAACACGGTGGGTGGATCCAATTTCTTCAACGCCAAAACGCTCGACCTCGAATTGACGCGTGACCTTTCGACCCGTCAAACCTCTCTTTTGGGAACCTTCGGCGTTCGATACGCAGAGCTGGAGCAAGGATCGCAAACGAACGCGTCGGGTCTAGTCGTCGACGCGGACACGTTCGATGTCTTCGAACAAACGTCGTTCTCTGGCTCGCGTGCTGAGGGAACCGGTCTGACCGGAAGCCTTTCTATGCTGCGAAGCTTTCGCCACCACCCGACATTGGCACTCTTCGCCTCGGGGCGGTCGAGCGTTTTGTTCGGTGACGCCGGTGCGGTCGCCTCCTCAACAACTCTGCTGACCGGAACAAATGGCGTTGCAACCGGAGTAGGGGCTGCAGCCGGTGGCATCGACGAAGCTTTCTTCATCGGCGAGGTTCAAGCGGGACTTCAGTGGTCCAAGTTTGTCAGCTCGTTCAACGCAAGAATGTTCGCCCGTGCTGCATTCGAATATCAATACTGGGGTGCCGACGGTGGAACGGCATTGGCACTCAGTGGAGCCAGCGTACCGGGTGAGAGCAACGGCACCGCGCTCGCATCAGCAGACGGTTTCGACAACCACTTGATCGGTTTTGCTTTGTCCACCGGCTTTGCGTGGTAATGATTC
>JGI12210J13797_10792086_pt1 | contig 11236 bp, 10 predicted proteins | sample ElkSlonscriptome_3_FD_13797 | JGI IMG/M metagenome (IMG submission 13797) | reverse complement strand
TCGGGATGGGCGAGTAGGGCGGCAATGCCCGCGCGCACCCCGGCGGCGGCGGTGTCAACCGACATGCTGGGGGCGCCCAGGTTTTGTTCCAACGCCGCCACCTCGGGCAGGTGAGGCAGGTGCACCCAGCCCGCCGGAATATCCGGACCCTCGAGCGCGAGGTGGTGGAGGATGTCGTACATCAGGTGATTGCAGCAGAACGTCCCGGCCGCGTCCGAAATATCCGACGGAACGCCGGCGTCGCGCATCGCCCGGACCATGGCGCGGATCGGCAGCGTGGCGCGGTAGGCCGCCGGACCGTCCGGCGCGGTCAGAGCGTCTTGCAGCAGGTTGCCGTCATTGTCGCGAAGGCCGTAGCGGGCGCCGTCATTGAGGTTCTGCGCGATCCGCTCCACCGTGATCATGGCGCGGCCGCCGTACTCGCCCATCATCACCACCGCCACCGGCCGAAGCTCGGCGATGGCCGCCTTGACCACATCGATACAGGTGAAGAAGGTGTTGGGGATGATCCGAGCGACGATGGCCGCATCTCCCACCTGCTCGCCGTCGAGCCGGCGGGCGACGCGTTCCGCCGGGTTGACGGGGGTGGTGCCGAAGGCCTCGAAGCCGGTCAACAAAACGGTGCGCATAAACTTCTCCCGTCGGATGCCGCCGTGTGCTGGCCAGAAAACATAGATCGCCCGCGCATCGTGAACAACTGACGGAAACCCTTGATGCCTTTATCGTAATCCCACGCGCATCTTGTTCGAACACAGACAGGAGTAACTATCTTGGTAGACGCAGTAAACAAATCGTTTTCGCGCTCCGCTTCGGTGGTTATGGCTGCATGCATCGGCCTTGCAAGCGCTATGATGCCGTCACCCGGTGCGGCCGCGCCGCCCGAAAAAGCCGAATTGAAAGCGAAGGTCATGCGCTTCATCGACGGGAAAGCCGGCAATACCGGTGACACCTCGGAGGCTCCCTCCGAAATCACGATCGACTACGCTGATCTGAACGGGGACGGCGCTCCCGAGGCAGTGGTCATAATAAAGGGGTTTCTCTACTGCGGCTCGCGTGGCTGCGCTGCCTATGTTCTTGATCTCGGCGGACCCGAGGCACGAAGCATCGGCGAATTTATCGCCGTCCAGATCGAGCCGCTCGCAAGCAACACCGGCGGTTGGCGGGATATCGCCATCAACGGGCGCCCGATCTCTTTCCGCGATGGCGCTTATCGTTCGCGCTAAGTAGTCGCGGTACTTGCCCATCGAAAACCCTCCGCGCCGTCACCCGGGCCGGGCGGTGCCCCAGTAGTTGAAACCGGCGAAGCGGGGCGTGTTCGGCAGATACTTGGTCTCCAAGGCGTCGATGCGGAAGCCGGCGGCGCGGATCAACGCCGGGATATCGCGGTCGAGCGTGCAGCCGCCGCCGATCCGCCGCCACAGCGGGTTGAGGCGATGCTGCCAGCGCCGGACGGCTTCGTCGGGGGCGCGGCCATGCTCACTGAAAATGAGGCGGCCGCCGGGCTTGAGCACGTGCCGCATGCGCTCAAGGGCCGCGGCCGGATTGGGAATGCTGCAAAGGGTGAAGGTGACGACCACCGTGTCGACGCATTCGCCTTCCAACGGAATGTCCTCACCGCCCATGGTCAGGTACTCCACCGCGAACGGCAAGCTGCTCGATCGCCGCCGCGCCATCGTCAAGAGTTCGGGGGCCGGGTCGAGACCATAGACCCGCTCCACCTTGGCCGGATCATACAGCGGCAGATTGAGACCGGAGCCGATGCCGACCTCGAGCACGCGCCCGCTGGCAAGCGGCACCACCTTTCGTCGCTGCGCTTCGACCTCCGCGCTGCCGCAGGTCCAGTCGATACAGCGGGGCAGGATGTACCGGCGATAGAGGTTCAAATACCTTTCCTTCCGGATCTCGATGGGTTGGTGGCTCAGCCCATGTGTTCGATCGGATACCGGAGAACCACCGCAAGGTCGCCGCCGCCGGGAATGTCTTCCCTACGCAATGCGAGAACATCACCGCCGGCCAGCAGGGAACGGCCGACGATCTCGTCGACCACGCCGTGGGTTTCGGCGCTCGCTTCCTCGGCAAGGGTGACCGAGCCATCTTCGTCATCGACCACGCCGGGAACCAGGGCGTCGATATCGAAGGCGATGGCAGCGACCGCTCCGTAGGTTGCCGCTTTCGCTGCGGTGGCAATGTCCGTCGTCGTCCGGGATTGCGGGCGGCGGCGTTCGAACAATTCGGCGAAAGCGCGCACCCGTTCGCCGTGGATGTGATCGAGGATATCGCGTGCGGCGGCGGCGAGATCCTGGTCCGACGTGCTTTCAGGATTGCCGCTAATTGTCTGGTCTGCCAAATGCGGATAGCTGCACGCCGCGCGGAAGATGCTGTCGAGCGGTGGCGCAGCCGCCAGGATCAGGGGCGTTTCACGGCCGGCGAGGAGGTCGCGGAGCGCGCCATCCACGGCGCGCGCGAACTGTGCCATACGCACCTTTTTGCCCTCCGAGCCCTGAATGCGGCCGCGCGGCGAGCGGCTGTCGAGAGAGCCCCGGCCGACGGCGTCGCTCATGTCTTTCGGCAGATCGGAAACATCGACGGTGGTTGCCGGCATCTCGGCGCTGACCTCGACGAGCCTAACGGCGTTTTGCGCCAGCGCCAGGACGAACGCCTCGTTCTCGGCCGTAACGGCGCGGATCAGTGGCTTGACATGAAAGCGGTCGGCGACTTCGACCGACGGTTTCAACCTGTTGGCCAGCCGAAAAGTCACGACCCGATCGGGAGTCGCGAAAACGGCTAGGCTATGGGCCTGTACCCGCCAGAAAGCGTCATCGTCGGCCAGGTCGTCGAGATGACCGGCGATTGCCTCGACTTGGTGAGCGTCATGCTCGGCATCTTGAAGTTGGCCGGTGGCCTCGCGCGCGAGATTGCCGAGAGCGATGCGATCGGCTTGCGCCTCTTGCGTCAACGGGGTGGTTGGGAGATAGATGGATACGCACGCTGGCTCCCGGCGCGCCGTCAGCCGCTCCAGATCGGAGCGCGTGGGCATGTCGACGTGTAACATAAGGGTTTCCTTTCGATTGATTCGCTACAGACTTCAGTCACCCGACACCATCTGCCACAGCGTACCCAGTCGGCTGCTGGGGTCGCCACGGTGGGTTTGGAAACTGGCGTGCGCCGTTGGCGGGGCGTTTGGCACGACGTCGATGGACCACAATGCGCGGGCGTCGTTGGGCAATAAGGAGTACCGCACGTCGATGATCCGGTTGGGCCGTTCCGGGTCCTCCGAGACGTAGCCGTCGCTGAACCAGCTGAAACGGTCGATGTCGCGGGCCTGCTGCGTGTCGAAGTCGAGCCATGGCAGATCGCGGGCTATATCGAGCTTGGCGAGCGACACGCCGGGAAACACCCGCGGCCGGATGTTGGCGCGCACCGCGTCCACGTAAAACCGCTCCGGCGTTTCGTAAATGATTTTCCAAACCAGGATGTTGGCGAAGCTGGGTTTGGCTTCGATGCGGACCGGGGTGTGGCCGCGGGACGCCGCGATCTGTTCACCCATGGCAAGGGCGGCTCGGTGCTGCACCAAGCCGATGCCCAAATAGCAGACCGCCCAGACCAGCGCGATGCGGGCCAGCCACGGTTTTCGCCGGAACCCGGCAAGGAGGATCAGCACCAGGATCGGCACCGTGAACACAGGGTCGATGATCGACACCACACTCCACGAAAAGCGCTCATCGCTAAACGGCCAGAACAACACCGTGCCGTAGGACGTGCAGGAATCGAGCAGCGCGTGGGTTGCATAGCCAAGCGTGCAGAAAAGAAAGGTTCGTCCGAACGTCAACCCCCACCGCTGCCCGACGATCCAGTGCAGCACCAGAGCGCACAAAAGCCCGCCCACTGGGATGAAGATCAGCGAATGGGTGAACTGCCGATGATACTCGAGGTACAGCAGCGGGTCGGTATCGGAGCGGATAAGCACGTCCAGGTCGGGCGTCATTCCGGCAACGAAACCAAGAACGCCGGCCACGGCCACCTGGGCCTTGTTGCTCGTTGCCTGCGGCAGCGCCGCCCCAAGCGTGCCTTGTGTCAGCGGATCCATCTATCGTTGATGTCCATATGATTTTCGAATGCGTGGCGCACTAATGCCCCGGCCGCCGGCTTCGACGCAACCGCCGTGAAAGGTTGCCGGTGCTCACCGAAATTCGAAGTCCTCGAAGTGGATCCGGTCGCGCGCAACGCCAAGCCGCAGGAATTGCGCCTTCAGGTCCTTGGTAAAGCGCTTCGGACCGCACATGAAGATGTCGGCGTCACGCACATCCCCGAGATCCTCCGCCTTCAGGTGACCCTTTTCCTCGGAACAGACGAGAGCGGCGTCGAGATTTGGCAAACGCGCGGCGATCCGACGGAATTCGTCATAATGAACAGCGTCGTCGCGACGGCGCACACAGTAAAATAGCCGTGCCCGCCGGATTCGACTCTCCACAGAGGCGAGATGCCGGGCCCAACTCAGGAACGGAGCGATGCCAACGCCTGCGGCTAGCCAGATTTGCTCGGTGGATCCAGTCCGGTAGTCGAAACGCCCGTAAGGCCCCTCCACCAGCGTCCTCGCGCCCGGGCGGAGCCGGCGATGCAGCTCCTTGGTGAAGTCGCCAAGCGACTTGACAGTTAGGATAAGGCGATCCTGCTTGGGGACGCTGCAGATTGTGAAAGGGTGCGACTCTCGCGACAGTCCGTCTTGATCGAAGGAGACGAAGATAAATTGACCGGGTGCGAAGTCCATACGGCGTTGCCGCGACGACAACTCGATCTGTAACACCCGCTCGTTCGGCCGCTCGATGGCCTCCACCGTAAAGGCATTCCGGCGCGACAGAAGCGGCAGTACCGCTCCCTTATAAACAAACGACAGGATGCCCAAAGCCGCCAACGCGGTCATGTAGGACAGCAGGAGCGGATTGGCGTTTATTGCCACGTTGCGCCCTGGCGTGTCCTGAACCGTCAGCATGTGAACCGTCCCGACAATCAGCACCGCCCCCAGAACCTTGTGCGAGAGCTTCCATTTGTCATATGCGATGGTGACGAACAGCGTCGGTATCATCAGCACCAGTAATCCCCAGAACGCATAGACGCCAAGATCCATGGCCAGCTCGCGGTGGATCGGCAACAGATATGTCAACGCTTTTTCGAAGCGGTGAGGGACGAACCGAAGAGCGTGGGCTAGGGGATGGATCACGAGCAGCACGAATGCAGCCCGACCCAGCCGATGATGCACCTGGTACACCTTGTCGAGACCGCCCAGGAGGTTCTCGATCACAATGATACGCGACGCCAGTACAAATGCGATGGCGAACATGGCCATGCCCACCAGCCCGGTCAGTTGTCCGATATCCGCAACAATGGCACCCGCGGCGCCTCGCTGTCCGGCCGGGTCAACGGGCACCGCAAACCACAGGAGAACCGGCAGCAGCGCGGCGCACCAAACGACAATCTCGCCAGAGTTGCGTCTGTTGATCATGGCTATTACACCATCTGTTCCGGCGGGTGGCGAAAGCAAGGAAATAGTTGCATCGGTGGACGGTCCCCAACGGCACCGAATATAGCCACGTATCCCAGGCAAGGCTAGCATCACTGGTCGGCGCTTGTGTCAGTGCCGCCTCCAGCATGCCCTGTGTCAGCGAGTCCATGGATCGGTGGTGTCCACCGTGATTTCGAGCGCGTGATGCCTATGTTCACCGCCCGCCGGGGTCGATGCAACTGTCTAAGTAGGCCGGCGGCCAGACTTGCAGCGGAGGCTCGCTTAGATCTCCCGGCTCATATTGCCGGGAGTGAAATCGCGGCATACTGTAATGCCTTATGAACCGACCAAACCGGCTCCAAGCCATGCGGCCGGGAAGTGGCGATGAAACGACATGACTTTTAAAGCAGCGGACGCAGCGCCCCCCGGGCCGCTTGATTTCGACGGTTTGGCGCTGTGGCTGGTGGAGCGGGGCATGCGGGGGCTGCCCATTGGCGAGCAATTGGCCGGATACTGTCAGCGGATCTTCGATGCCGGCTTTCCCATGAAACGGGCTCAAGTGGGTATGGGGACGCTCCATCCCCGCTATGGAGCGCATACCTTCGTTTGGCGTCCTGGCGCGCGCGGTATCGAATACACACCGCGCGACCGGAGCATCGAGGGCCGCGAAGCGTACCTGCGCAGTCCGATCCACCACATGCGCAGCAAAGGCATCCTATCGTTCCGCCGCCGGCTCGATGGCGGGGACCCGGATCAATTTCTCATCTTTCTCGACTTGCGCGCGGAAGGCTTAACCGACTACGCGGCACAGCTTCTGCCCTATGATCCCGCGACTTCCGAGGCCGGCTCCCAAGAAGCCGGTGTGACCGGCGGCCCGCCCGCGCCGGGCCAGGCGCTTGACGGGATTTTCTTTTCATGCGCCACCGACCGGCCCGAGGGGTTCGACGACGGGCAGCTCGACCAGGTCGTCCGAACCCTGCCGTACCTGGCTCTGGCGGTGAAATCGCGGCTGACTTATGACGTGGCCAGCACGGTCATCGAAACCTATCTCGGCGGTGACGCCGGCCACCGGGTCCTGACCGGCCAGATCGAGCGCGGGTCGGCCGAGGCGATCCGCGCAGTCATCTGGTTCTCCGACCTGCGCGGGTTCACCAGTCTCACCGATAGCCTGCCGCCCGGCGTCCTCGTGGAGATGCTGGACGACTATCTCGACGCGATGGCGCGCCCGGTGCACGACAACCATGGGCAGATCCTCAAGTTTATGGGCGACGGTCTGCTTGCCACCTTTGATCTGACGGACCGCGACGAGGCCGCCGTCTGCGCCGATGCCCTCGCGGCCGCGAGGGACCTGCGTGTCGCTATTCCGGCATTCAATCGGGTGCGAGCAGCGGCCGGCAAACCGGTCATGGACTTCGGATTGGCGCTGCATTTGGGAGAGGTGCTCTATGGCAATATCGGCGCCATCGATCGGCTCGACTTCACCGTGATCGGGCCGGCGGTCAACGAAGCAAGCCGTATCCAGGCGCTGTGCCGTCCACTCGAACGCAACATCCTGATTTCCAGCACCTTCCGGGCGGCGGTCGGGTGCGGGAAGAATGGTTCGGACGACCTCCAGTCCTTAGGCTTCCATAAGCTTCGAGGTGTAGGCCAGGCGCAGGAACTTTTTGCGCTCGTCGCCTCGGCCGTCCGCGCCGATTGATGGATCTAAATCGCGGTCTCGATGTCGCCGAGCCGCTCGGTGAGCGCCATGTTTTCGCGGTAGTCGATGGGAATGACGATCAGCGACGGTCCTTGGTGGGCCAGCGCGCGGTCGATGGCCGGACGCAGGTCGCGGGCATTTTCCACATGCTGCCCCTGCCATCCGAAAGCGGTGGCGAGACCCATCCAGTCTGGGTTGGTGAAGGCCAGATTGGTATGGGTAGAGAACTCCTGTTCCTGCTTCCAAGAGATCAGACCGTAGCCGCCGTCCTCCCAGACCATCACGGTTATGTCGCTGTTGAGCCGCCGGGCGGTCTCCATTTCCTGCACGTTCATCATAAAATCGCCGTCGCCGGCGATGGCGAAGATCTTGTTGCCCTCGGTAGCGAGACGCGCGGCGATGGAGCCCGGTAGCGGCATGCCCATGGAGCAAAAACCGTTGGGGATGAGGCAGGTGTTCGGCTCGTGGCAGTGAAAATAGCGGCCGATCCACATTTTGTGGGCGCCGACGCCGGATAGCAGGATATCGTTTGGTCCCAGAGCCTCGCGGACGTCCCAAAGCGCTTTTTGCGGCCGGATCGAGCCTGCGGTGTCGTCGTTTTTGTGGGCGGCGAAATCCTCCGCCATGCGTGCCCGTACCCGGGCCTGACCGTCGAGGGCGTAGCGCGGCGCGCCATCGCGGGATACCCGTTCGTTGAGCATCCACAGGCCATGGGCGAGATCGCCGACAACCTCCACCTTGGGGTGGTACTGCCGGTCGATCTCGGCCGGCACGAAGTCCATGTGAATGACCTTCTTGGAGCCATCCGGATTCCACAGCCGGGGCGGATATTCCACCAGATCGTAACCCAGCGTAATCACCAGGTCGGCCTCCTCGACCGCCAGGGCCACGTAATCCTTTTGCTGCAAACCGATGGTGTAGAGGCAATAGGGCGCGTCCCGATCCACCGCGCCCTTGCCCATGAAGGTTGATACCACGCCGATGCCGGTGGCTTCACAGAACAGCCGCAGTTGCTTGGAAGCGCGTTTGCGGATCGTTCCATTGCCGGCGATGATGATCGGGGTCTTGGCGTTGCGGATCAAATCCCACGCCGTGTCGGCGATCTTGTCATCCCCTCCGGGGCGGCGAAAGCGTTGCGGCGTTAGCGGCTCGGCGTCTGTGTCGTGCTTTGCGATGTTCTCCGCCAGCTCGATCAGTACGGCGCCTGGTTTTTCCGAGCGGGCCAGGCGGACCGCCTTGCGCACGATCTCCGGAATGTTGTCAGGATGCTGAATGGCGTGCGCCCATTTGGTCACCGGTTCGTACATGTCGACCACGTTCATCACCTGATGACTTTCCTTGTGCTGGCGCGTGGTCGCTGCCTGGCCGGTGAGCACAAGAACCGGCGCCCGGTCCATATTGGCGTCGGCGACGCCGGTGATCAGGTTGGTGGCGCCCGGTCCGAGCGTGCCGAGGCAGCCGGCCGGATGACCGGTGAGCCGGCCGTAGACGCCGGCCATGAAGGCGGCCCCTTGTTCATGACGGGTGAGTATGAACTGGATCGAGGATCCTTCGAGCGACATCATGAAGTCCGCGTTCTCCTCGCCCGGAACGCCAAAGATGTATTCGATACCCTCTTCTTCCAGGCATCGGACAAGCAGGTCTGAAGCTTTCATCGGCCTCTCATTTTGGTTTCGCCTCGTGGAGCGTTGATCGCGCCGGTATCCCGGTCGCGTCGATCAATGCGGGAAAAGAGCGGTGCATCCGGCGGGTCGCGGGAAGGGCGCTGAGCGTTTCATATACCTAACATATGGCTGTCGTGCATTGATTTCATAGTGGCGGCATGATGCGTTTGGGCGCGCCTGTCGGACTTTGGGCACGTTTTATCTCAGACGGCGTCCGCTCAGGAATTGACTGACCGGGGGCAGGCGGACGGTATTGTCGCACATTACTTTGTTGCAAGTCATTATGGGTACCGCGATCAAGGCGCCCGGGATGCCCCATATCCAGCCCCAGAAGATAACCGAGAGAAACACGGCGATGGGATTGATCGTCAGGCGGCGACTCAGGATCGTCGGTGTGACGAGATAGGCTTCGAATGCACTGATTGCGACAATGCCGTAGACCGTGCTCTCTCCATGACGGCCCCGGCGAACACGCGGGTGCTGGTCACGGGCTATCACGGATCCCGGCCGATGGCGGTGGGTGTGGAGGAGGGCAATCCCAGGGCCTCCACGTAGGCGCTGTTGATCGTGGTGTTCTCAAGCTCGATGTTCTCGAGGTAGCCGTCCAGCGCAAGCATTAGAACGTCCCTCGCGGGCTCCGACGCTTTGGCGCTTCCCGGGCTCGACTTCGGACTGTTGACGGCGGCCAGGAGGGTCTCCCACTCCTTCGGCCTCGGAACCACCACCACGCTCGCGTCGGACCCCATGTTCTTGTACGTCCAGAAGCACCAGCCGATGCCATGCGCGTCGTGCAGTTCTCGAAAATCACGGATCCAGTCGATGGACGCCTCTCCGGACTCGCCGAGCAAGAGGGGGACATCATAGCGATTGCTGAAGTTCAGGAATTTTTGGATGGAGTCGCGCGTCGTTGCCGCCCAGAACATGTGATAGGTGTAGGCGAGGTTGTCATCGAAGGGCGGACCAAAAACCTCGAAGTTCGTGCTCCACTGCGCGCCGGCAAGAAAGATCACATGCTTCTTGTTGACCTCGCGGATGGCGGCGACGAGGCGCCGGTAAAACGGTTCAAGCTGTGGGTTGAGGTGCCACGTGTCGTAATAGGGCGCGATCGGCTCGTTCAGAAGGTCGTAGCCGAGAACGATGGTCTCGTCCTTGTACCGCTCGGCGATCGCCCGCCAGATCCTGACCGTCAGATCCTGGTGGGCCGGTACGTAGAACATCAGCGGAAAACCGACGGAATCGTCGTGGTTGATCCCGGTTTGCCCGCCGGGTGCGGCGTGCATGTCGAAGATGAGATAGAGGCCCGCGTCCTCGGCCCAGCGCACCAGCCGGTCGAGCAGCTGGAAACCGGTGCCGGAGATGGTCGGCGCATCGCCGTCGGTCACAAACATTTCGTAGTGGAAAGGAACGCGCACCGTATTAAAACCAAGGCTCTTGATCAGCCGGATATCCGCTTCGGTGATGTACCGATCCCGGAACCTCGACCAAAATCGGTCGGATGCGGCATCGCCAAGCAATCGTTCGGTGAGATCGTAAATGGCGCTGGGCGACTTGGCCGTCTCGAAATCCAGGATGTAGCCCTCGGGAACCAGCCAATGACCCAGATTGACGCATTTCACCGGAAGCGGCCGGCCGTCGCCGTCGACGAAGCGTTTGCCGCTTGTCGACACGAAGCCGGATGGTGCCACGCCGTCCGCCGCGTGGCCGGCCGAAAGCACGCCCAGCAACCCGAGTCCGAGCCCAAGGGCGCAGGTGGCGACGGCGATCCTTATGCCTCGGGCTTGGAGCATTGCACTGGTGCCATGGGTGGGGTGCCTCGTCCGCCGAACCCGCTTGATTGCTACCGCCGAGCTTGGCCTGGTTGTGCCGTTCGCCAACGCCGCGCTGATGAAGACCGTACAAGGTTCGACCATGGTGGCGATCATCACCGCCGCCGGCTTTACGCAGCTTCTGCTGCCCGGGCTCAGTCTCGACGGCGAAACCGCGCGGGCGCTGACGGTCGTGGCGATTGGCGCCGGCGCGATGGTCGTTTCTCACGCCAACGATAGCCTGTTCTGGATCGTCACCCGGTCATGCGGCATGACGCCGGGACAGGGCTACGCGCTTTTGACGATCGGGACACTGGTCCACGGGAGCGTCGCGGCAATCGCACTGTTGTTCATTCAGGCGGCCGTCCTCTGAGAACGCGCCCTTCGTCCGCATGGATTGGCAGCGGAGAGTCTGCGATAATGGCAGAATGAGAGATGTCTTGGTCCCTTTGCTGGTTGCCTTCGTGTTGGCCCTCGGCTCCGGCGCGGTTGCGGCTACGCCGTTGCCCGCGCCCGCGCCATCGGAGGTGGCGGAGGATCCGTGGAAGGTATGTAGACCGGCGATCGC
>JGI12210J13797_10123182_pt1 | contig 11240 bp, 10 predicted proteins | sample ElkSlonscriptome_3_FD_13797 | JGI IMG/M metagenome (IMG submission 13797) | reverse complement strand
GGTGCAGTCCATCGTCATCTTGGAGAGCACCTCGACGATGAAGTCGAGCGCCTTGTCGGCGCGCCCGTCTTCCTCGAAGTCCTCGATGGTGGGATCGTCGGCGTCGTCCACGTCCTTCGCCTTGGCGGGGGCGGGGGCGTCGTCGTCGATCTCGGTCACGGTGGGAACAGACGCCTCGCGCTCCTCGGCGCGCGCGTCGCTATTGGTATCTTCTTCGCTCGACGCCGACTTGCTCTGTCCGGCGTCATCCATGTGGTTGGACATGGGCATCTTCCTTTCGAAGTGCGTGAATCAAGCGTTCCCCACGGCAGGCTTGCTCGCCTCGGAGCCCGACTTCTTCTTCTTCTTGGCGTCGCCCTCATCCTTCTCGGAGTCGGGGCCGTTGCCGGAGTCGTCGTCGGCTTCGCGGGATTTGTAGAACTTCTCGACGGCCAGCTGCTGACCGATGCCGAGCCAGGTGTTCGTGAGGAAGTAGATGCCCAGCCCCGCGGGGAGGAAGAGCATGAACACCGTGAACATGGCGGGCATGAAGAACTTCATCATCTTCTGCTGCAAGGGGTCGCCCTGCATCGGCATGAGGTGCTGCTGCAGGAAGCTGGATGCGCCGAGCACGGCGGGGATGATGAAGTACTTCCCCGGCGCCGAGAGGTCGGGAATGAAGGGACCGAAGGGTGTGTGGTAGAGTTCGACGGCGGTCTGAAGCGACGTGTAGAGCGCGAACCAGACGGGCATCTGAAGGAGCAACGGGAGACAACCCAACATGGGGTTGGTCACGTTGTTCTTCTTCATCAGCTCCTGCATCGCGACCGCCTTCTGGGCGGGGTCGTCCTTGTACTTCTTGTTCAGCTCGTCGATGGCCGGCTTGAGCTTGCGCATGCCGAGCGAGCTGCGGATCTGCGCGATGCTCAGCGGGAAGAGCAGCAGCTTGACCGTGATCGTGAGCAGGCAGATGGCCCAGCCCCACGTCTTGGTGAAGCCGTAGAGCAGGTAGAGGTACTGGATGAGGAGCTTGCCGATGAACGAGAAGACGCCGAGGTCGAGCAGATTGACCGCGTCGTAGTCGGCGCCCTCACCGCCCACGCCCGCCAGGGCCTGGCGCTCCTTGGGCCCGATGAAGGTCAGCACCTCGTAGGTGGTGCTCTCCCCGGGGGCGAGCTCCTGCAGGCCGTAGTTCAGCCGCGCGTGGTAGATGTTGCCGACGTGCTGGCCGTCCGACCAGACGTGCTCGACGAGGGCCTCGCCGGCCGGGGAGGCCGGGGCTTTCACAGGGAAGAGCGCCTTGGTGAAGTAGGAACTGGAGACGGCGGCCCAACGCGCGGTACCAGGCACGCGGCGCCACTGCTCGCTCGTGAAGCCTTCGCCGTCTTCGAAGTCGCTGGGGTCGAACTCGCCCGGGTCGAAGCGTTCCGTCTCGCTCGTGGTCTCGATCTCCGAGCGGGTCATGAACTCGGACTGCCGACCCATCGAGCCCTCGATGTCCTCGAGCGTGTGGTAGTCGGTCTGAGCCACCGTGAGGCGGTGCTTCTTTACTTCCTCGGCCCTGTTCGTCACCTTCAGGTCGAGCTTCAGCTCGAAGGGCCGCTCGGTGGCGGAGATGATCTTGTCGACCACCACCTGCTCGTCCTCATAGCGGAAGACGCAGGACTTTCCGTCCTGAGACACGAGAGCGTAGTCGACGTCGTCGTAGGCGATCTGGTTGGCCTCGTCGCCCGGGCGCCGAAGGCTCGTGCGCAGCGGCATGACCGACTCGAGGCTGGTCGTGACCAGATCGATGGGCTCAGAGCTGGGGTCCTCTGCGTCGGAACGGTACTTGTCGTCCGTCATCCACGCGTGGCGAAGGGAGGCGCCCTGGGTGCTCAGCTCGGCCCGGAAGCGCTGCCCCTCGAGTTGACAGGTCTGCTCGTCGGCCCGCGTCTCGGGGGCCTTGGCCTCCAGGTTGATCTTCGCGATCCCCTGGGTCTTGGGGCCTGAGTCACCGCCGATGTCCCACCCCAGCGCGGGCGCGCCGTACTGGAGAAAGAGATAGATGGCGACGCCGATCAGGAGCCACCTGAGAATGCCAGCGCGTTCCATGGGTTTTCGTAGACTTGCGCCGCGGGAGGAGGGGCGTCGCTCCGATACGACGGGGCAGGGGATTCGTTTTGTGACCCGTTCCTTTGCAAAGCCCCGAGCTCGGGGACCCTCGAAGGTTGAATGAGGGCGGGGGAAGGGTCGTTGGAGAGGCTACTCGGAAGACGAGGTCGCCGCCCCCTTGGGCGGGGGCGGGTCGTAGCCTCCAGGATGAAGCGGGTGACACTTACTCAGGCGCTTGATCGAAAGCAAGAGTCCGCGTCGAGCGCCGTGCGTGTTGATGCAGGCGTGGGCGTACGCGGAGCAGCTGGGTTCGAAGCGACAGACGGGTCCCAACACCGCGACCAGCAGACGCGAGAGCGTGAGCTGGTAGAGCCGGATGAGTAGCGTCAGGAAGCGGACCATGGCGGGACTCTAGCCCTTGAGCGTCGCGTCGCCACCGTCCGGCGCGGAAGTTTGTGGCGCGGGGGCGCGCCGCCGACGACCGCCTCCCGGTGACCGCGCCGCGCGGCGATGGGCCTCCCGCAGCCCGTGGTCGAGCTCCGGCCATGCATCCCGAGCATTCAACGTGGGGGCACCCACGCGCAGGATCACCACCACGTCGCCGCTTGGAGGCACGACAAGTTGCCGAAACCATTCGCGCACGAGCCGCTTGCCTCGGTTTCGAGCCACCGCATTGCCCACGCGCTTCGACGCGACGATACCGAGACGGCCCCCTACCGGTCGCACGGAGGTTTCGGGGGCACCGTCGTCGATCAGCCCGGACGCTCGCACGACCACGACGAAGTGTGGCGTCCGGAATCCCGTGCCGCTGCGCTGGACGTCGAGAAAGTCTCGGCGGCGCAGGAGCCGTCGGTCCTTCGGGAAGGCGTGGCCCGGGGGCCTACTTCTTCCAGACGCCGACAGAGAGCCGCTGGCGGGCCTTGCGGCGCCGGTTGTTGATGATCTTGCGACCACTTTTGGTCTTCATGCGCGCACGGAAGCCGTGGGTGCGCAGGCGGCTCAAGTTGTGGGGCTGGTACGTGCGCTTCATGGTGGAGTGCTCCGATGGGCAGAGGCCGGGAAGTCGGGCGCGGGAATAAACTACACGAGAAGGCGTCCGTCAAGGATGAGCTCGTTGTCGGCTGCAACGGGTCGCTGCGACTTCGGCGGCCACGACTTGGTGGATGGGTCCTGAGCGCGTAGTCTGACTGAACCCATCTTGGCGGAGTCGAGCGGACAACGGAGGCGAGGCGACGCGCGGACTCGCGCGCGCGGCGCGAGCGCGAGTCGCCTCGTGCGCAGCCTACCGATAGGCCTCCTGATGGGACCGATGATCCCTCCGCTCACGGGCTGTGAGGGGGAGGCGAACGAGCCCGCGAAGCGCTTCGCATGCACCTGCGCCTTCCTCACCGACACCGACGGGGCCTCGACCCTGAAGCTGGAGGTCTGCGCCAGCCCCGAGGCCCACGACGACGCGGCCCGTGGCTGCGCCCAGACCGCGGCCCCGGCTACCGTGCAGCGCTGCGATTGCCGGGCGACCGAGGGCGCCTGTGACGGAGATCTATGCTCCGTCAACGAGCGATGAAGTCAACGAGCGATGAAGTCAACGAACGATGAAGTGGTCGAACGATGAGGAACCGATGAAGGCAACTTGGATCGCTTTGGGAACGGCCCTGGTCACCGCGACGATGGGATGCGGCGGGTTTGGGCCTGGGGATTACCGTGTGTACCGCGTTGGCTTCGAGCAGTCCGAGCCACAGGAGAATTGCTTCGCATCGGGCGCAGTGCCCTTGGACATTCAGGACGACACGAGCAACCTCTACGCGTCGGGTACCTTCGTGGTCTTCATCGGCGCCGACGAGAGCTTCTACCTCGACGCCGGGTCGAGCATCCTCCGAGGCACGGAGAGCGGCGACACCATCGATTTCGTCGGCAACAACACCGACGTCACGGTGGAGGGCGACCCCATGGAACCGACGCGAACCACCGTCGTGAGCGATCTGCAGATCACGTTCACGATCGACGGCAAGGTCGGCCAGGGCACGGTGACCGACACCCAGTCGACGGACTGCTCGGGTCCGAACTGCCCCGACCCCGCCGCCAGCGCTTGCACGAACATCACCGACTTCATCGCGGGCGAGGTCGACGACGTGGAGATCCAGCATGAGATCTGAGCTGGCTCTCGCCGCGCTCGCGCTCGGCACCACCGCGTGCACGGGGGTGGGGCCGGGCGACTACCGCGTCTTCCGGGTGGGGATCGGCGCGGTGGAGGTCTCGCCGGAGTGCTTCTTCCCCGACGAAGAGGTGCCGGAGGACATCGCGAGCGACAACAACACCTTCTTCGCGCCCGAGACGATGGTCATGTTCTACGGGGCCGGGGACCGCATGCTGCTCGATGCGCAGGGCGTCAGCTACGAAGGTGAGTCCGGAGGCGACGGCTTCGTCTTCACCGCCTACGACATCGACGTCGACTACGTCGGGATCGACAACAACGAGGCCCAGGTCACCATCACCACCGAGGCCGTGGTGAACATGAAAGTGTCGGGTGACGCCGTCTCTGGGGATTTCACCGCGACCGACGTCTACCGATGCGAGTTCCTCACGGCGACTCCATCGCCAGGGCTCTGCCAGGACACGCCTGCCTGCATCCGCCGCGCACTCTTTTCGGGGGTGGAGATCGACGACGTCGACATCGTTTCAGGGGTCGACGACCCCAACCCCTTCTAGCTAACCCGCGTGCCTATGCGACGTCGGACTCGAGCGCGTGCAGGACACGCTTGGGCACGAGGAAGTCCGGATCGTACTTGAGGGCTAGCTTGAGACAGCGTTGGGCCTCGTCGATTCGTCCGGCCTGGCGGGCGACCTCGCCGCGTACGTAGTGGGCGAAGGCGAGGCCGGGCTGCGTGAGAAGCGCGAGCCGGCACAGCTCGTCGAGCTTGGGTCCGAACTTGTCGACGGTCTTGCGCGCCGACATGGTCTCCCGCATGCCAGTCGCCCAGACGTGGTGCAGCTCGACCACGTGGTCGCCGCCCTGGGCGCGGGCGTCTTCGGCGGCCTGAAGAGCACCCGCGAAGTTGTTGGCGTCGAGATCCTGACGACACTGCGCGAGGTAGGTCTCGGGCGTCGAGGTCGGGGCGCCACCCCCCTTTGGGCTCTTGATCGGGAGTCCTTTCGAGTCGTCGGGCGAGCCGCCCCCCGGCCCGCCGATCCCGGGATTGGACGCAGGGCCCTCGGGCTCCAGGTCGCGGACGGAGTTGAAGGGCAGCGGCGAAGCTTGCTTCTGCTGCACTGCACGCCGGCGCTCGCTCGGGTCGACCTTGCGACGCTTCGTTTGCACGCTGGGGCGGAAACGGTTGGGTTGGGCCTGCTTCTGGCGCACCTCGCGCACGCCCAGCGACCGGTGCGACGGTGGGGCTACCGGTCCACTCGGCCGTCGGCGTCCGGTGCCAGAGCGTCGCGCCTCGCCGGCCGGCGCACGCACGGAGGGCGGCTCTTCTCTGTCCGGGGGGCGGACGCCAGACGTCGTACGGGGACGAGGCGCGGGGCGCGCGTCGGGATCGGAGATGGCGAGGTGGCCGCACGCGTGCAGCAGAACCAGGAGCTGTGCGGTCGTCTCGTCGGTGGGGCTCGGGGCATCGAGCAAGGAACTCACGGTGCCGGCGTCGCCGCTGACGGAAGCGAGCCACTCGCCCAAGCCGCGCAGGGGGAGCTCGAGCCGGAATGCCACCTCCTCGGGCGAAGTGACGAGGCGCACCGTCCAGCCGCGCTGATGGGCCGCGGCCGCGGCGAGCCGCTCGGGGGCCAGCTCGCGCAACAGGGTATGGACGATGAGCTCGAGCGCGAGCGGCTCGGCGTCGGGTGGGGTGGTGGGAGGGTCGGCGGCGGGGGCGAAGCGATGACTCGGCAGCCCCTGCTCCAGATAGAAGTGGAGGTCTTCGGCGATACGCTCTGGACCTCGCACGCGCGCGATGCGGCGCGGGCTGTCGAGGGCGATGGGGCGCCCGTGGACGACGGTGACGAACGCGTCCCCGGCGGCGTTGCGGAGGCAGATGTGACCGGTCGCGCCTTGGCGTTGGGGCCGCGTCAGCGCGTCTGCCAGCGCGTAGAAGGCCTCGATTGAAAGTGCACCCATCCGGCCGCCTCAGCGTCTCACCCGGTAGGGGTGATCTAGAATCGTTCACACAGATGTAGCGTACTCGCGGACTCCTATCTAGGCTCGCGGGTCACCGTGGCCAAGAAGTCTCGTAAACAGCGGAAAAAAGCGGCCCAGCGTCATCGCCGTCGCCGCAACCACCCCACCCACGGCGCCAAGCTCGAAGATGATGAGCCCGCGCTCGACGCCCAAGACGAAGAGGCCGAGGAGGAGGATGAGCCTTCCGAGGCCCCCGCCCCGCGGCGGGGACGGCGTCGCAAGCGTGGCGGTCCCACCAAGGCGAACGCCAAGCGGAAGCCGAGCGCGCCGGTCGAAGCCGAGGATGACGGCGATGACGAGGATGAGGAGGATGATGGCGCCGCCCTCGCCCGACTCGAGGCGGCCAAGAAGAAGAAGAGCGATCGTACGCTCTGGTTCTTCGCCGCCTTCGCCATCGCCGCGATCGCCTTCGTCTTCTACTTTACCAACCGCGATAGCAGCGAGGGTGTGAAGCGGACGCTCCCGACAAGCGAGCCCAAGCCTGTGCCGACGACGCCAGCGGTTCCTTCGCCGGCGCCGCCCGCGCCGAGCGTCACCGCGGTGGCCACGACCACCGCTGCGGCCAGCGCGAGCGCGCCTGAACCGGAGCCCGCGCCTGAACCCGAACCGGAGCCCGCGCCTGAACCCGAACCGGAGCCGCCTCCCGCTCCGCCGCGGCCGCCTCCAGTGGCCCCGCCGGCGGCGCCACCCGCGCCCGCGCCAGCACCAGCACCAGCGCCAGCACCAGCACCAGCGCCAGCACCAGCACCAGCGCCAGCACCAGCGCCAGCGCCAGCGCCAGCGCCAGCGCCAGCGCCAGCGCCAGCGCCAGCGCCAGCGCCAGCGCCAGCGCCCGGCGACATCTACAACTGATGTGATGGAGGTGCTCCACGAGCCCGCGGACCTGCGTCGCCTGTGCGACGAGGTCCGCGCCCGTGGCCAGCGGGTGGGTCTCGTGCCGACCATGGGCGCGCTCCATCGGGGCCACCTCGCCCTCGTGACCGCGGCGCTCGAGCGCGCCGACGTGGTCGTGGTCTCCATCTTCGTGAACCCGACCCAGTTCGGACCCGATGAGGATCTCGACCGCTACCCCCGCACGCTCGAGGCCGACGTATCGGCCTGTGCCGAGGCGGGCGCGCACTTCGTCTTCGCTCCCGCCGCCGGCGCCATGTACCCGGCGGGAGAGGAGACACGCGTCCACGTCGGCGCCACGGCCGCCGACCTCTGCGGCGCGCACCGGCCCGTCCACTTCGAGGGCGTGGCCACCGTCGTGACGAAGCTCTTCGCCATCGTCGGTCGCTGTGTCGCCGTGTTCGGACGGAAAGACTACCAGCAGCTCCGCGTCATCCACCGCTTGGTGACCGATCTCTTTCTCCCCGTCGAGGTGGTGGGGGCGCCGACGGTGCGCGAACCGGACGGTCTCGCCCTCTCTTCGCGCAACCGCTACCTGCGCGAGGGCGAGCGCTCCCGGGCTCTGGCGCTGCGGAAGGGCCTTGGGGCCGCCTGGGACGCCTTCGAGGCGGGAGAGCGCTCCGTGGGAAAGCTGAGAGCACTGGCGGAGTCGCCACTCTCCGAGGTCGATCGCATCGACTACGTCACGGCCGCCGATCCCGACTCGGTGCGTCCGCTCGACGACGAAGCCCGAGCCGACGACCGACTGCTCGTGGCCATGGCGGCTTGGGTCGGGCAGACGCGGCTCATCGACAACCTCGTCCTCGGGGAGGACGAGCACCCCCACCCGAGGGAGAGCTGATGCGACAGGACGACGGAAGCTTCATCGTCTTCGAGGGGATCGATGGCGCGGGCACGACCACCCAGAGCGCACGTTTCGCGCGCTACCTGCGTCAGCACCGTCGCGTGGTCCACACGACCCGTGAACCCAGCGACGGCCCGGTGGGCCATCTGTTGCGGCTCGCCCTCGGCGGCCGGGTCGACCTCGGTCCGGCGCACACCATGGCGCTGCTCTTCGCGGCCGATCGCCTCGATCACGTCAACCAGGAGATCCGACCCCATCTCCGCGACGGGAGCGTGGTCATCTGCGACCGTTACGACCTGTCGAGCATCGCCTACCAGACGGCCACCGCACCGGCCGAGGAGCGCGAGAGCTTCGAGTCGTGGGTACGCGAGCTCAACCGCTACGCCGTACGGCCCGACGTGACGGTCATCCTTCACGTCGACCCCGCCGAGGCCGAGAAGCGGCGGGCCAACCGGCAAGGGGCCCCGGAGCTCTTCGAGGAGTCACAGCTGCAGAAAGACCTCGCCACGCTCTACCGCGACGCCGAGCGCTTGCGCCCGGGCGACACCTTCGTCCACATCGACGGCAACCAAACCGCCGACGAGGTGGAGCAGGCCATCCGCGGAGCCGTCGAGCCCATTCTCTGAAATGCATAGAGCCCGCCTCCCCGAAGAGAGACGGGCTCGAGCGAGACGCGTCCGTGCGCCTCAGGGGCAGAAGCCGTCGGTGATCATGCTGTCGATGTAGACGCCCTCGGTGCTGTTGCCGATGCCGTCCACGGTGTCGAAGCGGAACTGCAGCTGGATGGTCTGGCTTGCGTAGGCCGTGAGGTCGACCGTCTGCTGGATGAACATTCCGTTGGTGTTGCCCGCCATCCCCTCGGTGAAGTCGTTGCGGTCCCAGACCTGCACGTCGGCCGGCATGACCCACAGCCCCAGCAAGTCGTAGAAGGTGGAGCCCTCGGTGTCGATGAAGACCGAGAAGGTGGTGCTCACCGTACCGGGCTGCAGCGTGATGGACTTGCTCGTGGCCGTACCCGAGTGGAGGCCACCGATGCAGTCGTAGTTCTGCGTGACGGGATCGCCGTAGTAGAGGCTGTGGGTGCCGGCGGCGGCGCGGGTGTTGTCGGGCTGCCAGTTGATCTGCGGCGAGCAGGTGCTCGTCACCGTCCAGCCCTGAAGGGTCGCGTCGTCGAAGTCCGACTCGCAGGTGGCGCAGTCGAGGTCGTTGGCCACCGTGCAGCCGCTGGGGCAGCAGCCGTCGTTGGTCATGGCGCCGGAGCAGGCAGTGGTGAGCGTGCCGCCGCTGCACATGCCGTTCGTGCAGAGCTCACCGGTGGTGCAGCCGTCGAGGTCGTCGCAGGTCTGACCGTTCATCACGGTCATGGTCGTGCACTGACCGGTCGCGGCGTCGCAGACCCCGAGATCGCAGCCGGCGGTGAGGCCGGAGCAGTCCTTGGGGGAGCCGCCGCCGCAGACGCCCGCACTGCAGGTGTTGTTCACGCTGCAGAGATCGTTGCCGTCGACACACGTGGCCCCGTCGTTGCCCGCGACGGGCTCACACATGCCGTTCGTCGGGTTGCACACCGAGTTGAAGCACTCGTTGGGAACGGGCGAGAAGAAGCAGTCCTTGGTGGTGCCGACGCAGGCGCCGGTGGCATCACAGGTGGTGGCCGTGAGGCACAAGTCGTCCGAGACGCAGGTCTCGCCGGCGGGCTTGTTCTCGGTGCCGCAGCTCTTGGCCTGCTCGTCGCAAGTGACGTTTTCGCACGTGCCGGGCGCCATGCCGCAGTCGTTCTGCGGGCCGCCCGTACACGTGCCGGCGCCGTCGCAGGTGTCGTCGACCGTGCAGAACATGCCGTCGTCACACGCGGTGCCGGCGTCTTCGGGGACGACGGTGCAGGAACCCACCACGCCCGGGAACTCGCCCATGTTGCAGACGGACTGCAGGCAGGGCGGGGTGTCGATGATGCTGCAGTCCTGACCGCAGGGGAAGGCGTTGCCGCCAGTACCAGCGTTACCGCCGCTGCCGTTGCCGCCCATCGACGAGCCGGTGGACGTGGTCGTGGCATTGCCGCCCTGACCGCCATCGTCCTCTGGCTCGACGACCTCGGAGGCCGCGCAGGCCCCCATGCTGCTCACCGCGAGCACCGTGAGCGCCGCAGCGCCGAGTGATAGATAGCCTCGTTGCATCGTCATGGGTATTTCCCCGCCGCCCGGGCCCGATCGTCCCTGGTGCGGCTCAGTTTCAGTTCTCTCAACACTGGAAAATTCCAGCTCGTCAGAGGTGCTTAGAGCTAGACGTTGAGGCTCGATGAGCCTTCGGCTCGCGACGCATTCGGACGACGGCCAAGAAAGAGGGTTTGCCAAACCCAAGCACCGACAGCGTCAACATCTTATCACGGCAGCGCCTCCGCGGCGTAGCACCGTTCGTAACCTACCGACCCGTCAGGCGGCGTTTAGGGCCCCTCGTCGGCCTCGGTGATGGATCGCACGCGCCCCCCCATGGCGCGCGCCAGGGCGTACAGCACGGTGTCGTCGTAGTCGGCCTCGGGACTGGCGTCGGTCCCGGCGAAATGGACGAAGGCCTCGGATTGATTGCCCCGATCGAGCTCGACGACCCGCTGGCACCCGAGATCGAGGAGCGCCCGGGTGGGGGCTTCGACGTTGTCGGTCTCGGCCATGGCGATGAAGGCGGCGTCGGGCCGGATCATGCAGGCGGCCGAGCGCTGGCGTCGCTCTCGCAGCTTCCGTGCTTCGGGGCGCACGACGCCGTTCTCCGCCATCATGCGGACTTCGCTGGCGTCGGCCTCGGGGACCAGCTTGGGCACCGTGCGGGCGATCTGGAGGCTGCCGTCGGCGCGGGTGAGCAGCAGGCCGAGATCGGGCCGCAGGGGCAGGGCCATCACCCCGTCGACCACCAGTCCGCGGCGGTTGCCCCGCTTGAGCCCTACGCCGAGTCCCACCGCCATGAGGGCGCGGGCCTGCTCGACGGGGCTCAGCGCGCCCTCTGCGGTGCGACCGGCCCGCTCTTCCTTTCCGGGCGAGACTTGCCAGGTGAAGCGCGTGGGGTCGATCGCGAGCAGCGTCACCTTCTGCCCGAGTTGCTCCGTTTCCGCCCGGTAGACGGCCGGGAGCCACGCGGGAGGGGGATGGGCGATCTCGGCGGCCGGCGTCCAGCTCACCTCCCCGTACCGAGGCGTGGGGTGACGACGCACGAGGTAGAAAAAGTCCTTGGGGGAGGCCCTCAGGAACCGCTGGGGTGCGATCGACATGTCGCGCG